>Ga0187893_10000459_pt1 | contig 106579 bp, 91 predicted proteins | sample MA1701074metaG_FD_139574 | JGI IMG/M metagenome (GOLD analysis project Ga0187893, IMG submission 139574) | White microbial mat communities from a basaltic lava cave in the Kipuka Kanohina Cave System on the Island of Hawaii, USA - MA170107-4 metaG ...
CCACCTCCTTCCCCTTCAGAGCCTTGCTCCCGGCGGCGTTACCCGGGCTCAGCGCAACGAAGTCGCGGGGTTATCGCCCCGCAACCAGGAGCTTGCTAAATGGTGGGGAGTCCCCCCCCCCGCACCCCCTCCCCTTCCCCTGTGTCCCTGTGTCTCTGTGCTAATCGCGTCGTGCGCGTGCCTAGCGGAGCGGCCAGAAGAGCGGGATCAGCAGCGTGCCCGCGAAAAACATCAGCACGTTCAGCGGGAGCCCCACGCGCAGGAAGTCGCGGAAGAGGTAGCCGCCGGGGCCCATCACCATCGTGTTGGTCTGGTAGCCGATCGGCGTCGCGAAGCTCGCGCTCGCGCCGAACGCGACGGCCATCAGCAGCGGCTTTGCGTCCACGCCGAGCCGGCCCGCGAGGTCGAGGCAGATCGGCGTGACGAGCAGCGCGACCGCGTTGTTCGACAGGAGTTCGGTGAGCAGGCTCGTCATCAGATAGATCGCGCCGATCAGGAAGTAGGGGCCGCGGGGACCGGCGAAGTCCACGACGGCGCCGGCGAGGTGGGCGGCGAGCCCCGTCTTCTCCATCGCGAGGCCGAGCGGGATCATCCCCGCGAGCAGGAAGAGGACGCCGGAGTCGAGCGCGCGCGTGGCGTGCGGGAGCGTGAGGCAGCCGGTGGCGAGGAGGGCGACGACCCCCGCGAGCGCCAGCATCACGATCGGCGCCACCTTCGCCGCCGCGAGGACGACGACCAGGAGCAGGATCGCGATCGCCGCGGGGGCCTTGCGCGGAACGGTCAGCGTCTCGTCGACACCCTCGATCAGCAGGACATCCCCCTCCTCCTGGATACCGCGCATCGCGCCGCGCTCCCCTTGCAGCAGCAGCACGTCGCCGGAGCGGATCACGAGGTCGCGGAGCTTGTACTGGTGGTGGCGCCCGAGCCGGCGCACTGCGAGCACGCGGATGCCGAGTCTCCGGCTCAGGCCGAGGTCGCGCACCGTGCGGTGCAGGAAGCGCGAGTTCGGCGTGATGACCGCCTCGGCGACGCGGAGATCGACGCGGCTGATCGTCTCGCTCTCGCCGTCGGAGACGCCGGTCTCGGGCACCACCCTCCCCTGGCTCACCATGTCGTGGATGGTCCGCGCCGTCCCCTTGAGCAGCACGACGTCGCCGGCCAGGAGGGCGGTCTCCGGCGGCGGCCCGAGCGTCGCCTCCTCGTTCCGCACGAGTTCGAGCACGCGCACCTCGCTCGCCTCGCCGAAGACGTCGAGCAGGCGCCTGCCGAGGAGGCTGCTCCGGGCGGGAATGCTGACCTCCGTCACGAACTGGCCCGGCTCGTCGGGGCCGAGCAACTGGGAGAGCGCCGCCCTGGGGGGGAGCATGCGCGGGACGAGCAGGACGACGTAGGCGCCGCCGACCAGCAGGTAGCACAGGCCGAGCCCGGAGAACTCGAACATCCCGAAGCCGGGACCGCCCGCCCGGCGGTAGAGCGAGTCGACGAGGATGTTGGTGCTCGTGCCGATCAGCGTGCAGGTGCCGCCGAGGATCGCCATGAAGCTGACGGGGAGCAGCACCTTCGAGGCCGAGTGCTTGAGCTTTCTCCCGAGGGTCAGCGCGACCGGGATCATCAGCGCGACGATCGACGTGTTGTTCATGAAGGCGCTCAGCAGCGCCGTCGGCAGCGCGATCAGGAAGACGAGGCGGACGCCGCCGCCCTTCGCGACCCGTGCGAGGAAGGTGCCGACGTGATCGACGACGCCCGCGCGCTCGAGGCCCGCGCTGAGGACCAGCATCGCGGCGACCGTCAGCGTCGCCTCGTTGGAGAATCCGGAGAGCGCCTCCCCCGGCTCGAGGAGCCCGCCGAGCCCCAGGAGGGCGATCACTCCGAACGCGACCACCTCGATGCGCACCCACTGGGTGACGAGCAGGACCAGCGTCACGACCAGCAGCGCGGCGAGGAGGATCATCGCGGGGCGGGTGAAAGGGGTCAGACCCCGTTCACCCGATCTTCAGGAGCTCGATGACGAAGACGAGCGTCGCGTTCGGCGGGATGTCATTGCCCTGACCCCGCGCCCCATACGCGAGGTTGCCGGGGATCGTCAAACGTGCGCCGCCGCCGACCTTCATCAACTGGAGCCCCTCGGTCCAGCCGGGGATCACGCCGTCGAGCGGGAAGGTCGTCGGCTCGCCGCGGCCGTGGCTCGAGTCGAAGAGCGTGCCGTCGGTGAGCCAGCCCGTGTAGTTCACCGTCACGGTGTCGGTCCGCTTCGGCGCGTTGCCCGCCCCCTCCCTGAGCGTCTCGACGAGGAGCCCGCTCGCCGTCTTCGTCGCACTCGCGGGGTCCGACATCGCGAACGCCGGGATCTCGTTGACCTTCAGCAGCTCGAGTTCCCAGACCGTCGTCGCCCCCGCCGGCAGCGCCGGGTGGACCTGCCGGTCGCCCCACGCCAGCGACGCCGGGACCTCGAACCGCATCACCGCCCCGGGCGTCATCAGTTGCGGCGCCTCCCGCAGCCAGGCCAGCGGCGCCGGCCCGAGCGAGAGGTTCGAGCAGGCCCCCGCCATGTTCTGCCCCGCCATCTCGGTGCAGAAGAGGAGCTTTCCCTCCGTGCTCCAGAACGCAAAGCGCATCGCAACGCCTTGGTCCTTGCGCGGCGGCTCCCCGGCCCCCTTCCGGATCTCCTCGTAGAGAAGACCCGACTCCGTCTTCCGCTGCGCCTCCTTGTTGGCCTCGCGGAACTTCGGCAGCGGCGCGCCCCGCACGACACCGAGCAGCTCGATCTCGAACATCAGGTCGCTGCGAGGCGGGATGCCCTGGTTCCCCCCCTCGCCATAGGCGAGTTTCCACGGGATGAAGACGTTCCACTTCGCGCCCTCGGTCATCAGCGCCACCGCCTCGTCCCAGCCCGGGCTCACCTGCCCGACGCCGAGGCGGAAGCGGAAGGGCTGGCCGCGGTCGCGCGACGAGTCGAACTTGCGCCCGCCCGGGAAGGTGCCGACGTAGTGGACCGTCACGTCGTCCCCGGGCTGGGCGGGGTCGCCCTCCTTGCCCTTGACGAGGATCTGGTACTTGATGCCGCTCTTCGTCTCCGCCGTCCACTCCGTGGCCGGAGGTGCAGGGGGCTTGGGGGCGGGATCCTCGCCGCAGGCGGCGAGCGCGAAGAGGAGGATCGGGGCGAACTGTTTCATGGCAGGCCCGCGAGGGTACCCCCGGAATCGCGCACGACAAGTTGCGCCTCCCCTCGGCCGCGGGGACCGCCATGCTCGCGCGGCGGACCTGCCGTCCGCAGCGGGGCGGCGCAACCCCCGGTGCGCCATCAACTTGCGTGGGAGCGATGCGGCGAGTGCCAGGCCCTGAGCATCGTCGCGGCGCCCAGCGCCATCAGCGCGGCGGCCACGGCGAAGGCGACCTTGGTGGAGAAGAGGGCTTCCAGGCCGTAGCCGAGGAAGGGGGCGAAGAGGCTGCGGAAGCCGACGCAGGAGAGGTGCGCGGCGGTGTAGATGTGTGCCTTGCCCTCCGGCGCGAAGTGGGGCGGGCCGAGCCCCCAGCCGAGGTTGACGCCCGACATGCTCATGCCGAAGAGCGCGTAGGCGAACGCGAGGTCGGTGGCGCCGGCGACATGGGGCACCCAGAGCAGGAAGACGAAGAGCATCCCGTAGGAGAGCGCGGTGGTCCGGACGACGCCGATCCGGTCGTAGATGCGGCCGAAGAGCGCCATCCCGGCGATCTGCGAGAGCGGGAAGGCGAACCCCTGCGCCCAGGTCCAGTCGCTATAGGAGAGCCGCAGCGACTCCTCGGCGAGAAGCACCAGCAGCGCCCAACTCATCAGGAAGGCGAAGCCGTAGAGCATGAAGGCGATCTGGAAGGTGCGGAAGGCCTTGTCCTCGCGCAGGATCCGGACGGTCTCGCGCATGGCCCCAAGGATCGCCCGCAGCGGCCCGTCGCCGCCGGATGCCCCAAGCAGCGCGCGGCGCTGCCGCCGCCAGCGGATGCGGCCAAGGCGGAAGAAGCCGACATACCCGAGCACCGCCGCGCAGGGGAAGATGACCCGCAGCGTGCGCGGGTCGTGGTCGAGCAGCCAGCCGCCGGTCTTCGCCGCCGCCACCGTCGCGAGGATCGTGACGGTCTGCAAGAGCCCCCAGAGGCGGCCGCGGACCTCCGGCGCGTAGTTCGCGCGCAGGAGCGCGCCGCGGTGCGTCAGCGAGGCGACGCCGGCGCCGTAGTAGAGCGACAGCGCGCAGAGAAAGAGCGCGAGGTTCCCGGTCCCGCTGCCTCCCGAGCCGGTCGGCTCCACCCAGACGAGGCCGACGAGCAGCAGCGGCAGGTGCGAGAGCAGCGCGATCCGCCGCCACGAACGCTGCGGGTCGTGGCGCGCGAGCACCGGCGCGACGGCCGGCGCGAAGATCCACGAGGTCTGCCAGATCGTGATCAGCAGCGGCACGATCGCCGCCCCCGCACCGAGGGACCGCTTGACGACGAAGGGGGCGAGCGAGACGAAGCCGACGGTCGCGCCCTCGAGGAGGACCGCCGGCCACTGGTGGCGGAGCGTGTAGCGGGCTAGGCGCGGGACCGGGCGGGCCAAGGAGGGCGCATTGTCGCGCCCTGCCCCCGCGCCCCCTACTTATTCGCCATGGTCCCCTTGTAGGGGTCCTTCAGCGCCGCGATCAGAGTCGCGGGCTCGACGGCCCCGTCGAGGGTGCAGACCGCCGTCGACGTGTCGAAATCGACGTCGCACTTCGCGACGCCCTCCACGCCCTCGAGCATCTCCCGCACGCGGGAGACACAGGCCATGCCTCACGACATGCCGTCGACCTTGAGCGCGATCGACTTGGCGGCCGCGGGGCCGGGGGCGGGAGCGGCGGGCTTCTTCGCGTCGCCGCCGCAGGCGGCGAGGAGCAGGAGCGGGAGGAGAAGGGTGCGGTTCATGCCTCCAGCATAAGATGGCGGGTCCATGGCCGCGCTGATTCTTCTTCTTCTTCTGCCTGCCGCGCCGGAGGAGGCGCACGAGGTCGTGACCGCGCACTACCGGCTGAGGATGGAGGGGTCCGGGGAGGAGACGCAGGAGTACGGACGCGTGCTCGAGGCCGCCCATCCGCTCTTCAAGAAGCGCTTCGGCGGGGAGCCCAAGCTCGCGAAAAAGGAGGAGCGGCTCGAAGTGCGCTTCTTCGCTACGCAGGCGGCGTGGGAGGAGGGGATCAAGGCGGACGGCGCGACGCCGCCGGCGGCCGGGGGCTACTACTGGCCCCCGACAAAGACCGTCTACCTCTTCCGGCAGCCCTCGGCCTACTACACGCGCACGCTGCTGCTGCACGAGTGCGCGCACCAGTTCCACTTCCTCGTGCGCACGCGCAACACCTCGCCGATCGTGCCCTGGTACACGGAGGGGCTCGCCGAGCATCTCGCCGCGCACTACTGGGACGGCAACCACCTCGCACTGGGCGTGATGCCGCTGCTCTCGCTCGAGGACTACGCGGCCAAGGCGCTCGCGACGGTCGCGGCCGAGGGGTTCGATCTCGCGGCGTTCGTCGACGGCGCTTCGGGGGAGAACCGCCCGCTCGGGTGGGCGCTCGTCCGCTTCCTCGACACGGTGGAGGCGAAGAGGTTCGACGCGCTCGCGCGCAAGCTCGACGGCGGCAACGTGAGCGGCCCCCTCTTCCGGAAGCTGATCGGCGAGCCGAAGGCGGTGCAGCCGAGGTTCCTCGAGTGGCTCGGCAAGGCGCAGGAGCCGTGGACGCCGGTCCATGTGGACTGGCAGGCGATGTCCGCCAACCGGATCAAGGGCAAGGGGAGCGGCGTCTCCGTCTGCCGGATCAAGGCGCCCGTCACGATGCTCGACGCCACCCTCGAGATCCCCGCGGCGAAGCGGTGGAAGGGCGGCGTGATGCTGCACTACACGAGCCCCGACGACTGGTCGGTGCTGATGATCGACTGGGCGGGCTTTCTCGACATCAAACGCTGGCAAAAGGACCGCTGGCAGATCCTCGAACAGGGCGAGGGCCGCGGCGCGACCGGCGACGGCAGCTACCGCCTGATGCTCTTCCGCCGGGGCGGCGAGGTCTCGCTGTCGATGGGCAAGGGCGATGTCGCCTACGGCCCCTGGGAGCTCCCCGGCGACAGCTTCGGGCTGGCGCTGCAAGACTGCGAAATCTCGTTCCGGGAGCTCTCGTGGAAGTAGGCTTGGGGACCATGCGCGCAACCCTCCCGCTGCTGCTGCTCCTCGCGATCGCGGTGAGGGCGCAGGAGGCGCCGCCGAACGGGCCGCGCCGCGTCGATCCGATGTGGCATGCGCTCGTCGGCGCGACGGTCCACACGCGGCCCGGCGAGACGCTCGAGCAGGCGACCGTCGTGCTGCGGGGCGACCGCGTCGAGTCGGTCGGCGGCGCCGCGCCGGACGGCGCGCGGGTCTGGGATTGCAAGGGGCTCCACCTCTACGCCGGGTTCGTGGACGCCTATGTCGAGACCGATGCGGCGCCGCACAGGAGCGACCACTGGAACCCGAAGGTGACGCCGGAGCGCGTCGCCGCGGCGATCCCGAACGGCGTCAAGGAGGAGTTGAGAAGGCTCGGCTTCTGCGCCGGCGCGTCCACCCCAAGGGGCGGGATCTTCCGGGGGTCCGGGGGCGTCGTCTCCCTCGCGCCGGAGGAGGCCGACCGGAGCGTGCCGCGCCCGGCCGTCTACCGCGGCGCGCCCTACCAGAGCGTCTCGTTCGAGTTCTACGGCGACTCGAACGAGGGCTACCCGACGAGCCAGATGGGGGCGATCGCGGTCCTGCGCCAGACGCTCAGCGACGGGCTCGTCCCGCCGGGCCCGCTGCTCTTCGACTGCGGCGACGAACTCGAGGCGCTGCGCGGCGCGAAGGTCGCCGCCGAGTTCGAGCGGGCCGGCATCCTGCTCGGCAGCGGGACCGAGTTCCGCAGGATCGACGCGATCGCGGCGACCGGGCTCCCGGTCATCGTGCCGCTCCGCTTCCCGCGCGTGCCCGACGTGACGACGGTCGCGGCGCAGAACGCGGTCGAGTTGCGCGACCTGATGACGTGGGAGCTTGCGCCCTACAACGCGCACCTGCTCGACGCGGCCGGCGTCCGCGTCGCGCTGACCTCGGGCAAGCTCGACAAGCGCGAGCGCTTCCTGCCGGCGCTCCGGCGCACGAGGCTCTCCGAGGCGCGGGCGCTCGCGATGCTGACGGTCTACCCGGCGCGCCTGCTCGGGATCGGCGACCGCGTCGGCGAGATCGCCCCCGGCATGGCCGCCAACGTCGCGGTGATGAGCGGGCCCCTGCTCGACAAGGAGAGCAGGGTCCTGTCGGTCTGGATCGACGGCCGCCGGATCGAGGTCGCGCCGCCGGAGGCTCCGCTGCACGGGCGGTGGGCGGTCGAGCAGCTTCCGCCGTCGCCGGTTCCGCTGGAACTCCTGCTGCGAAGGGACGGGAAGGGCGAGGCGGTCTCGGGGGAGACGAAGACGCCGCTGCGGCGCATCGACCGGCAGCGGGAGCGGGTCAGCGTCACCTTCGGGGAGACCGCGTTGACCGGCGTCCTCGACGCGGGCGGCGAGTCGATGCGCGGCCACGGCGCGCGCGCGGACGGGACGCGCTTCGCGTGGACGGCGCGGCGGACGGCCCCCGAGCCCCCCGAGGAGTCGCCTCCCAAGCCGGAGGCGCCGATCCCCGCTCTTTCGGGCCATCCCTTCGGCCCCTATGCGCTCGCGGCGTGGCCGGAGCAGCCGGCGCGGATCGTCTTCCGCGGCATGACGCTCTGGACCTGCGGGCCCGGCGGCGTGGTCGAGGAGGGCGAACTCGAGATCGGCGCCGGCGTCGTGCGCTACGCGGGGAGGCGGCGACCGGGGGATCCGGACTGCGCCGTGGTCGACCTGCGCGGCAAGCATGTCACCCCCGGCATCGTCGATTGCCACAGCCACACCGGCATCAGCAAGGGGGTCAACGACAGCGGGCAGGCGGTCACCGCCGAGGTGCGGATCGGCGACGTGACGAATCCGGACTCGATCTCGTGGTACCGGCAGCTCGCCGGCGGCGTCACGACCGTGAACAGCCTGCATGGCAGCGCGAACCCGATCGGCGGGCAGAACCAGGTCAACAAGCTCCGGTGGGGAGTGTTGCATCCGGACGCGATGCATTTCGGGGGGGCGCCGGGGGGGATCAAGTTCGCGCTGGGCGAGAACGTGAAGCAGTCCAACTGGGGCGACCGGTACGTGACGCGCTACCCGCAGACGCGGATGGGGGTCGAGGCGCTCCTCCGCGACCGCTTCGTCGCGGCGCGCGAGTACGCGCGCGGGCACGAGCGGCGCGACCTCGAGCTCGAGGCGCTCGCGGAGATCCTCGCGGGGGAACGGCTCGTCCATTGCCACTCCTACCGGCAGGACGAGATCCTGATGCTCTGCCGGGTGGCGAAGGAGTTCGGGTTCAGGATCGGCACCTTCCAGCACGTGCTCGAGGGGTACAAGGTCGCGGACGCGATCCGCGACGCGGCGATCGGCGCGTCGGCCTTCAGCGACTGGTGGGCCTACAAGGTCGAGGTGCAGGACGCGATCCCCGAGAACGGCGCGATCATGCACGAGGTCGGCGTCAACGTCTCGTTCAACAGCGACAGCGACGACCTCGCGCGGCGGCTCAACGTCGAGGCGGGAAAGGCGGTCCGGTACGGCGGCGTGGGCCAGGAGGAGGCGCTGAAGTTCGTGACGCTGAATCCCGCGATCCAGCTCGGGATCGCGGCGCGCGTCGGTTCGCTCGAGGCGGGGAAGGACGCGGACTTCGCGATCTGGTCGGGCGACCCGCTCTCGACGATGAGCCGTTGCGAGGCGACCTGGGTGGACGGGCGGGAGTACTTCTCCCTCGCGCAGGACGCGCGCCACCGGGTGCGGATCGCGGAGGAGCGGCGGCGCCTGCTCGCGCTCGCCCTCGCCCACGAGCCGCACCCGTCGGAGCTGGACGAGCCGACGGAGACGCCGCCGCCGGCCTTCGCCAGGTGCGGAGAGTGCGGCTGCACGGAGGGGATGCGATGAGGGCGCTCGCGACGCTCCTGCTGCTCGCCGCCGCGCTGCGCGCGCAGGATCTGACCGAGCGGCCCCCGGCGCAGGCCGCCCCGCTCGCCATCGTCAACGCGGCGATCCGTCCGGTCAGCGGCCCCCCGATCGGGCGCGGCTACCTGCTCTTCGAGGAGGGGCGCATCACGGCGGTCGGGGCCGGCGCGCCGGAACTCGACGGGCGCTTCGTGACGCTTGACGCGTCGGGCGCCCATGTCTACCCCGGCCTCATCGCCCCCTACACGCAACTCGGCCTCGTCGAGATCGGCGCCGTGCGCGCCTCCCGCGACACGACGGAGTCGGGCGACATCACGCCGGAGGTGCGCGCCGCCGTCGCGGTGAATCCCGACTCGACGCTGCTGCCGGTGACGCGCAGCAACGGGATCCTCACCTTCGCGACGTTTCCCTCGGGGGGGCTCGTCTCCGGGCGCGCGAGCGTGATGGGGATGGAGGGCTGGACCTGGGAGGAGATGGCGATCCGCGCCGACGCGGGGCTCGTCGTCCGCTGGCCCGCGGCGCCGCCGCGGAGGGCTCCGGAGCCGAAGCGACCCGACACGCGGCTGCCCGATGCGTTCGACGCGGCCGCGGCCTACGTCCGTGCGAAGGATGCGGCCCCCGCGACCCCCGAGGATGTGCGATGGGAGGCGATGCGCGAATGCCTCGCGGGCAACACCCCCCTCTTCATCGAGGCGAACGACTACGACCAGATCTCCGGCTCACTCGAGTTCGCGATGCGGCGCGGCTTGAAGCCGGTGCTCGTCGGCGGGCGCGACGCGCTGCTCTGCCTCGACCTCGTCAAGCGGAGCGGTGCCGCGGTGATCCTCGACGGCATCCACGACTTCCCGCGCCGCAGCGACAGCGACTTCGACGAGGTCTATCGGCTGCCCTCGCGCCTCGAGGAGGCCGGCGTGCGCTGGTGCATCGGCGGCGGCGACCGCACCGCCAACGAGCGCAACCTCCCCTACACCGCCGCGCGGGCGGTCGCCTACGGCCTGCCGCGCGACGCGGCGCTGCGCGCCATCACGCTCTCCTGCGCCGAGATCCTCGGCGTCGCCGCGGAGGTCGGCTCCCTCGACGTCGGCAAGCGTGCGACGCTCTTCCTCGCGGACGGCGATCCGCTGGAGGTGACCACCCGGATCCTCCGCGCCTTCATCGACGGCCGCGAAATCCCCCTCACCAACAAGCAAACCGCCCTCGCCGCCAAATACCGCGCCAAGTACCGCTGAGGCAAGCACGCACAAGGGGAGTCGCGGGGGGGGTGGAAGTCGTTTGTGGGTAAGGGGTTAGGGGCGGAGGAGTGCGGCAGCGGTGCCGCAGTGCAACGAAGCGTCGATCCGGCGTATCCTCTACAGGCCACGATCGAGAGAGGATTGAGTGATCAAGGACAGGCGAGGCCTCTGTTGCAAGGGCGCGCACGCGGACGGGTTCACGATTCCGGGCGCCGTGCCGAGCTACGCCCCCGATCTCGCGCTCGAACCGATGCACATCGAGGTGCGGCTCCGCTTCGACCTCGAGGCGCACCGCGCGGAGGGGACCGTCACGCAGACGGTGCGATGCAACCGCCCCGGCGCGCGACGGCTTTGTCTCGACGCGGTGGCGCTCGACGTCGCCTCGGTGGACGGCACCGGCGGGTTGCAGTGGCGCCACGACGGCAAGCAGATCGACATCACCTTCGACACGCCGTTGGGCCCGGGCGAGGAGCGCAAGGTCTCGGTGCACTACTCCGTCACGCGGCCCGTCACCGGCATGCGCTTCAGCGCGCCGGACGAGGCCTATCCCGACCGCCCGCTCTTCGTCGCGACCGACCACGAGACCGAACGCGCGCGCTACTGGCTCCCGTGCGTGGACTATCCGACGGTCCGCACCTCGTTCGACTTCCACCTGACGGCGCCGCGCGACCTGACGATCCTCGCGAACGGCCTCTTGCAGGGCGAGCGCCTCGGGGACGACGGCAGCAAGACCGCCCACTGGCGCCTCGACCACCCCTGCCCGAGCTATCTCTGCTGCCTCGCGATCGGCCGCTTCGTCCGCCACGACGACGAACCCGTCGACGGCCGCGCCCTCTCCTACTTCGCCACCGGGCGCTTCGCCCCGCACCACCTCGAACGCACGTTCCGCAAGACGCCCGCGATGATGCGCTGGCTCGAGGACCGCGTCGGCGTCCCCTTCCCGTTCCCGAAGTACTTCCAGATCGCGCTGCCGGAGATCGGCGGCGCGATGGAGAACATCAGCCTCGTCACCTGGGACGACGCGATCCTCCTCGACGAGGACCTTCAGGGGGAGTGGGGGCACGTCGCCGACGCGATCAACATCCACGAGATGGCGCACAGCTACTTCGGCGACGCGCTCGTCTGCCGCCACTTCGAGCACTCCTGGCTCAAGGAGTCGTGGGCCGTCTACGTGGAGACGCTCTGGCTCGAGGAGAACGAGGGGCGCGACGCGACGCACTATGACCTCTTCACGAACGCCCGGCGCTACATCGAGGAGGCGGAGCGGCGGTACGCGCGCCCGATCGTGACGCGCACCTACAACTCGAGCTGGGACCTCTTCGACGCGCACCTCTACCCCGGCGGCGCGTGGCGGATCCACATGCTGCGCCACCTCGTCGGCGACGACGCCTTCTGGGCGGCCACCCGGGACTACGTCGCGACCTTCAGCCGCCGCCTCGTGGAGACCGACGACTTCCGGCGCAAGCTCGAGGAGCACGGCGGGATCAACCTCGTGCGCTTCTTCGACCAGTGGATCCACGGCAAGGGCTATCCGAAGCTGAAGGCGAGCCTGAAGCAGGACGCGGAGAAGAGGGAGGCGACGCTCGTCGTCGAGCAGACTCAGGCCGACGAGAAGAAGGGGATCGGGCTCTTCGCGTTCGCGCTCGACGTCTGCTGGGAGGACGACGCGGGCATGCACGTGACGACGCTCCACGTCGACGCCGCCCGCCACGCGGCGCTGCTGAAGGTTGCGGGCAAGATCCAGACCGTGCGCCTCGACCCCGGGATGAAGGTCCTCTTCTCGCTCGAGTTCAACCCGGGCGAGGACCTGCTGCGCAAGAGCCTCCGCGAGGACGCGACGATCGCCGGACGGATCTGGGCCGCGGAAGAGCTGATCCGCACCGGCACCCGCGCGAACCTCGCGGCGGTCGGCGACGCGATGGGCGAGGAGCACTTCTGGGGCGTGCGCAGCGCCATCGCCGAGGCGCTGCTCGACTCGAGGAGCCCCGAGGCGGTCGGGCCGCTCGTCGCGATGCTCGACGCCGAGCGCGACCCGCGTGTCATGCGCACCGTCGCGCGCGCGTGCGGCGGCTGGCGCGATGCGCGGCTGCGCGAGGCGCTGCTCCGCTTCCTCGGGACGCCGCGCCCCCCCCTCGCCACGGCCGCCGCCCTCGCGGCCCTCGGCGCGCAGCGGGAGGAGGCCGACTTCGACCGTCTCGCGGCGGCGTCGCGGAAGGAGGGCATCCACCGCCTCGCCGCCGCCGGAGCCCTGCGCGGCCTCGGCATGCTGCGCACCGAACGCGCGCTCGCGTTCCTGCGGGAGCGGCTGCCCTACGGCCGCGAGCCGGAGGACTCCCGGCCGGCGGCGGTGGAGGCCTACGCCCTCGGCGCCTCGCGCAGCGACCGCGACGCGCGGCAGGCGGCGCGCGACCTCCTCATCGACCTCACCCGCGACCCGCGCGACCGCACGCGCCTGCGCGCCGCCGCGGGGCTCGCCGAGATCGGCGATCCCGCGGCGATCCCCGCCCTCGAACGCATGAAGCCGCTCCACGCGGAGCAGGACGCCCCGCGCCTCGAGCGCCTCGTCGCGAGGCTCCAGAAGGGCCCCGCCGGCGAGGAGTTCCAGAAGCTCCGCGACCAGGTCGAGAAGCTCGAGGAGCGGCTGCGCAAGCAGGAGCAGCGGCTGCAAGACATGGAAGCGCGGCTCTGACCCCCCCGCGGCCCCCCCGATGGCGCTGCTCTCCGCCTCCCGCGTCTCGATGCGCTTCACGGGCCCGCACCTGCTCGACGAGGTCTCCGTCGACATCGAGGCCGGCGCGCGCATCGGCCTGATCGGGCGCAACGGCACCGGCAAGTCCACGCTGCTGAAGATCCTCGCGGGGCGCCTCGCCCCCACCGCCGGCGGCGTCGTGCAGCAGCGCGGATGCAAGGTCTGCTACCAGGCGCAGGAGCTCGAGTTCACGCGGGGGGCGACGGTCTGGCAGGAGATGCACGCGCTCTTCCGGGGCGAGGCGGAACGGGAGAGGGGGCTCCGCGACCTCGAGGCGTCCATCGCGGCGGAAGAGGATCAGGGGGCGCGGGGGCGGCTGCTCGCCGAGTACGACCGGCTCGCGCACGAGCAGCACGCGAGCGGCGTCTACGACATCGACCGCAGGATCGAGACGATGCTGCACTCCCTCGGCCTCGCCGAGAGCACGTGGCACCAGCCGGTGGAGGCCTTCAGCGGCGGCGAACGGAACATCCTCGGCCTCGCCCGCGTGTTGCTTTCCGAGCCCGACGTGATGCTGCTCGACGAGCCGTCGAACCACCTCGACATGGAGGGGGTCGAGTGGTTCATCGAGTTCGTGCGCCGGTCGAAGGCGGCCCTCGTGATGGTGAGCCACAACCGCCACCTGCTCGACGCGACGGCCTCCGAGATCTGGGAGCTGAGGCGCGGGCAGGTGACGCGCTGGACCGGGAACTACGGCGACTTCCAGCGGCAGAAGGCGGAGGCGCTCGCGCTGCAAGAGCGGCAGTACGAGGCGCAGCAGCGGCTCATCCGGCGCATCGAGTTCCAGGCGCGGCGGCTCAACGACATGGCGAACGCCTACGACGACCCGGGGCAGGCGCGCCGCGCGAAGTCGATGCTGAAGCGCATCGAGCGGCTCGAGAAGATCGACAAGCCGGACGTGACGGAGGCGCGCTTCGCGGCCTCGCTCTCCGGGGCGGACCGCCACGGGCGGATCGCGCTCGCGGTGAAGGGGTTCTCGTTCGCCTACGGCGAGCGCGTGCTCTTCGACGGCGCCGACCTCGCGATCGAGTATGGCGACCGGGTCTGCCTCGTCGGACCGAACGGCAGCGGCAAGACGACGCTCTTCCGCGCGATCCTCGATCAAGGAGGGTGGGAGAACGAGCGCCTCCGCCTCGGCAAGTCGGTCCGGGTCGGCGAGTACCGGCAACTGCACGACGCGCTCGACCACGACCGCACGCTCGAGGAGTGGGTGATGGCGGAAACCGGCGAGCCGCGCACCGCGTCGCAGAAGCTGCTGCACCGGTTCCTCTTCAAGCGCGACGACCTCGAGCGGACCGTCGGCACGCTCTCCGGGGGCGAGAAGAGCCGGCTGCAACTGCTGAAGCTCGCCCACGCCAAGGTCAACTTCCTCTTCCTCGACGAGCCGACGAACCACCTCGACATCCAGGCCTGCGAACAGCTCGAGGAGATGCTCGAGGAGTACGACGGAACGCTTCTCGTGATCAGCCACGACCGCTACTTCCTCGACCGCCTGGTCAACCGCGTCGTCGAGGTGCGGGAGAGGCGGCTCGTCTACCACAAGGCGACCTTCGCCGAGTGGTGGCAGGGCAAGCTCGAGGAGCGCACGCGACGCCGCCGCGGGGCGCTCGAGGACCGCCGCCCGGCGGAGGGCGCCGCGAAGGAGGAGGCGCGGCAGAGCTACGAGGAGCGGCGCGAGCGCCAGCGCGAACGCGCGCGCCTCGCCTCTCGCGTGAAGGAGATCGAATCGCGCATCCACCGCCTCGAGACCGCGCAGGAGGAACTCCGGACCCGCATCGAGGCGATCTACTCGCAGGCGGCGCACGGCCCCGAGGCCGAGGAGGCCAACCGCGCCTTCGGCGAGGTGCGGGCGGAGTTGCAGGCGCTCTATCGGGACTGGGAGGAGCTCGCCGCGGCGCTGGAGGGCGAATGAGAGCAGTCTGGCTGGGACTCGTGCTCGCGGGCGCGGTGCTCGCGGGGCCGACGGAGGAGGCCGCGCTCCGGGCGCGTGCGGCGTTCCGGGCGGGGGATGCGGCGGCGCTGCGGGCGATCGCGGAGGCGGCGGAGCCCGATCCGTGGCTCGTCGCCGACGAACTCTGCGCGCTCTCCGAGGAGGACGCCGCGCTCGCGCTGGCGGCGGACGCGCCGCAACTCCGCGCGGCCGTCGAGGCGCTGAAACTCGAGCCCGCGTCCGCGGAGCTGCGCGCCCGACTCCGCGAGCTGTACGTCGTGAACGAAGCGAAGAACGTCGGCCTGGCGGAGCTGCGCCTCCGGGTGCCCGGATTCCGCCCGGCGCTCGCGACGATCCCGGACCTTCGGCTGGCGGCCGGCTACGCGGTCGCGCTGCTGCACGCCGGGGAACCCCGCGACTCGCTCGAACTCGCCGCCCGGGCGGCCGACGGGTGCGACCGGATCGGGTGGCGGCGGCGGGCGCTCGAACTGGTGAAGATCCAGGCGATCGGCCTCGCTGCCGCGGGGGATCCCGCGCGCGCGATCGAACGGGCCACGGGCGGCGTCACGCGCGCGCGGGAGTCGGGCGAGCGGCGCATCCTCGCCGACCTGCTGCTGCTCGCGGCCACGCTTCAAGCGCAAGCGAGCGGTCGTCCGGTGGACGCGGAGGTCGCGGCGGAGGCGGCGGGGATCTACGCGGCGCTCGGCGAGAAGCGGCTCGCCGCGGTCGCCTATTCCATGGAGGGCTATGCGCGCAAGGGGCGCGCCGCGATCGAACCGCTGCGCCGGGGGATCGACCTCGCGCACGAAGCGGGAGACTTCGCGCAGGAGATGCGGGCCCGGATCTACCTGACCGGCGCCCTCTTGGCCGAGGACGACTGGGGCGCGCTGGAGCGGGTGTGCGACGAGGCGCTCGCACGCCTCGAGGCGACGCCGGGAAGCACGGGGCGCACCTACTACCAGGAGCTCAAGCAGAACAACGCGCTGCAGTCGCGCGACTGGAACGCCGTGCTGCGCGCCTCCGGGGTCCTCGCCGAAATCGCCGCCGCGGAGGGCCAGAAGCGCGCGCTCGTCAAGGCGATCGTCCACCGCGGCATCGCGTCGCGGCACCTCGGCGAGATCGCCGCCGCCGCCGCATGCGCCGAACGGGCGCTGCCGCTCGCACGCGAACTCGACGAGGCGAGCCGCCTCTCGGAGGGGCCCGCGCTCGCCACGCTGCTGCTCGTCCTGCAGCGACCGCGGGACGCGGCAGGGATCTACCGCGAGTCGGCCGCAGCGCTGCGTACGCAACCGGAGCAGCTCGTCGTCACGCTGAACCTGCTCTGCGCGGCGGAACTCGCCGCCGGGGACGCCACCGCCGCCCTCGCGACGGCACGACGGCAGCGCGAGGTGGCCGAACGCCTCGGCCCGAGGGCCCATGCCGTCGCCTGGGGGACGGTCGGCCGCGCCCATCTCGCGCTCGGCGATCTGCCCGCGGCGTTGGACGCGTTCGAGAGGTCGGCGGCGCTCGCGGAGGCCGCCGGCGACGCCGCGGCGACGGCGGAGGCCCTCGAGTTGCTCGCCTCGGGGCTGCATGAGATCGGCGACATCGACCGCGCGGTGGCGATGCAGCAGCGCGCCGTCGCCGTGAGGCCGGCCCTGAGCTTCGCCACCGCACGCGCGCAGGCCCTTCACAATCTCTCGCTCTACTACCACCTGCAAGGGCGCCAGCCGGAGGCGGTCGGCGCCGCGCGCGAGGCCCTGGAGGTGCTGGTGGCCGGGAAGTGGCCCTCCGAGGAGTCGAGGACGCGCAACGTGCTCGGACTCGCGCTGCGAGCGATGGGGATGCCGGCGGAGGCGGCGGCCGAATTCACGCTCGCGCACGAGCTGGCCCGCGGCGCGGGGAACCGCGAGTACGAGGGCGCCCCGCTGATCAACCTCTCCTCCCTCGCGCAGGATCGAGGCGACTTCGACCGCGCGGAGGCGCTGGCCCGCGAAGCGCTCGCCGCGGCGCAGGAGACCGGTCACGACACGGTCGTCGCGCACTACCGTCTCGCGAAGATCGCGATGGCGCGATCGAGACCCGCCGAGGCGATCCCGCACCTCGCCGAGACGATGCGCGACTACGCGCGCTTCGACCGCCTCTCCGAGGAGCAGGCGGCCACGGCCTACAGCGAGCGCGTCGGCTCGCTCGCGCTCTGCTTCGACGCGAGCGCGCTGGCCAAAAGCCCCGAGGACGCGCTGCGATTCCTCGAGGCGGGCCGCGGCCGCGCGCTGCTCGTCGCGCTCGGCGGCCGCGACCGGCTCCGCGACATCGTCCTTCCCGCCGAACTGCGCGCCGCGGAGGCGCAGGCGCTCGACCGCCGCCGCCTCGCGCAGGCCGGTTGCGCGCAGGCGGTCGCGGAAGGCAACCGGAAGGAGATCGCCTACTGGAGGGCTCGCCTGCGGGAGGCGGACGGCGAGGTCAGCGAGTCGGCCGGGCGCATCCAGCGCGAAGCAAGGCGGGCCGCGGGCCTCTACTGCGTCTCGCCCGCGTCGCTCGCGGAGATCCAGTCGTGGCTGAGCGCCGACGAAGCCCTCGTGCTGCTCGGGCCCGGAATGGAACGCTACCGCGCCCTCGTGGTCGGGCGCGCGAGCGCACGCTTCGCCGAACTCGACCGCGACGCGCTGGTCCCCGGGGACGATCCGCCCGCGCCCACGAGCCCGGAAGCGGCCACCCTCGCGACGCGACTTGCCCTCGGCCTGGAGCTCGAACCGGCCGTTCGCCGCGTGCTGCTCTGCCCGCCCGCCGAGTTGACGCTTCTTCCCTGGTGCCTCGCCCTCGGCGACCGCGAACTCGCCTACATCCCCTCGGCGACGGTCTACGGGCTCGTGCGTGCGGCGCCGCGCGCCGCCTTCACGCGCATCCTCGCGCTCGGCGACCCGGCCACCGACGCCCCCCCGCTGCCGTCGGCGGCGGCGGAGGCGCGCTCGATCGGCGACCTCGTGCTGACGGGCGCCGCTGCGACCGAGGCGGCGCTGCTGCGCGCGGCCGCGGAGCCGGAGGGGTGGCGCGCGATCCACCTCGCGTGCCACGCGAGCACCGACGCGGAGCGGCCGCTGCTCAGCAGGCTGCGCCTCGCGCCCGGCGACGGGGCGGACGGCGACCTCACCGCGCGCGAAGTGCTCGCGCTCGACCTGCGCACCGGCCTGCTCGCGCTGTCGGCCTGCGAGACGGGCACCGGCAAGAGCCACCGCGGCGAGGGCGTGCTCGGCCTCACGCGCGCGTTCCTGCACGCGGGCGCGCCGCGCGTGCTCGTCTCGCTGTGGAAGGTCGACGACGCGGCGACCGCGGCGCTGATGGAGGAGTTCTACAAGGAATGGAAAGGGGGCGCGGGGGCCGCCGCGGCGCTGCGGACCGCGCAGCGCCGGATCGCGGGAGTGCCGCAGTGGGAGCATCCGCGGTACTGGGCCGCCTGGCAGCTATGGGGCCTTCCGGAGTGAACGCCAGAGCGCCCGGAGGACGCGGCGGAAGAGCGCGAGCCGGAGCCGAAAGTCGTCGGTCGGAGTGTCGGCGGGTCCGGCTCGCCCTCACCGCCAGATCCAAGACAGCGCCCCGTCGCGCTTCGCGCCTGCGCGGACCTGCCTCCCACGCGCAGGAGGGGCCGTAGGGCACCTTCCCGACGCGATCCTTCAGCGACGACACCCACCGGAGGAGCCGGCCCCGGTGGAGGTGCGACACGCGGCAGCCCGCCCCCTTCGGCAGGCCCGGCAGCCGCGCGACGCCGAGCCACGGCGCGGCGACGACGAGCAGCGCCCTTGGGGGACCTTCCACGTCGGCTCCGCGCGCGATGCTAGCATGCGGCCATGCGACGCACGCTGCTCCTCCTCCCGTTGCTTTGCATCGGCCTCGCCGCCGGCGAGGGCGACGTGACGGCGATCGCCACGCCCCGCGGCGCGCGGATCGAACTGCTTCTGGACCGGCCGGCGCAGTCGAACGGCACCGCCGTCGTGCTCGCGCCCGGGCGCGGCTACAACATGAGAAAGCCGCTGCTGGAAACGTGCGCGCGGCGCCTCGCCGCGGCGAGGTTCCTCGCGATCCGCTTCGACTGGGCCTACACGACGGCAAAGGGGGAGCCTTCCGAGGGGTTTCGCGACGAATTCGAGGACATGGACGCGGCGATCGCGTTCGCGGGCAAGCAGCCGGGCATCCGGAAGGTGCTGCTCGCGGGCAAGTCGATGGGCAGCGTGCTCGGCCTCGTGCGCGCGGCGACGAAGCCGGACGACCTCGGTGGGCTCGCGCTGCTGACCTTCCCGGTGCAGCCCGGCGGTCCCTCGGACAGGCTTCCCGACGTCAAGGTGCCGCTCCTCGTCGTCACCGGCGACAACGATCCGCTCGGCCCCCTCGCCCCCCTCTATGCCACCGCCGCCCGTTGCGCGACGCCGCCGCGCATCGTCATCGTTCCGGGCGACCACGGCTTCGCCGAGGGCGGCGACGCGGCGAAGGAGGCGGAGAACGTCGCCTTCGCGGCCGACGCGCTCGTGCTCTGGGCGAGACGCCGCTAGACCTCGGCGCGGCTGAGCGCGAAGCAGACGGTGTCGCGCCGGACGCCGTCCGCGGCGATCGCGTTGCCGACAAGGACGCCTTCGCGGCGCATGCCCGCCTTCTCGGCGACGCGGATGCTCGCGAGGTTGCGCGAATCGCAGCGCCACGAGAGCCTCTCCCACGGCCACTCGGTGAAGCCCCACCGGAGCAGCGCGCGCAACGCGTCGGTGGCAAGTCCCTGCCCCGCGCGGCTCGCGCGGATCCACATCCCGATCTCGGCGACGCGTTCCGAGAGGGGCCCCTCGCGCAGGTGGAACCCGCACCCGCCCCACACCTCGCCTCCGCCGGGGGCGAAGAGGCCGAGGGTGAAGTCCGTCGCCAGCAGCCAGCGCCCCCGCGCCTGCCGCACGACCGCCTCCGCCTCTTCGACGCTCTGCTCCGCGCGCGCCCACGCCATGAACCGGCGCAGGTGCTCGTACGACGAGACGGTGGCCTCCCGGAGGGCGGCGCCGTCGCCCGGCTCGTAGCTTCGGATCAGGAAGCGGTCGGTGGTGCAGCGGTCCGGCGGGATCAGGGTGTCCACGCGGCGATTATCGCTCGGCCACGGTGAAATCGCGGACGGTCCCGCGCGCGTCGTAGACGACGACGATCACGCGCCGCGGATGCTGCGCGGCGCAAACGACCGTCCGGGCGGCGAGGAAGAGGTCGGCGGCGACGAAGGTGGCGGCACCCGCGACGAGACCGGCGGCCCGGTCGAAGGGCGCGAGGTCGCGACAGCCGCGGGCGACGGCGAGGCCGGTCGCCGTCGCGGCGCCGCCGGCGATCCCCAGGTTCGCGGCGGCCGACGGCAGCGCCGGGCCCTGCGGATCGAGGACCCGCACGCGGTAGGTCGCGCGCGCGCCGCTGCCACACGCCTCGAGCGCCTTCGGCCGGCCGAGGCTCCGCTCGACGGCGCGACGGCCCGCGCCGATGCGGAGCGCCGAGATCTCGCGGGGGCGGCTCGAAACGGCGGCGACCGCGGAGCAACCGCCCCACGCAAGCGCCGCCGTCAGCGCCACCACCGCGAATCGCACCACGCTCCCGCCCTCCCGGGACCTCGCCGTCAGGCGACGGGGCCCCACGCTCCTGTCGGACTTCCGGCGGCGCCTCTTCAGTCGGGGGGAGCGGGTGCCTCCGCCGCCGCACCGTCCGGCGGGAGTGCGAGGCGCTCGCGGCAGATCGCCAGCGCCCGCTCGGTGAACCGCGCCAGGTCGCCCCAGTCGTCTGACGCGCCGAAGTTCAGGTGGCCCTCGCCCGGGAAGACGCCGAGGAAGTGCGATCCGCCCCCGAGACGGGCCGCCATCGCGTTCTTCTCGGAGGCGACGCAGAGGCAGGGGATCCGCTCCCCGGCGCGGAAGGCGGCGAGCACGTAGAGGTACTCGACGGGCCCCGGCGACTCGACGTCGCGGAGCATCACGAGACGGTAGCCGCCGATGTCGCGCACGAAGTGCGGCGTGCCCCCGCGGATGTCGGGAAGGTAGGGGGGCCGGGGGGGACTCACGCCTGCCTCCTTGCGCACAGGCGATCGGCGAGGAGGCGGATGTCGTCGGCCATGGTCAGACGGTCGAGCCAATGCGCGGGGATCGCGCGCTCTCCATAGTAGGCGCCGGCCACCTGGCCGCAAACGGCCGCGGTCGTGTCCGCGTCCCCGCCGAGGTTGGCGGCCGCGAGGATGGCCTCCTCGAAGCTCCCCGTCCGCCAGAAGCACCAGAGCGCGGCGCCGAGGCTGTCGACGACGTACCCCGTCCCCCGCACCCCCTCGACATCGCGCTCGCGGAACCCGCCGCGGGCGATCGCTGCGATCTCCGCCACCCCCTCGAACGAGCTCCCCGGCAGCAGATCCTCCTTCGGGCGGCCGTCCAGCGCACGGTGCAGGATGCGCGCGAGCAGGCGGCAGGCGTCGAGGCAGGCCGGGGCGCCGTGGGTCGTGCGCGCGCTCAACGCCGCGTGGCGCTCCGCCTCGTCTGTGTCGCCGTGGAAGAAGAGGACGACCGGCGCGAGGCGCATGAGGCAGCCGTTGCCGGCGCTGCGCGGGTCGGTCGAGCCGGCGTAGGGGTCGCCCGTCGCGCGATAGCGGTCGAGCGCGTGCGCCGTCGCGCCGCCGATGTCGAAACAGCGGCCGGTGCTGCTCAGGTAGCCGGTCTCGTTCCAACGACAATAGAGTCGCATCTGGTCGTCCGGATCGAAACTGTTGCATCGCACGAGGCTCGTCGCGAGGCAGAGGGCCATGCTGGTGTCGTCGGTCCACTGGCCCGGCGCGAGCGCGAACGCGCCGCCGCCGACCATGTCCGTGACGGGCTCGAACGTGCCGCGCTCCTTGAACTCGAGCGCCGCCCCGACCGCGTCGCCGGTCGCGAGGCCGAGGAGGCAGCCGCGGTAGCGGTCCGGAGTCACCGCCCGAGCCCTCGTTCGAACCGTTCTTCGATCAGGTCCGCGCCCCACTGCCGGGAGGGCTTGGCCTCCGCGAGCTCGAAACCCGCCGCGCGGTAGAGCCGGGCCGCGGCGGCGAGGGCGCGCACCGTCCAGAGGAAGACCGACCGGTAGCCGCTTTGCCCGCAGAACGCGACGGCCTCGTCGAGGAGCCTGCGGCCGAGCCCCTGTCCGCGCGCGGCGGGATCGACGAGGAACCAGCGCAGCTGCGCGCGTTCCGGGGTCGCTTCGACGATGGCGATGCAGCCGACGATGCGGCCGTCGCCTTCGGCGATCCAGATCCGGTCGCGTTCGCCCCGGCGCAGCGCGAAGTCGGCCAGCGGCCCCGCGACATAGGCTTCGAAGGTCTCGTCCCACCCCTGTTCGCGCGCATAGATCGAGCCGTGCAGCAGCACGATCCGGCCGATGTCGCCCGGGCGGAGGTCATTGCGCAGCGCGACCTGCAAGGGTTACGGACCGGGCGCCGGCAGATCCGAGTTGAAGATGTCGCGGTGGATCGACCAGGTGCCGTCCTTGCCGCGCGTCCAGACCTCGATGTACTTGCCGCGGTCCTTGAACGGCGGGGCGCCCTCCGACACCCGGATCGTCATCGAGTAGTCGCCCCAGACGTAGGCCATCGCGCCGGAGCCGGCGATCTCCACCGGCACGAGCTTCATCTCGGAGAAGGGGGGGAGACCGGCCATGAACTCGCGCACGCCCTCGCGCCCCCTGACGGCGGCGAAGTTGGGCGGCAGCAGGGCGGCGTCCTCGGTGTAGATCGCGGCGACGGCTGCGTGGTCCCTTGCGTTGGCGGCCGCGGTCCACGCTTCGCCGCGCGCGCGGATGGCGGCCTTGTCGGCCGCGGTGAAGCCCTTGCCGCACTGGCAACCGGCGGCGACGGTGGGGAGGAGGAGGAGGAGGAGGGCGAGCGTGCGGCGCATGAGGACTAGAGGATAGCGCTCCAAGGGTCGGCGCAGCCAGAGTTCGTGCGACGGCGCGGCGCGCCGCCGCCAGCCGCGGACGAACGATCCGCACCCCTCCGTCGCAACCCCTTGCCCGACCTCCGGTTGCGACGCCTGCTGATGCAGAGCGCCAGCGCATCAAGGTACTGCTGCACCGGGTCGCCCCACTTGGGCAGGTCGCGCTCGCGGACGAGGATGGTCTTGCCGTCCGGGGCGAGGACGAAGTTGCCGGGGCTCACTTCGAACCGGCCGATGACGGGAAGCGCCCTGTTGAAGACCGCCTCATGCTGCCAGCATTGGAGGCCGAGGTAGAGCGGACAGGTCCCGTCCGCGTTCTCGGGGTGCGGGTCGCCCTCGGCGTGGCCCGGCTTGTGGCCGACAGCCACGACGATGTGCTCGTTGCAATAGGCGACGAACCGCGGGTCGCGGAAGAGCTGGGCGCGGGTGCGGTCGCACTGTCCGCAGGTGTCGAACTGGAGCGAGAGGAGGATCGGCACGTTGCGCTTGCCCGCCTCGGCGACCGCCTCCTCCCAGCCGGTGGCCAACCTCAGCACCGCCGGCGTCTCGCGCTCCCGCGTCGCGCGCGCGGGCTCCGGGTCGCGCATCGCGCAGCGGAAGCCGACGCTTCCCTCGGCGACCTCCATCGGTTGCATGCAGAGGTCGAGCACGCGCAGGTTCAGCGGATGCGGCGTCAGCCAGGATCCTCCCTTGATCATCACGGGGCGCCCCCCCGCCATCACCCTCTCATAGGCGTTTCCCGCCATGTCGAGGCACCCATAGGGGGAAGCGCCGAGCGGGAACGAGCCCACCGCCATCGGCCCGCGCAGGCCGGGCCGCGCGAAATTTGCCAGTGTGGCATCGGGCTCGGCGTCGCCCCACGGGTAGAGGAGGCCGTCCGGTCCCGACGCGGCCTTCTCCCATTCGACCGCGGCGGGGATGTAGCCGCCGGCCCACTCCGCGTAGGCCAGCGCCTCCTCGCCGGTGAGTCGCGTGACCGGATGCTGTTCGCGGCCGGGCGCCAGCGTGAATCCGCCGGCCGGGTTGCGCGCGGTCGCGAGCAGGAAGCGCGCGAACTGCGCCTCGGTGACCTCGTGCTTGTCGATGAAGAAGGAGGGCACCTCCACCCGCACCGGCGCCTCGACGGCGACGCGCCCCTCGTAGGGCCGTCGCGCGAACTTGCCGCCGGGCACGCGCACGACGACCGCGCCGTCGCGGGCGCGGAACCACTCCTCGGCGCCCTTGTCGTTGAGGCCGAGGTAGAGCAGATCCTCCGCCGCGGCGATTGCGGCGACGCAAAGCAGGCATGTCAGCATGCGCATCGCTACCATCCTACGCCCATGGCGCTCGTCTCCCTGCAAGAGATCCACAAGAGTTACGCCGAGCGCCACCTGCTTCGCGGCGTCTCGTTCGCCGTCAACGACGGCGACCGGATCGCGCTCGTGGGCCCGAACGGCTGCGGGAAGTCCACGCTGCTCAAGATCGTCGCCGGCCTGCTCGAGGCCGACGAGGGGATGCGCATCGCGCGCAAGGGGGCGACGGTCGGCTATCTGGAGCAGGAGCCGGTCCTCGACGGCGGGATCTCCATCCATCAGGCGGTATCGGGGGGGCCCGGGGGGGATTACCGGACCGACGCGATGGTCTCGCGGCTGGGACTGCCGGATCCGGAGGCGCTTTGCGGGACGCTCTCCGGCGGCGAAAAGCGGCGCGTGGCGTTGGCGCGCCTGCTGCTCGGCGAGCCCGACCTGCTGCTGCTCGACGAGCCGACCAACCACCTCGACGCGGTCGTCACCGACTGGCTGGAGGGCTGGCTGCTCTCGTCGAAGGCGACGCTGCTGATGGTGACGCACGACCGCTACTTCCTCGACCGGGTCGCCACGCGCATCCTCGAGATCGACCGCGGCGGGATCTACCCGTACGAGGGCGGGTACGAGGAGTTCCTCGTGCTGCGCGCGGCGCGCATGGCGGCGGAGCGGTCGTCGGAGGAGTCGCGGCTCAACCTGCTCCGGCGCGAGACGGCGTGGCTGCGCCGGAAGCCGCCGGCGCAGCGGCGCCGTTCGAAGGCGCGGTTGCAACAGTACGACGCGCTCGTCGCGGGGGCGCTCGAGGTCGTCGACACGGAGCCGGAGTTCACGATCCCGGCGGGGCCGCGGCTCGGCGCGAAGGGGATCGTGCTGAAGGGGGTTGCGAAGTGGAGTCTCTTCAAGGGGCTCGACCTCTCCATCGGCCCCGGGGAGCGCGTCGGCATCGTCGGCCCGAACGGCGCCGGAAAGACGACGCTGCTCAAGCTCTGCATGGGGCTGCTGCCGCCGGATGAGGGCACCGTCGAGATCGGCCCGACGGTGAAGTTCGCCTACATCGACCAGGCGCGCAGCGACCTCCGGCCCGACCGCAGCGTGATCGGCGAGGTCGGCGACGGCAACGTCTGGGTGCGCGTCGGCGAGCGCGACATCCGCGTCGAGAGCTTCCTCGACAACTTCCTCTTCCCGCGCGAGATGTTCCCGACGCTGGTCGGCAGGCTCAGCGGCGGCGAGCGCAACCGCGTGCTGCTCGCGAAGCTCCTGTTGCAAGGCGGCAACTTCCTCGTCCTCGACGAGCCGACCAACGACCTCGACCTGATGACGCTGCGCGTGCTCGAGGAGGCGCTGGTGGCCTTCGCGGGTTCGGTCCTCGTCGTCAGCCACGACCGCTACTTCCTCGACCGCGTCGCAACCAAGCTCCTCTATTGCAACGGCAGCGACCCGGTGCGCCACCACCCGGGCGACGCATCGAGCCTGATCGACCGCATGCGCGAGGAGAGCGGGCCCCGCTCGCCGGCGAAGGCGCCCGCGACGCGCGACCGGCCCGCGCGCGCGGCGTCGCGCCTGACCTACAGGGAGAAGCTGGAACTCGCCGGGCTGCCCGACGCCATCGCCGAGGCGGAGGCGCGTCTCGCGGATCTGGATCGGACGCTCGGGGATCCGGGGCTCTATGCCAATCGCGACCGCGAGTTCGAGAAGGTCGCAAGCGATCGGGCGACCGCGGCGGAGGAGGTCCGTCGACTCATGGAGAGGTGGGAGGATCTCGAGGCCCGCAACGCCTAGCGCCAGTCGGCGCATTCCGGGCTCGTCCCCCCCCCCACGCCCCCCCCTTTCCACGGAAGCGATGCGCCTCAGGTGACGAGGCGCCCCCGCTTGTCGGCGACGGTGATGTCGGCGAGCGTACCCGCGTTGAACCTCAGGAAGTCGGCCTCGATGCCGTCGCTGAGGATCACGCCGTTCTCGGGCATCAGGGAGCGGATCCTGAGCCGCGAGTCCGCGCGCACCTTGCCGAACGTGATGTCGGCGCCGGAGTTCTTGCTCGGCCAGGGCTCGCGCACCGAGAAGCGGAGGTAGTCGGCCTCCCACGGGAACGAGCCCGGGCCGCGGGGGCGGGTCTTGCGGACGACGAGGACGATCTTGTTCTCGGTCCGCCGCTTCATGACTTCGGGCGGTCGCGCGCGATCAGCTCCCGGCGCAGCTCCGGCGAGACGTTCAGCTCGCCGATCTTCTGCGCCCCCTCGGCGATCTCCTTGAACGCGAGCGCGATCAGGCGGCCCGGATCCATGCCGACGCTGGTGAGGGCCTGCACGACCCTCGGATCGGACTCCGCGAGCGCCTTCATCAACGCGGCGACCGCGTGCGCCTTGGCCTCCGCCTCCTCGCGGGCGTTCGCCGTCGACAGCGCGACGAGCGTCTTGTTCTTCTCCTCGAGCGCGATGCGCGAGCCCATCTCCGACTCCTGGAGCTCGTGCGTCTTCTGCTGGACGGACTTCTCCGCCTCCATCTGCGCCTCCTTGATCTGGCGCTTCTTGTTCTTGACGGCGATCTCGGTGTTGAGCTCGTTCTCCTTGATCGCGCGCTCCTGCTCGACCGCGGCGTTGCGGCGCGCGTAGATCGCCTCGTCGGCCTCGCGCAGGATGCGCTCGCGCGCGCCCGAGGCCGGAAGCCCAGAGGAAGGAGCTACTCGGGATCTCATGGGCCGGTCCTCCTCTTCATGGACCGGCCAGAATCTCCGGAACGGAGGCGGTCAGGGCTGTTGGAGCCCGCAGTATCCAGGAGGGACAACAGCAGCGAACAGACGTTACGACACTGTGACGGAGGCGCCCCAGAGTGCGCCGCCATGAGGGTGATTCTCCGATTGACGGTGCTCGCGGTTCTCATTCCTGCGTGCCGCACCCCGTGCCGCCTCCCTGTGTTTGAGCGGCATGGGATTACTGTGGAACCCGTGGACTTTACGATGGACAACTATGGAGTCGTAGAGGAGTGGACGATCAAAGTCACAAATCGCACGGGGCCAGCTCCCTGCAACGTGCGTGTGCGGCTGGGCTGTGTCAAGGACGGCGAGACTCTTGGGACTTTCGAAGCGGAGATCAGGAACCTGGCGCACGGCGCACCCACATTGGGCGCAGCCTATCGAGTCGCGGGAGGAATGCCCGCACGCAGTACGCTCCGCCTCCTCGATCTTCAACTTCTCAACGAGGGGCTGGAATCGGGAAGTCCATGACTTCCAGCTTCGGTTCGCGCGAGGGCAAGAGCGAAACGATCTTCCGCACCTCGCACTGAAGGCCTGGATGGAGCCCGCCAGACTGTGTTCAATCGGTAGCGCTCGCACATGGAACCCCCAGTCGCAGTTGTGGAGTTGCCCGGCTAGCACGCACCGGTACTGGCGAGCGCGGCCGATCGGGTGCGAGCGCGTGCACCCTTCCCTCTCAGTAGGGCGGCAGGAGGCGGCGGAAGCCGTGGCAGAGCACGACGGCTAGGAAGAACAGATTGCGGGCGAGCGTCGCCCCGGGAATGAGAGGGGGCGCCGGGGCCGGGCGCCCCGTCGCGCGGGCCTCGGCGGCTGACTCCGCAAGTCTCCTCATCCACGCGACGCTGCGCGGCCATGCGAGCAGGCCCTGCATCCAGTCTGCGGGGATTCCCGATCGCCCGATGCCGCTACCGACGATCGAGCCGGCGATCGCCGCGGTCGTGTCCGCGTCCCCGCCGCACCGGATCGTCGCGAGGACCGCGGAGCGATAGTCCCGCGGATGGCTGAGCCATGCGTGCAACGCGACTGGCACCGTCTGGAGGACGTAGCCGGAGACGCCCCGCTCGCAGCCGAGCGCGACGGCGAACTCCGTCGTGGAGCCCCCTACCTGAACGCTTGCCGCGACGCGGGCAAGCAGCGCGGGCATCTCCCCGCCGCCGTCACCCTGCGTCGCGCCTGCATGGTGTTCGAGGAAGCGGCCGGCGGTCTCGATCCCCCGACGGGCGCACCATGCGGCGAGCGCTACTGCGAGTGCCCCCTCTTCCGCCTTCGGATCGGTGTGCGTGAGGCGCGTGGAAGCGCGGACGAACCGCCGGAGCAGAGCCAAGTCGGCTACGGCGGCGCCGAGGATCGCGCTGCGCATCGCGGGGCCGTTGCCCGCCGAGAAGACCCCGCTCCGGCAGGGCGGGATGCCCAAGCAGAGCCTCAGTGCCGCGCGGGCGGTGGAGAGCCCCGCCCCCGCCGGCAATCCGAGGAGCCACCATCGCATCCTCCTCGCGAGGGCCCGCGCGAACGCCTCGGCGTCACGCGGCGCCTCGCAGAGAGCCTGCGCGACCATGCAGGTGTGCTCCGTGTCGTCGGAGACCATCCCCAGGCCCATCAGTAGACGGTGCCGATCAGGCTCCCCGAGCAGACGCGCCGCGCGACGGGGCGAGAGGCCCTCGTAGCGCAGCCCGAGGGCATCCCCCACCGCGCAACCGAGGAGCGCGCCTTCGATCGCGTCGGTGTCCATGGCTGCCACAGTTTGGCACGTCGCGCGCCTTGCGGCGTGACGGGGCCGCCGCCCCCGCGGCGGGTGCGGCATTCCGAAGGGGCGCCCACTCCAGAGCGGAAGTAATGAGCCAGGCTCCGTATGATGGCGGCATGACCTACGCACGGGACCTGAACCACGAGTACGAGGCCCTCCACACCGCGAAGGAGGACGCCTTCTGGACCGCCTACATGGGGCTTGCCGCCGACGCCGACGCGGCGCGGACGGACTTCCAGGGCAAGGAGATCGCCCTGCAGCGGTTCCTGCAAGACCCGGTGCGGCTGGACCGCACGCGCGAGGAGTGCAAGCGGGCGAAGCCCGGCGACGACCGCGTCGCGCTCGAGGGGTGGGTGCGCACGTTCGAGGCGAACGTGATCCCGACGCCGGAGGCGCGCGCGCTCGCCGAGGAGATCATCGGGCTCGAGGGCGAGCTGGCGCGGGCGCGGGCGAAGATGAAGCTCGGGTTCCAGCCCGCGGGCAAGCCGTTCGAGGAGTGCTCGTCGGTCAAGCTCGGCACGATGCTCGTCGCCGAGAGCGACGAGGCGCGCCGGAAGGCGGCCTTCGAGGGGCTGCGCTCGATCGAGGACCACGTGCTCGCGCACGGCTTCCTCGAGGTCGTGAAGGCGCGCAACCGCCTCGGGCGCATGCTCGGCGGCGAGGACTACTACGACTGGAAGGTGCGCCGCGTCGAGGGCATGAGCAAGCGCGAGATCTTCGCGCTGCTCGACGGCCTCGAGGCGAAGACGCGCGACTCCTGCAAGCGCGCGCTCGAGTCGATCGCGAAGGAGAAGGGGCCCGACGCCACGCGGGCGTGGAACCTGCGCTACGCCGTCGCCGGCGACGTGACGAAGGAGCAGGACCCCTACTTCCCCTTCTCGCAGGCGCTCGAGCGCTGGGGGCGCTCCTTCGCCGCCCTCGGCATCGGCTACCGCGGCGCGACGATGGTGCTCGACCTCGTCGACCGCAAGGGCAAGTACGAGAACGGCTTCATGCACGGCCCGGTCTGCGCGTGGCGCGAGGAGGGCAAGTTCCGCCCGGCGCGCATCCACTTCACCGCGAACGCGATCCCGGGCATGGTGGGCAGCGGCAAGCGCGCGACCGAGACGCTCTTCCACGAGGGGGGCCACGCGGCGCATTTCGCCAACGTGGACATGCCCGCCCCCTGCTTCGCGCAGGAGTTCGCGCCGACGTCGGTCGCGTTCGCCGAGGTGCAGAGCATGTTCCTCGACAGCCTGCTCGGCGACGCCGACTGGCAGGCGCGCTACGCGCGCACCGCCGACGGCCGTCCGATGCCCTGGGACCTGATCGAGAAGGGCATCCGCGCGCAGCAGCGCTTCGCGTCGGGCGGCGTGCGCGGCATGTTCACCGTCTGCTACTGCGAGCGGGCGATCTACGAGATCCCCGACGCCGAGCTGACCGCCGAGCGCGTGCTCGCGGGGATCCGCGCCACCGAGCGGCGGCTGCTCTTCAGCGAGGAGGGGAGCCCGCGCCCGGCGCTCAGCGTGCCGCACCTGCTCGCCGGCGAGAGCAGCGCCTACTACCACGGCTACGTGCTCGCGCTGATGGCCGTCCACCAGACGCGGGACTTCTTCCTCGCCCGCGACGGCCACCTGATGGACAACCCGCGCATCGGCCCCGACCTCCGCGACCACTACTGGCGGCCCGGCAACAGCGTCCGCTTCCCCGACTTCATCGCGCGCCTCACCGGCAAGGCGCTCTCCGCGGACGCGCTCGCACAGAGCGCGAACCGCACCCCGGACGAGGCGGTGGGCGAGGCGAAGCGCCGCATCGAGCGCGCGAAGGCGATCCCGGAATGGAAGGCCCCGGTGCAACTCGGCGCGCGCATCCGGGTCGTCCACGGCCACGAGGAGGTCGCGTCCGTCGCACCCGACCGCGGCGACTTCCAGCAGGCGGCGGGGGCGTTCGCGGGGTGGATCGACGCGAAGTCCACGGGCGGTTAGGCTGAGGGGGTGCGGGGGCCGCTGCCTCTCTCCAAGGTCGCGCTGCCGGCGATGCTGGCCGCGCTGGTCGCCTCCTGCGGCTCGGGCGGGGTCGTCGCCGCGCTGCTGCTCGGCGATCCGAACCCGGGGCTCGACGCGCCCACGCTGGCCGCCTTCCAGCGCGGCAAGGAGGTCTTCACCCGCCGCTTCCTGCGCAGCGAGGGGCACGGGCCCGACTTCAACACCGCCTCCTGCCGCGCCTGCCACGAGATCCCGGTCACCGGCGGCTCCGCGCCGCTCTACCGCAACTTCTTTCTCGGCCAGAACAGCTCGCCCTCGGGCCCGGTCGGCGCCTTCGAGGGCAACCAGCTCGTCGCGCGCAGCTTCTCGCACGTACGGGCCGCGCGCGAGCCGATCTCCGCCGCGATCCAGGTCGTCGCGCAGCGCAACGCGCCGCCGATGTTCGGGCTCGGCCAGCTCGAGCGGATCCCGGAGGCGGACATCCTCGCGAACCAGGATCCCTTCGACGACGACGGCGACGGCATCAGCGGCTTCGCGAACTTCGACTTGGCCGCGGTCGGCCGCTTCGGCTACAAGGCGCAGTCGGGCTCGCTCGTCTCGTTCGTCCGCGGGCCCCTGTTCAACCAGATGGGCATCACGACCGACCCCTTGCCGGCGCTCGCGCAGGTCGGCGCGCCGGACCAGCCGACGCGGGACAACGACGGCGTGCCCGACCCGGAGCTGCCGGCGGCCGAACTGCGCGACCTCGTGACCTTCGTAAGGGAGCTCGCGCCCCCGAGCCCCCTCCCGATGGACGCCGAGGCGCGGGCCGGAGAGCAGCTCTTCCTGACCATCGGCTGCGCGAAGTGCCACATCCCCAACATCGTGCGGAGCGGCACGCCGGTGTTCGCCTTCACCGACCTGCTGCTGCACGACCTCGGCGCGCCGAACGGCGACGGAGTCCGGATGGGGAACGCGACGTCGCGCGAGTTCCGCACGCAGCCGCTCTGGGGGTTGCGCCACCACGCGCCCTTCCTGCACGACGGGCGGGCGGACACGATCGAGGAGGCGATCCTCGAGCACGGCGGCGAGGCGACCGCCTCGCGGGACGCCTTTGCAGGCCATCCGAACCGCGCCGCGCTGGTCCGTTTCCTGGAGACCCGGTAAATGAAGCAGCTCGCCCTTGCGCTCCTGATCGGCATCGCGCTCGGCGGTGTCGTGCCCGAAGGGGCCCCGATCCCGCTGCCCGGCAACGCCGGCGCGCCGCACCGCACGCTGACGCTCCCGGAGCAGGCGCGCTTCGTGCGCGGCCGCGCGCTCTTCGACAGGGACTTCCTCAAGAGCGCCGGCGTCGGGCCTGTCTTCAACGGCGACAGTTGCCGCGCCTGCCACGTCGATCCGGTCATCGCGGGCTCGGGCGGGCGCGACGTGCAGGTGCAGCGGCCGCAGATGTCGGACGGCATGGGCGGCTTCTTCCCGCCGGCGGAGACCGGCGAGCTGGCGCAGACGCACTCGGTCCCCTCGGTCGCGCGGGAGGAGATCCCCGGCACGGTCGCCTTCGTCGAGGAGCGCAACTCGCCGACGCTGCTCGGCCTGGGGCTCGTGCAGCAGGTCCTCGACGCGACGATCCTCGCGCGGCAGGATCCGACCGACGCCGATGGCGACGGCGTCCGCGGGATCGCCCATGTGCTGCCCGGCGGCCGCGTCGGCAAGCTCGGCTGGAAGGCGAACATTCCCGACCTGCGCGGCTTCCTGCGCGACGCGATGGCGAACGAACTCGGCATCACGGTGCCGCCCGACGCGACGAGCCCGTTCGGCATCACCTCCGACGGCGACCCGGTGCAGGATCCGGAGCTCTCGGCGCAGGATCTCGAGGACCTGCTCTTCTTCATGGAGGTGCTCGACTTCCCGCCGAAGGGGGCGCCGCAGCCGGCCGGCGAGGCGCTCTTCGCGTCGATCGGCTGCGCGAAGTGCCACGTCCCGGTCCTGGACGGCGTGGAGCTGTTCAGCGACCTGCTGCTACACGACGTCCAGCCGCCCGGATTCGTCGGGGTCGCGCAGGGGGCGGCGACGAGCGGCCTCTACCGGACCGCGCCGCTGCGCGGGCTGCGGGACACCGGCCCCTACTTCCACGACGGCGCGTCGGAGACGATCGAGCAGGCGGTGCGCCGCCACGACGGCGAGGCGCTCGCGATAAGGCAGGCGTTCGAGGCCCTCACCCCGGCGGAGCGGGCGGCGCTGATCGCGTTCCTCGCGTCCCTCTGATGAACGTGCCCGCGGCCCGCAACGTCATCATCATCGGTTCCGGCCCGGCCGGCCTCACCGCGGCGATCTACGCCGCCCGGGCGAACCTGAAGCCGCTCCTGTTCGAGGGGTTCAATGCCGGCGGCCTCGTGCCGGGCGGCCAGCTCATGTTCACGACCGATGTCGAGAACTACCCGGGCTTCGTCGAGAAGATCACCGGGCCCGAGCTGATGGAGCGGTTTCGCGGGCAGGCGGAGCGGCAGGGGGCGGAACTGATCACCGAGGATGTGCGCAAGGTGGATTTCGAGGCGCGCCCCTTCCGCGTCTGGGCCGAGCGCGAGGAGCCCTACCTCGGCAGGAGCGTGATCATCGCCACCGGCGCGAAGGCGAAGTACCTGGGCCTCGAGAGCGAGCACGCGCTCGAGAACAAGGGCGTCTCCGCGTGCGCGATCTGCGACGGCTCCTTCTTCCGCGGGCAGGACGTCGCCGTGGTCGGCGGCGGCGACACGGCGATGGAGGAGGCGACCTACCTCGCGGGCCTCTGCCGCAGCGTGACGCTGATCCACCGGCGCGACGAGTTCCGCGCATCGAAGGTGATGCAGGCGCGCGTGCTGAAGAACCAGAAGATCAAGGTCCTCTGGAGCCACGAGGTGACCGAGGTGCTCGACGTCGAGCAGGACAAGGTCACCGGCGTGCGGGTGAAGGACCTCAAGACGGGCAAGAGCCGCGTGCGCGACGTGACCGGCTTCTTCCTCGCGATCGGCCACACCCCGATGACCGAACTCTTCCAGGGCGTGCTCGACACCCACGACAACGGTTACCTGAAGGTGAAGCCCGGCACGACGCAGACGAGCCTCGACGGCGTCTTCGCCGCCGGCGACGTGCAGGACTGGGTCTACCGTCAGGCGGTCACCGCCGCGGGGACCGGTTGCATGGCCGCGCTCGAGGCCGAGCGCTGGCTCGCCGCGCAGGGCGGCGCGCACTGACCCGCCGCTTCGCCGAACGGGCCCGGCGGGTACAATCCCCGCCACCTTGGCGGACACCACGAACTACCTCCTCCCCCTCGACACCTTCGCGCGGCGGCACCTGGGCCCTTCCGAGGAGGAGATCGCCCGGATGCTCGAGACCGTCGGGCATCCCTCCCTCGACGCGCTGACCGACGCGGCGGTGCCGCGCAACATCCGCCTCTCGCGCCCGCTCGCGCTCGAGGCGCCGCAGGGGGAGCACGAACTCCTCTCCGGGTTCCGCGCGATGGCCGCGAAGAACGAGGTGTGGCGCTCCTTCATCGGCATGGGCTACTCCGGCTGCATCGTGCCGCCGGTCATCCAGCGCAACATCCTCGAGAACCCCGGCTGGTACACGCAGTACACGCCCTACCAGGCGGAGATCTCGCAGGGGCGGCTCGAGGCGCTGCTGAACTTCCAGACCATGGTCGGCGACCTGACCGGCCTCGCCGTCGCCAACGCGTCGCTGCTCGACGAGGCGACCGCGGCGGCGGAGGCCATGGCGCTCTGCCTCGCGGTGAACAAGCGGAGCAAGGCGCGCCGCTTCTTCGTCAGCGAGCGCTGCCATCCCCAGACGATCGAGGTCGTGCGCGGCCGCGCGCTCCCGCTCGACATCGAGGTCGTGGTCGGCGACGAGACGGCCCTCGACTTCACGCCCCCCCTCTTCGGCCTGCTGCTCTCCTACCCCGCCACCGACGGGTCGATCCGCGACTACCGCGCGCTCGTCGAGCGGGCCCACCGGGAAGGGGCCCTCGTCGCCGTCGCGACCGACCTGCTCGCCCTCGCGCTGCTCGAGCCCCCCGGCGCCTGGGGGGCGGACGTGGCCGTCGGCAACTCCCAGCGCTTCGGCGTCCCGCTCGGCTACGGCGGACCCCACGCCGCCTTCATGGCGACGCGCGACGAGTTCAAGCGCGACCTGCCCGGGCGGATCGTCGGCGTCAGCAAGGACAAGCGCGGCACCCCCGCGATGCGCCTCGCGCTGCAGACCCGGGAGCAGCACATCCGCCGCGAGAAGGCGACGAGCAACATCTGCACCGCGCAGGTCCTCCTCGCCGTGATGTCGTCGATGTACGCGGTCTACCACGGGCCCAAGGGGATCCGCGCCATCGCGGAGCGGGTCCACGGCCTCGCCCTCGCCTTCGACGCGGCGCTCCGGCGGCGCGCCTACCGGCTGCCCGAGGCGACGATCTTCGACACGGTGCGCGTCGACACGGACGCGACCCAGCGCGAGGCGATCCTGCGCCGCTGCCGCGCGCGTCGGATCAACCTCCGGACGCTGCCCTCGGGCTCCCTGTGCATCGCCTTCGACGAAGCGACCTCGGCGGGCGACTTCTTCGCGCTGCTCGAGGCGTTCGAGGCGGGCCCCGCCCCCTCGGCGATCGACGCGACCTACCGCGGCCCCTTCGCGCGGACGTCGCCCTACCTGACCCATCCGGTCTTCCAGCGCTACCACAGCGAGCACGAGATGCTGCGCTACATCCGGCGGCTCGAGGCGAAGGACCTCTCCCTCACGACCTCGATGATCCCGCTCGGCTCCTGCACGATGAAACTCAACGCGACGGCCGAGATGGTCCCGGTGTCGTGGGGGGACTTCGCGTGGATCCACCCCTTCGCCCCCGTCGCGCAGGCGGCCGGCTATCGCGAGCTGTTCGAGCGGCTCGAAGGGGCGCTGGCCCAGATCACCGGCCTCGCCGCCGTGTCGTTGCAGCCCAACGCAGGCTCGCAGGGGGAGTACGCGGGGATGCTCGTCATCCGCGCCTACCACGAGAGCCGCGGCGAGGGCCACCGGCGCGTCTGCCTCATCCCGACCTCCGCCCACGGCACGAATCCGGCGAGCGCGGTGATGGCGGGGATGCGGATCGTGCCGGTGCGGTGCGACGAGCAGGGCAACATCGACCTCGCCGACCTGAACTCGAAGGCGGAGACGCACCGCAAGGACCTCGCCGCCGCGATGGTGACCTACCCCTCGACCCACGGCGTCTTCGAGGAGGTGATCCGCGAGTTCTGCAGCGTCGTGCACGCGTGCGGCGGACAGGTCTACCTCGACGGCGCGAACCTCAACGCGCAGGTGGGGCTCTGCCGGCCCGGCGACTACGGCGCGGATGTCTGCCACATCAACCTTCACAAGACCTTCTGCATCCCCCACGGCGGCGGCGGCCCGGGCATGGGGCCGATCGCCGTCGCGGCGCACCTGCGCCCCTTCCTTCCCGGCCACCCGGTCGTGCCGACCGGGGGCGAGCGGGCGATCCCCGCGGTCTCCGCCGCGCCCTTCGGAAGCGCGAGCATCCTCCCGATCTCCCTCGCCTATATCGCGATGCTCGGCGCCGAGGGGCTCCGCCGCGCCACCCAGGTGGCGATCCTCAACGCGAACTACATGGCGCGGCGGCTGGACCCTCACTTCCCCATTCTCTACAGGGGGCGCGGGGGACTCGTCGCGCACGAGTTCATCCTCGACTGCCGGGCGATCAAGAGGTCGAGCGGCGTCGATGTGGTGGACATCGCGAAGCGGCTCATGGACTTCGGCTTCCACGCGCCGACGGTCAGCTTCCCGGTCGCCGACACGCTGATGGTCGAGCCGACCGAGAGCGAGTCGATGGAGGAGCTCGACCGGCTCTGCGACGCGATGATCGCGATCCGCGGCGAGATCGCCGCGATCGAGCGCGGCGAGATGGACCGGGACAACAATCCGCTGAAGAACGCGCCGCATACATCCCACGATCTCGCCGCGTCGGAGTGGAACCACCCCTACACGCGCGAGCAGGCCTGCTTCCCGGCGCCGTGGACGCGCCATCACAAGTACTGGCCGCCGGTCAAGCGCATCGACAGCGTCCTCGGGGACAGGAACCTCGTCTGCTCCTGCGCCGGGATGGAGGAGTACGTCGAGAGCTAGCCGCGCATCAGGTGGTCCACCTCGAGCGCGGAGAGCGTGCGCTCGAGCGTCCCCACGGCGGCGTTCTGGCGGAAGCCGTACCGCTCCCAGTCGAACTTCGTCGAGGCCTCCGCCTTCCGGATGAGGCTCTTGGCCTCCTCGACGAGACCGTCCTCGACGGCGAGGCGGTCGTGGGGCCCCAAGGCGTCGAGCCTTACGTAGATGTGGAAGCTCCGCCCCCCCGCGAGCGCGCGCACGCCGAATTCGGGAGGCATGCCGGGGCGCCCCTGCACCAAACGCGGGTTCGACATGACCATTAGGCGCGCCGGCTCCGCCAGAGGTTCCCGAGCCGGCAGGCGAAAACCCCGTATCCGCCCCCGATCCCGGAGGGGAGATCCATCGTCATAAACGATTCTAAAAATCGGTTTGACAGATGAAACCGCGCCTCCTATCCTCGCGCCCTTCCGTCGGACCGTACCGGCGGAGGGATGGCGGTTTCAGCGAGGAGGACCCATGTCTTCACGACTCTCGGGAGTGTCCCTGGCGCTCGCCTTGGCCCTGGCGGGGCCGGCGCTGGCCGGGGAGGGGACCGATCAGCGGCTCTCGTCGCTCGAGCAGCAGAACCGGGAGATCTTCGACCGGTTGCGCAAGAGCGAGACGGAGAACAGCGCGCTGCGCGACGAGGTCACGCGGATGCGCGACGAGGGGGCGCGGCGCCTCTCCGCCGAGATCGAACAGTATCTTTCCGCGAACAGCGCGGAGGCGGCCGGCGAGGGCGGCCTGACGACGAAGGGGGGCGCGATCTTCGAACTCTACGGGTTTGTGCGCCTCGACCTCTACTTCGACACGGCGCGGGCGAGCAACGTCATCATCCCGTTCACCGTCGCGGCGGAGAACGGCGTGCAGGCGGACAGCAACAACGAGAGCTTCGCGCTCGACGCGCGCCTGACGCGGATCGGCTTCAACTTCAACTTCGGGCAGGTCGGAAGCTCCGCCGTCACGGCGAAGCTCGAGACCGACTTCGCGAACTTCCCCGCGGGCGTGCCCGAGTCGCGCGAGACGCCCCGCATCCGCCTCGCCTACATCAACATCGAGGCGGAGAAGTGGCGGCTTCGCATGGGACAGGACTGGGACATCGCCTCGGCGATGTTCCCGAGCGCCAACAACGAGACGCTGATGTGGAACAACGGCAACCTCGGCGACCGGCGCCCGATGATCGCGTTCACCTACAAGGCGTCGGGCAAGCTCGAGGTCACCGTCGCGCTCGGCCTCACCGGCGCGATCAACAACCAGGACCTCGACGCGGCGATCGCGGCGCCGGGGGCGCCCCCGTTCACCGTCAACGAGCGCGACGGCTTCGACACCGGCATCCCCCACGCCCAGGTGCGGGCGCAGTACACCGGCGACTCCCGGGTCGAGGGCAAGCAGTGGGTCGTCGCGGTGATGGGCATCGCCGGCAAGCTCGAGACCGACGCGCTCTTCGGCGGCGAGAACGAGTGGACCTTCTGGGCCGTCGGCCTCGACTTCAAGGTGCCGGTCAGCGGCAAGGTCTTCGTCATGGGCGAGATCTGGACAGGCCAGGCGCTCGGCGACCACCGCGGCAACATCGGGCTCGTCATCAACTCGACCACCGGCAAGGAGATCGAGGGCTGGGGCGGCTGGATCGAGGGGCAGTACAAGCACGACGACCGCTGGACCTTCCTGCTCGGCGGCTCGATCGACGATCCCGACAACGCGGACGTCGGCGGCAGCAGCCCGAACCTCAACTGCTCGGGCTACGTCGGCACGCGCTACCAGTGGTCGAAGAACCTCGTCTCGGCCTTCGACGTGATCTTCTGGGAGACGCAGTACGCGGGCACGACCGGCCTCGGCAACATGCTCCGATTCAACTTCTGGACATCAGTGAACTTCTAGAACTCCTTGTTTCTTCCGAACGGAGGGGGCTCGGGGGAGGGATCCCCCGGGCCCCCTTCCCTAGAATGACGGGATGCGAACGATCCCGGTCCTGCTGCTGCTGTCCCTTCCCGTCCTTGGAAAGCCCAACGCGGAGGAGAAGCTCCGCGAGAAGGCGGCGCTCCTCTTCACGGACTATGCGACCTGGCTCAAGGACAAGGGGCAGAAGAGCGAGGCGGAGCGGGCGGTGGCGCTCGCGAAGGAGTTGGGTGCGCCCGCCGACAGGCTCGCCGAGGAGATCGGCGCGCTGGAGCAGGCCGAGCCCGTGCCGGAGCTCGACGCGATGCGCAAGAAGACGCACGCCGAGGGGGCGAAGCTCTTCGATGCGCTCGCGAAGGCGTCCGACGACGACGGCAAGGCGGACGGCTACCAGTTGCGCGCGGCGGAACTCGAGCCGGTCAAGGCGCGCCTCGGCAAGCTCGCCGCGCGCGTGAAGCAGTACGCGGGCAACAAGGCGAAGGCGGACGCCGCGGGGCGAGTCCTCGTGCGGCTGCGCGAGATGGACCCGAAGGGCGACTACGACGCGATCGAGTGCGATCTCGCGCTCGAGGATGTCGTGCTGATCAAGGCGGCCGGCCACCCGATGGTCGGCTATCTCTCGCTGCCGAAGGGGTGGAAGCGGAAGGGGGAGTGGCCCGTTCTCGTCGCGGTGGACGGCGCGGGGTCGAACTTCCTCGGCGCCGCGCGCGGGGCGCGCGACTCGCGCGGGTCGAGGCGCTTCCTCGTGCTCGCGCCCTGCTCGCTCAGCAACACGAACGAGTTGAAGCCGGAGCAGTACCCCTTCTACGACGCGGCGACGCTCGAGGAGGGCAACCGCGACCGGATCGGGTTCGACGTGAAGGGGCTCCTGGGGCTGCTCGACGCCGCGAAGGAGCGCTTCGGCGCCGCCGAGAAGATCGGCATCACCGGCTTCTCCGGCGGCGGCAACCTCTGCTACGGCATGACGGCGCTCCATCCAGAGCGCATCCTCTTCAGCGTGCCCGCCTGCGCGAACTGGAGCGGCATGGGCTATCGCGACGCCGTGGCCGTGACCGGGGGCGGCCCCCCGGTCTTCATCGTGACCGGCGAGAAGGACCCCCACCGCGACTTCACGCACGGCAACAAGGAGATGCCCGGCATCGAGCCGCAGACCGACGCCGCGGTGAAGGCGCTGGAAGGGCTCGGCTTCACGCGCGTGCGCCGCACGATGCTGCCCGGCGTCGGCCACTCCAGTTGCTTCGGCGAGGTCTGGAAGTACGCGGACGAGACGGCGAAGGGGTAGCGGGGCGCGCGCGGGCGCGGCAGTCGGCGAGGCGGGCGTCGCGCGCTACGCGTAGCCGTCCGGGTTCTGGCGCTGCCAGCGCCAGGCGTCGACGCACATCGCGTCGAGGTCGCGGGTGGCCTTCCAGCCGAGCGCGCGGGCGGCGAGGGAGGGGTCGGCGTAGCAGGTGGCGACGTCGCCCGGGCGGCGGGCGACGATCTTGTGCGGCACGCGGCGGCCCGACGCGCGCTCGGCGGCGGCGACCGCTTCGAGCACGCTGTAGCCGCGGCCGGTGCCGAGGTTGTAGGGGACAAACCCCTTCGTGGAGTCCAGCGCGCGCAGCGCGGCGAGGTGGCCCTCGGCGAGATCGACGACGTGGATGTAGTCGCGCACGCCGGTGCCGTCGGGGGTGGGATAGTCGTCGCCGAAGACGCTGAGGAAGGGATGCTTCCCGACCGCCACCTGCATCACGTAGGGCATCAGGTTGTTCGGGATGCCGCGCGGATCCTCGCCGATCCTGCCGCTCGGGTGGGCGCCCACCGGGTTGAAGTACCGCAGCGCGATCAGGCTCCAGTCGCGCTCGGCGCGCGCGAGATCCATCAGGATCTCCTCGATCATCAGCTTCGTGCGGCCGTAGGGGTTGGTCGCGGAGAGCGGGAAGTCCTCGCGGATCGGCACGCTGGCGGGGTCGCCGTAGACGGTCGCGCTCGAAGAGAAGACGAGCCGCCTCGGGCCGTGCTCGCGCATGGCCTTAAGCAGGACCAGGGTGCCGGTCAGGTTGTTGTGGAAATAGCGGAGCGGGAGGGACACGGACTCCCCCACCGCCTTCAGTCCGGCGAAGTGGATCACCGCGTCGAAGCGCCCGTCGGCGAGGATCCCAGCGACCCCCTCCCCCTCGAGCAGGTCGAGCCGGACGAAGCGCACCGCGCGACCCGCGATCTCCCGCACGCGGTCCAGCGCGACTTCCGAGCTGTTGCAGAGGTTGTCGAGCACGGTCACGTCGCAGCCCGCCTGCAGCAGCTCGACGCAGGTGTGGCTGCCGATGTAGCCGGCGCCGCCCGTCACGAGGATCGATCGACCCATACGCTCTCCTTCGACCGGCGCGGCCGCGCTCATGAGCCGTAGCGGAGGGCGAGCGCGCAGACGAGGTCGAGGGTCGCCTCGACGTCGCCCTCGTCCACCATCTCGACGGCGGCGTGGGTGTAGCGCATCGGGATGCCGAGCGGCATCGAGCGCGCGCCGCCGTACTGGAAGGCGCCGACGTCGGTGCCGCCGCCGCCGAAGATGACCTGGCAGGGGATGCCCGCGTCGCGCGCGACGCCCTCGATCTCGCGCGTGAACGCGGGCGGGACGATCGACGCGTTGTCGAAGACGCGCAGGCAGGCGCCCTCGCCGAGCGCCGCCGGGCTCAGGTCGCGCGTCGCCATCGGGTAGTCGGCCGCGGATGCGCTGTCCACGGCGAAGACGTGCGAGAGCGCCATGCGCCGCGCGAGAAGCTGCGCCCCGCGAAGGCCCACCTCCTCCTGCACCGTGAAGGCGAAGTGCACCGGGCGCGCGAAGGTCTCCCCGCGCAGCCGCTGCATCGCCTTGCACAGGATCCAGCAGCCGATGCGGTCGTCGAGGCCGCGGCAGACGAGGCGGCGGCCGTGGATCACATAGGGCGCCTTCTCGAGCACCGCGAAGTCGAGCAGCGAGACGCCGAGGCCCGCCGCCTCCTCGCGGCTCTTCGCGCCGATGTCGACATACATCTCCGTCACCTCGGGCACCGCGCCCATCTCCTTCGCGCGGTCGCGCATCAGGTGGGGAGGGTTCACGCCGACGACGCCGAGGATCTCGCCGCCGCGCGTCACAACACGAAGCGCATGCCCGAGCACCGTGCGCGGGTCGATGCCGCCGACCGGCTTCAGCCGCAGGAACCCGTCCTCGCGCACGTCGCTGACGACGAAGCCGATCTCGTCCATGTGCGCCGCGAAGAGCACCGCGTCGCCCCCCCCGCCCCCCATCGTCGCGACGAGGTTCCCCATCGCATCGACCGACCCCCCCACCCCCTCCGGCAGGTGCCGCTCCACCACCGCCCGCACCCTCTCCTCGCACCCCGAGATGCCCGGCACCCGAAGCAGCCCCAACAGCAACTCGTCCATACGGCGCCCCTCTCGGCTCCAAAAAGGCCCCCGCGCTCTGGCGGGGGCCCTATTGGAGCGGGCGATGAGGTTTGAACTCACGACCCTCACGTTGGCAACGTGATGCTCTACCACTGAGCTACGCCCGCGTCCGGCCCCGAATCTACCACCCCGCGGCGCCGGTTCAACCCCTCGCCAGATTCCCGTCAGGAACCGCGCAGCGCCCGGACCTCCGCGGCCATCTCCGGGCTGGGGTCGAGGAGCAGCGCCTGGTCGAAATAGAGGTCCGCGAGCGGATCCCCGAGGATCTGGCAGTAGTAGGCCACCCAGAGGCACTCCGAGCCGCTCCGCGCGGTGCGCATCGCGTCGAGGAAGCGGACCACGACCTTCGACGGGAGCGCGGACCACGCAAGGACGTCCTCGCGGTTGATCGCGGTGTCGCGGACGCGGATCCCCTTCTCGTCGGCATCCTCGACGATCTGCTCCGGCGACGCGTTCGAGTCGTACTTCGACCAGTTCTCGGCGCCGCCGGAGAGCGTCGCGGCCCGCCCGCGCAGGATGCCCATGAGCGACTCGAGGTGGCTGAGCCGCCGGAGCCCCTCCTCGATCGTCAGCCGCTCCGGCGTCGCCTCGCGGGTGCGCGCGAGCAGCTTGTCGAGTTCGGCCCGCACCGCCGAGACCTGGAAGGAGCGGAGCAGCGCCTTGAACTCCTCCTCGCGCTCGCCGTACTCGACGCCGGCGCGCTCGCTCTCCGCCACCGTGAGGAAGGGCTTGCGCTCGCGCCCCTGCTTCTTCTCCGCGTTGATGCGCTCCTTCAGCAGGTTGGCCGCGGCGTCCGCCTGCTTGTAGAGCGGGTGGTCGGGCTTGCACTTCAGCTTCACGCTGGTGTAGATGCTGTGCGCCTCGACGTAGTTGCCGGTGCGCTCCTCGCGGGCCGCGTCGGCGATCAACTGCTTCAGCTCCTGTTCGAGGGTCCGGTTGATCTTCGGCGCGTCGCCCTTGGCGGGCTTTTGGTCGGCGGCGACTTCGGGGGGGGCCGGGGGGGCGGCCTTCGGCGCCTCCTCGGGCGGCGGCTCCTTTCCGCCGACCATCAGCGCGACGACGATCCCGATCACGACGACGCCGCCGGCGAGCGCCATCGGATGCACCGGCGACTTGGCGCCACGACCGCGTCGTCCGCCGCGCCCCCGCGCCCCCTTGTCGGTCCCGAGCTGGTCCGGCGTGAACTTCGCCAGCGTCTCCGTCAACTCCTTCGCCGACGGACGCGCGTCGGGATCCATCCGCGTCATCTTGCGAAGGAGGTCGGCGACGCCGCGCGGCATGTCGCGGCGCAGCTTCTCCGGTTCGAGCTTCTGCCCCCTCAGGTGCTCGGCGATGATCTCCTCGGTCGTGTGCAGCCCCGAGTAGGGCGGGTGGCCGACGAGCATGTGGAAGAGCGTGATGCCGAGCGCATAGACGTCCGACGCGGTGCGGGCGCCCTCCCCGCGGCACTGCTCGGGGGACATGTAGTGCGGCGTGCCGAGGCGGCCGCCGGCGAAGGCGCCCTCGACGTCGGCGGCGAGGCCGAAGTCGACCAGTTTCAGCGTGCCGTTGGGCTCGACGACGAGGTTCTGCGGCTTGATGTCGCGGTGGACGAGGTTCTTCCGGTGGGCGGCCGCAAGCCCGGCCGCGGCCTGCCGCACGTAGTCGATCGCCTCCTCGAGCGGGAGCCCCTCCTCGCCGCACTCCTCGATGCGCTTCAGCAGGTCGCGCCCCTTCAGCAGTTCCAGCACGAGGTAGTGCTGTCCCGCGTCCTCGCCGACGTCGTAGATCTTCAGGATGTTCTCGTGGTCGAGCGCGGCGACCGCCTTGCCCTCCTGCTGGAAGACGCGCAGCACCGCCGGGAGCCGCTTCATGTGCTCTTGCAGCACCTTCACGGCGACGGTGCGGTTGAGCGGTTCGTAGACGGCGCGATAGACGACGGCGGTCTTGCCCTCGCCGAGCAGCTTGCCGATCTTGCACTTGCCGAGCGTCCGGCCGATCAGCGGGTCCTTGAAGAAGCCGGGGTCGGACTCGAGGGCGTTGACGAGCTTGGTGTCCGGCGAGGTGTCGGAGCCGACCTCCTCGCCCTCCCCGGACTTCCGCTTCGCCGGCTGTTTCGACCCGTCATCCTCGCTCTTGCGGCGCGCCATCGCCCCAGTCTACCCCAGCTCGAGCTGGCGCCGCGCGTCCACGACGTCCCGGTCCATCCGGCGGGCCGCCTCGTCGAGCTTCTCCCCGAGGGGATCCTTGCGGTCGATGACCCTCCGGAGCTGCCGCATGAGCTGGAGCGCCATCCGCAGGGTCCGGACGAGGTCGCCCTCGGAGGTGTTCGTGAAGCGGCGCAGGTCCTCGAAGGAGGCCTCCTTGACCCATGCGAAGACGACGGCGTTGAGGCCGAAGTCGGGCCGCTTCAGCAGTTCCGCCAGCTCGGCCCGCTGCTCGTCGAGGGTCCAGTCCCGCACGAGCGCAATCGCCTGCTTCTCCATGCCGGGGATGCGGACCGGGTCGGTGTCGTCCATCTTGCGGGGCTCGTAGACGATCGCGACGAAGAGCGCCGCCAGCTCGAGCACCGACGCGCGCTCGAAGAGGCCCGCGAAGTAGAACTCGGTCACCTGGATCTCGTAGCCGTTGACCTTCCGCGCGAGCTCGCCGCGGGCGGTCATCCCCTGCTCGTCGGCGTAGCCGCGCTCGCGCAGGATCCGCATGCGACGCGCGATGATCCGGTTGCGCGGCGCCGCCTCGCGCCGCTCCGCCTTGGTCTGCTGGTAGTGCGCGAAGCTCTTGTCGTAGGCGGTGTAGACGCCCTGGCCGAGGCGCAGGTAGAGGTTTAGGAGCGTCGAATAGGAGAGGTTGAAGCGGCTCAGGACCGGCTCGCTCGCCCCCTCGGTGATCCGCTGCAGCGCGGCGTAGCTCGCCTCCTCGATGTCGATCTTCGAGAGGACGAGCCCCTCCCTGTCCATCCCCTGCCGCCCGGCGCGGCCGGCCATCTGCTGGTAGTCGCGGGTCTTCATGTCGCGCACGTCGATGCCGTCGAACTTGCGCAACGTGTCGAAGATGACGCACTTGGCGGGCATGTTGACGCCGAGCGCGAAGGTCTCCGTCGCGAAGAGCAGCTTGACGCCGCCGGTCGTGAAGAGGCGCTCGACGATCTCCTTCTGGATCGGCAGCAGGCCGGCGTGGTGGTAGAGCGTCCCGCGGGAGGCGAGGTGGCGCAGCCGCTCGATCCCCGCCTGCCCCTCCACCTCGTAGCGCCGCGCGAGGTCGTCGAAGAGCGCGAGCACCCCCCTCCGCTCCTCGTCGGCGAGCAGGTCGTTCGCCCGCGCCTCCCGCTCGCAGAGCAGTTCGCAGTCGCGCCGCGAAAAGGCGAAGTAGAGCGCCGGAAGCCAGTTCTCGCGGATCACGTAGGCGATCGGGTGGCGCGGGAAGCCCTCGGTGCGGAACCGGCGCTTGCGCGGCGCCTTCGTCAGCACGCCCTTCAACTGGCGCAGCTCCCGCGGGCCCGCGTCGGGCACGTAGAAGTAGTGGTGGAGCGGGACCGGGCGCTGCTCCTCGACGATGACATCGACCTCGCTGCGCCGCGTCCTCCGCATCCACCCGGCGAGCTGCTCGATGTTGGGGATGGTCGCGCTGAGCGCGACGATCCGGATGTGGGGGGGGGCGTAGAGGATCGACTCCTCCCAGACCGTGCCCCGTTCCTCGTCGTCGAGGTAGTGGACTTCGTCGAAGACGACGAAGGTCACCTGCTCCAGCCGCTCGGGGCTCTCGAAGATCGTGTTGCGGAAGACCTCCGTCGTCATGATCAGCAGCGGAGCCTCCGGGTGGATCGTGACGTCCCCGGTCATGATCCCGACGTCGTCGCCGTGCTCGGCGCGGAAGTCGCGGAACTTCTGGTTCGACAGCGCCTTGATCGGCGCGGTGTAGACGATGCGGCGGCCCTCGAGGAAGGCGTGCTCGATCGCGTAGTCGGCGACGAGGGTCTTGCCGGCGCCGGTCGGCGCCGCCACGATCACCGAACGGCCGGCGTCGATCGCCTCGATCGCCTTCTGCTGGAAGGGGTAGAGCGTCTTGCCTTGGAACGTCGCCGCCGTCACGCGCGCTCCCCTCTTCGCCGCCGCTCGCCGCCCTTTGCCTCCGGACCATTTGTGGGTACCCTGCCGGGATGCGCCGCAGGATAGCGACGAGGAGCCTCGCGATCGCCGCGCTCGGGCTCGCCTGCTCCGGGAGAGGGCCCCTCGAAGACCTTCTCGGGCGGCGGGACGCCCTCTCCTACGCGCAGTACCAGACCCTCTCCGCCGGGATGACCCTCGACGCCATCCGGCGCTCGTTCGGCCAAGGAGAGAGCCCGCTCGAGCGGGACGGCAGGGTCCGCGCGCTCAGCTTCCCGTGCGAGAACGCCGCCGGCCAAGTCGTGTGGCTCAAGCTCGCCTTTGGCGCGGAGGGAGATCTGGAGAGCTGGGTGCTGCAAGGGGAGTAGCGGCAGGTTCGCCAAAACTGCTCGGTCGCGGGGACGGATGGCACGCTTTCGTGCCCCCGCGCCCCCTCCATACCATCTGAAGAGCGCTTGGGGCCCACTACTGGATTCTCCGTCCGAACGGTACGCCCCTTGCGTATACTAGGTCAGAGCTTTGAAATCCAAAGAGCGCAGACCGGACATGGCAGCCCGAACGACTTTCAGCTTTGTGAATGCAACGGACGTAACCTACCTCCAGTTCCTCAGTTATGGCCATGTTCGGCACATCACGGCGCCCAGTTCCCTCTTCCGTACCGTACCCTATCCCACCCACCCGCTTCAGGCGTCGTGAAAAGCTCTACGGGGCCGGGCGCAATGCCTGGCCCCGGTTTCATTTGTGTCCACTGGCGGGGACGCTCACGAAACCTATAGAAGATGCAGGAGCGACTCCAAGAAGAGGCGGTCGGAGTCGGTGAAGGCGGCGACCTCGGCGGAATCCACGTCAAGGATGGCAAGCAGCTCCCCTCCGCGGACCACGGGGACGACGATTTCGCTTCGGCTCTCGGCGTTGCAGGCGATGTGACCGGGGAAGGCGTGGACGTCGGGCACGACGAGGGTCTTGCGCTCGCGGGCGGCGGCGCCGCAGACCCCCTTGCCGGGAGGCAGCACGATGCAGGCGAGCGGCCCCTGGTAGGGGCCGACGACCAGCGCGCCATCCTCCCGCGGCAGGTAGAAGCCGACCCAAAAGTAGTAGGGGAAGGACTGCTTCAGCAGCGCGGCGAGGGAGGCCATGCCTGCGAGCAGCCCGGGGCAGCCGTCGAGCAGCGCCCGAGCCTGCCCGAGGACCTCGTCAAAGAGGTGCGCCTTCTCCCGCTCGTTCACGATCCGTCAAGCGCGATGGCGAGGAAGAGCGTCTCGGCGCCGCGCCGGACGAAGAAGACCGCCTTCTCCCGGCCGGCGCGCTTGGCCGCATCGAGGGCGGCAACGAGAGCGGGCCCGTCCGCGACGGCGGCCTGATCGACCTCGAGGATCAGGTCCCCCGCGATCATCCCGGCGAGGCGCGCCGACGAAGCGCCCTCGACGCGCGTCGCGACGAGCCCCGAAAGCTCCTCCGGCAGCCTCGCGTTGCGCAGCCAGTCCTGCGTCGCGGGGCGCACGCGAATGCCGACGAGCGGCACCTCGGTGTCGGGCGTTTCGTCGAACCCGGCGGGCCGCGGCGCGAGCGTCAGCTTCAGCGCCAGTTCGCGCGCCTCGTGGCTGCCGTCGTCGCGCGGCACGAAGCGGGTCACGCGGCAGGGGAGTTCGGTGCCGAGGGGAAGCTCCTGCACGTCGCGCAGGAGCCGCGCGAACTCGGCGCGGTTCTCGAAGTCGAGGCGCAGAGGCCCGATCGCGTGCACGAGGTCGAAGACCAAGAGCCCCGCGCGCGCCGCCGGAGAGCCGGCGGTCACGCTCGTCACGAAGGCGCCCTTCTCGTCGCGGCCGATCCCGAAGTAGGACTCGTGGTCGCCGTCGCACGGGGCGAGCGTGACGCCGATCCACGGCCGCTCGCGGCGCGGCGCGGCGGCGCGCTCCTTCGGCCGGGGCTCCGGCGGGTGCGCGATGCGGGCCGCGAAGGCCGACACCGGCACGAGAACGAGAGTCTGCGAACCGACGCCGAGCATCACGCCCGCCCCCTCGCGCATCGTCGGCTTCAGGTCGAGGAAGCCGACGAGCCTGCCGTCGCGGTCGACGACGACGCTGCCGCGCCACTCGACGCGCGCCTCGGCGATGAGACCGTAGCCGTCCGGCGCGGGGCCGACGGCGTCGACCTGCGCCTCGATCGTGCGGCCCGCGTAGCGCAGCATCTCGCCTTGGCGGGCGAGGATGCGCACCCTGTCGCCGGCCGAGAAGGGCTTCGGGCTCACGGGGAGGGGCTCGGGGAGGGGGGAGGACGCCTCGAGCGGACCGAGCCGGAAGAAGGTGCAGTTCAGGTCCTTGTCGCCGCCGAGCAGGCGCGCGGGCACTTCGCTTCCGTCCGGGGCGATCGCATGCACGCGCACGGCCTCCGTCGGCCCGTCCGGCGGATCGATCGAGAAGCCGACGACGAGCAGGAGGCCGTCGGGCCCGACCGGCACCGCGGGGGCCGCAAGCGTCTGGCGGTCGGGGCCGCTGCCGCCGGCGCGTTCGGTGACGAGCCGCGCGACATAGATGCGGTCGATCGGGTCGCCGGCCGGAGCGAGGGCGGCAAGCGTCAGCAGCAGCGCGATCGACCGCACGTCAGTCCTCCGGGTAGGTGGGGCGCAGCACGGTCACGTCGAGGGTCGCCCCCTGCCGGTAGACGATCCGCACGAGCGGTTCGCGCGCGGAGGCGGACCGCTTGACCGCGGCGAGGAAGGCGGGCAGGTCGGCGATGCGGCCAAGGCCGATCTGCCGGACGACGTCGCCGGGGTTGAGCTTGTCCACGGCAGGGCTGCCCGCCGAGATGCCGGTGACGATGACGCCCTCCACGTCGTCGAGGCCCAGTTCGCGGCGCATGCCCTCGGTGATGGCGCTCACGGTGATGCCCCACTCGGGGATGCTGACCTCGCGGCCCACCTGCTCGCCGAGCGGCTCCGGCGACACCTCGACGGTGCGCCGCTCGGCGCCGCGCGCGACGGCGAGCCGCGCCGGGCGGGCGGGGTCGAGCGCGGCGATGCGGCGATAGAGGTCGGGGACGTCTTCGTCGAACCGCGCCGAGAAGGGGGCGCCGTCGAGGTGGGTCACGAAGTCGCCGGGGCGGATGCCCGCAAGGGCCGCCGGGGAGCCGTTCGCGACCGCGGCGACGAGCACGCCCTCGCCGAGGCCGCCGAGGGAGGTGTTCTCGACCGCGTCGATCGGCTGGAGCCGCAGGCCGAGCCACGCCCGCGGCACCTTGCCGTGGGCGAGCAGCGCGCGGACGACGTCGCGGACGACGTCGCTCGGGATCGCGAAGCCGATCGTGTTCGCGGCGAGGTTCGCGCGGGTGTTGACACCCACCACCTCGCCGTCGAGGTTGACGAGGGGGCCGCCGCTGTTGCCCGGGTTGATCGCCGCGTCCGTCTGGATCCAGGTGTTGAACTCGCCGGTCTCGTGGCCGGCGAGGCGCATCGTGTCGAGGATGCGGTTGCGGCAGGAGACGATCCCGAACGAGACCGACCGCGACAGCGAGAGCGGCGACCCCATCGCCATCACGAACTCCCCCTCCCGGATCGCCGCGGAGCTTCCGAGCCGCGCGAAGCGCGGCTTGCCGTCCGGGAAGGCTTGCTGCGGATCGACGCGCAGCAGCGCGACGTCGGTGTAGGGGTCGCCGGCGACGAGCTGCGCCTTCACCTGCTGCCGGTTCGCGAGCGTGACCGTCAGCCGCGCGGTCGTCCCCGCGACGTGGAAGTTCGTCACGACGTGGCCGTCCGCGTCGATGAAGAAGCCGCTCCCGCTGCTGACGCTCCGCTCCTTGCGGCCGCCGACGAGGGTCTCGTCGACGTTGACGATGTGCACGAGGGCGGGAAAGACCTTGTCCTTCGCCTCCTGCATCCTCCGGCGCAGCAGGTCGAGGGCGTCCTCGCCGGAGGCGGCCGCCGCGGCAAGCAGCAGCAGCGCGATCCCGCGCGCGCTCATCCGGCGATGAGCTGCTCGATGCGCGAGCGCAGCTCGCTCTCCTTCCGGAGGCCGACGAGGGAATCGACGGCCTTGCCGCCCTTGAAGAAGATCACCGTCGGCACGCCGCGCACCGCGAACTGCGCGGGCGTCTGCGGCGCGTCGTCGATGTTCAGCTTGCCTACCTTCAGCTTCCCCGAGAACTCCTTCGCGAGCTTCTCGACGATCGGCGTCAGCGCCTTGCAGGGGCCGCACCAGGTCGCATAGAAATCGACCATCACGGGCACCCCGGAGGTGATCACCTCCTGCGAGAAGTTGTCGTCGTTCAGAACAGTCAGGCTCATCTGGACTCTCCGGCGGGAAACGGGCAGTATACCAATGCCCTCAACCCCTTTCGGAGCAACCCGCGGGCCAATCGCGACGTGGAGACGATCAACGCCTACCTCTTCCGCGCGTTCGAGCGCTTCGCCGATCACACGATGCAGGTCGACCGGCAGCACCGCTTCACCTACCGCGACGCGGCGCGCGCGGTCCACGGCATCGCCACGCACCTTCGCGAGCGCGGGGTTCGCCCGGGCGACCGCGTCGCGCTGCTCGCCGAGAACAGCCCGCGCTGGCTGCAGAGCTACCTCGCGGTGCTCGCCTGCGGGGCGGTCGTCGTTCCCCGCGGCGAGGAGATCGCGCCCACAGAACTCGCCTACCTGCTCGAGCACAGCGGCAGCAGGGTCGCGCTCGCGGGCAGCGCCAAAATGGCGGAGCGGATCCCCGGACCCCTTCCCGTTCTCCGCATGGATGCGGAGGAGTTCCCCGCACCCGCCGACCTCCCCCCCGGCGCCCTCGAGCGGTACGCGCGCGCGCGCGCGCCGGAGGATCTCGCGGTGATCCTCTACACGAGCGGCACGACCGGCCGCCCGAAGGGCGTGATGCTCGAGCACAGTAACATCGCGCACAACATCCGCCACCTGCCCGACCTCGTCGGCATGGCCGCGGGCGACACGTGGGTGTCGATCCTGCCCTCGTGGCACACCTTCGAGCAGACGGTCGAACTCTGCGGCCACGCGGTCGGCTGCGTCACGGTCTACAGCGACCGGCGCCGCTTCCGCGACGATCTCCGCGAGCACAAGCCGCAGTTCTTCGCCGCGGTGCCGCGCCTCTGGGAGTCGGTGCACGACGGCGTGCTGCAAGCGCTGTCGAAGAAGAGCCGCGTGCTCGAGCGCCTCTTCGCGCTCTGCCGCGCCGCGACGCGTGCGAAGCGGAGGGGCAACTTCCTCGCGGCGCCGCTGCACGCGCTGGGCGAACGCCTCTTCTACCGGAGGATCCGCGGGGGGCTCGGGGGGAGCCTCAAGCTGGTCGTCAGCGGCGGCGGCTATCTCGCGCCGCACCTCGACCAGTTCTTCGCGGATGTCGGCATCACGCTGCTGATCGGCTACGGCCTCACGGAGACGGCGCCCGTCGCCGCGCTGCGCGACCGCCATGACAACGTGCTCGGCACGATCGGCCGCGCCGTGCCCGAGACGTCGATCCGCGTCGGGCCGAAGGGGACCTTCCAGGTGAAGGGCCCGCAGGTGATGCGCGGCTACTACAACGAGGAGGAGCTCACGCGCGCGGTGCTCGACGACGAGCGCTGGTTCGACACAGGCGACCTGGGCAGGATCGTCAACGGCAGGGACCTCGTCTTCACCGGCCGCCTGAAGGAGACGATCGTGCTCTCCGGCGGCGAGAACATCGAGCCCGAGCCGATCGAGAACCGGATCCTGCTCTCCCCCTACGTGAAGCAGGTCATGCTCGTCGGCCAGGACCGAAAGCACCTCGCGGCCCTCGTCGTGCCCGACCGGGAGCGCGGCGCCACCGAGGAGAACATCCGCCGCGCCCTCGCCGAGGGCACCGGCCTAAAGGGCGGCTTCCGCGCCTTCGAAGCGGTGCACAAGTTCGCGCTGGTCGACGAGCCCTTCTCCACCGAGAACGGCCTGCTGACCGCGACGCTGAAGATGCGGCGGAACGTGATCGCGGAGCGGTACGCGTCCACCGTCGACGCGCTCTATTGAGCTGTTGCCGCGGCCTACGGCTGGGGCGGGCCCTCGAGCAGGAAGTCGGACCAGGTCGTGAAGGCGACGCCCGCACGCCGGCCAGCGCCTTCCGCGCGACGGTCGGCTACGAGGAGCGGCCGGTAGGTGGGGAAGCGGCGCACGCACTCGAGAAGGCCGCGCAGGTCGCTCGCCTCCACATTGCCCGTCTTGACTTCGACGGCCCAACGGCCCCAGGAGCCCTCGAGGATGGCGTCCACCTCCCACGGCTCCTCCCTCCAGTAGGCGACCCGCTGCCCGGCGTTCCACGCCCGGGAGAGGCAGGCGTTCTCGACCCACGCCCCGAACCGCTCCGGGTCGCCCGCGGCGTCCGGGGGGCCGCGCGGGTCCGCCGCGGCCAGAAGCGCGTTGCTCAGCGGCACGATCTTCGGCGGTGCGCTGCGAAGGCGGTGGCGACGCTCCGAGTGCTTTGGGAGTGCCGCGACGAGGAACGCCTCCTCGAGCAGCGCGAGATAGTGCGCGACGGTCGCCAGCGCGCCCGCGTCGGCGAGGAGTCCGCAGAGCTTCTGGAGCGAGAGGATCCGTGCCGGGGCGGAGACGCACACCGCGTAGACCTGGCGCAGCAGCGCCGGCTTTCTCACCTGCGCGAGGGCGAGAAGGTCACGACCGACGGCCGGCTCCACGATCGCATCGCGCAGGTAGGCTGCCCACCGTGCGGGGTCGGAGCGCAGCGCAAAGGCTCCCGGGTAGGCGCCCTCGCGCACGACGATGGCAGCCGCCTCGGTGCGCGAGACGCCGAACGCGCTCGCGAGCGACGCGGCGTCCCAGTGGCTGAGCGTGAGGCGCTCGAACCGGCCCGCAAGACTCTCGCGCGAACCGGTGGCGAGCCTCAAGGCCGAGGAGCCGGTCGCGATGACATGGGTCGGGATCCGCCTGCGGCGGAAGCGGTCCCACTCGCCCTTGAGCAAGGCCGCCCATCGGCGCAGCAGGTGGATCTCGTCGAGGAGCAGCACGACACGCCCGCGCGCTGCGGCGACCTCCTCGGCGCTTCTCCAGAGGCGCTCCCACGCCCCCGGGAGTGCCGCGGACGGATCATCGGCGGCGAAGTAGATCGCCCGAGGACCGAGGGCTTCGGCGAGTTCCAGCAGCAGTGTCGTCTTCCCGACCTGCCTCGGGCCGCACACAAGCTGGATGCGACCGGGCGGGGGCTCGTCCAGGCGTGCCTCTAGCACCTGCCGAACGGCGTCGAAGCCGCCGCTCAAGACCTCAGAAGACATACTCTAATAATTATTCATGTATACTGAAATAGTCAAGGGCACGCGCGTGGGTCGCCCGCCCCGGGGCGGCTACGTCGCCTCCATGAGGCGGGAGAGTTCGCGCGCGGCCTCGGCGCCGAGCGCGCCCTTGGCCCGGGCGATCGGGATCGTCGCGCGCAGCAACTCCGCGTAGAGGGCGCGCGACGGCGGAGGCAGCGCCTCCATGTGGCGGCGGATCAGATCCACGTCGCCGCGCGCGCAGGGGCCGGTGAGCCCCTTCGCGACCCCGACGCGCTCGACGTTGTCGAGGGCGCCGCGCACGAGCGACAGCAGCGCCGGCAGCGCCTCCCCGTCCGCGACGCCGGCGCGATGCAGCATGTCGAGGGCTGCCGACAGCAGCGTCACCGTGTAGTTGCCCGCGGTCGTCGCGCCGGCGTGATAGAGGATCTTCCGGTCGGTGGCGATGCGCGCGACGGTGCCGCCGAGGTCTTTCGCGAGGCGCTCCGCCACGTCGACGGCCTCGCCCTCGACGAAGAAGTGCGTCTTCGGCAGCGCCGCGAGCGAGGTCGCGAGCTCGGCGAAGGCGCGCAGCGGGTGCAGGCCCGCGGTGCGCGCGCCGGTCGGGGCGAGCACCGTCGAGGGGTGCGCGCCCGACAGGTGGAGGGCGATCTGGGAGGGGGCGAGGGGGAACCGGGCCGCGACCGAAGCGAGCGCGTCATCCGGCGTCGCGAAGACGACGACGTCGGCGTCGTCCAGCGACCCGCCGGCGATCCCCTCCCCCAAGACCCCCACCGCTTCCGCCGCGGTGCGGCGCGCGAGAACGGCGCCGATGGTGTGCCCCGCCTTCCGCCACGCGATGCCGAGCGGGCGGCCCGCGGCGCCGCAGCCGACGAACGCGATCCTCATGCGAAGAGGTTCACCGGGCGCGCGCCCTTGCCGGTGGCGACGGCGCGCTCGATCGCCTTGTGAACGAAGGCGTGCGCGCGCGCGACCGACTCGGTCAGCGCCGCGCCGCGCGCGAGGTGCGCCGCGACCGCCGCCGAGAGCGCGCAGCCGGTGCCGTGGACGGGCGGCCCGGGCAGCCTCTTCTGGCGGAACTCGCGGAAGGCGCCCTCGGCCCGGAGCAGGTCCACGACCTCGTCGCCGTCGAGATGGCCCCCCTTGACGAGCACCGCGCGCGCGCCGCGCCGCTGCAGGATCGCCGAAGCGTCGCGCATGTCCCCGACCGTCGTGATGCGCATGCCGGTGAGCCTCTCCGCCTCCGGGATGTTCGGCGTGACGAGCGTGGCGAGCGGGAAGAGGCGCTCGACGAGCGTGTCGACCGCCTCGTCGGAGAGCAGCGCGTCGCCGGAGGTCGCCACCATCACCGGGTCGACGATGAGGGTTCGCAGCGGGTGGCGCGCGAGCACCTCCGCGATCGCGACGATCGTCGGTGACCGCGACACCATGCCCGTCTTCGCCGCATGCACCTCCGTGTCGTCGAGCACCGCCTCGAGTTGCGCCGCGACGAACTCCGGCGGCACGTCGAAGACGCCGCCGACGCCGCGCGTGTTCTGCGCGGTCAGCGCGGTGAGCACCGCCATGCCGAAGACGCCGTGCGCCTGGAAGGTCTTCAGGTCCGCCTGCGCCCCCGCGCCCCCCGAAGGATCCGATCCGGCGATCGTCAGCGCGACGCGCATCGCTCCATTCTACTCCCCCCGCGGCGGATCGAAGACCCCCTTGTGGTGGAAGTAGACGACGCTCGCCGCCGCACGCATCGCCCGCGTCCGCAGCAGCAGATCGAAGAGCAGATCGCTCTGGAAGCGGTCGTACAGAAAGCGCAGCAGCCGTTTGGTCCGAAAGCGCGGGTAGCTGCGCGGGAACCAGCCGGCGGGGTCGCCGTGCTTGCCGGTCAGGTACTCGACGATCGCGTGCCCCGCGGCGAGGCCGTGCTTGAGCGCGGTGTGGATGCCGCCCGCGGTCACCGGCGAGACCATGCCCGCGGCGTCGCCGACGAGCAGCGCGCGCGAGGTCGCGACCGGGCTCACGAGGCCGCCGCAGGGGATCGTGCCGGCGCGGATCGATGCGGGCGCGCGGTCCCGCAGGTCGAAGAGCGGCGCGATCTTGTCGAGCAGCGCCGCCATCGCAGCCTCCGCCGGCATCGACCGCCGATGCGTGCGCCGCGCGAGCCCCACTTGCAACGCGCCGACCCCCGCGACGACCCACGCGATGTAGCCCGGCGCGATCCGCCGGTCGATGAAACAATGCAACCGATCGGGCTCCGCGATCTCCGCGCCGGCATACTCGTGCTCGATGCCGAAGAGGAACTTGCGGTTCTGCCCGAGACCGAGCGCCTTCGCGACGCGCGAGTGCGGCCCGTCGGCGCCGACGAGGTAGCGCGCCGTGCCGAACGCGCCGAGATCGAAGCCGCTCTGCCTCCGCTCGGCGCCCGCGAAGAGGCTCCCGCACGAGATCTTCGCCCCCGCCGCCGCCGCCTCCGCCGCGAGCCAGCGCATCAGCCCCGGCGTGTCCGTCGCGAGGAAGTAGTAGCCGGGGGCCGCGAGGTCCACCGAGCGCAGGCTCGGCGCGTAGAGTCGCACGCCGTCGATCCTGCGTACGAGCGCGGGAGGCAGCCCGTCGAGCAGCGCGACCTGGTCGATCGCGTCCTTGACGAGGATGCCGGTGGTGTGCAGCTTCTCCCCCGGGTCGGCCTTCTGCTCGAGCACCGTCACGCCAAGCCCCGCCCGCGCGATCGCGCTCGCGCAGGAGAGGCCGGCGAAGCTCGCGCCGACGACGACGCAATCGGAGTGGGACAAGGCGCCGCCAAGGGTAGCGCCGCGCCCCGGCGGGGTACACTGCGCCGGTGGGGCTCTTCACGCCGGCGCGCGACATGGCGCTCTTCCGCGACGCCTATCTGATCGACACCGCCCGCCTCGCGCGTCCGCTCGAGGTCGCCCTCGCCGCGCCGGCGGGCGACCTGATCGACGCGCTGCTCGACCGCGTGCTGCTGATGGGCCGGAGCCTCCACGAAGTGCGGCAGCACACCTTCGCGCTCTTCGCGGGCGAGCGCTGCGGCGCGTTCGTCGTCGCGCCGAGCGAGCCCTTCCACGACGGCATCGTCGCCTCGCTGCGCGACCTGCTCGCCGACTTCGGCGAGGTCAGGACCGGCGCCGACGAGCCCCTCGACGCCTGCGGGCTCTGCCCGCTCCTCGCCTACGAGGCGGGCCGGGTGAGCTTCTTCGACTCGCCCGGGACGCGCCGCTGGCTCGCGCTGGCGGGCCGCCGCGGGCTCCGCATCCTCGGAGCGACGCTCGCGCACGAACCTCTTGTGGATCTCGAGATCGAATGAGGACGCTCCTTCTCTTCCTTCTCTTGGGGGGGGCCGCGGGGGCCCAGGACCTCCTCGTGATCTCACCGAAGCCCTTCTGGGAAGCGGCGAAGGAGTGGAGGGCGCATCGCGAGGCGCAGGGGCATGCGATCGCCTTCCGCGAGCCGGCGGAGGACCTGCCGAAGCTGGTCCGGGAGGTCGCCGCCGGCGGCAGGTTGCGGAGCGTGCTGCTGCTCGGCGACATGCACCATGTGGGCTGCGCCTACCACGAGGGCGTCTTCATCCGTCCCTACGAGCGCGACTTCCGGATCGCGACCGACCACCCGCTCTCCGACCTCGACGGCGACAACCTGCCCGACCTCGCCGTCGGGCGCATCCCCGCCGACAACCCCGACGAGGCGCGGGCGATGCTCGGGAGGATCGTCGCCTACGAGAGGAGCCGCGACTTCGGCGCCTGGCGGCGGCGGGTCAACGTCTTCGCCGGCGTCGGCGGCTTCGGCGCGCTGCAGGACTGGGCGCTCGAACAGGTGGCGCGGAAGTTCCTGACCGAGAACGTCGGCCTCGACTTCGACCTGCACGTCACCTACGCGAACCCCTCCTCGCCCTTCTGCCCTCCCCCCGCGCGCGTCGGCGAGACGATGCTCGAGCGGTTCAACGAGGGGGCGCTGGCCGTCGCCTACCTCGGCCACGGCAGCCGCAACCATCTCGACCGCGTCGCGTACGGCGGCAGGCGGTTCGACATCCTGCCGGAGGAGGCGGTCTATTCGATCGACTGCAAGCGGGGGCCGCCGATCGCGATCTTCGTCGCCTGCTCGACCGGCCACTTCGACGGCGCTCCCGACTGCCTCGCCGAACATGCGCTGCGCCAGCCGCGGGGGCCCGTCGCCGTCATCGCGTCGTCGAGGGTCTCGATGCCCTACGCGAACGGCGTCCTCGGCAAGGAGCTGCTCGACGCGCTCTTCCTGCAGCGGCTGCCGACGCTCGGCGAGGTGTGGGTGCAGGCGAAGCGCCGCCTCGTCGCCGCCGCGGAGGGGGACGCGGGCCGCCAGTTCATCGAGATGCTCGCCATGGGCTACCAGATGCGGGAGGACCTGCGCACGCAGGAGCGCGCCGAGCACCTCTACCTCTACCACCTCTTCGGCGACCCGGCGATGCGGCTGCCGCTCCCGCGCGCGGCCACCATCGAGCCGCTTGCAACGTCACGCCCGGGCTCGACGGTGACGATCACCGGCAGCGCCCCGGTGGAGGGGGCCGCGCTCGCCGAGCTGCTCCATGCGCGCAGCGCGCCTCGCGCCGCGCGCGCAGACGACAGCGACGCCGGCTTCCGCGCCTGCTACGAGAAGGCGAACGACTGGGTGAGGGCGAGCGCGAAGGGGCGCGTCGCGAACGGGAGGTTCGCGATCGAACTCGCGCTGCCGAAGGACCTTCCCCCGGGCCCCCATCCGATCCGCCTCTTTGTCGAGGGGAGCGACGGCGCGGCGAGCGCCGCCGCCCAGATCACGATCGAGTGACCAGCCGCGCGCGGTTGGGCCGGCCGCCGTCGATCTCGATGACGCCCGCCGCCGCGAGGATGCCGAGCACGTAGGAGGCCGCGCGCACGCGGTCGTTCTCCATGTTGAGCACCATCTGGAAGTTCTCGTCCTTGACTTCGAGCCACCTGTCGCCGCGGCAGCCCATGTCGGCGAGGTACTTCGCGGCCGTGTCGAATGTGAAGAGCGAGATGCGCACCTTGCCGCCCTTCGCGGTCTTCACCGTGACCGACTCGGGGCCGATCTCGGCGACCGTGAACGGCTTGCCCGTCTTGTCGTCGGGCGTCCTCATCGTCTGGCCGACCTTGATGCGCTCAAGGATCGTGTCGTAGGCGTCGGGCATGGGGGGATGGTAGCCGGGGGGGCGCACTGTTTGGAGTATCCTCGCCACGGACTGGGCCGGTGATGCGCGCAACCGCGCCGCGCGTCATGGAGGAGGTTGACCTTGCCTCGCCTCACGTATCCATGAGTGCCGGGAGCTCTGGATGGAGGCGGATGCCACCTCAGCACAGGTGGAGCATGGAGATCAGGGATTCGGGGGAATGGACAATCGGGCGACTGCGCGCCGCCATCGAGGTGCTGCTCGACAGGGATATCCCTCGCCGCGCGCGCCGCCGACTCCTGATCCGCGTGCTCCGCAGGCTTCGCTACTGCGGCGTCGCGACGCTGCCGCGCGCCGCGCCCAGGCAAAACGCGCCTTCGTCGGCTCCTGGGGGCAGGAATCGACATCGCAGTCCAGCGGCGTTGCCCCGCATAGCCATGGTTCGTAACGCTGTATTACTCCGGGCCGCACGCGGGCGGGTGCTCTTGCCGCCACGGCCCCCCTACCCAATCGCACGTCGGGTGCCCCCCCGAGCCTCTGCTCGCCTTATTGGGGGTTGCCCGGCCGGCAGCCGGGCAGGGAGGCTACGAGTTGGGCCTATTCGACAGTTTCCGGCGCGAAGCTTCTCCGCGACTCACGCGGCCGCAGGCGGTCATGAGCATCGTTGTCGCGGCGGTCAAGGCGGACGGGGAGGTCTCCGACGCGGAGGTCCGGCGACTCCGCGCGATGTGCGCCCTGAGTCCTCTCTTCGAGCGCAATACGAGCGAGCAGGACACGGCTGCGATGCGCTTCGCGGGCGACCTGACGCAGCAGCTCGGGGACGCTGCGATCACGAAGGCTGCAGAGGTCCTCAGCCCGGAACTTCGCGAGACGGCATTCGCCTTCGCTGTCGACATGGTGCTTGCCGACGGCCTTCTCGGCCGGGACGAGGAGAACTTCATCACGGGCCTCGCCGGCCAGCTCGGAGTGACCGAGGGGGTGGCTCGCTCGATCATCCTGACGACGCTGATCCGAAACCGCGGCGAGGAGTGAAAGGAGACGACGCATGGCAACGTGCAAGAACTGCGGAGGCAGTGGCGCAACCAAGTGCCCCCCCTGCAAGGGAACGGGGCGCATCTATCACTTCACGTCGAGTGAGAAGTGCAGGAACTGCGACGGCTCGGGCGAGGCGAAGTGCGCCGTGTGCCGGGGCAAGGGCAGCGTCTAGGGGATGTCCGGATTGGGCACGAGGACGGGGCGGAAGCCGCAAGTCCAGTTGAAGTAGCCCGCCGCGACTCCTTCGACGTAGGTCGTGCGGACTTGGCGTCGTTCGCCATCGCCCCATGATGTGCCGCAGAGTCCGCTTGTCGTCCACTCGCGGCGCGAGCCGGCCATGTCGAAGACTCCGAAGGGGGACTCGTCGCCCGGCACGAGGCGCGGCCCGGCCTGCGGAAGCAGGCGGTGACGGTAGCCTGAGTGGTGACAGAGAGCGGAGGCCGGGTAGTAGTCGTTTCCCCATGGATAGATCCTGCCGTCCGCTCCTCGGGCGGCGCGCTGCCACTGCATGAGGGTCGGCATGGCCCAGAGCCACTTGAGGCCGCGGGCGCGATCTCTCGACGCTCGCCACCCCAGGTAGAGGGCGATGTCCTCCGCGCTGATCCCGAGGATGGGAGAGTTCCCAGGGTAGAGTGGTTCGAACTTTCCGTCCGCGCCGATCCGGAACTGCTGCCGCTGGCCCGTTTCGAAGTGGCGGGGAAGAAGGACCGTCCACCCCGTCGCGAGTGAGTCGCGAGCCGTCCGGGCGATCACCGGATCGTCGAGGAACTCGAACCACTCCGCGGTTGTCATCTCGGTCGCCCGGATGAAGAATCCCGGCAGGGTCGCTTCTCCCGTCACCGCTTGCTCCAGTCCCGGGCGGAGGCCCTCGGGATCGCCCTCGATCACACTCTTCCCCGGCGGGATCCAGACGAAGCCCGGCGGAGTGGATCCCTCGGGGAGCAGATCCAGCTTGACATGCACAGTGCCGTTGCGCGGCAGGACTACAGGGTAGCGAAGTTGCTCGCAGCCCGATCGCCGCGCGACCACAAGCAGGCTCCCGGGCTCCATCGGTGGGAGCGGACCGGGCGAAATGCGGTTGGAGACACCGAGAACGAGCGGGTACGAGGTCAGACTGCACTCGATGCCCGAGACCTCTCCCGCGCCCAGTCGAAGGCGATGCGCTTGGCCCCTGCGCAACAAGAGGATTTCCGCACCCTTCGCGGGGGCGGGCAGCCGCAGCAGCGCGGGCGGCGCCGTCGGCGCGATCCCCGGAAGGACTCGATCCCACTCCCCCGCGGGGAGCTTCAGCCGATGCGATCCGACCACGAGGATGCTGACGCCTGTCACTTGGCGGGAGACTTCTCCCGCCCAATCGATCTCGTTCTCCACTGCGATGTCATCGATTTCCACGAGCGGGGCCCACGCAGGAATGCCCACGCGCGAGGCGTCGCTCTCCGGCGCGACGGTTCCGCTGAAGAGCCTTCCGCACCCGTGTCCGTTGATGCGGATGACGAGGTCCCCCGCCGCGATGCCAGCGCGTGCCGCTGGCGAACCCCCGGCGACCGACAGCACGACGAGGCTCGGCTCGCCAGGCACGAAGCCCTCGGCCTCCTCGGGCGGAACCCAGCGGCCGGCTGGGGACCACGGCACCGGCACCAGCCGCGGCTCGACGAACTCGCCCGGTCGCAATTCGTGAAACTGCTCGTAGCGGAAGAGGTAGATCTCCGCGTCTTGCGGCTCGACATCGATGTGAAGCGATCCCCGCTCGACCAAGATCGCCTCGTAGGCGCCCTCGACATCGTTCTCGAGCAGCGCCGCGCGTGCGAGGCTCGCCTCCGCCTCGTTCCCGGCCTCTCGCGCCAGCTCGAACCGGTAGAAGTGGAAGCGTGCCAGTGCGCGTCGCGTGGCGGCGCTGACGCCCCCGCGCCCCCCTTCGATACGCGCCGCCCGCTCCGCAGAGCCCCGGGCCTGCTCAAGCGCAGCCGCCATCTCGAATCGAAGGGCGCGGAGGCGGCGCTCGGCCGCAGCGCTGCGACCCGCGCTGCCGGAGGAGCTGTACACGCCGCGCTCCCCACGGAGGACTGCGACTTCGGCATCGAGTTGCGCGCGGAGGCGGGCGTGGTCGCGCAGGCGCGCGTCGACGGCGTCGCGTTCCGCGGCTGCGTCGCGGCGCGCAGCCGCCGCGTCGATCCATCCCAGCAGCGGAAACGCCGCCACGAGGAGCGCCGCCGCGAGGCCGAGCGCGGACGCGGCGAACGGATGGCGCCGCAGCAGCGAGCGCATCACCACGGACAGCCGCGGGGGTCTGGCTCGCACCGGTTCGCCCGCGACAAAGCGTTGGAGGTCCTCCGCGAGATCCTGCGCGGCTGCGTAGCGCCCTTGCGGTTCCTTCGAGAGGCACGTCTGCACGATCCAGCCGAGATCCTGCGGGACGCTCTTGACGAGGTCCCGAAGAGGCGGCGCCGGCTCGACGGGCACTCTGCGGAGCATCGTGTAGGTGTCCCCGGTGAAGGGAGGCCGGAGCGCGAGCAACTCGTAGAGCGCGACGCCGAGGCTGTAGATGTCGGAGCGCGCCTCGGCACTCCTCGCTCCCCGCATCAGCACCTCGGGTGCAACGTACGCCAAGGTTCCGAGGACGGCCTCCGTCCGCGTGACCGGCGCCTGGTCTTCGATGCGCGCCAGTCCGAAGTCCACGACGCGAATCCGGCCCTGCCGGTCGAAAATGAGGTTCGAGGGCTTGATGTCGCGATGGAGTACGCCGCGCTGGTGGGCGTGAGCGAGGGCACTTGCCACCTGCGCCGCCCAATCCGCCGCCGCTTGATGAAAAGTCGAGGGGGGCCGGGGGCCTGCGCGCAACGCTGCGCCCATGCCGGGCGACTCCTCGTCGAGCAGGGCGGCCACGAGCCCCAGCGTGACCTCGTCGGGACGGACTCCCGCGAGCCGCAGCAAGAGGCGGTGGAGCGGCACGCCGTCCACCAGCTCCATCACGAGGTATCGCTGTTCCCCCGCTTCCGCCGCCGCGTGGACGGCGACGATCGCCGGGTGATCGAGGCGTGCCGTGGCGGCCCCCTCCTGTCGCAAGCGCCAGTCCGCCTCCGCGTCGAAGGTCATGTGCGGGGCGAGCAGCTTGATGGCGACTTGACGACGGAGTGCCAGATCCTCGGCATGCCAGACCACGCCCATGCCTCCTTGGCCGAGGCGTCTGATGAAGCGGTAGCCGGCAATCGAGGGCCGCGTCGGCAGGACCGGCACGTGCGAGTCTGCCGACGGGGCGAGCAGTTCATCCGCTCGCTCGAGACGGAGGCGCCTCTGCGCGTCGTCGCCGCTCTCGCTCACTCCCGCCCCTGCAACCGGGAGAGACGATGCACGATCAGCCGCTGCGCGCCCGTCACGTGAACTTCTCCCCCCCAAATCCGTCCAGCCGGCGCATCTCGATTTCGAAGAGAGTCCTGAACTTCGGCTTGGCACGCTTCAAGTGACTCTTGTAGGCGTCGAGCGACATTCCGACGCTGCGAGCGATCTCGGGGGCTTTGGTGTCCCCGCTGTGCGCCATGAAGGCGCGCAACGCCGCGGCGTGGTCGGAGTTCTGCCGCGCGAGGGAGCGGAGCGTGGCCTCCACCGCTGCGTCCCTCCACTCCCGATCCAGGGCTTCGTCGAGCGGATCGGGGGACGTGGGCTCCTCGACCGAGGTGTTCGCGGGGGATCCGTTCGTGCCAAGCCGATCGGCCCCTTTACGGCGTTCGCCGACGTACCACAGCAGGCGCTGCACGAAGAAGGGGCGGAAATCCCCGCGTGTCGGATCCGGTTTGCTGAGCCACTCCGTCACGCCGAGGTGGAGGAAGAACTCCTGCAGCAGGTCGTCCGCATCCGACGCCGTGAGGGGATTGAAGTCACCGCGTGCCAAACGCGCCGTCACATAGTTGCGCACGGCGCGGGCATAGGTCCGGTAGAGGTAGTCGAGGGCTTCCCGGGGAGCGCCTTTCAGGCGGGACCAGCGCGTCGAAATGTCCCGGAAACGGGGCTTGCCCTCGATCATCCAGACTCCCGGGCAGACCGGAGACGCGCGACGGCATCCCCCCGCTCTGCGTACCTCGGAGTATACCCTATCGTTCTTCCCGAACACAAGCGCGTTGCCCCCGAAATCCAGTTCAACCCTTACTGGGAATGAGCGACAGCGTGCGCGGCTCCCCCGGCACCACCATTTGAGGAGGTTGTCATGAGTGCTCTCGGAAACCTGGTCTGGTTCGTGTTTGGCGGAGCCGTGATGGCCCTTGCGTGGCTGGCGGCCGGTCTGCTGATGTGCGTGACGGTCGTCGGGCTCCCGTGGGGACGCGCCTGCTTCACGATGGCAAACCTTGCCGCATTGCCGTTTGGACGCGACGCCGTTCCTCGTGGGGACCTAGGCAAGGCTGATCTCGGTACCGGGGGACTGGGCACGTTGGGCAACGTGATCTGGTTCCTCCTCGCCGGCCTGTGGCTGGCGCTCGGGCACGCCGCTGCCGGTGTCCTCTACTGCGTGACGATCATCGGGATGCCGTTCGGCATCCAGCACTTCAAGTTGGGCGGCCTCGCTTTGGCGCCCGTTGGCAAACAGATCGTGTCCAAGGGCGTCGCCCGCCTCGCTGCGGATGACGCAGCCAAGCGACGCTACGAGCAGCTTCGCGGCAACGCATAGCAGGAAGGGAGCGAATCGATGAGCTGGACTGCGACCGTTCGTACGTGCGCTCTGACCGCACTCCTCGCGGGGCTGGCGGCATGCGCCTCAAGCAAGCACACGTCCGGGAGACCCATCGATCAGGCGAAGGTCGACCGCATCGTCAAGGGGAAGACGACGATGGAAGAGATCATCGAGTGGTTCGGAGCGCCGACGTCGTCGACCGACATGGGCGGGAACATGCTCTACACCTACGCCTACACGATCCGGAAGGGCTCCGCCTTTGCGGTCGGACCGTACGCCTCGCAGAGTGGCGATGAGCAGAGTGACGAGTTGACGATCACCTTCGAAAAGAGCACGAGTCGCGTGAAGACGTTCAGCCTTCAGCGGGGGATCGGTCAGAAGTAGGAGGAGAACAGCGGTGACCAGGAGACGCACGATGCCCTTCCGATTCAGCCATTGCCTGCTCGTAGCGCTTTTCACCTGCGCAGGCTGCGACAACCGTCATCCCGTCGAATCTCTCGTCGCGCCGCCGACTGTGGATCAACAGCTCGCAAGCGCAACGCAGGCGATTTTCGCGAGCCCTGCAGAACCGGACAACGGGATTGCGGCGTATCTGGGCGAGCTCAGTCGCGTCTTCTCTTCGATCGAGGATCCGATCGAGGCCAGCGCGGTTGCGCGGCTCGCCCAGGTGTCCTCACTGGGATCCGCGGAGATCCTCGAGGCGCAACGACTCGCCAGCGTCGCTTCGGACGGGAGAGTGTTCTCGCCGCTCCTCCTTGGGCCAAGCTCCCTCAGTGCCCGCTTGGCCCAGGCGCAGCCTCTCTGCCCCATCACCAGCGTGGAGCCGACCTTCGTGGTCTACTACGTGAACGGGGTTCTCAATACGATCGACGAAGCGCTCGCGGCCCTCTGCGCGCTGGAGTTCACAGTGAAGCGGAGCAGGCCGGAATGGGCGGATTCGGACTTCCGCCTGTTCTACAACGCGAGCGGCATGATGTCGGACGAGGACGCCTGTGCCGCCGCGTCGATCAAGCTCTCGACGGACGAACGCCTGCCCGAGGGGATCATCGCCTCTGCTCGAGCCGTCGCAAGAGAGTACTGCAATCAGAGGGGGTGGCCTGCGGACTTCGGGGAGGCGATCTCCCAGTACCTCGTCCGGGACTGGGACGGGGTGGTGCCCGATAGCGTGACCTCTCGCTTGCAGGAACTGGTGGGTCAGGACGTCCTCAGCGGCAAGCGTGTCGTCCTGATCGCGCACTCCCAAGGCAACTTCTTCGTGCGTCGCGTGCTTCGCGCATGGCTGGGGACTCCGGCGCCGGACGGCTTGAGCCCGCTCCTCGACTCGATCAGCATGATCGCCATCGCGTCGCCGGTCGACTACGAACAGGATCTGCAGAGCGCGCTCGGGGAGTTCCGGCTGCTGCAGGCCCGGGGCGACATCATCCTCGCGTCTCCGGATGCCCCGGAAAGCACTCTCGCGAACTGCTATTCCCTCAGCTTCGACGCCACCTCTCCCCCGCCGAGGTGGCTTGAGGACTCGCTGCGCGACGAGGTTAGCTTGGTTCTTACGGGGAACTTGGGTGCGGCGGCACTGGTGGCGTTCCTCCGGAGAGACTCTGCCAGAGCCGCGCTCGATACCCACGGTCTTGTCGAGAGCTATCTGGGCTGTGCGGTGTCGAAGAATCTGCTCCTTGAGGCGTTCGACTCGGCGCGGACGGAACTCTCGAACACGAGAGAGTCTGCCGGGCAGGGGCAGTTCCAAGTGACAGCGACCTGGAACGTCCCTGGCGACCTCGACCTTCACGTCTTCGAACCCCTTGGCACGGAGGTGTACTTCGCTAATCGGGTCGGCGATGTGGGGGAGCTGGACCGCGACGATATCTCCGGAACCGGGCCTGAGAACTACTTCGTCTGCACGACGGTCACCATGCCGCCGGGGGCCTACGACGTCTACATGAACAACTTCAGCGGCGCGGCGGGCACCACGGCAACCATCACGATCCGCGCGGGCTCGCAAGTGAAGCAGTACACGAGGGTCATGGATGCGCCGAATCTGGGCGCCAGCCTGCTCTTCGTCGCGAGAGTGACTCGCCTTTCCGATGGCAAGTTCCTGATCGAGCCGTAGGCGCGGAAACGCAGCAGGCGAACTGGACCGCGCCGGCAGGGACCGGCGCTCGGCCGGGTGAGCTGTCGAAGGAGGAGCGGTGAAGTGAAGAGAATCGACTACGATGCGAACGTGATCCGCGAGGGCGCGGATCGCCTCTATCGAACGGCCATGGTGATTGCCATCTTGGTTGCCTTGATCGGGGCTCTGGTGGGATTCGCCCTGATTGCGCCCATGCTTGCAGGAATCCTGGAGCGGGGCTCCAGCGAAGTCGTCGGTCTGGCAAGGCTGCTCGGGCTCTTGGCCGGGGGCGTCTCGGGAGGCTACATCGGGTGGCGCATGGGATTCTGGCTGCGATTGAGGGCGCAACTCTGGCTATGCCAGGTGTCCATCGAACGGTGGGCGCGATCAACCGCACATCAGCCAACATCAGCGAAAGGATAAGGTCCATGAAGAACTGCATTCTCGCGGCAGCTCTGCTCTTGACCGCCGTCCTCACGGCATCCTGTTCGGGCAGCGCTCAAGCTCAAGAGGCGGCCCAGCCAGTCGAAGTTGGCCAATCGTATGCTTTCTTCCTCGGGCAGGTCGCACTTCGCTTCAAGATCTTGGAGATCGGCAAGGGAGGACTAGTCAAAGTAGAGGCAGCCGAAGACGCCCGTTTCATTCGCATCAGCGCGGGAAGCAGGTGGTGGCTCAACTTGAATCAAGCGCTGCTCGTGGAAGCACTCAAGTAACGCCCAACAACGCGCTGCGGCCGACGCGGCTTGCGACGCGGGGCGGAGCGTCGGGGGTGGGCGGAACGCTGCGCGAAGCGGCAGGGGAGCCGGGGCGGGCGGGAGCGGTGCCGGAACGCGGGTTCAGCGTCGCGCCTGGCACACCACCATCCCGCGCTTCACGACCGCGGACACGGGCCCCTCGCGGAACCAGTAGCCGCGTTCGAGGTAGTCGGGGAGGGCGCAGACGACGAGGTCGGCCTGCTTGCCCTTCTCCAGGGAGCCCACCGTCTGCTCGCGGTCGATGGCGCAGGCGGCGTTGACGTGGCGCCGACGATCGCCTCCGCCACCGTCGTGCCGAAGCGGACGCACGCGGCGTTGATCGCGAAGGGCACGCTCTGGGTGGGCGCGCTGCCGGGGTTGAAGTCGGTCGCGATCGCCACGGGGCATTGCATCAGGATCATGGCTCGCTCCGGCCGGCGCTCCGGCTGGTCGAGGAAGTAGTTCGCCGCCGGCAGCGTGACCGCGCTCACGCCTGCCTCGCGCATCGCGACGGCGTCTTCCTTCGTCACGAACTTGAGTTGGTCCGCGGTCATCGCGCCGACACGACAGGCGCCGGTGCGCGAGAGCTGGTCGGCGTGGATCCTCAGCCGGACTCCCTTCGCTTTTCCGCCCCGCAGCGCGCGCTCTGCCGCTGCGAACGTTAACACGCCGCACTCGCAAGAGACGTCGCAGGACTCCGCGAGCCTCTCCGCCACAACCGCCGGGTAGATCTTCCCGGCGACGAGCCGCACGTAGTCGTCGCCGCTCTCCGCGTGCTCGGCGGGCACCATGTGGGCGGCAAGGCGGATGAGGACCACCTCGACCTCGTGCGTCACGACGAGGGCGCGCAACGACCGCAATTCGTTCTCGAGCGAGAGGCGATAGCCCGACTTGGCGTCCATGGTCGTGGTGGCGGACGGCGGCGGGAGCAACGGCGCGCGCCTGCGCCTCTGTAAGTGGGAACTGCGGCGGCTGGCGGACGCGCTCGGCCTCACGGTGATCGTCCACCACCTGCCGCATGGCACGAGCAAGAGGAATCAGATCGAGCACCGGCTATTCTCGTTCATCAGCAAGAAGTACCAGGGGCAGGGCGCCGAGGGATGACGGCGCTCGAACAGTCGGCGCTCCTTACCCGTCGCTTCAGGAGTACCTTGGCCAGGATCGCAAGTTGAAGAAGCGGTACTCCCCGAACGTGTTCGACGCTGTAGCGGTCGCAGTTGTTCCCGGCGAGCGCGGGGAGCCCTACTGCGTCTCGGCGATGCACGCCCTACTCGACCCCAGCAGCTACGGCTCCGCGACCCCGAAACGCGTGTCTCGCCTCGTCGAAGACTCCCCGCCGACCAGCGGACAAACTCATCCGCGCCCAAGCCGTGGTCAGACAGCCCGAAGCGCCCGGAGAATCAGATAGGCGACCATCAAGACATCGAGAAGGAGAAACAAGACAATCCAACACTCGACTTCGTCCAATCGCCCACGGCGCGGCTCCCAATACGGGTGGACGACATCACTGGGGCGTACCCCTTGCGCCAGCACTTTGGGCTTCGGACGCGTCGTGAGGACGGTCGACCACGGCGCTTGGGGCTCGGGGCGCGGCGGCGACTTCGGCTGCGGCCGCAGCAGGTCGCTGACCACGACCGATGACTCGGGAACCGCGCTCGGTCGAATCGCAGCTGGGTGCCCGTCTGTGGGCCGGCGCAGCGCCGCTCGTTCCGACGCAGGGAGGCGGGAGCCCTTCACGCTGGAGCGGGTGGGCGCCGCTTGCAATACATCACGCAGCATTTCCTGGGCGGTCTGGTACCGCCGACTGGGGTTGCGCTGCAGGCTGCGATAGAGGATCCCGTCGACTGCCTTCGGACACGCGGGATTCAGAGTGGAGATCTTCTGCCAGACGCCGACGGGGGGCTCGCCGGTCAGAATCTCGTACATGACGAAGCCCACCGACCACAGATCCGCGGAGGCGCCGGCGCTGCGCGGATCTGCCCACTGCTCAGGCGCCACGTAATTCGGAGTCCCGAGCTGTTGATCCGATCTCGTCAGTAAATACTCCGACGGTACGGCTGGACGGGCGAGCCCGAAGTCGACAAGCTTGATATCCCCGTTGGCGGCGATGAGGATGTTCTCCGGCTTGATGTCCCGATGGGTCACGCCACAATCATGTGCGTATGCGATGGCTCTGAGCGTGTATGCGACAATCCGGAGGCACTCGCCGAGGTCGCGGGGTGCGTCTTCGAGCCACTGCCGCAGGTTCTTGCCCTCCACGTACTCCATGACAATTGCGGGCACCCCGCCCTCCTCGACCGTGTCGAGGAGGCGGACGATGTTCTCGTGGCTCATTTCCTTCAGGATCCGCTGCTCGCGATAAAACCGCCTGCGCTCCTCTCCGGTTGAGAGGGTAGACCGCATCACCTTCACGGCGACACGCTCGCCAGTCGCGAGCTTCCGCGCCCGGTAGACAGTGCCCATGCCCCCCGCCCCGATCACTTCCTCCAATTGGTATCCCGCAAAGGAGTTGCCAACGCCTGGCGAGGGACCGGACCCGGGGCGCTCGGGCGTGACCCGTCGCGGATCCACTGCCATCCCCGGCGCCCCCATGTCGTCTCTCGGCAACTCCCGGGCAGGCGTCACAGTTCGGATCCTCCTGGGGCGCACGACAGCATCAACTTCAAGGACGGGGCGCCGTAGTCACGACCGCGGGTCGAGTAGCGGCAGATACTTGCACACGCGTAGTTCTGGCTGGTCGGCGTTCGAACAACGCAGAGGATCCAAGTAGTCACGCACGACGCAATGCGCCCCCTCGGCTGTCTCATGGCTACCTGCGCGCGACGATTCGACCGGGCGACCACATGTTCGGATCACTCCCAGAGCGACGCACAAATAATAGGCCGGTAGTCTACCAGAAAACTCTCCGGGAGCGTGAGTTCCAGCGACGCTGCCGCGAAGCGATTCCTTGTCGCTCTCGGCTAGGAGCCTGTCGGGATAAGCGCGTCGGCGAGGCTGCGTTGCACTGGGCGGCGGCGGGCATCGAGAGCCGGCGGCCGCAGCCCTTCCGGTCGCGACCGGCCCGTTCACCGCCAGCAGCAGCGGGCAAGACGGGCACCTGAGGGGTCCCGGAAGCTCGGAGCGGGGGCTGCGCCCTATCGCACGGCCGCGCTGGCGGTGGCGAGCTTGAACACGTTGTGCGTGGCGCAGACCATCGCCCACTCCGCCCGGTCTTTGGTGATGCCGCGTTGCAGGAAGCGCGGAAGCCGCGCGCATCCTTGAGCTGTCCCGCGACCGGCTCCACGGTCTGCTTCCGCGGTCGGTACGTGCTCGCGTGGCCCTCGGCCCGCAGCTTCCCCCGCATCGCCGTCGTGCGCGGTCCCTGTTTCGCTTTCTCGTTGCTCGTGGGCGAGAAGTCGCCGTGCTCCAAGCGGCCCGTCGCCACGTACGGCTGGATGCCGCGCTCTTCCAGCGCCGCGAGGTTCGCCTCCGAGCAGTAGTTCGCGTCCGCGGAGAGCTGCGCGGGACTCGCCCCGAAGTTCGCCTCGATCTGGCCCACCATCCCCACGAGCTGCTCGCTGTCGTTCTGCTTCGCCACGACCTCGCATGCCACGATCACTTGGCTTTCGGCATCGAGGGCAAGCTGGCAGTTGTACGCCTGCTCGAAGCCACCCGAGGTCTTCATGATGCGGCAGTCCGGGTCGGTGAAGGTGCTCTGAGCCTTCGGGTCCGCCTCGCCGCTCGGCGGTCTCCCGCGGGGCGGCCGGCCCTGCTCCTTCGCCTTCGCCGCCCGTTCCGCCGCCTCGCGGGCCGCCTTCGCCTTGGCTTCAGCTTCGCTCCGCCCCATCGAAGCGCGCGTCCGGGCGAGTTGCCGGACCTTCGCCCGCATGTGGTCCGGGACCTGGTTCCCGCGATTCCCTTTGCCGAGCTCCGCGTCTTCCGCCTCCTCCGCCCGCTGAGCGCTCTTGAGCCTTCCTTCGACCTCCGCCGCCAGTTGCAGCTCCCTCTCCTTCATCCGCTTGTCGCTCATCGTCTTGTGCTTCGATGCATTCGCTCTCACCTTCGTGCAGTCCAGCGCAACTCGGCGGAGCTTCTCCAGCCCCGCGTCCCGGCAGCACTCCAGCACCCGCACGAAGCGCCGTCGCAACGCCTCACGGTGTCTCCGGCGGAAGTCGCAAACCGTGTCGCGGTCGGGCTTCGACCTCCCGGTCACCGCCAGGAAGTCCACCCGCTCCTCGCACGCCAGCTCCATCGCCGGATACGAGTATGCCCCCCGGCTGTAGGCGTAGAGCAGCAGAGCCGCCATCAGCCCCGGCGCGTACGGCGGCTCCCCTCGCTCCTCCCCGTACGCGGCCTCCACCTCCGAGACATCGAGATCTTCGCGCACGATGTCACGCAGAAGATAGGCCACATACCCCTCCGGCACGAACTAGCGCACCGTCGGGGGGGGAACATCTCGACTTGGTCGATCTCCCACGCGCGAAACGTTTTGGCCATGCCCGCAGGCGGTTTGCCACGGGGACTGCCTCAGGATACTTTGACAGGCTCCTTGCCCGACGGCCAGACCGCGAGAACCTCCACCCCGGCCACGCGGGCGAGGCGCCGATCGGCTGTGGCGAGCGTCAGGCCGTGCACGCTCGCCGTCGCCGCGATGAAGCGGTCGGCGGGATCGGGGGACGCGATGCGCAGCGTGCGGCTCGCGACGGTGACTTCGATCGAGAGCGCCGCTTCATGCCAAGGCCCCGCCGAGAGGGCGGCCTGCATCCAGTCCGCCGCTTTCCCCGGAACCCGGATCCTGCCACGCTCGGCCAAGAGCAACGCCTCCCAGATCGAGATGGGGGAGAGCCAGAGGGTCGTCTCTTCCGACGAGAGGAGCGTCGCGAGACGCTTGGGGATCCGCGCCGGCTCGAGCAGGCCCCAGAGCCAGACGTGCGTGTCGAGCAGCAGGTTCACCGGCGGTTCGCTTCCCACTCGTCAGGATCCGACGCGGGCCGGATCAGGTCCCCGGCGATGGTCGCGGTCCCGGCCATGGCGCCGAGCCAGGTGGGCGAGCGCACCTCCCGCGCGGGCAAGACCCGGACCATCGCCCGCCCGCGCTTCGTGACGAGCAGCGGTTCGCCCTTCTGCTGCACCTCCTTGAGCAGTGCGAGGCAGCGGGCCTTGAACTCCGAGATCGCGACGCTCTTCATGTAGGAATCGTATCATGGTCAATGACTATGGTCATTGTCCCCTGCAAGGGGAGTCCGTGACGAGCGGACCGCTTCCGGCTCTGCGGCAGCAATGCCGCACCCTCCACACCTAACTACTTCATGGCCAAGGGGTTGCGTGCCTGCTATCGCACGCTTGGGGGGTCTCCGTACTTCGACTCGTACTCTTCGGGGGTCAGGAGCACCTCGGCGGCCTGGGCGTTCTTGAACTCGCCGATGATGCCCTGGGCGCGCATCAGGTCGATGAGGCGGCTCGCGCGGGTGTAGCCGATGGCGAGGGCGCGCTGGAGCAGCGACGCGGAGCCGCGCTGCGACTCGAGGACGACGCGGCAGGCGCTGTCGAAGAGGTCGTCCACCTCGCGCGGGTCGCGGGTGTCGAGGGTCTCGGCGCGGACGACGAGTTCGCGCAGCTCCTGGCCGGGGCCGTTCGCGCGCAGGTAGTCGACGACGGCGCGCACCTCCTGGTCGCTGACGTAGCAGCCCTGCGCGCGCACGAGGTGGAAGGCCCGCGGCGGCAGGAAGAGCATGTCGCCCCGTCCGAGCAGCTTGTCGGCGCCGCTCTGGTCGAGCACGACGCGGCTGTCGACCTTGCTCGTCACCTTGAACGAGGCGCGGCTCGGCATGTTGGCCTTGATCAGGCCGGTGATGACGTCCGTCGAGGGGCGCTGCGTCGCGAGCACGCTGTGGATGCCGACGGCGCGCGACTTCTGCGCGAGGCGCGTGATCGCCGTCTCGACCTCCTTCTTGCCGGTCATGATCAGGTCGGCGAGCTCGTCGACGACGACGACGAGGTAGGGCATGTAGGTCGGCGCGCTCTCCTCGCCGATGTCGTGCTCCTTCGCGAGCTCCTTGACGCGCTTGCTGCCGAGGCGGTTGTAGGACGCGATGTTCTTGACGCCGAAGAGCGCGAAGACCCGGTAGCGGTCCTCCATCTCGTTGACCACCCAGTCGAGCGTCTGCGCCGCCTTGCGCGACTCGGTGACGACGCTCGTCAGCAGGTGCGGCACCTCGCGGAAGAACGCGAGCTCGACCTGCTTTGGGTCGATCAGGATCAGCTTCACCTCGTCGGAGCGCCGCGTCATCAGCACCGACAGGATCAGCGAATTGATGCAAACGCTCTTGCCGCTGCCGGTCGCGCCGGCGATCAGCAGGTGCGGCATCGTCGCGAGGTCCTCCACCATCGGCTCGCCCGCGGCGTTCCGCCCGAGGAAGATCGGCACCGCCTTCTTGTCGAGGCTGTTGCCGACCTCGGCGAGAAGGCCGTGGAGCCCGACGTCGTCGCGGATGATGTTGGGCACCTCGACGCCGACGGTGTTCTTCCCCGGGATCGGCGCGACGATGCGCACGGATTCGGCCTTCAGCGCGATCGCGAGGTCGTCGGCGCGGTTGACGACCTGGCTCAGCTTCGTCCCCTCCTTCAGCGCAAGCTCGTACATCGTGATGACCGGCCCGCGCACGTGGCCGACCACCTGCGTCTCGATCTTGAACGAGGCGAGCGACCGCTCGAGGATCTGCGCGTTCTGCTGGATCGCCTTCTCGAGGCGGCCCAGGTCCACCGACTTCGGCTTCTCGAGCAGGTCGAGGCTCGGCAGCGGGCTGTCGTCCTTCTTGCGGCGCGGCCGCGGCAGGTCCGGCATCGTCGGCAGCGGAAGCTGCACCGGCTTCGGCGCCGGCGCGCACTCCTCCTCCTCGCCCGGGTCCCTCTCCTCCTCGTCCTCGACCTCCCACGGAACGACCTCGTCCTCGTCGTCTTCCTCTTCTTCTTGGGGCTCCGGCTCCGGTTCCTTCTTCTTCGGCTTCGGGGAGAGGCGGGGGGGTGCGGGGGGGGCGGCCAGCAACCCGTGGAAGAGCCAGTCGGTCGAGAGCACGAGCGTGACGAGGGTCGAGCCGATGATCAGCGGCAGCGCGAAGAGCCTCGGGAAGAGCAGCAGCACCGCGTCCTGCGCGAGCACGCCGACGACGCCGCCGGCGGCGCCGTCCGGGCGGCCGAGCAGCGCGAAGAGGCAGGGGACGAACACGACCAGCGCGAACGAGCAGAAGATGCGGCGCCGGTCGAACGGGAGCCCGCGGCCCAAGAGGTGCAGCACCGCGTGCGCCCCCGCGAGAAGCGCGAGCACGGTGGCCGCCGGGCCGAACGCGATCCCGAAGCCACGGGCCACGCCGCGGGTGATCGAGACGGGGCCGGTCGTCTCGGCCAGCGCCGGTGTGAAGATCTGGATCGCGGCGACCGCGAGGCAGACCGCCGCGGTCGAGAATGCGAGCAGGGTGGGGCCGTGGACCTCGAGAGCCGCGAGGGCACGACGGCGCAGGGCTTCGGTGTTGATCATGCCGGTTCTCCGTCTATAGATCGGCAGTTGCGGCGGATTTGGGTCGGGCTTCCGGCGGCCTTAGGATGCTGGGGCCGATGGGCCAGCCTGTCGTGTTCGTCGACGCCTTCACGGATCGTCCGTTCGCGGGCAACCCGGCGGCGGTCTGCGTGCTGGAGCGGGCCGCCGACGAGGGCTGGATGCAGGCGGTCGCGGCGGAGATGAACCTCTCCGAGACGGCCTTCCTCCTCCCCCGGGCCCCCTCGGAATTCGACCTGCGCTGGTTCACGCCGCTCATCGAGGTGGACCTCTGCGGCCATGCGACGCTCGCGGGCGCCCATGTGCTCTGGGAGAGCGGGAGGCTGCCGCCCTCGGCGCGGGTGGTCTTCCACACGAAGGGCGGCGTGCTCGCGGCGGCCCGCGCGGGCGACTGGATCGAGATGGACTTCCCGCTGCTCGCCGCGCGTCGCGTCGCGGCGCCGCGCCGGGGGCTGCTGTCGGCGCTCGGCGTCGAGCCGGTCTGGATCGGGCGCAACGACCGGGACTACATGATCGAGGTCGCGGACGAGCAGACCGTGCGCGGGATGGCCCCCGACTTCGCGAAGCTCGCAAAGGTGGACGTGCGCGGCGTCATCGTGACCGCGAAGGCGGAGACGCCGGGCTGCGACTTCGTGTCGCGCTTCTTCGCGCCGAGCGTCGGTGTGCCGGAGGATCCGGTGACCGGCTCCGCGCACTGCTGCCTCGCCCCCTTCTGGTGCGAGCGCCTCGGCCGCGACAACCTCGTCGGCTACCAGGCGTCGCGGCGCGGCGGCACGGTGCGCGTCTCGGTGTGGGGCGACCGCGTCAACATCGCGGGGCAGGCGGTGACCGTGCTGCGCGGGACGCTGGCCTAGAGCGCCGCGCGACTGCGGAGGTAGTCGAGGGTGCGGCGGACGGCGGTGCGCAGCCGGGGCTTGCGCGCGACGAGGCGCGCGATGGGCGGGCTCACGCGGTAGTAGAGGCGCACGAGCAGCGTGCCGAGGGTGCTCTTCAGCAGGCGCTCGTCGCGGAGGCGGCGGAGTTGCTCGACCTCGGGTGCGTCGTCGGTGCCATAGGCGGCGGTCGCGATGAAGCAGGCGCGGCTCTTCACCAGCGGCAGCCTGCCCTTCGCCGGCTGCGGCGGGACGTCGTGCTCGTCGTCGAGCGCGGTCACCGCCTCCGCGGCGGCGATCGGCTGCGGCGAGACCTCCTCGAACGCGCGGCGGCTGCTCTTCTCCGCGCGACGGTGCGCGCGGGTGAGTTCGGCATCCGCGCCGTGGGGACCGGGGCGACGCACCGGCGACTCGTCCGCGCCGTCGTCGCGCGTCGGATCGCGTCGTTCGTCGTTGCCTTCGTGGTGACTCATCTGCGCTGTCCCGCGTTGATTGTATACGCAGGAGCGCCCACACTTTCGGACCCGTCGGAAGCGGAGATCAGGGCGCGGTGAAGTTCCTAGACATTTACCTCGGCGTCGCCGCCGAGCAGGTCGCTCCGGGCCGCCACCGCCGGCTCGAGCTCCTCGGTCAGGAACTCCTCCACCTGCCGCGGCGCACGACCGGCATAGCGCAGCGGGTCGGCGCCCGTCGCGAGCAGGTCGCGCACCCCCCGGAACGCCCCGTCGCCGGCGAGCCTTGCGAAGAGGTCGTTGCCCCCCTCGCCCCCCTCCTTCAGCCGGTCGGCCGCGGCGCGCGCGTGCACCCGCAGCCGCTCGTGCAACTCCTGCCGGTCGCCCCCCCGGCGGACCGCCTCCATGAGGATCTCCTCGGTCGCGAGGAAGGGCAGCTCCCGGCCGAGGTTCCGCTCGACCACCTTTCGGTGGACGACGAGGCCGCGGGTGACATCCCAATAGAGCTGGAGCAGCGCGTCCGCGGCGAGGAAGAGCTCGGGGATCGCGAGCCGGCGGTTGGCCGAGTCGTCGAGGGTGCGCTCGAGCCACTGGGTGGCGGCGGTGTAGCCGGGGTTCTGCGAGGTCGCGAGCACGAAGCGCGAGAGCGCGCACATCCTCTCCGCCCGCATGGGGTTACGCTTGTAGGGCATCGCGGAGGAGCCGATCTGCTTCTCGCGGAAGGGCTCCTCGATCTCGCCTAGGTGCTGCAAGAGCCGCAGGTCGTTGCCGAACTTCCCGGCGCTCGCGCCAAGCCCCCCCACCACCGCGGCCACCCGCGCGTCCTGCTTCCGCGAGATCGTCTGGCCGGATACGGCAACACTCTTGCCGAAGCCCGCCTTCGCGGTCACGAGCCGGTCCAGTTCCCGCACGCTCCCGTGATCCCCCTCGAAGAGGGTGAGGAAGGACGCCTGCGTGCCCGTCGTCCCCTTCACCCCTCGGAACGGAAGCGTGCCGAGCAGGTACTCGAGGTCCTGCAAGTCGAAGAGCAGATCCTGCGCCCAGAGGGTCGCCCGCTTCCCGACGGTGGTCGGCTGGGCGGGCTGGAAGTGGGTGAAGCCGAGCGTCGGGAGGTCGCGCCACTGCCGGGCGAACCGCCCGAGCGCGTCGAGCACGTTGACGATGCCGCGGCGCAGGAGCCCGAGGGAGTCGCGCATCAGCAGCAGGTCGCCGTTGTCCTGCACGTAGGCGCTCGTGGCGCCCCAGTGGAGGATCGGCTTGGCCTCGGGGCAGAGCGCGCCATAGGTGTGCAGGTGCGCCATCACGTCATGGCGCAGCTCCCCCTCCCGGCGGCGGATCTCGTCGAGGTCGACGTCGTCCAAGTGCTCGCGCATCGCGGCGATCTGCCGCTCGGTGATCGGCAGGCCCAGTTCGCGCTCCGCCTCGGCGAGCCAGAGCCAGAGCCGCCGCCAAGTCCGGGCCGAGTGCGCCGGCGACCAGAGCCGCTTCATCGCCTTGCTGGCGTACCGCCCGGCCAAGGGGCTCTCGTAGGTCTCGCCCGCGCCCGACATGGTGTGGAGCGCCGATTATCCCCTACACTGCCAGCCGCCGGGCATGCCTCTCCCCTACGGCCTGTTGAAACCGCTGCTCTTCCGGATGGACCCGGAGCGTGCCCATCGTTGGGCGATGCGGGCCGCGAGGGCGGGCGGCGGCCTGCTCGGGCGATGGTTGGGGGGCGCGGGGGGAGGCGACCGGCCGGTCGTCGTCGCCGGCCTCCGGTTCAAGAACCCGCTCGGCCTCGCCGCCGGCTTCGACAAGAACGGCGTCGCCCTCCCCTTCTGGCGCGCGATCGGCTTCGGCTTCGTCGAGTTCGGGACGGTGACGCCGAGGCCGCAGCCCGGCAACGAGGGCCCCCGGATGTGGCGCTTCCCGGAACTGGGTGCGCTCGGCAACCGGCTCGGCTTCCCCAACGACGGCGCCGCCGCGGTGGCGGCCCGCCTCCGCCGCTCGAAGCGCGAGGGGGACGTCGTCGGGATCAACCTCGGCAAGCAGAAGGAGACGCCGCTGGAGCGGGCGGCCGACGACTATGTCGAAGCGCTGGAGGCGACCCGCGGGGTCGCCGACTACTGGGTCGTCAACGTCTCGTCGCCCAACACCCCCGGCCTGCGCGAGTTGCAGTCCCGCGCCTGGCTCGAGGGGCTCCTGCGCCGCGTCAAGGGGGCCGCGGGGGGAACGCCGCTCCTCGTCAAGCTGAGCCCCGACCTCGAGGCGGCGGCGCTCGCGGATGCGGCGGGGGCGGTGCTCGCCTCGGGCTGCGACGGCGTCGTGGCAACGAACACGACCCTTGAGCGGCCCCCGGGCGTGCTCTTCGAGGGCGGCCTCTCCGGCACCCCCCTCGCCCCCCGGTCATCCAAGATGCTGCGCGACCTGCGTGCGCTGCTCGGCGAGAAGCTGCCCATCATCTCCGTCGGCGGCATCGGCTCGCCGGAAACGGCGCGAGCCCGTCTCGACTCGGGCGCCGATCTGATCCAGATCTACAGCGCCCTCGTCTTCGACGGGCCCGCGTTGCCGCGGCGGATCCTTCGCGGACTCTAGCGGTGGTAATGTCCGCGGGTGTTGCAATCGTAGACCCAGCGGCCGGGGCGGAAGACCCTCTCGCATCGGTCTTCGTAGCGCGCCGGGATGCTAACCGTACGGTAGTACCCCTCGCGGACGCAGACCTGATAGGCGCGGCCGCACGGGTCGTAGCGGGTCTCGTAGACGGCCGGCTCCCAGACGGTCTCGTGGCGGGCCGGGACGAGCTCGCGCACGGTGACGGTCTCGTAGTAGCCCGGCTGATAGGTCCGGTGGCAGTGCTCGTCGCGGCGGACCTCCTGGAAGGGATCCCGCCGGACTTCCACCCGGCGATTGTGGCGGTGGCTTTGCCAGCGGAAGATGAAGTCGAGGTCACCCGCCGATGCGGTCGGCGCCCCGAGAGCGAAGAGAGCGGTGATCAGCAGGGTCTTGGTCATGGCTTTTATCTCCTGCCTGCCATCTATCGAACGGTGTGCCACTCGCGCACTTTGCCGCAAAGTGCTACGGAACCGTGGCTTACAGGCAGGGCGGGCGTGCTAGGCTCTGTCCTGTACCGGGTACAGGGCGCATTCACGGGAGGACGCCATGGCACTTCGACTCACCTATCTGGGCCACTCGGGGTTCTTGCTCTCCGACGGCCGCGAAGCCGCGGTGATCGACCCCTTCCTGACCGGCAACCCCCTCGCGAAGCAGAAGCCGGACGAGATCCGCTGCAACACGGTGCTGCTGACCCACGGACACGAGGACCATGTCGGCGATTCGTTCGCGATCGCGAAGCGGAACAAGGCGACGCTGATCGCCTGCCACGAGATCACGGTCTGGGCGGAGAGCGAGGGGGTCGCGGTCATCGGCGCCAACCCGGGCGGCAAGGTGCAGACCTCGTGGGGGTGGGCGGCCTTCACGCAGGCGTTCCACTCCTCGTCCCACGGCGGACGCTACATGGGCAACCCGTGCGGCATCGTCGTGCGAATCGGTGGCGTGACCGTCTACCACTGCGGCGACACCGGCCTCTTCAGCGACATGAAGTGGATCGGCGAGATCTACCGCCCCGAGATCGCGCTCATCCCGATCGGCGACCGCTACACGATGGGCGCCGAACTCGCAACGAAGGCCGCCGAGTGGATCCGCCCGAAGGTCGCGATCCCGATCCACTACCGGACCTTCCCGGTCCTCGCCCAAGACGCCCGCGGCTTCGCGCCGCTGGGGGTGACCGTCAAGGAACTCGAGCCGGGCTCGACGTGGAACTACCCCTGAACCCAGCCTGCGGATGGGCGGGGCCCCTGTCCTGCCGGGCCGGCTAATCCCACCGGAAGAGCGACTCGATGAACTCCTCCTCGGCGAGGCGGAAGCTCTCGACGAAGGGGGCGAAGTCGGGGTCGGCCTTCGCCTCGGCGATGAGGCGGCGGTCCTCGCGGATCGCCCGTTCGAGGTCGTTCTGCGCCTCGCGGACCGCGCCCAGGGCGACGAGCGCCTTCGCCTGGTAGAGCAGGTGGCGCGCCCCCTGGTCGGACGGACGCCGGACCGGCAGGGCCGCCTCCGGATCGAACCACCAGATCGCCTCGCGCGGGCGGCCCCGGCGGACGCAGACCATCCCGAGGAGATCGCGATAGGCGTGGTAGAGCGCGCCCGTCCCCCACGCCGCCTGCGCCGCCGCGATCTCGGCGGCCGGGGGATCGCCAAGCGGGAAGAGCAGGTTCCATGCGGCAAGGTAGCTGACGATCGGGTCGGCACGGGGCGCCTCCGCGAGCGCGCGCAACGCGGCGCCATCCCCGCGGGCCATCGCATCGCAGATCGCCGCGCGCCCGTCGAGGCGGCGCGGAGTCCAGAACCCCTCGTCGTCGCTGCGGCCGCTCGCGCGTGCGGCGGCCGCCGTGCGACGCGCGAGCGCGCCGGCCTCCGCCCAACGACCGAGGGTCGCCAGCGCCGAGATCCTCTCGGCTGCGACCTCCCCGTCGAACGGGAGCCGGTCGAGCACGGCGGAGAGCAGCAGCGCGACCTCCGGCATCAGCCTCCCCCGGTCACGCCCCTCGCGACAGGCCTTCACATACTGGAAGAGCGTCGCCGGATGCATCGCCGCAAGGCGGCCCTCCTCCTCGGCCGCGCCCAGTTCCGCCGCGAGCGCTGCGGCGACCGCATCGGCGGGGAAGTGGCGCAGCGCCTCGAGGACCCAGAGCGGCACCGGCGAAGAGTCCTCCCAGTCGTACGCCATCGGCTGCAGCGCGGGATCGAGCAGGAGGGGCAGCAGCCCGGCGAGGGCGCCGTCGGAGGGCTTCAGCGCAAGCGCGTTGATGCCGCCCCACAGCAGTCTCCGGCGCATCTCGTCGTAGGGGGGCGCACGCCGCTCCGGAAGCGGCCTCTCCTCGCCGCAGCGAGCGCGCAGCAGCGGCACCAGCGGCTCGATCTCCTTGCCCGAGAGGTGCCGAGCCGCCGCCTCGAGCACCGGCAGCACGAAGTGCACGTCGCCGAGGGACCCTTGGACGAGCCTGCCGAAGAGCACCGCGACGCTCTCGCGGTCGTGCGCCCGGGCGAGGCTCTCGACGAGGAGGATCCGCTGGCGCATCGGTCCGCCCTCGCTGTCCGCGAGCGGCCCCTCCGCGCCGGCGACCGCCGCCCAGCGGTCGAGCAGCGCGAGGAAGAGGCCGGGCTCGGGCGACGGAAGCGCCGCCGCGATGCGGCCGAGCCGCCGGAGTTCCTGGGCGTTCGCGGACGCGACCCGCGACAGCAGCGGCAGGCTGAAGGAGATCGGCCCGTCGACGCCGGCGCGCACCGCCAACGCGTCGATCCCCGCCTCCGCCGCGTCGATCACCCGGTCGCGCACGGCGGGAGTCCCGATCGGGATCAGCGCGGCGAGGGCGCGTGTGCGCCTCTCCCCGGTGGCGCCGCTGTGGAGCGCGAGCAGGCGCGCCTCCAGCGCCGGGTCGAGCGCGTCGAACCCGGCGAGCGCGTCGAGCGCCTCGTCGCTGCCGCCCTCGGCGAACGCGACGAGCGTCGCCGCCGCCCCGGCGCGCCGGAACCCCTGGGCGAGACGCCGCGTGCAGGAGAGGCCGCGCGCACGGAGCGCGTCGGCCAGCTCCGGCGCCGGGCCGGCGCCCTCCACTTCGAGCACGCGCAGCACCGCCGACTCCGCGACCGGGACCTCCGGCTCGCGGGCGAGGAGCGCGAGCAGCAGCCCCCGGTCGCGGACGAGTTCGATCCCGAGCAGCCGCAGTTCGACGTTCTCGTTGCCGAGCAGCTCGGCGCCGAGCCTCTCCGCCCCCGGGCCCCCTTCGCTTCGCAACGCGGCGAGGCTCGCGCGTCGAAGCTGGCCGCTCCTCGCCATGTTGGCGCCCTCCGGCGGCATCGGCAGGGTCTTCACCCACTCCGCGAGCGGCTCCACCTCCCCGGCGCGCGCGAGCAGCCGCGCGGCCTCCGCGTCGTCCCCGCCCGGCCCCTCGGCGACGAAGAGGCGCCGGGCGGCGGCGAGCCCCGCCGGGGCCGGCAGCGCGAGCAGCGCCACGAGCGCGCGCGAACGGACGACGTCGTGCTCCGACTCCGCGGCCCGCTCGAGCCAGGGCAGGAGCTCGTCGGGCGGCAGCACCCGAGGCGCCCACTGCACGATCGCGCCCTGCGTCTCCGCCGGGTAGGTCTCGCGCCCCGCACAGAGATCGCGCCCCTTGCCCGCCCCCACGAGCAGCGGCACGATGCGCCGCGGGTCGTGCCGTTGCAACAATGCAACCAGCGCCGGCGCGGCCGCCCCGCCGAGCGCCGCGATGCCCGCGACGGCGTGGTAGAAGGGCCCGGGCTCCTCCTCGCGCAGCAGCGCGGCGTAGGCGACGAAGACCGGGTCGCCGGCATCCGGGAGGAGGCCCCCGTCCCGCAGCGCCTCCGCCCCCGCGCGCGCAAACTCGACGGCGGCGGCGTGGCGCGCCGCCTGATAGGTGTTGGCGAGCCGGCGGTCGCGCAGGCGACGGCGGAGCACCTCGAACGTGGCCGTGTCGCGCCCGACCCGGGGACGGACGCCGCGCTGGTCCTCGGCGGCTTCGGCGCCTTGCAACCGGTCGGCCACCGCGAGCAGGTCGACGTAGTCGCCGGCGAGGCGGCGCAGGTCGGGGCGGGCGTCCGCGCGCGCCGGGGCGCCGACGAGGGCGCGCACCGCGGGGTGGGGGTCCGACGCCGCCTGGATGCGGAGCGGCGCCGCCCGCTCCATCCGGCTCACGGCGCAGAGCAGCGCGAGGCGCTCGCCGGGCCCACCGGCGTTCAGACGCACCACCACCGCCGGAAGCGCCGCTTCGCCGATGAGCGCGATCTCGCGGATCGCCCGCTCCACCTCCTCGGCCGCCCCCTTCCGGCAACTCTCGAGCGCTGGCCCAAGGCGCTGCTGCTGACGAGGATCGATCGGGACCCCGGGGCCCTCGATTTGATAGGGGCCAAGGAGTGCCAGACAGAGCAGCAGCGGAGCCACGCCCGCAATTATCGCCCGCGGCGGCCGCGGCGGCGTACCCCGGAGCCCTTTTCCGCGGCGGCGGCGTGGTCGACGAGCGGCTCCGCGAGTTCCGCGAACGCCACGGCGAGGCTCGCGACCAGATCCGTGGCGACCATCGACTGCTCCCCGACCGCCGCCGCCGCGAGGTCCCCGGCGCGTCCATGCAGATGCGCAGCCTGCACCGCGGCGTCGAGGGGGGAGAGGCCCGCGGCGAGGCGCGCGACCAAAATGCCCGTCAGCACGTCGCCGGTCCCGCCGGTCGCCATGCCGGGGTTGCCGGTGCGGTTGAAGTGCAGCGACTCGCCGTCGCAGACCACGCTCGCGGGCCCCTTCAGGATCACCGTCGCGCGATAGCGCTCCGCGATCTCCCGTGCGGCGTTCACCCGCTCCTCGGTGCCGCCGCCCACCTCGCGGCCGAGCAGGCGCGCCGCCTCGCCCGGATGCGGCGTCAGGATGCGCGGCCCGGTGGCACCCTCGACCATCGCCGGATCCTCCGCCACGAGATTCAGCGCGTCCGCGTCGAGCACGAGCGGCGCGGCGAGCCCCTTCAGGAAGCGGCGCAGGAAGGCGCCCGCGTGGCGCGAGAGGCCCGGTCCCACCGCGATCGCGTCCACCTCCGCCGCCGTCTCCCGGGCGAGCGCGGCACCGCCCGCGGCGATCGCGCCATGCCTCGTCGGCAGCGGCAACGTCATCGCGCAAGCGAGTTCCGCCGCGACGACGGCGTGGACGGCGTCGGGGACCGCGAGCGTGACGAGGCCCGCGCCGGACCGCAGCGCACCCCAGCCGGCGAGGCGGGCCGCGCCGGACATGCGCAGCGAGCCGGCGACGATCAGCACGCGCCCCCGGACCCCCTTGTGCGCATCCCGCGGCAGCGCGAGCAGGCGCGGGATGCCGGTCACGCGCCTCACAGCAGCACCCGCGCCTCGCCCACGAGCGAGCCCTCGCGGTTGCGCACGCTCCGGAAGCGCTCCTCGTAGCCGATCTCGTCGGCCGGGACGGCGCCCAGTTCGACGAGCAGCGTTGCGATGACGGCCTCCGCGGCGCGCTTGCCGCCGTCGGCGATCTTCACCGCGATGCCGGTGTCGCGACCGAGGAGGCCGACCACCTGGACCCCCTCCGCGCCCTCCTTCGACAGCAGCGCGCCCTTCGCCGCGCGGATCAGGCGCGTATCGAAGCGCTTGGGTCCCGCGATCATGTCGGGGTTCGCGAGCACCGAGGCCGTGATGCGCCGCGCGATCGCCGCCTTCGCGTCGGGCAGCCCCTCCGGCGACGTGAAGCGCGCCATCGCGAGCGCCATCGCCCGCACCGGCACCGCGAAGTTCGGCGCGGCGCAGCCGTCGACGCCGCGGGCGATCCGCTCCGCCGGCACGCCGGTGAAGAGCGCGACGTTCTCGAGGTTCTCGCGCTGCACGCGCGCGTCGCCCTCGGCGTAGCGGGCGGGATCCTCGCCGTAGGCGCAGGAGGCGGCGATCATCCCCGCGTGCTTGCCGGAGCAGTTGTCCTCGAGCCGCGCCCAGAACTTCCCTTCGCGGACGTACTGCTCGTAGACCTCCCGGCTCAGCGGCACATGGCCGCCGCAGCGGAGCAGGTCGGGCGACGCGCCCGCCTTGCGCAGCATCGACGCGGCGTTCTCGGCATGGCGCCGCGAGCCGTCGTGGCTGCCGACCACCAGCGCGAGTTCCTCGGCGGTGAAGCCGAACCGGTCGGCCGCGCCCGACTCGACGACGGCTATCGTCTGCAGCGGCTTGCAGGCGCTGCGGTAGAAGACGGGCACCTCGATGTCGCCCTTCGAACGGACCACGGCGCCGCCCTCGACGACGCAGTAGGCGCCGTGGTGCTGCGACTCGCTCCGGTCGCCGCGCGTGTACTCGACGAGGATCTCGTGGGGCACGGGCGCGGCATTCTACACCGCGCGCGTCAGGTAGATGATCAGCAACACGACGCCGGCCGTCACCACCAGCGACCAGATCGCCCGCGCGACGCGACGCCGTCGCGGCGCCGGTCCCACATGCGAAACCACCACGGACTGGAGGTGGATGTCGGGGGGGCTCGGGGGGGCGGAGCGAAGCGGAGTCCCCACCGAACGATCTGCCGGGCTCGGGGGGGCGGAGCGAAGCGGAGTCCCCCCCGAACGATCTGCCGGGCTCGGGGGGGCGGAGCGAGAACCAGCTTCCGCGCGCGGGGGCCCGTCGCCCGCGTTGCGGGCCATGGGCCCCGGGGGGGGGGGGCCTACGTCGAATGCCTGATGGGTGAACCTCGCGGCCTCGGTGGCGTCGAGGCCCCTCGCACGCGCCTCGTAGTAGCTGCGGCGGCGGTGGCCGAAGAGCACCCAGAACGAATAGGCGGCGAACGGGAGCAGCAGCATCGTCGCGCCGCTCGCGAGGGCGATGAGCGCCTGCGCCGTGCGTGCGGCGGGCTTGAACTCGCGCAGATCCGACGCGGTGCTGCGCAGGTACCATCCGACGAAGAAGAAGAGGAAGAAGGGCATCCCGAACGCTGCGCGCATCCGGATCGCGCCGAACAACACGGCGAAGCCGATGAGGTGGCAGAGGGTGCCGAGCACGTAGTCGATCGTCGCGAGGTTGTCGATGTGGTTCTCGAGGCGCGCGGCATCGGCGGAAGGGGGCGGCACGACGCGGCGCCCCCGCGACGGGCGGTCGAGGATCGCCGAGACCGCGTCCGCCATCTCGGAGGCGTGCTGGTAGCGGCGGTCGGGGTCCTTCTCGAGGCTCCGCTCGATGACGGCGTCGATGCGCCGGTCGCACTCGCTCGGGCGCCGCCGCGACGGGAGGTCGAAGCGGCCGATCGGCAGCTCCCCGGTCAGCATCTCGTAGAGGATCACGCCGGTCGCGAAGAGGTCGCTCCGCTCGTCGGCCTCCTTCGCGCGCTCCCGCTGCTCGGGCGACATGTACTCGTACGTGCCCATCGAGAAGTGCGTCCGCGTGAGCCGCGTCGTCTCGGCAGGGCCGAGCAGCCGCGAGAGGCCGAAGTCGGCGACCTTGACGATCTCGCCGCCGGCGAGCATCACGTTCTCGGGCTTGATGTCGCGGTGGATGACGCCCTTGCCGTGCGCGTGCTGGAGCGCCGACAGCACCGCGCTGACGTGGCGCAGCGCGTCGCCGGGCCGCAGCGGCCCGCGGCGCAGCACCTCGCGCAGGCTCGGCCCCTCGACGTACTCCATCGCGAGGAAGGGACGGCCCGCGACCTCCCCGCGGTCGAAGACCGTCACGATGTTGGGATGGCTGAGGCGCGAGAGCGCCTCCGCCTCGCGGTGGAACCGCTGCACGAACTGCCGGTCCTGCGCAAGGTCGGCGGGGAGGATCTTCAAGGCCGCGCGCCGGCCCAGCGACACCTGGGTGGTCCGGTAGACGGTGCCCATGCCGCCACGACCGATGACCTCCTCGACACGGTGGCCCTCGATCGTCTGTCCGATGAAGGGATCGGGCACGCTCTCGCTGACCCTGGTCCTCGCGCTGGCATCCACCATCACCTCCTACCGGCGCCCCCGCGCCCCCTATTCATCTTGCTGCGCGCAAGTCGCGGACGCGGCGGGGCGTTCACCGCTCCACCCTTGTCGCGCCGCCCGGAACCGCGTTCGCGGCGAGGCGGCGCTCGAGCGCGGCATCGCCGCGCACCATCCGCACCACGTTGGCGGGCGCCCGCGCCTCGAGCACGCGCGAGAGCACCGCGCCGACCTCCTGCGCGCGGATCCGCGACGCCTCCGCCCGGGGAATCGCCACTTCGATGGTCCATGGGTCCTGAAAGACCCGCATGCCTTGCGGCCACGCGGGCCAGACCGGCGCGTGGGCGCGGATGTAGGCGTCCACCTCCGGCTCGCTCATCAGGTCGATCAGCAGGTTCGGGGGGACGCTTCTGTGGAGCGAAGCCACCGTGATCCGGTGCTCCGCCGCGACGCCGGCGAACCAGGCGAAGGGCGCGGCGAGCAGCAGCACCAGCAGCCAGCCCCACCGTCCGAGCGCGCCGAGCAGCAGCGGCAGCAGCACAGTGGCGGCGGCGGTGGCGCAGGCCCAGAGCACCCACTCCGCGCCGCTGAGGCGGAAGGAGTGCATCGCGGTCCACGCGACGGCGGCGAGCGGTACGAAGATCGCGCAGAGCGCGAAGCGCGCCGGGGCGCCGAGGCCGCGACGCCGGGGGGGCGCGGGGGCGACGAGTTCCGGCGGCAGCAGCGGCGCGGGGGGCAGCGTCGCCTCCCACTCCGCGTCGGCGGAGGCGATCGAGCGCAGGTCGTCGGGCGCGCGCGCCTCGAGCACGCGTGCGACCGCCGACGCGAGCCGCTGCGGGACGCCCGGCTGCGGGAAGATCGTCGCCTCGAGCTTCATGACGATGCGCCCCGAGTCCTTCTCGAACTCGACCCCGGACGGGAAGGTCTCCCAGAGGCCGGGCACGACGCGGCGGAGCCAGAGCTGGACTTCGCGGTTCTCGAGCGTGTCGCGCGCGAAGCGGCGGTCGACCTTGCCGGTGATGCGCGCGACCGGCCAGGAGCGCAGCAGCGCGGTCACCCACGCGCCGGCGCGGGCGAGCGTGCCGGCGGGCTCGGGCGCCTGCACCGGCGCGGCAGGCGGCGGCATTGCATCGAACGGCGCGTGCGTCAGCAGGCGCGAGACGTCGTCGCCCATCTCGGACGCGCGCTGGTAGCGCTGCTGCGGGTCCTTCTCGAGGCTCCGGCGGACGACCTGGTCGATCCGGCGGTCGCACTCCTGCGGGCGCTTCTCCGAGAGCGGCGCGAAGATGCCGATCGGCAGTTCGCCCGCGATCATCTCGTAGAGCATCACGCCGGTCGCGTAGAGGTCGGCGCGCTCGTCCGCCTCCTTCGCCCTCTCGCGCTGCTCCGGCGCCATGTACTCGAAGGTGCCGAGCACCAAGTGGGTGTGGGTGAGGCGCGTCGCGTCGGCGGGGCCGAGCAGCCGGCCGAGGCCGAAGTCGGCCACCTTGACGATGCCGCCCGGGGCGACGAGCACGTTCTCGGGCTTGATGTCGCGGTGGATGATGCCCTTGCCGTGCGCGTGCTCGAGCGCCGACAGGATCGCGCGGACGAGCAGCAGCGCCTCGCTGCGCGGCAGCGGCCCCTTCCGCATCACCTCGCGCAGCGTCGTTCCTTCCACGTACTCCATCGCGACGAAGGGGCAGCCGTCCACATCGCCGCGCTCGATCACGGTGACGATGTTGGGATGGCTCAGCCGCGACAGCACGTCCACCTCGCGGCGGAAGCGCTCGACGAACTGCGGGTTGTCGCCATAGGTCGCGGGAAGGACCTTGATCGCGACCGCGCGCCCGAGGGAGTGCTGCCTCGCCTTGTAGACGACCCCCATCCCGCCGCGCCCGATGACGCTCTCGATGTGGAAGCCGCGGAGTTCGCGCCCGATCAGCGGATCGGCCGGGCCGGTCGCCTCGAGGCGGGTCTTCTCTTGCACGCTCATCAGCCTACCCTCGCCGCGGCTTCCCCGACCGCGGTTTTGCCCAGATAGAGGAAGGCGCGCCACTCGCCGGGGTGGCGCTGGAGCCTCTTGACGCGCTCGCCGTCGAGCCGGATCGTGGCGTGATCTCCGCGCGCATCGACCGGCGGCATGCTCTTCATGTGCTTGCCCTGCCCCGCGCACGACCAGACTACGGTCAGCGGATGGCGCGAAAGCAGGCCGTCCACCGGCGCGTTGAACCGGAGCGGCAGATCCGCGCGCACGTCGCCGGGCAGGATCCGCACGAAACCCTCGCCGCGGGTGCGCAGGCCGCGCAGGCGCGCCCGGTCGGCGATGCCGCGCAGCGCCCGCAGCAGGAGCAGCACGAGTGCCGCCGCCGAGGCGGGCACGAGGAAGCGCAGCCAGCCGCGCCGCTCCACGCGGAGGCGCTGGCGCTCGACGTTCCGCCCGATGACCGGGTCGAGCGGCCGGAAGTCGTGCGCGCGACGGAAGTGGGCGAGCGCGTCCCCGGCGCGCCCCTGCCGGTCGAGCATGACCCCGGCGTTGTTCAGCTCCGAGGCCGGGCCCGCCTCGATCGCCAGCGGCCGGCGGGCGTCGCCCGGCGCCACCGCGAGCGCAAACCATCCCCAAAGCGCGAGCAGCGCAGGGACGAGGACCCAAGTCAGTGCACGCATCACCCGCTCCTTCCGGGGGGCACGGGGGAGGATCCCCCGCACCCCCTGCCCATGCCTGTCAGCGTTGCATCGCCGCCAGCGGGAACTCCTCGACCGGAGCGTTCCCCTGCGCGAGTACCGATGTGATCGCGTCGATGCCGCTCTCCTCCGGGAGTTCGACATCCGCCGGGACGAGTCCCCGGCCCCCGAACGAGCGCCGCCCGTAGAAGTCGAGCCGCTTGTTCTGCTCGGCGATCGTCGCGCGGATCTCGGCGACCTTGTCGCGCGCCTGGTCGAAGGTCGAGCGGTCGAAGACGTACTGCGACTCCTCGCGGGTCTGCGCGACCGCGCGGCGCGCGGTGAGGCTCTCGAGCTGCGCCTTCAGCGAGAGGATCTCCTCGTCGAGGCGCGCCTGCTCGACGACCGCCGACTCGATCTCGGCGGCGGTGCTGACGCGCTGCGCGCGCAGCTCCTCGAGGGTGACCTCGAGATGGCTGTAGATTTCGCGGTCGGTGGAGAAGGACTTCGCGCGGAGCAGCGCGTCGCGGTTCAGCGTGCGCTGCGAGACCTCCTCGCGGTTGACGAGGTAGACGGTGCGCCCTTCGCGCAGCATCGACTGCCGCGTCTCGAGGACGGCGCGGTCGCGCTCGAGCGACTTCTGGCGCCGGTCGAGGTCGCGCGCCCTCTCGGCGATCATCGAGTCGAGGCGGGCGAGGGAGACCTTGCCGTTGATGACGGACTCCGCGCACTTCTCGGCGAGTTCCTGCGCGCCGGAGATCTGGGCCTTGAGCTCCATCTCCGGGCTCATCAGCTTGGACCGGACATCCTGCCGCGTCTTCTGCACGAACGCGTTGACGGCATCGAGGCCGATAAAGCCCCCCGCGCAGGCGAGTCCGATCCCGATCAGGATCAGCTTCTTCATTGGGTTTCCTCCAAAGTGGATCTGGGGAGGCGGTGCCTCCGGACCTGTTGATGGACGAAAGGCCCAACGCAAGGGGTGCGCCAACCCGGGACGGATGGCGCAAGATGTTAGGCGGCAAGAAGTTAGGACGCCTGCGTCGAGGATGTCGATCGCACGGGATGCAAGGAACTTTGGAAGGGGTCGCAAGCTCCTTGCCGCGCGAACGGGGTCAGACCCCAATCGCTCGGCGCTCGGCGCCCGCCGGCCCGCTCAGAGCCCGAACTCGTCGATCTTCTTCTTCAGCGTCGGGTAGGTGATCCCGAGCAGCTCCGCCGCCCTCGTCCGGTTGCCGCCGGTCCGCTCCAGCGCCCGGGCGATCTGCACGCGGGTCATCTCCCTGAGGCTCAGCACCTCGCCGTCGTCCGCCGGCGCCGCGACCCCGGCGCGCACGTCCGCGGGGAGGTCCTCGACCCCGATCGCCTCGCCCCGGGCGAGCGCGAGGCTGCGCTCGCAGGCGTTCTTCAGCTCGCGGACGTTCCCGGGCCACGCGTAGGCGTCGAGCTTCGCGACCGCCGCCTCCGTCAACGGGCGCCCGCCGAGAAACGCGCGGGCGAGCAGCGCGACGTCGCCGTCGCGCTCGCGAAGCGGCGGGCAGCGCAGCGTGACGACCGAGAGCCGGAAGTAGAGGTCCTCGCGGAAGCCGCCCGCGCGCAGGTCGCGGTTGGTGGCGGCGAGGATCCGCACGTCCACGCGTGTCGGCCGCGTCGCCCCGACCCGATGGAACTCGAGCGTCTCGAGCACGCGCAGCAGCTTCGCCTGGAGCCCGGGGAGCATCTCCCCCACCTCGTCGAGGAAGAGCGTCCCCCCGTGCGCCTCCTCGAAACGCCCCGCCCGCGCGCGGTCGGCGCCGGTGAACGCCCCCTTCTCGTGGCCGAAGAGCTCGGCCTCGAGCAGCGTCTCCACGAATGCGGCGCAGTTCACCGCGACGAAGGGCCCGCGCCCCCGCGCCCCCTGATCATGGAGCGCGCGGGCGACCAGCTCCTTCCCGGTGCCGGTCTCCCCGGTGACCAGGACCGTCGCGTCGGTGCGCGCGACGCGGGCGATCTCCTCCCTCAGGGACGCCATCGCCCGCGAGTTGCCGATCATCCGGGGGGCGGGAAGGCGGGGGGGCGCGGGGGGGGCCGCCCGGACCTCCCGGTCGGCCAGCACGGTCTTCCGCTCGGCCGCGCCCTCCTCGACGAAGAGCAGCGTCAGGTCGCGCACGCCTACCTCGTCGCCGCTCTTCAGCTCCTTGCGGAGCACCTTGACGCCGTTGACGAAGGTGCCGTTCGTCGAACCCAGGTCGACCGCGAACCAGCGCTCCCCCTCGCGGCGGATCGCCGCGTGCCGCCGGCTCGCCGCCTCGTCGAGGACGCGCACCGCGCACTCCTCCGAGCGGCCGATGACGACCTCCTCCGCGCAGTCGAACTCCTCCCTCGTCGAGCGCCCCTGCACCACCAACAGCTTCGGCATGCCCTCCATTGTCGCCTGCCGCGCGACCGCGCGGCGGGCGTGATAGACTCCCGCCGCATGGACCGGATGATCGAGGTCGAGCTGGCGCGGATCATCATCAACGAGACGACCGATCAGCAGTTCATCTACCTCCGGGAGAAGAAGGGCGGCCGCGAGTTCCCGATCGTGATCGCGATCAACGAGGCCTTCGCGATCGACCGGTTCGTGAAGGAGCAGGCGATGCCCCGGCCGCTGACCCACGAGCTGCTCTTCGCCTCGATCACCGCGCTCGACGCCCGCGTCGCGCGGGTCGAGGTGACCGCGCTGCGCGCCGGGACCTTCTACGCGAACCTCGTGCTCGCGCGCGACGGCGCCGAGGTCGAGGTGGACGCGCGCCCGAGCGACGCGATCGCGCTCGCGGTGCGGAGCGGGGCCCCGCTCTTCGCGCACGAGGACGTGCTCGAGGAGCTGCAGGCCCGCGAATGACATGCTGCAGCTCCTCGTGATCGGCTTCGGGGGCCTGGTCGGCGCGCTCGCCCGGCACGGGCTGGCGGAGGCCGCGCAGCGGGGCTTCCCGTCGGCGTTCCCCGGCGGCACTCTCGTCGTGAACCTGCTCGGCTGCCTCGCGATCGGCGTCGCGATGGCCGTCTTCGAGCGGCGCGTCCACGTCGCCGAGGCGTCGCGCCTGCTCGTGCTGACCGGGTTCCTCGGCTCCTTCACGACCTTCAGCACCTTCGGATGGGGCAGCTACGCGCTGCTGCGCGAGGGGCGCGTCTCGCTGGCGCTTCTCAACGTCGGCGGGCACGTCCTCCTCGGGCTCGCCGCGGTGGCCCTCGGCTACGAGGTCGCGCGCTGACATGGTCGCCGCCGCCGACTCCGTGCTGCTCGGCCTCGCGGCGATCGTCGTGCTCGGCATGCTCGCGCAGTGGATCGCGTGGCGGCTGCACCTGCCGTCGATCCTGCTGCTGCTCGTCTTCGGCTTCCTCGCCGGGCCGGAGGTGGCGGGCCTCATCGACGCCGACCGCCTCTTCGGCGCCTCGCTGCTGCCGATCGTCTCGCTCTCGGTCTCCGTGCTGCTCTTCGAGGGGGGGCTCACGCTGCGCCTCGCGGAGGTCGGCAAGGCGCTGCGCGTCGTCGCGCTTCTCGTCACGGTCGGCGCGGGGATCACATGGCTGTTGACCGCGCTCGCCGCCCGCCACCTGCTCGGCTACGACCCCGCGATCGCCACTCTCATCGGCGCGGTGCTGATCGTGACCGGCCCGACGGTGGTCGGCCCGCTGCTGCGGCAGATCCGCCCCACCGGCGCCGTCGGCTCGATCCTCCGCTGGGAGGGGATCCTGATCGATCCGGTCGGCGCGGTCACCGCGGTTCTGGTCTTCGAGGCCATCTCGAGCCACGCCGGCGGCACCGTCGCCGGCATCGCCGTGGCGGGGGTGGTCAAGACCCTCTTCCTCGGGGGCGGGATCGGCGTCGCCGCCGCGTGGCTGCTGCTCGCGCTGCTGCGCCGCCACTGGATCCCCGACTTCCTGCACAGCACCGCGGCGCTGGCGATGACGGTCGGCGCCTTCGCCGCCGCGAACGCGATCCAGCACGATGCGGGGCTCCTCACCGTCACGCTGATGGGCGTGCTCCTCGCGAACCAGTCCCGCGTCTCCGTCGCCCACATCCTCGAGTTCAAGGAGAACCTGCGCGTCCTCATCATCTCGAGCCTCTTCCTGCTGCTCGCGTCGCGCATCGAGCTCGGCGACGTCGCCCGCGTCGACGCGGGGCGCGTCGCGTTCCTCGGCGCCCTCTTCGTCGTCGTGCGCCCGCTCACGGTCTTCGCCTGCACGATCGGCTCGGGCCTGTCGGTGCGCGAGCGCATCTTCCTCTCCTGCGTCGCGCCGCGCGGCATCGTGGCGGCCGCCGTCGCGTCGGTCTTCGCGCTCCGCCTCGACCGCCCCGAGATCCTCTCGACGACGTTCGTCGTGATCCTCGGCACCGTCGCCGTCTACGGCCTCGCCGCGGCGCCGCTCGCCTACCGTCTCCGCCTCGCCGCGCCGCAGCCGCAGGGCCTGCTCCTGCTCGGCGCGCCGGCCTGGGCGCGCGACTTCGCGAGGACGCTGCACGACCACGGGGTCCGCGTGCTCTTCGTCGACACCAATCCCGCCAACGTCTCCGCCGCGCGCATGGCCGGCCTCCCCGCGGTGCGCGGCAACATCCTCGCCGAGAGCACCGAGGACGACATCGACTTGCAGGGCATCGGGCGCCTGCTGGCGCTGACGCCGAATGACGACGTGAACTCGCTCGCCGCGCTGCACTACCGCGAACTCTTCGGCCGACGCGGCGTCTACCAGCTCGCGGCGAAGGACGAGGCGGGGCGCGCGCACCTGCGCGGCCGCACGCTCCCCGCCGACCACGCGACGCTGGTGGGCCTGCACGCCCGCGGGGCGCGCTTCCGCGCGACGAAGCTGACCGAGCAGTACACGCTCGAGGACTGGCGCGCGAAACACGGCCCTTCGGCGATCGCGCTCGCCGCGATCGGCGAGAAGGGGGAGGTCACGATCGCGAACGGCGAGCGGCCCTTCGCGCCGACGGGCAAGGCGACGCTGATCGCGCTCGTCGAGGAGTCGAGTTGATCCTCCCTCCTCCCCGGGAGGCGACGGCGGCCGCCCGCGCCGCGCTGGAGGGGATGTGGAAGGGGTCCAAGGAGCGCTACCTCCGGCTCTTCCTCCGGGGCGAACCGGTGCGGGGCCTCCGGGAGGAGTTCCAGCCGCTGGTCGACTGCGGCATCGCGCGGCGCGACTGGCTCGGCCGCACGCGCGCCTGCGCACGCGTCTTCCCCTTCTTCGGCCGCTTCATCGCCACCGACCTGCTGTCGCACGACGCGCCCGACCAGGTCTTCTCGCTGATGTTCGAGCAGGTCTACCTGATGCGCAACAGCACGATCCGCGACGGCGACGACGTGCTCGAACTCTGCTCGGGGAGCGGCGCCAACTGCATCTGCGCCGCCGACCTCGCGCGGTCGGTGACGGGCACCGACATCAGCCCGCGGGCGCTCGCCTTCTCGGCTTTCAACGCGGCGCTGAACCCCCCCCGCCGCCCCCCGGAGTTCCGCGCCGGGTCGCTGTTCGAACCGCTGCCGCGCGGCGCGACCTTCGACGCGATCCTCTTCAACCCGCCCTTCGAGATCGCGCCGGGCAGCGAACCCTTCTTCCTGCACAGCCACGGCGGCGAGGACGGCCTCGACGTGATCCGGGCCGCGCTGCGCGAGGCGCCAAGGCGGCTCCGGCCGGGCGGCCGGTTCGAGATCGTGACCTTCTCCCCGGGCAGCGACGACGACCCCCACCTGCTCGGGCTGCTCGAGGAGGCCTTCCCCGACGCGCGCATCGAGGTCCACCTGCTCGACGAGGAGCCCGTCGCGCACTACACGCGGCGCTTCCGCGACGACGCCTGGGTCGCGCGCCTCGGCGAGCAGGGCATCACGCGCATCTACTTCCTCTATGTGCGGATCCTCACCGGCGCCGGTCGCGGCCGGCGGATGCACTCTCCGCACGACGAGATCGCGCGCTGCCGCGCGATCGCGGCCGAGTGGGAGTAGACTGGGACCACCCGCGGAGGGGTGTCAGAGCGGCCGAATGAGCTGGTTTTGAAAACCAGTGTGCCTTCGGGCACCGGGGGTTCGAATCCCTCCCCCTCCGATTCGATTCCCCGCCCTCCGGCGGGGAATCCAATCGCCCCCCAAAGCTCGCGCGGCGGGCGACGGGGGGCCCCACCCCGAATAGGGCGCTCTCCCGATTGAGCCACCACCGGTAGCGGTCTACCGTGGCAGACATGACCGCAGGAGACGTTCTGATCGCGCTCGCGGTGGTCGCGCTGGCGATCGTGCTCGCGGGCGAGGCGCTGCTCCGGCACTGGCTGCGGCGCCGCGATGTCCAACGGGCGGCGACGGTCCACCGCCTCCGCCCGCGTCCGCGCCCCCGGGCCCCCACCACATCGAGGACGCCGAGATGAGCTACGTACCGCTGGACGGCAGCAAGACCTGCCGCCGCTGCCTTGCCGAGAAGCCCGTCACCGACTTCCGGGTCTTCCGCACCTACGGGGCCGCCGACCGCGCCTACCGGCGTTGCTGGTGCCTCGCGTGCGAGCGCGCCTACACGCGCGAGTGGCGGCTTAGGAACCCCGGCTACCACGCCGACTGGAGCCGGCGCTACCGGGCCATGACCGCCTAGGCACTCCTCCCGATTCGCCGGGGGGTGGGTGTGGCCGACCCGGCACCCCCGTAGAATGGGCCCTGGTCATGGAGAGAACCGCAGGGAACGGCATCCCCGTCGTGCTGCCGGGAGCGGCCTCCCCCGACGAGGAGGTCCGCCGGCTCCACGAGGACCTTTCGCTCTCGGCCAGCAAGGCGAAGGACTCGGGCCGCGCGCTGCTCGCGATCATCCGGCGGCTTTGTTCGACCTTTGGATGGTGCTTCGGCGAGGCGTGGGTGCCGTCGCGGGACGGGAGTGTGCTGAAGCCCGGCATGTCCTGGCCGCGGACGAACCCCGACTTCCGCGAGTACCTGCTCGCGAGCCGGCGGCTCGGCTTCGTTCCGGGCGGCGGGCTGCCGGGGCGCGCTTGGAGCTCCCTCGCGCCTGCGTGGGTCGGCGACATCGCGGCGGAGGAGGGCACCTCCTTCACGCGGCGGCGGGTGGCGATGCGGACCGGCTTCCGCAGCGCGCTCGCGATCCCGCTGCTCAGCGACGACGAGGCGGTCGCCGTCTTCGTGCTCTACCGGACGGAGGCGCTGGCGGCGGAGGAGGCTTCCCGCGAGGCGGCGCGCACGATGGCGGCGATCGCGCCGCTCGGTCCCGTCGTCGCGCGCAAGCAGGTCGAGGTGGAACTGCTCATCCGCGAGCGGCAGCAGAAGGCGGTGGCCCGCCTCGGGCTGCACGCGCTCGCGGAGGGGACCGACGTCGAGGCGCTGATGCTCGACGCGGTGCGGCTCGCGGCATCGACCCTCGGCGTCGGCCACTGCAAGCTGCTCGAGTTCCAGCCGGCGACGGGGGCGCTGCTGCTGCGCGCGGGGACCGGCTGGCAGGAGGGGCTCGTCGGGCGTGGCGAGGTCGCCGCCGGCAAGGGGTCGCAGGCGGGGTTCACGCTCCTCCACGGCAAGCCGGTCATCGTGCAGGACATCGACAAGGAGGAGCGCTTCACCCCGAGCCGGCTGCACCGCGACCACGACATCGTCTGCGGGCTCTCGGTCGTCATCCACGGCCACCAGACCCCCTACGGCGTGCTCGCGGTTCACGGCCAGCAGCGGCGCTCCTTCACCAACGACGACGTCCACTTCCTGCAAGCGGTCGCCAACGTCGTCGGCACCGCGCTCGAGCGCCGCCGCGCGGAGCGCGAGCTCGAAACGCACCGCAAGCAGCTCGAAACGCTGGTCGAACAGCGCACGGCGCAGCTCGAGGCGTCGCACGAGCGGCTGCGCATCGCGGAGCGGCTCGCGTCGATCGGCACGCTCGCGGCGGGCCTCGGCCACGACCTCGGCAACACGATCCTGCCGATCCTCTGCCGCCTCGACGTGATGGACGGCACGCCGCTCAGCGACGCCGCCCGCGAGGAGCTCGCGGCCGTGCGCCACGCGGTCGAGTACCTGCGCCAGCTCAGCCAGGGGCTGCGGCTCTTCGCGCTCGACCCGGAGGATGCGGGCGCGTCGACCGCCGCGACGGCGCTGCCCGGCTGGTGGGCGACGGTGCAGCCGCTCATCCGGAACGCGCTGCCGGCGCGGATCACGCTCGAGGCCGACTTCCCCGCCGACCTGCCGCCGGTCGCCGCGCCGGCGCACCGCCTCTCGCAGGCGGTGCTGAACCTCGCCGCGAACGCCGCCGAGGCGATCGACGGCGGCGGCACCGTGCGGATCTCCGCCGCGGCGCACGCCGAGGCCGGCGTCGTGCGGCTGCGGGTCCGCGACGACGGCCGCGGCATGACCCCCGACGTCCGCCGCCACGCCCTCGACCCCTTCTTCACGACGAAGAAGCGCGGCCTCTCCACCGGGCTCGGGCTCGCGCTCGTGCATGGCGTGGCGCAGGGGTGCGGCGGCAGCGTCGATCTCGACTCGGCGCCCGGCGCCGGGACGACGATCCAGTTGAGCCTGCCGATCGCGGAGCGCGCCTCCGCGCGCGGAAGGAAGGGGGGGCCCGGGGGGGAGGCGCCGGCGCCTCTCGTCGCCGCCGTGTCGCTCGGGGACCCGCGCCTCGCGGCCTACGCGACGCTGCTCGTCCGCTCCGCCGGGCTCGACGCGCGCGCGGCGACGCCGGAGGAGCCGGGGGATGCGCGCGTCTGGATCGTCGAGCCGTCGCTGCCGGCGCTCGCGATCGCGCGGCGCTATCTCGACGCCGAGCCGGGCCGGCGCGTCGTCTTCGTCGGCGACCTGCCCGGCGCCGCGCGCGAGCCCGGCTTTGTCTTCGTCGACCGCCGCGGAGGCCCCGACGCGCTGCGTCGCTCGCTGCGGCAGGTCGTCTTCCAGCTGCTGGAGAACGATGATGAAGGAAATCAACGCACCGATCCGCGTGCTCTGCGTGGATGACCACGCCTTCCTCGCGGAAGGGCTCAAGCTGAAGATCTCCCTCGACCCGGGCATGGCCTGGGTCGGATGGCTCCCCGACGCGAAGGGTCTCGTGCAGGAGGTCGTGCAGCGCCGCCCCGACGTCGTCACCCTCGACATCGAGATGCCCGGACCCGACCCCTTCGAGGCGCTCGCCGACATCTCGCGCCGCTGCCCCGACGCGCGCGTGCTGATGCTCTCCGCCTACGTACGCGACCACTACCTCGACGCCGCCGTCGAGGCGGGGGCGTGGGGCTACCTCAGCAAGGGGGACGACCCCGACGAGATCGTCAGCGCGATCCGCCGCGTCGCGCGCGGCGAGTTCGTGCTCTCCCCGTCGGTCGAGGAGCGCTGCCCGGTGGCGGCGGGCCGCCCCGGCCGCAGGGCGGAGAAGCCCGCCTCGCGGTCGCAACTGCTGACCGCACGCGAGCAGCAGGTGCTCCGGATGATCGGCCGCGGCCTCTCCCGCGCGTCGATCGCGAAGGAGCTCTTCCGCAGCAGCAAGACGATCGACGCCCACCAGCAGTCGATCATGCGCAAGCTGCAGATCCACGACCGCGTCGACCTCGTCCGCTACGCGATCCGCGAGGGCCTCGTCGAGCCGTAGAATGCGCTCCGCATGGAGCGGCTGTCGCGCGCGAGGTTCGAGCGGGAGGCGGCGGTCTACGACTCCGCCGTCGGCCGCGCCGCGGAGATCGACCGCTACTGCAGCGGCGTCGACTGGATCCTGTCGGCGGCGGACGCATGGCCCGGCGGCGGGGAGTTCCTGGCATGCCGCCGCGGGGACGACCACGTCGTGCTCCAGTCCGTCGCCGCGCCCTCGGGCCGCGTGCTGCTGCTGCCCCTCGAACACGTCTGGGGCTTCGCCTCGCCGCTGGTCGGGGAGGGGTCGCCGGCGCTGCTGCGCGAGCTCTGTGCCGTCGCGCGCTGGGACCTCCTGCTTCTCTCCGGCATCCCGCCGCGGTCGAAACTGTTGCATTCGATTCTCGATGCGTCGCTGGGGCAGTGGCGGCCCGAAGGGGGGATCACGCGCCGCCGCGCCGACATCACCGGGGGGCTCGGGGGCTACCTTTCGCGCCGCACGCCGCACTTCCGCAGGCGGAGCAGGGAGACGATGCGCCGCGTCGCCCGCGCGGGGATCGCCTTCGAGCCCCTCTCGCTGCCCCCGGGCCCCCTGATCGATCGGCTGATCAAGATCGAGGCAAAGAGCTGGAAGGGCGTCTCCTCGGCCGGCCTCTTCGACAAGCCGCTCGAGCGCTTCTACCGCGCGCTCGCGGCGCGGCTCTCCGCCGCGGGCGCGTTGCGACTGCTGCTCGCCCGCAAGGGGGGCGAGGACGTCGGCTACGTGCTCGGCGGCGTCGCGCGCGGCATCTACCGCGGCTTCCAGTTCAGCTACGACCGCGCGTTCGCGCGCCTGTCCCTCGGCAACGCGCTGCAAGTCGCGCAGATCGACGCGCTCGCCGCCGAGGGTGTCGCGACCTACGACCTCGGCATGGACATGGAGTACAAGCGCCGCTTCGCGGAGGAGGCGTTCGCCACCATCGCGATGGTGGCCGTCAACCCCTCGCCTCCTCCCGCGCCCTCTCGATCGCCTTGAGCAGGTCGGACTCCTCGCCGCCGTCGAGCAGCGCGTCGCGGATCGCGAGCAGGCTCCGGAGACGCCAGCGCCCCTGCGGTTCGCCCTCGGCGGGCAGGAACGAGACGGCCGAGAGCTCCGGGGCGACGAGGAAGAGATCCTCGTTGCCGAGGTGCCAGCGCACGCCGAGGTCGCCCGAGGGCTCGCCGTTCGTCGCGAGGAGCTGACCAGGAAGCAGCACGCCGAAGCGGAGGTCGTGATGGTCGACGAGGCCGATCACGGCGGGGGCGCCGAGCAGGCTGACGAGCCATGCGAGGCCGTCGCGCTCGAGCTTGTCGCGCGCCTCCCCCTCGGGGTAGAGCTTGTCCATCGCCTGCTCGAAGCAGTCGGGCGCGTCCTCGGCGGGCTCGAGGAGCGACTTGTCGACAAGCGCGCGCATCTCCGCCGTCAGCGGGCGGAGGAGGAGGTCGAGCAGCGCGAGCGGCTGCTCCCACGACGCCTCGTCGAAGTACTCGCGGACCGTGCGGGGCGCACGCGCGCCCGCCTTGCGCCGGAGGCCGTAGCGCTCCAGCTCGGAGAGCAGCACGCGAGCCTGCGGATGGGAACGCCACGCTTCGAAGTCGTTGCCATAGTGGTGCGCCCTGCCGTCGGCGACAAGCACTTGCAGCGCCGCGTGGATCGCGAGCATCGACCTCTCGAGATGCGGCAGCACCGTGCCGCGCACGTGCGCCTCGACCGGCGCCCAGTCCACGCCGGGGTGCATGAGGCGCATCGCCTCGACGCCGACCGCGAGCGACCGCTCCATCCACAGCGGCAGTTCGCGGCGGAAGCGCTCGGGATCGATCGCCGTCGGGAAGCGCTCGCGGTAGACGTAGAGCTTGCCGACCCGGAGGTCGGTCACCTCGACCGTCACGCTGCCCGCGACGTGGGCGCCGCCCTTTTCCTCCTTCCCGGTGCGGTAGTTGAGTCCGCTTTCGTGCGTGCCGGGCTTCCGGGAAGCCTCTGCGAGAAACCCGGTCGCCTCGTCCCCTTCGAGAATGTAGGGGGGGCCCGGGGGGGCGAGGTTCTCCCAGGTCTTGGGCTCCTTCGACATCTCGCGGATGCGGATCGTGCGCCTCGACGCACCGTCGGGGGCGACGGCCGTCTCGACGGAGATCTCGTAGTGGAGGCAGCCGGCCGCGAGGAGGAAGAGCAGCAGCGTGCGGGTCATGCGAGCCCCTTTCCGCCGAGGGTTTCGAGCTTGACGCTCTCGGCGAGCGGGAAGCGGCTGGTCGGGAAGGGCTGCCCGTCGCCGGCGTAGCCGAGCACGATCAGCATCACCGGCACGTGCCGGTCGTCGAGCCCCGCGATCTCGCAGACCTTCGCCGGCTCGAAGCCGATCATCGGGCAGGTCGCGAGCCCCTCCGCGGTCGCGACGAGCATCAGCGTCATCGACGCGAGCGACGCGCTGCGGATCGCCTCGTCGCGCTGGAGTTGCGGCTTGCCCCCGTAGGAGCGCTCGATGAAGGGCACGAGCCGGTCGAGCACCTCCTTCGGCGCATGGCCGTTCGCCCGCGCCGCCTCGGTGTGCGCATCGAGCCACGCGGCGACCACGACGACGCAGGGCGCCTCGCCGACGTGCCGCTGGCCGTAGGAGGCTTCCATCAGTTGCTGCCTCCTCCCGCGGTCGCGCACGACGACGAACCGCTGGTGCTGCAAGTTGTAGGAGGTGGGGCTCTGGCGCACGAGGTCGAAGAGGCGCCGGAGCATCGCGTCGGTGACGGGCCGGTTGCTCCGGAAGCTCTTCGTGCTGCGCCGCGTGCGGATCGCTTCTTCGAGGTCCATCGCACACGGATTGTCGCATCCGGGGAAGGCAGAAGGCACTCAGGCGTGCGCGGCGGCCCACGCCGCGCCGACGAGGCCGGCGTCGCCGCCGAGGCGGGCGGGGAGGACGCGCAGCGACTCGGTCGCGAGGTGGAAGGCGCGCTCCCGGAGCGTGCGGAGCAGCGTCGGCCGGAGCAGGTCGAAGGAGTTCGAGAGGCCGCCGCCGAGGCAGAAGACCTCCGGGTTCAGCACGTTCGCGAGCCCCGCGAGCGCGATGCCGAGCGCCTCCGCGGCGCGCTCGAAGGCGCCTCGGCTGCGCGGTTCGCCCAGCCGGGCGAGGTCGGACGCCTCCTTCGCGTCGCGCGTGCCCGCCGCCTTCGCAACCGCGTTCGCGCTTGCATAGAGTTCGAGACAGCCGCGCGAGCCGCAGCCGCAGGGGGGGCCGTCGGGGTGGACGGACAGGTGGCCCGCCTCCCCCGCGCAACCGGTCGCCCCCTCCCAGAGCGTCCCACCCATCAGCAGGCCGCCGCCGACGCCCGTGCCCAACGTGAGCATCAGCGCCGAACGGCAACCCTGCAGCGCGCCGGTCCAGCACTCGCCGAGCAGCGCGCCGTTGGCGTCGTTGTGGACGACGCAGCCCAGTTCCGCGCCGGGGCAGGTCCCTTCCCAAGGGCGCAGGTTCGGCGACTGCGTGATCTCGCCGGTGCCCGGGCGGATCGCGCCGGCGATGACGAGGCCGCGCGGCGCGGCGGCGTCCCACCGCCGCCAGAGGCTCGCGATCCGCGCGACGCCCTCCCGGGGATCCTGCGGCGTCGCGGCCTCGTCGCGCTCGAGGATGCCGCCGGAAGCGTCGACGAGTGCCACGCGGATCGACGTGCCGCCGACATCCGCCGCGAGCGCGTTCACCGGCGCAGCACCCGCTCGTAGGCGTCGGCGTACGCGCGGGCGCTCTTCGCCCAGGAGAGATCGCGCTGCATCGCGTTCTTCCGGATCCGCTTCCACTTCTCCGGCTGCCCGAAGAGCGTCAGCGCGTAGTCCACCGCCCCTTGCATCGATTCCGCGGTGGCCCAGTCGGCCAGCACGCCGACGCCGTCGGGGTGGTCGTCGTCGAAGGGCAGGACCGTGTCCTTGAGCCCCCCCATCTTCGTGACGACCGGCACCGCGCCGTAGCGCATCGCGTACATCTGCGAGAGGCCGCAGGGCTCGAAGCGCGACGGCATCAGGAAGATGTCGAGGCCGGCGTAGACCTGGTGCGAGAGCGCCTCGTCGTACCCTTCGAGCAGCGCGACCTGGCCGGGCCAGCGCCCGGTCGCGCCGCGGAAGAGGTCGAGGATGGCCGGATCCCCGGTGCCGAGGAGCACGAGCTGGGCGCCCCGGCGCATCAGCCACGGCAGGATCGCGCCGACGATGTCGAGCCCCTTCTGGTGCGTGACGCGCGAGACCATCCCGCAGAGCGGGAGCGAGGGGTCGTCCTTGAGGCCTGCGCGCTCGCGCAGCGCGCGCGTGCACTGCCTGCGCCCCGCGATCCGCGTCGCGCTGAAGGTCGCGGCGAGGGCGCGGTCGGTGGCGGGATCCCAGAGCCCGGTGTCGATCCCGTTCAGGATGCCGACGAGGCGGTCGCCGAGGTTGCGCAGCACGCCGTCGAGGCCGTGGCCGTGCGCGGGCGTGACGATCTCCGCTGCGTAGCCCGGGCTCACCGTCGTGACGAGGTCGGCGAACGAGAGCCCCGCCTTCATCAGGGAGAGGTCGCCGTAGAACTCGAAGGCCGAGTGGCCGAAGAAGCGGTCGGTGTGGAGGCCGGTCACCCAGAACTCGCCGCGGCCGTAGATCCCCTGGTAGGCGAGGTTGTGGATCGTGTAGACGCTCGGCGGACCGCCGTCGTCCTTCAGGTAGACCGGCAGAAGCCCCGTGTGGTTGTCGTGGCAGTGGACGACGTCGGCGGCTAGGTGGCCGTCGCGGAGCGCAATCCGCGCCGCCTGCTGGAGGATCACGCAGCGGAAGAGGCTGTCCTTGAACCCCTCGCCGGAGCGCGGGTCGTCGTAGACCCCGGGCCGGTCGAAGGCCGTCGGCTGGTCGACGAGGACCGCGCCGTCGGCAACCCGGCGCAGCCTCACCTTGTGCGGCTTCTCGGCGATCCACACATCGAAGGAAGCAATCTCGTTGCCCGCCTCCTTCCGGTGGATCTGGGGGTAGTAGGGCGTGAAGAGCGTGCTCTCGATTCCGAGCCCGTCCAGCGCACCCGGCAGCGATCCGACGACGTCCGCCATCCCCCCCACCTTGGAGAAGGGGACGCATTCCATGGCGACGTGGAGAACCCGCACGGCAAGAGGCTACCATCGGAGGCTACGCATCAGGGTGGGGCCCGCCACCGGATTCGCTCCGCGGCCCCCCCCGCCCCCCCGTATACTCTTCCTGTGCAGCGCGGCCTCCTCCTGATCCCGCTCCTCGCCTCGGCCTTGCTCGCGCAAGACGCGAACTGCACCTGCCTCGAGGGCAACGGTTCCTATCTCTTCCTCCGCTGCCCGAAGTCGCCGCCGGCCGATCCCGACCCCTGCCCGGCCACGAACGCGGGCATCCACCCCAACGTGAACCCGCCGAAGGAGTGGAACGACGCCTGCTGGCTCAGCCCGCGGATGGCCTGCTTCCTGAGGCGCCACGCGATGTCGTGGCGCATCTCCTGCACGATGTGCGCGGAGAAGAAGTGCTGCCCCTTCCCGAACTGGGCCAACTGCCCGAACTGCAGCGGAGAGGCGAAGGAGAATTCGGACACCGACGTGCCGATCGTGCTCGCGGCGCGCGAGAAGATGCGCGCGATCGGCGGCAAGAAGATCGAAGTCGCGATGTCGCCGCACTACGTCTTCGTGACCGACCTCGGCAACCTCAAGATCCAGACCGCGAACGGCGGCCCCCGGATCATGGACCAGCACGAGATGCTGCACCTCTACTTGCAGCGGGCGGAGCAGGCGCGGGGAGACTTCGAGAGGTACTTCGGCCCGGCGCGCTCGATGCGGTCGATGATGATCCTCGTGCGCTCGGAGGGGACGCGGCAGCGCTTCTCGCAGGACCAGCTTGGCAACGCGCAGACCAACCTGCTCTACGGCGGCGGCGCGGGCAAGCTCGTGGACGGCCTCGCCGGCAACGGGTTCATCATCTCCGGGCGCGACGACGACCAGTTGCACTTCACCTGCCGCCACATGATCGGCCACCTCTGCATCTCGACCTACCACTCGTCCGGCGTCCACGAGAAGTACCTGCCGCAGTGGATCTTCCGCGGCGCGGCGCACTGGCTCTCCAAGCTGCATCCGCGCGCGTTCGACTTCGCGACCTTCTGCGCCTACGAGGGCATCACCGTCAGCGGCCCCGGCTCGGGTTGGGACGACAAGGCGAAGAAGATCGCCGGGCGCGGCCCCGAGCGCGACCCGGTGGAGCGGATGTTCCAGGCCGCGACGGCGAAGCAGATGGACTTCGACATGCACGTACGGTCGTGGTCGTGGTTCGAGATCTTCCTCGCGGAGGACAAGGACCCGTTCGTCGCCTTCGTGCAGCGGCTTCGCAACGCGGAGGAGGCGCGCGTCGCCTGCAAGGCGACCTTCGGGCAGGCGCCGGAGTACGTGGACGACCGCTGGCGCGAGCGCGTGCTGAACCGGCGCCGGGACGTCACCGCCACGAAGAAGGAGGGCGAGAAGGAGGTCGAGATCGAGGAGGCCACCTCCCGCGAGCTGCGCGAGATCGCGAACGAGGCCGACCTCCAGCTCCTCTCGGGCAAGATCCGCGGTCTCGAGCGCTGCCAGAACGTCAAGACCGCCCGCCTGCTCGTCTCGCTGCTCGACAGCAAGGACAGCGACCGCGTCCGCGAAGTCATCGCGCTCGTGCTCGCGCGCACCGAGGACAAGGAGGTGCTCGCCTACCTCCGCGGCGAGGGGTTCGACCGCGCCGGCAAGCTCGGGCGCGCCTCCCTCTGCCGGATGTTCGGCGACCTCGCCGACGCGGAGGCGGTCCCGGTGCTGCGCGCCGCGCTGAACGACGGCTTCTGGCTCGTCAAGTGCAACGCGATGCGGGCGCTGGCGCAACTGAAGGACGCGGAGTCGCTGCCGGCGCTCGCGCGGCTGACCGGCGACACGTCGAGCGGGAAGGTGCGGATGGCCGCGATGGACGCCCTCGGCCTCTTCGGCGACGCGGCGAAGGCGCAGATCCCGCTCTTCGAGCGCAACCTGATGAGCCGCGACTGGCAGATGAAGGTCGCCACCTGCGAGGCGTTCAAGGCGATCGGCTCCACCGATGCGGTCGAGATGCTGATCGGGCGGCTCGACCAGGAGGGCGGCCGCGTCCACGACGAGATCCGCCTCGCGCTGAAGGCGCTCACCGGCATGGACCGCGACTGGCCCGCGGAGATGTGGCGCACCTGGTGGGTGAAGGCGAAGAAGTTCGCGGAGCTCGAGAAGAAGAGCCTCGGGGAGATCGCGAAGGAGGGGAAGGAGTCCGAGGAGGGGGAGACGTCGAAGCGCGACGGCGACCGCTACGCGGACACGACGAAGAAGCCCCCCACCTACTACGGCCTCAAGGTCTACGCCCGCGCGGTCGGCTACGTGCTCGACGTGTCGGAGTCGATGCTGCAAGGGTTCACGGTGTCGGAGGCGTGGCAGCAGCGGCTCGGGCGCAAGTACACGGCCAACACCCGCATCGGCGTCTCGAAGGAGGAGCTGACCCAGGCGATCACCGAACTCGACCCGCGCACGCGCCTCAACGTCGTCTTCTTCAACGAGCGCGTCCGGATCTGGCAGACCTTCCCGGTCCCGGCCGGCGCGATGGGCGCAAACGCGATCAGCGCGATCCAGAACGTCGCCCCCTCCGGCCAGACGAACTACTACGACGCGCTGAAGGCGATCCTCGGCATGGAAGGGGAGGGGGGCGGCTTCAGCCCCTCCTTCGCCGACACGCCGGACACGCTCTTCTTCCTGACCGACGGCACCCCCACCGACGGCGAGATCACGAAGGCGGACGAACTGCTCTCCTGGTTCAACGAGCGCAACCGCTTCGCCCGGCTCCGCGTCCACGTGATCGCGATGGGGAATACCGGCGTCGACTTGGAGTTCCTGAGCAAGCTCGCGACGATGAACGGGGGGATCTTCGTCCACATGACCGGCGACCACTAGGGGGAGCCGCCCCCGGGCGGGGCGACTCCCCCGGCGAGGGGGAACCGCGGGGGGGGCGGGGGGGCCGCGGCCCCGGGTTTCAGG
>Ga0187893_10000461_pt1 | contig 106276 bp, 100 predicted proteins | sample MA1701074metaG_FD_139574 | JGI IMG/M metagenome (GOLD analysis project Ga0187893, IMG submission 139574) | White microbial mat communities from a basaltic lava cave in the Kipuka Kanohina Cave System on the Island of Hawaii, USA - MA170107-4 metaG ...
CCTTCTCCCGCAGGAATCGACCAGGCTTACTTTCTTTCTCTCACCGCGCGGTAACACCGACTCAGGATGGAGCGGGCGCGCCGCGGCCGGCGCCGCCGCCCCGATGACTCGAGCAATCCCTGGTCGGGGGACCTCTTCCTTGCCAAGGAAAGGGGCTTTCCCTATAATCCCGGCTCCACCTTGCGAAGGATTCCACCATGAAGATCGGCGTCCTCACGGGCGGAGGGGATTGCCCGGGCCTCAACGCGGTCATCCGCGCCGTCGTGAAGAAGGCGTCCAAGGGAGGAGACTCCGTCATCGGCATCAAGAACGGCTGGAAGGGCCTTCTCGAGGGCCAGGTCGAGCCCCTGACCGACTTCAGCGTCTCCGGCATCCTCCCCCGCGGCGGCACCATCCTCGGCACCTCGCGCACGAACCCGTTCAAGGCCAGCGAGAACGTCGAGAAGTGCGAGCACCACTTCAAGAGCTACGGCCTGGAGGCCCTGATCGCCATCGGCGGCGAGGACACGCTCGGCGTCGCCAAGCGCTTCTGCGACCGCGGCCTGCCCATGGTGGGCGTCCCCAAGACGATCGACAACGACCTGGCCGGCACCGACCAGACCTTCGGCTTCGACACCGCCGTGAACGTGGCCACCGAGGCGATCGACCGGCTGCACACCACGGCCGAGAGCCACCACCGGGTCATGGTCGTGGAGGTCATGGGCCGCCACGCGGGATGGATCGCGGCGGTGGCCTCGATCGCGGGCGGGGCCGACTACCTCATGGTCCCCGAGAAGCCGTTCGACATCGAGGACGTGTGCCGCTCGCTCAAGGCGCGGAAGGCGCGGGGGAAGGACTTCTCGATCGTGGTCGTGGCCGAGGGCGCCAAGCCCGCCGCGGGCGCGCTCGTGACGCAGGACGGCTCGAGGGACGAGTTCGGCCACGAGCGCCTGGGCGGCATCGGCGACCAGGTGGCCAAGGAGATCGAAAGGCGGACGGGCCTCGAGACGCGGGTTTCGATCCTCGGCCACATCCAGCGCGGCGGGACCCCCACCGCGTTCGACCGGCTCATCGCCACCCGCTACGGCCTCCGGGCGGTGGACCTGGTCCGGGCGAGGAAATGGGGGCGGATGGTGTCCCTCCAGGGCTTCAAGATCGTGGACGTGCCGCTCCCGTCCCTCGACCAGCAGAAGCGGGACCTCGACCTGGAGCTCTACCAGGACGCGGAGATCTTCTTCGGGTAACCTCTTCTCATGGACCTCTCAAAGGGCTTCTGATGGCCAAGTACGACTACCGCGGCGTCATCCACTGCCACTCCACGTACTCCGACGGCACCGGGACGATGGAGGAGATCGCGAAGGCGGCCAACGAGACGGGCCTCGACTTCGTGATGATGACCGACCACGACCAGATGAAGCCCGTCGAGGACGGCCACGAGAAGTGGCACGAGAGCGTCCTCATGATCTGCGGGACCGAGATCACCCCCCCGACCAACCACTTCATCGTCTTCGGGGAGAAGAAGCTGAAGAACGTCGACAAGCTCCGCGCGATGAAGCCCCAGGAGTACATCGACGCCGTGAACGAGCAGGGCTGGTTCGGGTTCCTCGCCCACCCCGACCACCTGGGGACGAAGAAGTTCGAGATCCCGAGCTACCGCTGGGACGCCTGGGACGCGGACCGCTACACGGGCCTGGGGCTCTGGGACCTCATGACCGACTGGCAGAGCCAGCTCGACCGGGACGACGTCTCGATGGAGGTCTACACCGAGTTCGAGGACTGGCTCTCCGGGCCCCGGATCGAGACGCTCAAGCGCTGGGACGAGCTCAACGCGAAGCGGAAGGTCGTCGGGATCGGGGAGATCGACAACCACCGCTACCGGAAGGAGTACCAGGGCCAGACCCTCGAGATCTTCCCCTACGAGGTCGCCTTCCGGACGATCTCGAACCACGTCCTCCTCGACGTGCCGCTCGAGAAGAACTACGCCAAGGCCAAGAAGCAGATCCTCCAGGCCGTGCGGCACGGGAGCCTCTACGTCTCGTTCGACTTCTGGGACGACCCCACCGAGTTCGCCTACGAGGTCGACAACGGGGAGAAGATCGCCGGCATGGGGGACGAGATCGAACTGGGCGAGAAGACCGAGCTCGTGGCGAGCTTCCCCCAGGAGGCCCTTCTCAACGTCTACAAGAACGGCGAGAGCGTCCTCGAGGAGGAGGGCGACGAGATCCTCTACGAGATCACGGAGCCCGGAGCCTACCGCGTCGAGGCGATGCGCAACGACATCGTCTGGATCCTCTCGAACAACATCTACGTGAAGGCGCCGGAGTAGGGGAGGAATCCGGAATCTCGCATCCGGAATCCGGGATCCGGAGGGCGGGCCGCCGCCGGTCCGTCCGGAACCGCCGAACCCTTTCCCGCCGCGACGGTTCGCGGACCTCAAGTACTCGCGCCGGGCCTGCCCGGCCTGCCGCTATCCCGCGCCGGCTGGAGAAAGTCATGCCCCGTCTGCGGCCTCGAGATCGGACGGGTCACGTGACGCTCCTCAAGGGCCGCTCCGTCGAGAGCCTTCTTGAGCCGGCCGGCGCCTCTACGCCGTCGCGGGCGCTCGACGGGGCCGGGAAAGCGCTCCCCCGGGGGAAGTGAATCGGCAAGAGAGGGGCGAACGCGTGCGGCGGCGGAGGATCCAATCGATGAGCGACGACCACTCCGTCCGCGTCGGCGAGTCGACCCGCCGTCCGACCGGTCTCCCTCGTACGCAAGTCGGAACTGTCGGCACGTTCAGCACCCCGGGCTCGCCGAGTCCGGCGGATACGCCCGGCTCAAGCGATCCTTGGACCGCTAGGTCCTTCGCGCGCGAGTCACCGGGCTACTCAGGGGATGTTGTCCGGACCGCCGCCAGGCGGGGTAGGACCTTCCGGCCGGGGGGCCCCAGCGGGTGGTGGGCGACGGTCTCCGGGAGCCCGGCCGCGTCCATCGCGGGGCCTGGGGAAGCACCGCCGGCGCTTCCAGGATTCGCAACGGCTGGGCCGCCGCGGGATTCGGGATTCCGGATGCCGGACTCGAGATTCACTCCCGGGGCTTGAGCCCGAGCACCCACTCGCGCCAGGCCTTGTCGAGGTCCGGAAGGGACTTTCCGGTCGCCTTCTCCAGCGTCTTCGCCCCCGTCGGGTCGTCCTTCGCCGCGGCCTTGAAGTCGCGGTAGAAGCCGATCAGGAGGCCGTGCTCCTGGAGGTAGTAGCAGAGGTAGCGCGCGCTCGCGTAGTTGATCCCGCGCTCGTCGCCGTAGAACTGCTCGGACGTGGTGGCCAGGAGCTCGGCGAACGCCACGCCCTTCCCGGCCTTCAGGGCCTTGACGAGGCCCGGGAGCCGCCAGTTGAGATCGCCCACGATCTTGCCCCCGCGCGGGCCCGACTGCTCGAAGAGCGAGGCGAAACCCTCGTTGAACCAGCTGGGGACCTCCGGGAAGTCCTCGGCGAGGAGCGGGTGGACCAGCTCGTGGGCGAGCGTCCCCGTCCCCGTCGCGATGTTCATCACCATCTTCCGCTCGCGCGACAGGTAGAAGCCGAACGGGGTCGAAGGGGGCTTCCGGTACGCCGCGGCGCAGTGCTCCTCGTAGGTCTTCCGGTCCCGGAAGAGGTAGACCCGGATCGGCCTTTCGGGCTTCTTCTGGAAGTAGTCCTGGTAGAGGTAGCGGTACATCCGGGAGATCGTCCCCTTGCAGGCCCGGAACGAGGCGGGCGTGTCGTTCGAGGCCACGTAGAAGCAGTCCTCGAGGTATTCGACGTGGACGTCCTCCCCCAGCTCCTTCCGGATCTCGGCGAAGACGCGGGCGCTCTCCTCCTCCGAGCGGGGGAGGTCCTGCATGTATTGCGGGATGGGCTCCGCCCCGCAGGCGCCGAGCGCCGCGAGCGCGGCGGCGCGGAAAAGCTTGCTCATGTGCCCCCTCAACCAGACGGTCGATCCGGCGCCAGTATTATACTCCTTCCGAGAGGGCCTGCTCGATCGCCGCCCACCAGCGGGGGAACACGGCCTTGACCGAGTAGCGCTCCTCGACCCGCGCCCGGGCCGGGTTTCCGTCCATCCCGATCGCCCGCTCGATCCCCTCCTCCCAGTCCTCGGTGACCACGCCGGTATCCCCCACGATCTCTGCGTTGACCCCCACGGGCGAGGCGACGGCCGGGAGGCCGCAGGCCATGTACTGGAGGAGCTTGAACCCGCACTTGCCACGCGTCCAGTCGTCGTCCGGGAGGGGCATGATCCCCACCGCGGCGCTGCGGAGCGCCTCGACCTCCGTCGCCGGGCTCCAGGGGACGAACTCGCAGTCGAACGGCGGCGGGCGGTTGCACACGACGCGGAGCGGCGCCCGGATGCGGGGCCGGACCGCCTCGAGGTACTTCAGGTTTTCCGCGCTCCCGGTCCAGACGACGGTCTTCCCGTCGCGCGTCCCGGGCCTGAAGCGGTCGGTGTCGATCGGCGTGGGGACCACGCTCACCCGGTCGCTGTGCTTCCGGGCGAACGCGGCCAGGGTCTCGTTCCCGGCGACCACGCGGGCGGCGCGGGAGCAGACGGCGGCGATCGCTTCCGGGTGGCGGAGGTAGAGGGCGTCGTCGAAGTCGAAGATCGCCCGGGGAGCGAGCCGGATGGCGAGCTTCTCGAGGCGGGGGGCGAGCGAGACCAGGAGCTCGCGCTCAAGGTAGACGAGGTCGTGGAGCGGCCCGCGCAGGATCGCCGTCAGCCGGCTGACCAGCTTCCCCGTGAAGAGGAGGAGCCCGAGCGGGGCGCCGCCGAGGCGGAAGTCGAAGCGCGTGAGGTCCTTGGGCGGTCGGCAGGGCGATTCGTGGACGACGGCCCGCCCGCGGAGGAGGGGGTAGTACTGGCGGATCCGGAACCGCGTGGACGGCGTATCGCGGCCCGACGTGAGAAACAGGATCCTGGGGATTGACGATTGACTCATTGACGATTGCACCATTGAAGGGCTCCCCCCTGGCCCCCCCCGGGGGGGAGGGGGGAACCCACAATCGTCAATGAGTCAATCGTCAATGATTCAATCCCCTAATTCCCAAGATGGACGAGGAGGAGCTGGAGGTCGGCGGGCGTCACGCCGGCGATCCGCGAGGCCTGGCCGAGGGAGGCGGGGCGGACGCGCTCCAGCTTCTCGCGGGCCTCGAAGCGGAGGTGCCGGATCCGCGCGTAGTCGAAGCGCTCGGGGATCGGCTTCCCCTCGAGGCGCCGGAACTTCTCGACCTCCGCGCCCTGGCGCCGGATGTAGCCCTCGTACTTGAGCTCGATCTCGACCTGCTCGGCCACGCCGCGCGGGAGGCCCGGCAGGACTTCCTCGATCCGGGCCTCCGGACGGCGGAGGAGGGCGTCCTTCCCGCTGCTCCGGAGCGCGGCCAGGGCCTCCCCGATCGCCCGCTCCCGGGCGTCGAAAGCGCTCCGGTCCCGGAGCAGGCCGAGCTCGAAGGCGCGGGGCATGAGGCGGCGGTCGGCGTTGTCGGCCCGGAGGAGGAGGCGGTACTCGGCGCGCGAGGTGAACATCCGGTAGGGCTCGCGATGCTCGAGGCGGATCAGGTCGTCGACCAGGACCCCGATGTAGGCCTCGTCGCGCCGGAGCACGAAGGGCGGCCGGCCCTGGAGGGCGAGCGCGGCGTTGATCCCCGCCGCGATCCCCTGTCCGGCCGCCTCCTCGTAGCCGCTCGTCCCGTTGATCTGGCCCGCGAAGTAGAGGCCCCGGACGCGCCGGGTCTCGAGCGTGGGCCGGAGCTGCTGGGGAGGGGCGTAGTCGTACTCGACCGCGTAGCCGTAGCGGAGGAACTCCGCCCGCTCGAGGCCCGGGATCGTCCGGATGAAGGCCTCCTGGACGTCGGGCGGCGTCGAGGTCGAAACCCCGTTCAGGTACATCGACTCGCCGTCCAGGGTCTCGGGCTCGACGAAGACCTGGTGCCGGTCCTTCTCGGCGAAGCGGACGACCTTGTCCTCGATCGAGGGGCAGTAGCGCGGGCCTACGGAGGCGATCTGGCCCGTGTACATGGGCGCCCGGTGGAGGTTGGCCCGGAGGATCTCGTGGGTCCGGCCGTTCGTCCAGGTGATCCAGCAGCAGGTCTGGGGCTGCGGAAGCGACGTCGTGAAATGGGAGAACGGGACCGGAACCGCGTCGCCGGCCTGGACCTTCATGCGGTCGAAGTCGAGCGAGCCCTTCCGGAGCCGGGCGGGGGTGCCGGTCTTCAGCCGCCCGATCTCGAAGCCCAGCCGCCGGAGGCCGTCGCTCAGGTTCTCCGCGGAGGGCTCGTGGATCCGCCCTCCGGTCCGCTTCAGCTCGCCGCAGTGCTGGATCGCCTTGAGGAAGGTGCCCGTCGTGACGACGACCGCCCGGGCCTCGTACGTCTCCTTCCTCCCCCGGACGCCGCGGATCCGGCCGTCCTCGACCAGGATCTCCTCGGCCGTGTCCTCGACGACCGCGATGCGCGGCTCCGAGGCGAGCATGCGCGCCATGTGCCGCTCGTAGAGGACCTTGTCGCACTGGGCGCGGGGGGAGCGGACGGCGGGGCCCTTGCCCGTGTTCAGCATCCGGAACTGGATCCCGGTCGCGTCGGTCGCCCGGGCCATCTCGCCGCCCAGGGCGTCGATCTCCCGGACGATCTGCCCCTTGGCGAGGCCGCCGATGGCCGGGTTGCACGACATCCGGCCCGTCGCCTCGAGGGAGAGGGTAAGGACGAGCGTCTCGTGGCCCATCCGGGCGCACGCGAGCGCCGCCTCGATCCCCGCGTGGCCGGCGCCGACCACGATCGCGTCGTGCATCGGGCGGATTCTACACCGCGCCGGAGCCCTCGGCCAGCCCCCTCCTTGAAGGGCCGGCGCCGGCCCGGTATGATCGGGCCGTGCGCAAGGAAGAGTTCGACCAGTTCGCCCTCCAGCGGCCCTTCAAGCCGTTCGTGGTCCGGCAGGTGGACGGGCGGAAGTTCACGTTCACGTCCCCGGAGCAGTTCCTCGTCAGCCGGAGCACGATCTTCACCCTCGACCGGAAGGGGGATGGCCTGCTGATCAGCCTCGGTTTGGTCGCCACCGTCCACATGAAGGAGCGGAACGGGAACGGCCGGTCGCGCCGCCGGGGCCGCTGAGGGCCGGAGGGAGCCGCGCCCCGCGCCTTAGTGCTCGCGGTCTCAAGTGCGTATCGGAATTGCTCGCACAGTTTCCAGTTACCAGTTTCCAGTTACCAGTTTCCAGAGGTCGAACGCGCGCGCTCTGCTGGAAACTGGAAACTGGGAACCGGGAACTGTGCCGCAATGCAGAAAAGCTCTACGAACCTCTGAAATCCGGCACTTAGGGCCCCGCCGGGGCCGCCGCGGGGTGCTTCGCCGCCACGTCCGCCCACTTCCCGGCCATGAGGTCGGCGATCGCCCCCTCGAGCGCGTCGATCGGGACCCGGGCCTGCTGCATCGAGTCGCGCTCGCGGATCGTGACCTTCCCGTCGGGGGGGGACTGGTCGTCGCCCACGGTCTGGACGTCGACCGTGACGCAGAAGGGGGTCCCCACCTCGTCCTGGCGGCGGTAGAGCTTCCCGATCGCCGCCGTGTCGTCGTAGACGGAGTGCCAGCGCTCGCGGAGGCGGGCGACGATCGACTTCGCGGTCGCCACGATCTTCTCGTTCTTCTTGAGAAGGGGGAGGACCGCGACCTTGACCGGGGCGATCTCGGGGTGGAAGCCGAGCACGACCCGCTTCTCGCCCTTCACCTCCTCCTCGCGGTAGGCGTCGCAGAGGAAGGCGAGGGCGGAGCGGTCGGCCCCGGCCGAGGGCTCGATGACGTAGGGGACGACCTTCGTCTTCGTCTCCTCGTCGAAGTACTCGAGGCTCTTCCCGCTGAACTTCGAGTGCTGCTTGAGGTCGTAGTCGGTGCGGTTGGCGATGCCTTCCAGCTCGCTCCAGCCCATGGGGAACTCGTACTCGATGTCCACGCAGCGCTTGGCGTAGTGGGCGAGCTCGTCTTTCGCGTGCTCGCGGACCTTGATGCGCTCCTTCCGCATCCCGTACTTCCGGTACCAGCCGAAGCGCTCGTCGATCCACCTCTGGTGCCACTCCTCGTCGGTCCCGGGCTTGCAGAAGTACTCGATCTCCATCTGCTCGAACTCGCGGGTGCGGAACGTGAAGTTGCCGGGAGTGATCTCGTTCCGGAAGCTCTTCCCGACCTGGGCGATGCCGAAGGGGAGCTTCTTCCGCGCGGACTGGAGGACGTTGTCGAAATTGACGAAGATCCCCTGCGCGGTCTCCGGGCGGAGGTAGGTGACGGTGCCCGTCGCCTCGACCGGCCCGAGCGTGGTCTTCAGCATCAGGTTCGCCGGCTTGGGGTCGCTCATCGCGCCCCCGCAGTTCGGGCAGGCGGGCCGCTCGCCCGAGAGGAGGGCCTCGAGGCCGTCGGACGGCGACTTCGCGGGGTCCTTCACCCAGGGAAGCCCGGGCGCGGCCTTCCTTCCGTCGCTCGCGGCCCAGTTCCGGAGCGCCTTTTCCCGGTCCTTCTGCGCGGCCGGGCCCTCGAGCGCCTTCCGGAGGGCCTGGGCCCACTTCGACTTCGCCTGGGCGTCCTTCAGGTGGTCGGCCCGGTAATACCGGTTGCATTCCTGGCAGCCGGTGAAGGGATCGGCGAAGTTGTCGGCGTGCCCGCTCGCCTTCCAGACGGTGGGGTGCATCGTGATCGCGGCGTCGACGCCCACCATGTCGTCCCGCCGGAGGACGTTGTCCCGCCACCAGAGCCGTTTGATGTTGTTCTTGTACTCGACCCCGAGCGGGCCGTAGTCCCAGGCGGAGCCCAGGCCCCCGTAGATCTCGCTCGACTGGAAGACGAAGCCGCGGCGCTTGCAGAGCGAGACGATCGTTTCGAGGTCGGCCATAGGCGGGACAGACTAGCAAAGGCCGGAGGCTCGAGGCAATAGGGAACGGACCCCGGCCACCTGCCTCTTTCGCGGGGCCCCCGGGGCTGCTAGACTGTCTCCTTCCATGGCCGACGACGTCCGCTCCGCCTCCCGGGACCTCTCCGCGCTCCGGATTCCGCGGAACGCCGGGGCTCCCCGCTCCGGCCGGCGGCCCTTCGGGATCCTGCTTCTCCTCGCCCTCCTCGGCCTCGGCGTCTGGGCCTGGAGGAGCTGGCGGGCGGCCGCCTCCGTGGTCGAGGTCGAAGCGGGCATCGTCCGCCTCGTCGGCGCCGCCGAGGGCGCCGTCCTCTCCGCCAGCGGATACATCCTTCCCGACCGGAAGGCGGACGTCAGCTCGAAGGCCTTCGGCCGCCTCGAGTGGATGGGGATCGACGTGGGCTCGCGGGTGAAGAAGGACGACGTCATCGCCCGGCTCGCCAACGCCGATGTGGCCGCCCAGGTCGAGGAGGCGAAGGCCGCCCTCCGCGACGCCGAGCGCGAGCACGCGCGGTGGAAGAAGGTGGTCGACGAGGGCCTCGAGCCCCGCGAGACGCTCGACAAGGCCGACACCGCCGTCCAGCTCGCCCGCGCCCGGCTCAAGCAGGCCGAGGCGGCCTTCGAGTACACCCTGATCCGCGCCCCCTTCGACGGGGTCGTCACCAAGCGCCTCGCCCAGGTGGGCGAGACCGTCGGGCCCCTCACCACGGGAGGCACCTCGACTTCGGGCAGCCTTTGCACGCTGGTCGACCGCGCCTCGCTCGAGATGGTCGCCGACGTGAACGAGACCCACATCTCCAAGGTCGAGGTCGGCCAGATGGCCGAAGTGGCCGCCGACGCCCGCCCCGACCGGAAGTACCGGGGAGAGGTGCGGCAGATCGTGCCCACGGCCGACCGGCAGAAGGGGATCGTGCAGGTGAAGATCCGGCTGCTGGACGCCGACGAGGCCCTGCTCCCGGAGATGGCGGCGCGCGCCTCCTTCCTGCGGCCCGAGGCCGAGGCGGGGGCCCCGCGCCGCGTGATGGCCCCGCGGGGATCCGTCCGGGAGCGGGGCGGGGCGCGGGGGGTCTTCGTCCTCGAGGGCGGGAAGGCCCGGTTCCGGCCGGTGCGGACGGGCGTGGAGGGGGAGGACGGGATCGAAATCCTGGAGGGCCTTCGGGGCGGCGAGCAGGTGGTGACCGGCGGCCCGGAGATCGAGGATGGCGCGGCGGTCCGCGTCGGCGCCGGGAAACCCTGAGGACGCGATGAAGAGCCCCGTCGTCCGGGTGCGGTCGGTCTCGAAGACGTACTACCGGGACCAGACGCCGGTCCCCGTGCTCGAGGACATCGACCTCGAGGTGGGGGAGGGCGAGTTCGTGGCGCTCATGGGCCCCTCGGGGTCCGGGAAGACCACGCTCCTCAACCTGATCGCGGGGATCGACCGGCCGAGCTCCGGCGGGGTGGAGGTGGCGGGGAGCGACCTGGCGTCGCTTTCCGACCGCGAGCTCGCCGCCTTCCGCTCCCGCCACATCGGGTTCATCTTCCAGCTCTACAACCTGATCCCGGTCCTGACGGCCTTCGAGAACGTGGAACTCCCCCTCCTCCTCACCCCGCTCGGGAAGGCCAAGCGCCGCGAGCACGTCATGACGGCTCTCGAGCTCGTGGGCCTGGCCGACCGGAAGGACCACACCCCGCGGCAGCTCTCGGGCGGCCAGGAGCAGCGGGTGGCGATCGCCCGGGCCGTGGTGACCGACCCCACGCTCCTCCTCGCCGACGAGCCGACCGGGGACCTCGACAAGAAGAGCGAGGAGGAGGTGCTCACCCTCCTGCGCCGCCTGAACGCCGAGTACAAGAAGGCGATCGTGATGGTGACGCACGACCCGAAGGCCGCGGCGAGCGCGGGCCGGACGGTGATGCTCGAGAAGGGCGTCCTCGCGGACGGGGCATGAGGCTCCTTCCGCTCCTCTTCCGGAACGCGCTCCGGAACCGCCTCCGGACCGCGCTCACCATCGCGGGGATCGGCTTCCTCGTCTTCGTCCTCATCTTCGTCCGCACCGCCCTCACCGAGATCGAGGCCTGGGAGGGCGAGGCGGCCAGCCACCACCGGGTGGTCGTCCAGCACTCGACCGGCCTGGCCACCCCGCTTCCCATCCGGCTCGAGAACTACCTCCGGGGCGAGGAGATCTCGCGCCACGCGAGCGTGGTCCAGAAGCTCAACTGGGTCGGCTGCTACTGGCAGGACCGGAAGAACCAGTTCGCGAACTTCGCCGCCGACCGCGACACGCTGGTCGCGCTCTGGGACGAGCTCACGTTCGACCCGGAGTCGCTCCGGAAGCTCTCCGAGACCAAGACCGGCACGGTGGTGGGCGAGCGCCTCATGAAGCAGTTCGGCTGGAAGGTCGGCCAGCGGATCGCGCTCACCGGGACCTTCTACCCGGTGAACCCCGTCCTCGAGATCCTCGGGACCTTCCGGGGGAGGAACGTGCGGCAGGAGATGCAGCTCTTCTTCCGCTGGGACTACTTCGACGAGCTCATGGGCGGCCGGAAGATCGTGGGCACCTACTGGCTCAAGGCCCGCGGGGCCGAGGACGTCCCGAAGCTCAAGGAGCTGATCGACGCCCACACCCGCAACTCCTCGGACCCCACCGAGACGCTCACCGAGAAGGAGTTCGCGGTCCAGTTCATCGAGATGATGGGGAACGTCCGCGGCATCGTCTGGGTCGTGAGCGCGGTCGTCATCGTCATCATGATCCTGATGACCGCCAACACGATGGCCATGTCCGCCCGCGAGCGGGTCACCGAGGTGGCGGTGATGCGGACGCTCGGGTTCTCGGACGGGACGGTCTTCTTCCTGGTCACGGCCGAGTCGGTCCTGGTCTCGGTCCTCGCGACCGCCGTCCCGTTCGGCCTCTCGTTCGTCGCGTTCAACCTCCTCGGGTGGAGCCCGTCCCCGCTCTATTTCCCGATCTTCCTCCCGCTCGCCTCGACCTACGGGCTCTCGCTCGGCGTGGCGGTGCTCTGCGGCGTGGCGAGCGCCTTCGTACCGGCGCTCGGCGCGGCGAAGCGGCCGATCGTGGACGGCCTGCGGCAGGTGGTCTGATGGCGATCCCTTTCAAGTACAACCTGCGCAACCTCCGGCTCCGCTGGGTGACCTCCCTCCTGACGGCGGGCGGGATCGGCCTGGTCACCCTCATCTTCCTCGGCATGTTTTCCATGGGGCTGGGGATCGAGCGCTCGCTCCTGTCGTCGGGCCATCCGCTCAACCTCATCCTCCTCCGCACCGGGGCCACCGCGGAGAGCCACAGCATCGTCACGAAGCCCCAGGTTGACGACGTCCTCTCGATCGAGGGGATCGTCCGGGACGCGGGGGGCCGGCCCCTGGTCTCGCCCGAGCTCGTGACGGTCGCGAACCTGGAGAAGGCCGGCGGGAACAAGGCGAACGCGGCGATCCGCGGGGTGGGACCCATGGCGCGCGCGCTGCGCGGCAACATCGAGATCGTCGCGGGCGAGTGGTTCCGGCCGGCCGTGGGAGAGCTCGTGGTCGGCGTCGGCGCGGCCCGGCGCTTCAAGCGCATGGGCGTCGGAGAAGCCATCTTTTTCCGCGGGCGGGAGTGGAGGGTCGTGGGGCACTTCTCGGCGGAGGGCCAGTCGTTCGAGTCGGAGATCTGGGGCGACGTCGACGACCTCAAGGCCCAGTTCCAACTGGACACGTCGGCGGTCCTCCTGCGCTGCCGGGACGAGGCCGAGATGACGCGGATCGCGAACGTCGTGCGGGGCGACAAGCGTCTGTCGCTGGACGCGAAACCGCACCTCGACTACTTCCGGGAGAACAACGACGCGGCCGAGATGCTGAAGGCCATGGGCTCGATGGTCGGCGTGGTCCTCGCCATCGGGGCGGTCTTCGGCGCGGCCAACACGATGTTCACCGCGGTCGCCTCCCGGACGCGGGAGGTGGCGACCATGCAGGTCCTCGGGTTCAGCCGCCTGGCCGTGGGGCTCTCGTTCGTGATCGAGGCGGCCCTGCTGGGGCTGGCGGGCGGGCTGGCCGGGGTTCTGGTGGGGGCCCTCCTCCTCGACGGCGCCGCCGCGGGGACCGTGAACTGGAACACGTTCAGCGACATGGCCTTCAAGTTCCGCGTCGGGCCGGGGCTCATGGCTGCGGGAGTCGCCCTCGCCGTGGGGACCTCCGTCGTGGGAGGCCTCCTCCCGGCCTGGCGGGCCTCCCGGACCGGCCTCGCGCGGTCCCTCCGCGGGCTCTGATCCGCCGGCGCGGCTTCCCCCGGGTTCCGTTTGACAGGCCCGCCGCCCGCGTCATACGCTGGTTCCCATGGCCGACGAGGAGGCCGTCCGGCTGAAGGTCGCCGAGGCCCGGCAGGCCGACGTGGGGAAGGGCCTCGTCCGGCTCGGCGTCAAGCACATCCGCGCGCTCGGGCTCCAGAAGGGCGACGTGGTCGAGGTCCGCGGCCGGCGGAGCACCGCCGCCGTCGCCGTCCCGCTCGCCTCCGAAGACGAGGGTCGCGAGGTCGTGCGGGCCGACGGGCTGGTCCGCACCAACGCGAAGGTCGGGATCGGCGAGCCCGTCCAGGTGCGGAAGGCCGACTGGAAGGAGGCGAGCAAGGTCGTGCTCGCCCCCGCCCGGCAGGGGCTCCGCATCGCGGGCTCCGGAGAGGCCCTCCGGCCGACCCTCCTCTACCGGCCGCTCGTCCGAGGGGACCTGATCTCGACGAGCGTCCTCAAGGAGCCGCGCCGGAACATCCCCGGAGACTTCTTCCCGGACGACTTCTTCCGCGCCTTCTTCGAGACCCCGGCCTTCGGCCTCATGGAGATCCGGCTCGTCGTGGCCTCGACCGCGCCCAAGGGGATTGTCCGCGTGGGCGAGGAGACGGAGATCGAGCTCGCCTCGGAGTTCGTCGACCCGGAGGAGCAGAAGCGGATCGAGGTCACCTACGACGACATCGGCGGGATCAAGCCGGTCCTCCAGAAGGTCCGGGAAATGATCGAGCTCCCGCTCAAGCACCCGGAGCTCTTCGACCGCCTGGGGATCGACCCGCCGAAGGGGATCCTCCTCCACGGCCCTCCCGGGACGGGGAAGACCCTCCTCGCGCGCGCGGTGGCCCACGAGTCGGGCGCCCACTTCACGGCGATCAACGGCCCGGAGATCATGGGGAAGATGTTCGGAGAGTCGGAGGAGCGCCTCCGGGCGATCTTCGCCGAGGCCGAGAAGAACCCGCCCGCCATCGTCTTCATCGACGAGCTCGACTCCGTGGCCCCGAAGCGGGCGGAGGTCTCCGGCGAGGTCGAGCGCCGGATCGTGGCACAGCTCCTCACCCTCATGGACGGTCTCCGGGCGCGGAGGAACGTGATCGTGATCGGGGCGACGAACCGCCTCGAGGCGATCGATCCCGCGCTCCGTCGCCCGGGCCGCTTCGACCGCGAGATCCTGATCGGGATCCCCGACCGGGCCGGCCGCCTCGAGATCCTCCAGATCCATACCCGGGGCATGCCGCTCGGGAAGGACGTGAAGCCCGAGGAACTCGCCGAGGCGACTCACGGGTACACGGGGTCCGACCTGGCGGCGCTCGCGAAGGAGGCCGCCCTCGCGGCCCTCCGGCGCCTCCTCCCGGCCCTCAAGCTCGACGAGAAGATGCTCCCCAAGGGGGCCCTGGAGAACCTGACCGTCGACGCCGTCGACTTCGAGCAGGCCCTGAAGGAGGTCCAGCCCTCCGCCCTCCGCGAGATCGTGATCGAGATCCCAAACGTGAAGTGGGAGCAGGTGGGGGGGCTGAAGGACGTGAAGGAGCTCCTCCGCGAGCGGGTCGAGATGCCCCTCAAGCAGCCGGAGGCCTTCACCCGCCTCGGGATCCGGCCCCCGAAGGGCGTCCTCCTCTACGGCCCGCCCGGGACGGGGAAGACCCTGATCGCCAAGGCCGTGGCCACCGGCGCGGGGGCCAACTTCATCACGGCCCGCGGAAGCGCCCTCCTCTCCAAGTGGTACGGGGAGTCCGAGAAGAAGATCGCCGAGCTCTTCCAGCGCGCGCGCCAGGTGACCCCCGCCATCCTCTTCTTCGACGAGCTCGACTCCCTCGCCCCCGTCCGCGGCGGCTCGCTCGGGGAACCCCAGGTCACCGAGCGCGTCGTCAACCAGATCCTGGCGGACATGGACGGGATGCAGGAGCTCCGGGGCGTCGTCGTCCTCGGGGCCACGAACCGCCCCGACATGATCGACCCCGCCCTCCTCCGGCCCGGACGCTTCGACGACCTGGTCTACGTCCCCGTGCCGGACCTCGAGGCGCGGCGCGAGATCTTCAAGGCCCACACCCGCGAGATGGCGCTCGAGGGGGGGCTCGACCTCGGGAAGCTGGCCGAGGTCACCGAGCGCTTCACGGGCGCCGACATCGCGGCCGTCTGCATGCGGGCCGGCCTCCTCGCCCTCCGCGAGAACGCCCAGGCCCGGCAGGTCACGATGGAGCACTTCCTCCGGGCCGTCAAGGAGACCATCCCCTCGGTGACGCCGGAGATGGAACGCGAGTACGAGAAGCTCGAGCAGAAGGTCAAGCAGCAGGGGTCGAGCCGGATCGGGTTCCGCTAGCGGGCCGAGAGGTCCGCGCAGACGAGCTGGCGGTCGCTCCGCGCGAAGACGTGCCGGTAGGCGAACGCGGGGTGGCACCAGGTGACCGCGCGGCCGCGCGGCCCCTGCTCGACGGTCGGGTCGAGGAGCTTCGCCCGCGTGATCTCCGAGTAGCCTTCGGCGGTCAGGCGGGCCAGGATGAGCTCGCCCCGCTCCGTGAAGATCCACGCCCGGTCGCCCGTCTCGCCGAAGCGCACGAGGTGCAGCGTCGCGTGCCAGGCCTTGGGCATCGGGTCGGTCGTCTCCCAGAGCCGCTTCCCGGTCATGAGGTCGAGCGCGCGGAGCTCGCCGTCGACCTGGACCCCGAAGACCGTCCCGTTCATGACGAGAGGGTCGGGGATGACGGGGGTGAGGGCGTCGGGGCTCCGGGGCCGGCGGCCGTCCCGCTGCCAGACGACTTCGGGGGCGAAGCGGTCGGGGGCGAGCCGGTAGAGGGAGGAGCCCGCGTGCGCGGAGGCGAAGAACATGAGGTCGCCGTGGACCGCGGGCGCGGGGATCGAGATGGGCCAGGAGCTCTTCGGCTGCTCGTGGCTCCAGAGGAGTTTTCCGTCAGCCGGGTCGAAGGCGACCAGGCGGAAGCCGAGCGCCATGACGACGACGCGGCGCCCGGCGTGGTCGAAGGCGATGGGCGGCGAGTAGGAGGCCTCGTCGGGGAAGGCCTTCCAGCGCTCCTCGCCGGTCTTCCGGTCGAGGGCGATCACGCAAGCCTCTCCGGCCCCGCCGATCTGGGTGATGAGATGCTCGCCCTCGATGATCGGGTGCGCCGAGATCCCCCAGTTCGGCATCCGGATCCGGTACTCGCGCTCGAGGTCGCGCTTCCAGAGGACCTTGCCGGTCGCGGCGTCGGCGCAGTGGAGATAGCCGGCCCCGCCCAGGGCGTAGGCCCGGGCGTCGTGGACCGTCACGGACGCCCGCGGCCCGGCGGTGTACTTGAAGCTTTCGTAGGAGGCCTCGTAGGCGATCTCCCAGATCGTCCGGCCCGTGGCCCAGTCCAGGCAGAGGACGCGCTCGCGGTCCGAGTCCTTCGGGCGGTCCATGACGTAGACCCGGCCCGCGGCCACGGTCGGGCCGCTGTAGCCGCCCCCGACCGGGATCGTCCAGCGGAGCGGGATCCGCTCCGCGTCGAACTTCTCGACGATGCCGGTCTCCCTCCAGACGCCGTCGCGACGCGCGCCGCGCCACTGGGGCCAGTCCTGACCGTCGGCCTGGGGCGGGGCGAGCAGGGCGAAGATGAGCAGGCTCATGCGGGTCCTCCGGAAATAGGACGCGCGGGGCGGTCGCGGAGTTGGGCCCCGATTCCACGGCCGTCCGCGCTTCCTCGTCGTCTCATCTCCCGGGGCCGGATCGCGAGAATACGGCCGGTCCGCGGCCCGTTGGGAAGGTGGACCCGCGAAAGGAGGGGCGCCGTGAGGAGAGTGCTCGAGATCAACGACTGGCTCCTCCCCGAGGAACTCGCGGTCGACGGCGCCACGGTCCTCGTCCTCTTCCACCGGTCGGAGCGGGGCCCGGCGTTCGGCGACTTCGCCGCGGCCGCGGCCCAGCACGGGGGGAACGCCCGCTTCCTGCGGATCGACGTCGACGAGAACCCCTCCGTCCGGAAGGATCATCGCCTCCGGACCCTGCCGTGCGCCGTGCTGTTCGTGTCCGGGAAGGAGGTCGCCCGGCTCAGCGGCTCGGTCGGAGGGCCGGCGATTTCGGAACTGCTGGCCCGCCGCCCTACTTCTTCGCCCTGACCCGCTCGAGGGCGCGCTTGGCGTCCTCGTGGGCGGGGTCGGCGGAGATCGCCTCGCGGAACTCCCGCTCGGCGTCCTTCTTCCGGTCCAGCCGCTCGTAGGCGAGGCCGAGGTTGTAGTGGGCGGGGGCGCTTTCGGGGTCGACCTGGACGGCCTTCTCGAGGACCTGCCGGGCGGGGTCGTTCAGTTCGCGGCCGAGGTAGGCGACGCCGAGGTTGGTGAGGGCGGGCTCGACGTTGGGCTCGAGGTCGGTCGCCTTCTTGAGCGCCTCGATCGCCTTCTCGAACTTCGACTGCTTGAGGAGGCAGACCCCGAGGTTGTAGTGGGGGGTGGCGTCGTCGGGGTCGAGCTCGATGGCCTTCCGGTAGGCGGCCTCGGCCTCGGGGAAGCGGTTCTGCTTCATGTGGACGGTGCCGAGGGTCGAGTGGATCTCCCCGAACTGGGGGATGAGGCCCGCGGCCTCCTCGAAGCCCCTCTGGGCGTCGGCGAACTTCCCCTCGCGGTAGGCGGCCTCCGCGCGGTTGTAGGCCTGGAGAAAGCGCTGCTTCTCCTCCGCGGTCGCGGTGGGCTGCTCGTAGAGGCGGAGGGACTTCATGGAGGCGTCCACCTGCCCGTAGAACTTCTCGAACCAGGCCTGGGTGCAGTTGAAGCTCAGCACGTAACGCCGCTCGCCTTCGCCCACGAACGTGAAGAGGGCCTGCTGGCCGATCCCGGCGTCGCCCTCCGTGAAGGTGACGCAGAACTGGTAGCCGAGGCGCCCGCGGACGGCCGAGGCCTCCTCGAAGAGGAAGACCGCGCCCTTGAAGGCCTTCCGGAAGGCGTCCTTGTACGCCTGCACGTACTCCATGAAGTCCTTCTTCGAGAGCTCGACCCGGAGGTCCATGCGCGGCGTGTAGAACTGCTCCTTGGGGCCGTAGAAGCTGACGTTGGTCGAGCCCTGCTCCTTCCCGCGCTGCCATTTCGGGGGGAGCCAGATCTTGAAGGCGTAGAAGGGGTGCGCGTAGGTGGGCCCGAGCTTGACGTTGGTCTTCTTGATCGCCGCCGACTTGGGGAGGGCGTAGTCCTTCTTCTCGATCCGCTCGACGTCCTCCTTGGCGAAGGCGAACTTCCCGTTCGCGTTCTCGACCTCGATCTTGTCGCCCTTGTCCGTGACCTTGCCCTCGATCTTCCCCCCCGTCCTGAGATGGACCACGTCGGCCAGGGCGAGGCCCGAGAGGAGGAGGAGCGCGCTGAGCGTCCGCATACCTAACTAGACGTCATTGTGGGTCCGAAGGGAGGCGGAATCAAGCGAGTCCGCCACTCCCCCCGGGGGAGTGATTTCCTACGGCTCCCCGCAGGGGCAGGGGCTCGAGGGAAGGTCGGATGTTGCGGAGAGCTCCCAGCCGAAGTGGAGGAGCGGGGGCAGCTTGTTCCCGGAGTACGGATACACCAGGCCCGGCCTGGACGGATGCTGCTCTCCGGCGCGAATCTCGTCGACGCGGAGCCTGTAGATGCGGATCGAATCGGGGGGGAGCGACCCGCAGTCATGCGGCGCCGCTTTCGGATGGACGGCCGGCCCGGCGCGGTATTGGAGCATCCAGGTTCCCTCGGGGGCCTCGGCGGTCCGGTTCTCGTAGCAGGCGGCCAGCTGCTGGAGCTCCTCGAAGTGGTAGATCTCGTCGCCGGCCCAGAAGAGCCTGTACCAGCCGTCGCGGTCGCGGAGCGTGAGGGTCCGGCGGTTCGCCACCACTTCCACGGGATGGACGCATTCGCCGCAGGCAGGGCAGGAGTGCTTGAGCTCGGAAGGGATCAGGGCGTGGAACGCGGGATCGGAGGCAGGGTCTCCCGCGACCGGCGTGGGCGACCCGCCTTCGTAGTAATCCTTCTCGCGGAGGTTGAGCATCAGGATCCACACGAGGAAGCCGCCGAGCGCCGTCAGGATCCAGGGGACGACGCGGCCCATCTTAGCCTTCCGCGCGGAACTCGTCGAAGCGCTCGAGGTCGTCCTGGGACACGGAGGGCCGGAGCTTCGCGAGGACCTTCTCGAAGTCGCCGGCCGCGAGCGGGCGCTCGTGAGACTCCTTGACCGATTCCAGGAAAGTCTGCTCGGCCACCTTCCGGCAGAGGTAGGCGAGGTCGGCGCCGCTGTAGCCGTCCAGGCGCCGGGCGAGCGCGTCGAGGTCGAGGTCGGCGGCGAGCGGGATGTCCCGGAGGTTGATCTCGAGGATCTTCCGCCGCGCCGCGAGGTCGGGGAGGCCGATGTAGACCTTCTCGTCCAGGCGCCCGGGGCGGAGCATCGCGTAGTCGATGTTCCAGGGCTCGTTCGTCGCGCCCATGAACATGACCGTCTGCCCCTCCCGGGCCTCGAAGCCGTCGAGCTCGCCCAGGATCTGGGGGACGACGCGGGCCATGACGCCGCCCGCTTCGGCGTCGCGCCGCGCCGGGACGAGCGATTCCACCTCGTCCATGAAGATGACCGACTTCTCGACCGACCGCGCCGCGTCGAAGAGCTTCCGGATGTTCTTCTCGCTCTCGCCCACCCACTTGTTCAGGATCTCGGAGGGGGCGATCGCGAAGAAGACGGCGTCGAGCTCGCCGGCGACCGCCTTCGCGATCATCGTCTTCCCGGTCCCGGGCGGCCCGTAGAGCAGGATCCCGCCCCCCGTCTTCACCTTGTAGCGCTTCGCCTTCTCCGGGTGGGTGAAGGGGTAGATCATCTTGATCCGGATCTGCTCCTTGACGTCGTCGAGGCCCGCGATGTCGTCGAAGCGGAGCTTGGGCTTCTCGGCGAGGGTCCACTCCTTGGGGACGCCGCCGCCGTGGCCGGAGGACTTGGGCTCGGGCGGGGCGCCCGCCTTCCGAGCGGCGGCCTTCTCCCGGACCTCTTCGCGCTTCTTCTTCACGTTCCGCGCGAGGTCGACCAGCTCCTGGGCCTGCTTCATCCGGACCTTCCGGAGCGGCTCCTCCGTCTCCTTGGCCAGGCGGAGCAGGTACTCGGCGGCCTTGAGGAAGTGGTACTTCGCCTCGTCGAGCTCGCCCATGCGGAACCGGGCGATGCCCTTGGCCTTGTGCTTCTCGAACGACTCGAGGAGGAAGTGCTTGGGCATGCTCGGCTCAATCCTTGCCGCTCGTGACGGGCCAGGTCCCGGGCTCGCCGATCAGGACCGCCTTCCCGCCGACCGTGAGCTTGGCCCCGGCCGGCTGCCAGGGGCCGCCGCGCTTGACGAGGCGGACCTCGGCGTCGGCCGTTCCCTTCTCGCCCGTCACCGCGTATCCGAAGAAGGCCTCTCCCTGGTCGTTCCTGACCTGCACGTTGACCTGGAGGGGCTTCCGCTCGATCTTCAGGACGGGGCCCAGCTCCGCCGCCACCTCGGGACGCCCGGCCAGGTAGGCCGCGCCCTGGTCGCCGACCTCGTCGATGCCCTTCCCGACCCTCCAGAGGACGAAGCCGAAGATCCCGGCCAGGGCCACGATGCCCAGTCCGCCGCAGCCGCAGCCCCAGAGGAGCCATTTGCGGGCGGGAGGTTTCTTCGGAGCTGCGGGGTCGACCATGGATCAGTCAGAAGCTTGAAGCTGGAAGCTCGAAGGGGAGGCGTTCGAGCTGCGAGCTTCTAGCTCTTCTCCCGGTCCAGCTCGTCCTGGATGTCCTTGAGGCCTTTCTCGATGTCCTTGTCGACCGTTCCTCCCTCCTCCCGGACGACCTCGTCCTCGAGCATCTTGTCGATCTCGGCGTCGGAGACGACCTCGTTTTCGCCCTCCACCTCCCCGGACATCACGTGCTCCTGGGTCATCTCGAGGAAGATCTCCATCTGCTGCTGGAGCGTCTCGGCCTGCATCATCGCCTTCTCGAAGTTCTTCTGGGTCTTGGCGAAGTCGACCGAGCCGTAGACCTCGCTCACGGCCTTCGCCACCGAGCCCATCGACTTGGCGAAGTCGGCGTCGCTCTCCGCCTGGTCCTTGATCTGGACGGCGGTCTCGATCGAGAGGAGCTGGCGCTCGCGCATGCGCCGCTGGGCGGCGGTCTTCTTGAGCTGCCGCTTCAGGAACTCGTACTGGTCCTTGTCCCCGATCTTCTTGGCCCGCTTGGCCTTCTCGACGTAGGACTTCTCGTGCTTGGAAAGCGCGACGATGTTCCGCTTGAGGGAGTTCACGCCCTTGCGGACCTCGATGTCGCGCTCGATCCGCCGCTCTTCCTTCGACTTGAAGATGCCCATGGTCCTCCTCAGGTACTAAGTGCCGGATTTCAGAAGTTCGTAGAGCTTTTCTGCATTGCGGCACAGTTCCCGGTTCCCAGTTTCCAGTTTCCAGCAGAGCGCCCGCGTTCGACCTCTGGGAACTGGTAACTGGAAACTGTGCGAGCAATTCCGATACGCACTTGAGACCGCGAGCACTAAGCATTAGGCATTGGGCATTCGCCGGAGGATGTCGATTGGCTCCGGCCGATGCCTGATGCCCCTTGCCTCGTCCTTAGGCCTCCTCGGCGCTCTCCTTCCACTTCAGGTACTTCTCCATCTCCTCGGGCGTCGTCTGGGGGTGGATGAGCCGCGCGGCCGCCAGAAAGTCCTCGCGCGAGAGGGGCCGGACGCGGATCTGGTACTGCTTGACGGTGTCGAGGCCGCGGTCGACGAGCCCGGGGATGTCCCGGTTCATCTCCTCGATCATCGAGGTGGTCACTTCCTTCGAGAAGCGCTCGATCTCCCGGCCGCTGTAGCCTGCGGTGAGGCGCGCGAGCTCGTCGAAAGGGACCTCGGTCGCGAAGCCCTTCTTCTCGAGGTGGATCCGGAGGATCTTCTCCCGGGTCGTGTCGTCGGGGAGGGGGATCAGGATCTTCTTCTCGAAGCGGGAGAGGACCGCGCTGTCCAGGTCCCAGGGCCGGTTGGTCGCGGCGATCGTGAGGACGTAGATGTCGGTCCGGCCCTTCGAGTCCATGCCGTCGAGCTCGGAGAGGAGGGTCGAGAGGATGCGCCGCTCGGCGCCGGAGTCCGAGGCGTCCCGCTGGCCGGCGAGGGACTCGAACTCGTCGAGGAAGACGACCGAGGGCGACGTGTCCCGCGCCGTCCCGTAGAGCTCGGAGAGGATCTTCGAGCTCTCCCCGAAGTACTTGGAGAGGATGCTCGAGACCTTGACGTTGTAGAAGACGCTCGGGACGCCCTCCGTGGACCGGACGGCGTTCGAGGTCGCGGCGGCGAGCAGCGTCTTGCCGGTGCCGGGGGGGCCGTAGAAGAGGATCCGGTGCCAGGCGGCGACCTTGACGCCCGCCGGCTGCCGGGCGAGCGTCATCCCGAGGGCGAACTTGATCTCGTTCTTCGTCTCGTCCAGGCCGCCGATATCGGCCCAGGTGATCCGGGACTGGTGGCTGAGGTTGGCGACGATCGAGCGGATCTCGCCCGCCGAGCCGGGAGGGGCGGCGCCGTTCCCGCGGGCCGGGCCGCTTTCGGCGGAGGGCGGGGGGGCGTCGGGCGCGGCCTCGCCCGCGCGGAGCCGCTGGGCGTACTCGCGGTACTCGATGGCCTTCTTCTTCCGGCGCTCCTCGGCCTCGCGCCCCATGGCCTGCTCGGCCCAGAGGGACATCAGGTTCGCGGCCTTCTCGTAGGCCGAGGCGGCCTTGGACCAGTCCTTGGCCTCCTCGAAGGTCTTCGCCTTCGCGAGCGCCTGCTTGAGCGGCTGGTGGACGTCGACTTCCATCTCTCTTCTCTGCGCCCTCCGCCCCCTCTGCGTCCTCTGCGGCTACTCCGCCTCGAGGTCGGCCTCCTTCTCGCGGGCCCGGACGGCCTTGTCGGCCAGCTTGAGGCCGTCCTCGAAGTTGTCGATCTCCCCCTCGTCCATCTTCTGCCAGACCTGCATCACCTCGCTGCCCTCCTTGCCGAGGGTCTCGGTGATCTGGGAGGCGTTCTCGGTGACGGTCGAGAGGACGTTGTTGAGCTTCTCGAGGTACATCTCCTGGGTGATCTTGTCGTCCTCGAGGTAGGTCATGAGCTGGGCCTCGTCGACCCGGTTGAGGAGCCTCGAGACTCCCTCGCGGGAGTGGTTCTGGCGCTCGAGGGCGAGCTTGAGGGCGGAAATCGTGGTGAGCTCCTTCGAGATCACCGAAAGCTCGCGCTCCATCATCCGCACGCCCGAGGAGCGCGCCTCGTAGAGCCGGGCGAGCTGGCGGCGCCGGGCGGGGGACTTCTGCTTCATCCCCTGGGAGAAGATCTCCTCGCGCTCCTTCTCCGCCTTCTCGAGCTTGGCGAGGGTCTGGTTCTCGCGGATCCCGAGCTTGATCTCCTCGCGCTTCACCTGGTCGAGCGTGAGGTCCTTCTTCTTGACGCCGAGGATGTCGAGGAATCCCATGTCACGCGGGCTCGGCCTGGCCCTTCTCCTCCTCCTTCGGCTCCTTCTGGCCGCCGGACGGCTCCTTCTGGGTGGCCTCCTTGAGGCCCTGGTCGAACTCCAGCTCGCCCTCGTCCATCTGCTCCCAGGTCTTGAGGACCTCGAGGCCCTCGTTCCCGATGTCCTGGCTCTCGTAGGCGGGGTCGTTCACCACGCCGAGGAGGGTGTCCAGCTTCTGGACGTACATCTCCTCGCTCACCTTGTCGTCCTCGAGGAGCGTGGTGAGCTTCACGAGGTCGGTCTCGGTCAGGTTCTGGAGCACGTTCTGGGTGGGGATCTGCCGCTGGCGCTCGAGGATGCCCCGGACGCGGTTGAGGGTCATCAGCTCCTTCACGACCCGCGTCAGCTCGCGCTCGATCATCCCGATCCGCTGGGCGTACTCGCCGAAGCGGCGGGCGTAGATCCGGCGCCGGGCGGGGGACTTGGTCTTGGCGCCCTGGTGGAAGACCTCCTCCCGGAGCTTGTCGTACTTCTCGATCTGGTGGAGGTGCTGGTTCTCGCGGATCTCGAGGCGCTTCTCCTCGACCCGGACCTCCTCGAGCGAGAGGTCGGTCAGGCCCTTCCGGCCCCCCTTGAAGATGCTGCCCAGGATGGACATCTATTCCTCGAACATGATCTCGGGGGCCTCGGGCTCGCGGCGCGGGGCCTCGAGCTTCTTGATCTTCTTCTCGGACTCCTTCTGGACGGCGGGCTCCTCCCGCGGCTTGGTCTCCCTCTCCTTCTTCTCGGGCTCGCGGGCCTCGACTTCCTCCCGCTTCTTCTCCATCTCCCGGAGGATCTCCTTCTCCTCGTCGTCGGGGGTGGGCGCTTCGGGGGCGAGGGCGATCCCCTCGGCCAGCTCCTTGGTCTTCTCGAGGTCCTCGAGGAGCTGCTTGGCCTTGATCGCCATCTCCTCCATGGTCTTCTTGTCGGGGAGGGCCTCGCTGGTCAGCTCGAGGACGGTCTCGAGGGAGGCGATGTGCTCGTTGAGGACCTTCAGGCGCTTGTTGTAGATGTTCTCGATCCGGTTGTTCAGGTCCTGCATCTTCCAGCGGATCTCCTTGATCCGCCGGGCGAGCATGAGGCGGCGCGCCTCCGTCATGTCGCCCTTGCCCTCCTCGAGGAGCTCCTCCTCCATGCGGTCGAGCACCTCGAGGTCCTGCATCGCGCGGCGGCGGCGGGACTCGTCCCGGCGGCGGGCCTCCTTGAGGAGGACGAGGGCCTCCCGCTCGTTCCGCGCGCCCCGGTAGAAGGCCGAGACCTCCTCCGGCACGTCCTTCACGCCCAGCATTTTCCGGATCTTGTCCAGCATGGCCTACCCGTAGTTCCGCACGAGGCGCCAGGGCCTCGCGCTCGTGTCCAGTCGGACGAAGCGGTCCTCCGCGGCGATCAGCTGGAAGGCCTCCCGCACGATCGGGATCGCGTAGCCCAGCTCCTCGAAGACCGTGTCCTCGGTGAGCTCGTCCATCAGGAGCTCGAACGTGTGCTTGGTCACCCAGCGCCGGATCGCGTCCACCTTCTCCTCGCCCGTGGTCAGGTCGAAGATCCGGGCCGCCGCCCGCCAGCGGGGGTCCGGCGCGTAGTAGGTCCTCCAGGCCCCCTCGTGGAGGTCGGAGAGGGCGACCAGCCAGTTCGGCCCGGAGAGGGTCCGCTTCGCCGCGTCGTCCCAGCCGGTCGTCGAGAAGGCGCCCACGTAATAGAAGACGGCGTCGCTGCGCACCACCTGGTCGCGCACTCGGGCCAGTTCGTCGGCCGGAGCCGCCCTCCGCGACCGGCCCTGGCGGACCAGGTCCTCCACCGGGCTGAAGGCCGCGCCGGCGATCGCGAGCCGGACGCTCGGGCGGCCGAGCAGCTCCTTGTGGACGATCTCGTGGAGAACGACCCCGTTCTTCGGCATCTCCTCGTACGTGCGCATCAGGTCCCGTTCCGCGAAGCGCTTGATGAAGGCCTTCACCTCACTGGACCGCTCGTCGAGGGCCTTCGTTACCCGGTTCCGCGGCGAGGCGTCGTACGTGCGGTTGGTCAGCGGGTCGTAGACGCCGGCCGTCGCGTTCACGTTCGAGGCGAAGCGCTCGAAGTAGCCCTCCTCCGCGGCGGCGGCGGCCTTGCGGTCCACCTCCGGCGCCGGGGCCCTCCGGATGCGCGTGCTGCCCATGGCGGTTCACCGACATTATAGCGCGGGAGGGGGAAGGGCCAAGACAGCATTTCGCAGGGGGCCCCACGCATTTCGGGGAGGCCCCCGGAAGCCGGGCCTAGGCGTCCAGGAGCATGGGGAGCCGGCGGCGGACGGAGAATTCGGCCAGCTTGAGGACGAGGCCGAAGGCCGCGCACGCTTCGGCTTCCAGGCTGGGGTCCGGCAGGGTGCCGACGTACTCCCAGAGTTGGCCGGGATCGGCCTTCCAGGTGCGCGAGTTGAGCAGGCGGAGCTCCTCGAGGAGGCGCGGGCTCGATCCGGTCGTGACGGGATCGTCCGTCACGTTCGGGGCCTGGACGGTCGCCCCCCCTTCGAAGGGGAGCCAGAGGGCGACGGGCCGCGCGAGGTTCGGGTAGCGGGTCGCGGATCCCCCCCGCACGCCGTCGCGGAGCGCGGAGGCGTCCACGCCCTTCCAGGGGGCCGTCGGGGGAGGGCGGAGCCCGGGATGGTCGTCGCAGGTCGCCCAGAGCTGGAGCGCGGCGTATCCCTCGAATCCGGGCTTCTCGGTCAGGTAGGGCGCGGCGTCGGACTCGTCCCAGTCGAGCGTCTCCTCGAGCCTGCGACCGAGCTTCACTCGCCAGCGGAGGATCGCGTCTCGGATCTCCTCCCGATCGCGCTTCGGGCCCTCCTTGGTCACGTGGTCCCCGAGGAGCCCGAACGGCATCCCCATCTCCTCGGCCCAGGCCTGCGTGGGGAGCTTCCAGTCCCCCGAGTAGTAGCGGGTGAGGCTCCCCACGTAGACGTCCAGGCCCACCGACCCGGCCTCCTCCCCGCCCGAGATGCGAGCTGCGAGCTGCGAAATGCTCCGTCTACCCCGTCCTCTTCCTCATCCAGAGGTCCAGCACCGGCTTGTCGCTCTGGCGCCAGACGTCGATCTGGCCGGAAGGCTTCCGGGGCTCGGTGGCCTTCCAGAGGAGGATCCGGCGGCCGTCCTGGTCGCTGGCGCAGATGAGGTCGCTCGCGGCGTCGAGGACCCCGATGGCGGCTCCGCCCGACTCGTAGGAGGTCTCGAGGTTCTGGCCCACGACGCGCGCGCGGACGGAGAGGTCGCGGGCGCCGTAGATCAGGTGCGGGAGGCCGCAGATCTTGGCCAGGCGAAGGTTCACGATCGCGTCCCGCTTCCGGACGAGGACGACCGGCTGGTCGGGCGCGTCCATCTTCCAGCAGACGATCGAGCCGTTCTCGGTCCCGGCGAAGACGGTGCGCGCGGCCGCCGCCATGCAGGTGACCGGGCTCTCGATGCTCGAGACGTACTTCACGGGGTCCTCGCCCGCCCGGCCGCGGAAGACGTGCTGGCCGCTGGCGAAGAGGAGGCGGCCGTCCTGGACGTCCACGCCGCGGGTCGTCCGGTTCGGCTTGGTCAGCTCCGGGAAGAGGAGCTCCGCCTCCTCGCCCGGCCGGTCCACCCGCCAGCGGGCCAGGCCGTACTCCGAGTGCGTGGCGTAGAGGTGATCGCCGTCGGCCGCGATCGAGTTGACGCCGCCCTTCACGCTCCGGCCGCCCGGGAGGGGGTATTCCAGGATCTCCCCGTCCGAGCCCAGGAGGACCGCGGCCAGGTAGCGCTTGGAGCCGCCGACCAGGCAGGAGCCCTTGGCGGTCTCCACCGTCCGGACCGAGCGGAGGGGGTCACGGAAGGCGTGGACCCGGGGGCCCTCGGCGCCCGAGGGGTCGAGCTCGATGACCTTCGCGCCCGCGGCCGCGAAGATCCGGTCCGCGTGCTCGGCCCGCACCTCGTCGGGGCCCACCGACGCGCCCGTCGAGAGCAGGTTCTCCATCGCCTTGTAGATGACCTGGACCACCTCCTCGCCGCAGTCCTTGGCCTTGGAGACGAGCTCCTCGGCGGTGATCTGGACCGAGTCGTCTTCCATGAGCTTGGCGTAGAGGAGGCCCTTCAGCTTCTCGTCCGGGACGCGGGAGAGGACGCCCTGGACCTCCTGGTCGCGGAGGATCCCGGCCAGGCGCCGGAGCCGCTCCTCCTTCCGGTCCATCACCTCGACCGAGCGGCGCTCCTCCTCCGCCCGGCGCTTCTCGCCGGCGACCTTCTCGCCGTACTCGGCGGAGGCGAGGACGAGATCGACGAGGCGGAGGTAGCGGACTCCCGCGTCGAAGAGGTGCCGCTCGAGGGCGCGGTGGAGCGGGTCGGCGAGGGCCGGGGCCAGGTCCGAGCGGTGGATCTCGGCCGCGGGCCGCTCCGCGGCGTGGGCGGCGAGCACCCTCCGGAGCTCCGGGGCCACCTGCGTCTTCAGGTCCGCCGTCCCGTAGGTCCCCGGGAAGTTGAAGAGCGTCCGGCAGAAGTCGCGGAAGAGGTCCAGGCGCCCGAGCGCGAGCTCGACCGAGATCCCGACCGTCGCCGCGATCGGGAAGCCGTCCGACGTGCGCAGGTCGGGGAACGAGAGCCGGAGCGAGATCTCGCCGCGCTTGGCGAGCACGAGGTCGAAGCGCCCGGCCACCTCCTGGCCGCTCTCGTAGAGGGCCGAGGTCCCGTCGTGGAAGAGGGCGAGCCCCGTCGTGTGGAGCGGGATGGTCATCGCCTTCCGGAAGAAGCCGTCGAGCTCGGCCGAGGCGATCTTGACGGCCAGCACGTTCCGGTCCGCGAGGAACTGCTGGAGCGTCAGCTTGGCCATCCGGAAAGAGGATAGCATATCGCCCGGTCTTTCTCCGCGCCTCCGCGGCGCGTCAGCACATGAAGCGGCCGACCGGGAGGCCGCCCATGCCGAGGATCACCGGAAGGTCCGCCAGGCAGGAGATCAGGATCCCGCCCGCGCGCCAGAGACGCGAGCCGGCGGTCGTCCCCAGGAGGAAGCCGGACGGGGAGCGCTGCTCCGCGCCCATGAGGACCGCCAGGCTCGACCATTCCAGCCACCGGACTGGGACGTAGACCGCCAGGTAGAGGGTGAGTTCGCTGCGGGTGGCCCCGTAGAGCGCGTTCACCAGCCAGAGGATGAGCACGAGACCAAGGACCGCGCCCATCGCCAGCCGGATGAGGCCGTAGACGAAGCCCTTGAGCGCGATCCGGTCGCGGTGGCCGTGGATCCGCGCCCCCAGGCCGCACCAAGCCATGTAGGCCAGGGCCTTGACGCCGAGGTACAGGAGAAAGATCGCCTGGTCCATGATTCGCCGACGCTACTCGGCCGGCTTTCGGACCCAGACCGGCGGGAGGTTGATCGGGACCTCGATGGCGGCGAAGTCGGCGCTCGTCCGGATCCCGGCCGTCTTGGCCCACGCCGCCATGCGGCGGACGCCCTCCTCGAGCGGGGTCTGGGGGAGGTCCGGGAAGGCCGCCTTGAGGCGGGCGTGGTCGGCGTAGGCGACCTTGGCCTCCTTCCGGGCCTCGACGTGCCGGACCCGGACCGGCAGGCCCATCGCCCGGTCCACGACCGCGGCCAGCTCGTTCACGCTGTGGTGGGCGTCGGAGCCCACGTTGAAGACCCGGTTCCGGGCGGCCGGGACCTCGACCGAGCGTGCGATCCCGGGGATGATGTCCCGGACGTAGGTGAAGGCGCGGCGCTGCTCGCCGTCCCCGAAGATCGTCAGCTCCTCCCCCCGCATCGCCTGGTTCATGAAGATGCCCACGACGTTCCGGTACTTGTCGCCCAGGTTCTGGCGCTCCCCGTAGACGTTGTGCGGCCGGAAGACCACGGAGTCCAGGCCGAACATCTCGTGCGCCGCCGCCAGGTCCTGCTCCACTGCCAGCTTCGCGATCCCGTAGGGGTCCTCGGGCACCGGGACCACGTCCTCCCGCATCGGCACCTGGGCCGAGCCGTAGACCGCGATCGAGGAGGTGAAGACGAAGCGCTCGACCTTCGCGAGGACGCTCTCGTTGACCAGATTCACGCTGCCGAGCAGGTTGTTCGTGTAGTTGAAGCGGCGGATGAAGTGGCTCAGGCCCTCCGCCGCGTAGGCGGCCAGGTGATAGACGTGGCGGAACCGGTGCTTCCGGAAGAGCTCCTTGACGAGGGCGGCGTCCGTCACCGAGCCCTGGACGAACTCCGCCTTCGGATGCACGTTCTCCCGGAAGCCGCCCGAGAGGTCGTCGAGCGAGACCACGTCCCGACCCATCTCCTCGACCAGGTAGTCGACGAGGTGCGAGCCCAGGAAGCCCGCCCCCCCGGTCACCAGGGCCCGGTCCGTCATGCGACCTCCGCCGGCGTCTCGCGGGGACGGAGCGACTCGCGGCCGGGCGGGATCCGGAGGCCGGCCGGCCGGAGCCCGGCGTCCGCGGGGCAGCCCCGGAGCTGCCAGGCGAGCGTGCCCCACTTCTCGACTAGGCGCCGCCGGGCCCTCTTGGAGACGCCCAGCGTGAGCGCGGCCCCGAGGAGCGAGAAGAGGACCTCCACGACGTTCTTCACGGGGAAGAAGATCCGGAGCCAGGGGGAAAGGGCCGAATGGTTCTTCTTGAAATAGAGGAAGAGCGAGCGGGTGTACTCGATGCGCTTGCGGACGTGGGCGCGGTTGACCGTCTGGCCCTGGTGGTGGACGATCTTGGCGTCCGGGTGGAGGTAGTTCTTTCCGCCCGCCCGCCGCGCGCGGAGGCACCAGTCGGTCTCTTCGAAGAAGATGAAGAAGCGCTCGTCGATCCCGCCGATCCTCTCGACGAGCTCCCGCCGGACGAACATCGCCGCGCCCACGACCGACTCCACCTCGGTGGGCGCCGTGTAGGTCTGGAGCTTGCTCGGGTAGCGGCGCGGGAAGAGGAGGCGGAGGATGGACTTCCCGATGAAGATCTCCGCGAAGGAGGGGAAGTTCGCGATCGAGTTCTGGAGCCGGCCGTCCTCGTACACGAGCTGGGGCGTCACGATCCCCGCGTCCGGCGTCCGGTCCATGAAGTCGACGACCGTCTCCAGGCACGGCGGGACGATCCGCGTGTCGTTGTTCAGGACCAGGAGGTGCCGGCCCCGCGCCCGCTCGACGCCCTGGTTGACCGCGATCGAGAACCCGCAGTTCATGTCGTTCCGGACGAGCTGCACCCAGGGGAAGCGGGTCGATACCGACTCCGACGTGCCGTCCGTCGAGCCGTTGTCGACCAGGATGGTCTCCACCTCGAGCTTCCCCGAGGCCGGGCCGATCGATTCGAGGCACGGGACGGTGAGGTCGATCCCGTTGTAGGCGAGCATGCAGATCGAGAGATCCACGAGGCGGGATTCTACCGGGGCCGGGGAGGGCCCCACAACCAGAATCTGGGCGCGCGGCAACACGGGCGGCCGGGCCGCCCTTATATAGAGGGACGATCCTGGGTTTCGGGTCTCGAACGGGCTGGGGTGCGGACATGAAAACGCTCGCGGCGGCGCTTCCCTTTTCGGTCCTCCTGGTCCTGGGGTCGGCCCCCGCGCAGGACGAGCTCGGGCGGCTGGGGACGAAGAAGGGCATCTGCGTGGTGGCGGGCGAGCCCGGGGGCGTCTCCCCGCTCGAGCTGGCCCGGTCGAGCGGCTTCGTCGTCTACGCGCAGCTCGAGGACGGCGCCAAGGTCGAGGCGCTCCGCCGCGCGGCCGAGGCCGCGGGCCTCCTCGGGAAGCGCCTCTACGCCGAGAAGGGCGCCCTCTCCCGGATCCACCTGGCCGACTCGCTCGCCGACGGCCTGATCGCCGGCGCCGGCGTTCCCCGAGAAGAGGCCCTCCGCGTCCTCCGGCCCGGGGCGAAGGCCCTCTTCGGGGCCGAGACGGTGGCCAAGCCCGTCCCCGAGGGGGCCGACGAGTGGGGCCATCCGTACCACGGGCCCGACAACAACCCGCAGTCGAACGACACCCTCGCCCGCGGCCCGTTCATGACCCAGTTCATGGCCGAGCCCTGGTACTCGGCGATGCCCCAGTTCTCGGTCTTCTCGGGCGGCCGGGTCTTCAAGATCTTCGGCGAGCGGACCTCCACCCAGGCCCATTGGGAGAGCCTGAACACCCTCCACGCGCTCAGCGCCTACAACGGGACCACGCTCTGGCGCCGCAAGCTGCCCGAGACCTTCATGTTCCACCGGAACACCCTGGTCGCCACTCCCGAAGCGCTCTACCTGGGCGACGCGGAGTCCTGCAAGGTCTTCGACCCCGACACGGGCGAAGTGCGCGAGGAGATCAAGGCCCCCGCGGACCTTTCCGACGGGCCCGTCTGGAAGTGGATGGCGATCGAGAACGGCATCCTCTACGCCCTGGTCGGCGAGAAGGAGCCGAGCGTCGAGATCGTGAAGGGCAACCGCTTCCGCGGCGCCGGCTGGCCCTGGTGGAAGATCGAGGACTACCGCTTCGGCTTCGGCCGCACCGTCTTCGCGATGGACCTGAAGTCGAAGAAGATCCTCTGGCACTACCGGGACGAGCTGCCGCTCGACTCGCGGGCCATGTGCATGGGCCACGGGCGGCTCGTCCTCTACAGCGACCGGAAATTCCTGGGCGCGCTGGATCCCAGGGACGGGAAGCTCCTCTGGAAGAACTCGGACGCGGACCTGATGGCCGCGATCGGGGAGCACGACCCCGCCCAGTTCGCCTACAAGGGCTTCGCGAGCACGGCGTTCGCGAAGCTGACCGACAAGGGGATCTACTTCGCCGGCCCCACGCGGCGCCGCATCGTGGCCGCCTCGGCCGAGAACGGGAAGCTCCTCTGGTCGCGCGAGGAGGGGAACTACCAGCTCGTCCTGCGGCCGGAGGCCGTCTACGCGCTCGGCGGCTCCCGGGGCGACGGGCCCAGCCTCAAGCTCCACCCGATCACGGGCGAGCTGATCGCGAAGTTCGGCGCCCGCGTGGCGTGCACCCGGGCCACCGCGAACTCGGAGTCCATCTTCGTCCGCGGCGGGCGCGGCGGGAGCACGACCGTCTACGACATCCGGAGCGCCCAGCCCCAGGCCGACCTCATCTCGCCCATGCGGCCGGCCTGCCAGGACGGCGTGATCGTGGCTAACGGCCGCCTCTACTGGGGGCCCTGGATCTGCCGCTGCGACACCACCCAGATCGGCGTGATCAGCCTCGCCCCGGCCGGCTCGTTCGAGCGCGGCGCGCGAGCCGCCGGGACGGACCGGCTCGAGGCGGGCGCGGGCGGGGCCCCGGCCCCGATCGAGGTGACGGACCGCGACTGGCCCTCCTACCGGCGCGACAACGCCCGGACGACGCGCAGCGCGGTCGCGATCCCGGCCGAGGTCTCGGAACGCTGGACCTACGCGCCCGCGAACGCGAACGTGGCCACGGCGCCGATCGCCGCGGCGGGCTGGGTCTTCGTGGCCGGCTCCGACGGCGGCGTCCGCGCGCTCGACGCGGCCACGGGCAAAGAGCGCTGGAGCGCCACGACGGGCGGCTGGGTGAAGTTCGCCCCGGCGCTCGCCGACGGCCGTCTCTTCGCCGGCTCGGGCGACGGATGGGTCTACTGCTGGGAGGCGGCCACGGGGAAGCTCCTCTGGCGCTTCCGGGCGGCCCCCGCCGAGCGGAAAGTCCCGATCTACGGCTCGCTCTTCTCCACCTGGCCGGTCGGGAGCGGCGTCCTGGTCCACGAAGGCGTCGCCTACGCCGCGGCCGGCATGGTCAACTACGACGGCACCCACGTCTACGCCCTCGACGCGGCCACCGGGAAGATCAAGTGGGAGAACGCGACCTCGGGCCACGGCCCGGCCGCCCAGCCCGACAGCGGGGCCGGCGTCCAGGGCAACCTCCTCCTCCACGAGGGCGCCCTCTACATGCCGGGCGGGAACCTCGTCAATGTCGCCCGCTACGCGCTCGCCGACGGGAAGTTCTCGCGCGTCGGCACCCCCGACCGGGCGAGCGTCGTCGGGAAGGACCTCTACGTGATCGACGGGCAGGTGAAGACGACCGGCTATCCGCAGTTCTGGCGCCAGATCGACTCGCACCACATCACCGTCGCCCGCTTCCCGGCCGAGGGAGGGCACTGGACCGTGTCGGGCAACCTGGTCGGCCTGGCCGACGAGAAGGTGAACGCCCAGGGCCAGCCCCAGTTCAAGTGGTCCCGGCCGGCCTTCCAGGAGTACGCGGCCGTGGCGTTCGCCCCGAACGGGGTCGTCGTGACGGGCGTCGACTGGACGGGCGAGGGGCCCGACCAGAAGGGGACGGGCGGCATCGAGGCGATCGACCCGAAGACCGGGAAGACCCTCTGGCGCCGCGCGCTCCCGGCGCTCCCGTCCATGTTTGGGATCGCGATCGACCGCGACGGCCGGATCCTGGTCTCGCTCCAGGACGGCCGGGTCGTCTGCCTGGCCCGCTAGGAGAGCGCTCCCGGCCTCGCCCGCGCTTCCCCCGGACACGGCCGCCGGGAATATGGTAGGCTCGCGGACCCTGACGAAAGGAGCGCCATGACCTTCCTCCTCGCCCTCCTCCTGGCCGCGCAGGACGAGCCGTACCCGCCCAGCCTCCAGCTCCGGACGCTCGAGAAGGACCTAACGAGCCCGGAGTACAAGAAGGTCGTCGAGGCGATGATCCCCACCGACCTCGAGGCCGAGTGGCAGCGGGTGGCGACGCCCGACAACTACCGCGCCTTCGAGAAGGCGCACGGCGGGGCGGAGAAGGTGGCCGCCGACCCCGCGCTCAAGGCCGCCTACGAGCGCCGGAAGCGGATCGCCGACGGCTTCCTCGCGATCATGCGCGAGGCCTTCGCGCAGAAGAAGCGGAAGGCCCCGTTCGACGACCCCGCCGCGCTCGCCAAGGTGCTTGAGAAGTCCGACCGCCGCGGCGAGGGGAAGGTCTCCTCGGAGCTCGCGATCCGGGAGATCCTGGCCGCGCTGGGAGCGGACAAGGAGTGGCCCCAGTTCCGCGGCCCCTCCGGCCGGAGCCTGGTCTACGACGCGCGGATCCCCATGCGCTGGAGCGCCACGGAGAACGTCGCCTGGAGGACCGAGCTCCCCGGCCGCGGGAACAGCTCGGCCGTCGTCTGGGGCGACCGGGTCTTCACGACCTCCGAGGGCGAGAAGGGGGGGAAGGGGCCCGAGCGGCTCCTCCTCTGCTACGGCCGGAAGGACGGGAAGCTCCTCTGGAAGCACGCGTGCGAGCCCGCGAAGGAGGCCGAGACGCTCTGGTGGAAGAACACCTACGCCTCGAGCACGCCCGTCACCGACGGCGAGCGCGTGATCGCCTTCTTCGGGAACGGCGGCCTCCTCGCCTGCGACATGGACGGGAAGCGGCTCTGGCACCGCGACCTGGGCCTCTTCCCGACGACCCACGGCCCCGGGGCGAGCCCGGTGCTCTACAAGGACCTCGTCATCCTCATCCAGGACCAGAACAAGGGCGCCTCGCTCTGCGCGGCGTTCGACAAGCGGACCGGCGAGGAGCGCTGGCGGCGGCCCCGGAAGGGGGCCATGTGCTGGTCCTCGCCCGTCCTCCTCCGGGTGGGCGACCGCGACGAGCTCATCTTCAACGGCTCCCTCGAGGTCACGAGCTACGACCCGGCGACGGGCGAGGTCCTCTGGACCGCCGCCGGCCCCTCCAAGGAGGCCGTGCCCATGATCGCGGCGGGCGGCGGGCTCCTCTACTCCGCCTCCGGCCGGAACGGCCCCGTCTTCGCCATCCGGCCCGGCGGGACGGGAAACGTTACGGAGACCCACGTGGCCTGGCGGAACGAGATCGGGGGGCCCCACGTTCCCACGCCGCAGTACCACGACGGCCGGCTCTACGTGGTCAGCGACACCGGCGTCCTCACCTGCCTCGAGGCCGCCACGGGCGCCGTCCTCTACCAGCAGCGGCTCCGCGGCTGGTTCTCGATGTCGCCCCTCCTCGTGGGGGACGTCCTCCTCCTCGTCAACGAGGACGGGCGGACCTACCTCGTCAAGACCGGCCCCGAGCTCGAGATCCTCGCGGAGAACGACCTCGGCGAGAAGATCCTCGCGACCCCCGCGGTCCTCGGCGGCCGGATCTACTTCCGGACCGAGAAGCAACTGGTCTGCGTGGGGGAGAAGGAGTGAGCCTCGCGGCGGCGCTCGCGCTCGTCCTCATCCAGGACGCGCCGCCCGCCGCCTTCCGGTACGATGCCGGCCAGGAGCTCCGCTGGCGGCAGAAGGGGGAGGCGGTCGTCGCCGAGCGCATCTTCGACGGGAGAGAGGACGGCGTTTGCCTCCACGTCGCGGTCGAGGCCGAGCTTCGGCTCAAGGTCCTCAGGCGCGAGGGGCGCTCGCACGAGGTCGAGGCGACGCCGCTCTCCTACCGGATCGACTTCAAGACCCCCGAGTGGCTCCGGGAGCTCAAGGACGGGAAGTACACGGACTCCCGGAACGAGGGCGCCGCGGAGGGGCTCACGAAGCCGTTCCGGATGACGATCCTCGAGTCCGGGAAGCGGGAGAAGATCGAGCTTGTCCGGGACGCCGACCTCGTGGCCGCGTGGTACCTGCTCGACGTCCTCCCCGCGCCCCGGGGTTCCCTCCTCGGCTGGTTCGGGGCCCTTCCGGACGGGCCCCGAGAGGGCTCGGAGTGGAAGTCGAGCACGGCGGTCATGCTCGCCCGCGAGGACTTCCTCACGCTCGATTCGGCCGCCTCGCTCGCCAAGGACGCCGTGAAATGGTCCGCCCGGGGGAGCTTCCGCCTGAACCGGGAGAAGACCAAGTATCCCGGCCTCGTCGGGGCCGGCGAGGGGACGCTGACCTTCGACGAGCGCGGACGCGCCTCCTCGGTGCGGGTCTCGTGGTCGGCCAAGACCGCGGGCGGCGTCCCGCTGGCTTCGTTCAATAGCGAGATCACCCTTACGCCGGTCCCGTAGCGGGGTATACTCGGGTCGGATGAAGGACGATCCCCTCTACCGCCCGCTTCCTGACTCCTTTGAGCCTCCGCCTCCTCCCGCGGCGCCGCCCCGGAAACCCGGGTTTTCCTGGTGCCTCGCTCTCTCGGTCCTCCTCTGGTTCGGAGGCGTGCTCGCCGCGCTCTGGTTCGTCGTGCCGAAGTTCGCCGAGGTGTACGAGCAGATCAAGGTCCCGATGCCGTCCGCGACGCTGACGATCCTGGCCCTTTCCGACCTCGCCCTTCGGGGGTGGTGGGCCTTTGCGCCGGCGAGCCTGGCGCTCGCCGCCTGGACCGGGACCTGGCGCGGCCGACCCGCGACGCTCCTCCGGGTCCTCGTTCCCCTCGCCTTCATGGCCACGGTCGGATTTGTCGCGTTCGGTCTCTTTCTTCCCTTGTGTGGCACCTTGGGACGCTGCCCATGATCGCGGTTCTCGCGCTCATCTTCCTCCAGGACGCGGTCACGAAGGAGGAGGTCATCCGCCTGACCAAAGAGGGCGCCTCGGAGGCGGCGATCCTCGAGCGGATCGGCCGCGCGAAGTTCGAGCTCTCGGCGGACGATGTGGTCGAGCTCAAGAAGGCCGCCGTCCCCGAGCGCGTCATCGCCCGCATGATCGAGGGGCCCCGGGACGCCTCGGCGGTCAACCTCGCCCACAAGGCGGTGACGCTCCGAGTGATCGGAAAGACGATCGACGTGGGGAGGGGCGGGGAGACGGTCGAGCGCGGCGCCACGGTCGCCCTCGCGGTCTCCGGCGAGTACCGGATCACGGTGCAGGGCCGGGAGACGGCCTGCACGGTGAAGACGCCGGCCACGCTCACGTTCCGCGGCTGCGACCTCCCGGAGTTCGAGGTCGTGACACTCTACGTCGAGGACGCCCGGGGCACCGACACGGTCCGCGTCGAGACCCGCCTCAAGCGGTAGGGCCGCGATGGGACGGTTCGCGGCGGTCGCCGTCCTCCTCCTCGGGTCTTGCGCCTCGCCTTCGGCAGGGCCGTCAGCCCGGCCGCCCAACATCGTCCTCATCCTGGCCGACGACCTGGGCTACGGGGACGTGGGCTGCTACAACCCCGAGAGCAAAGTCCTCACGCCCCATCTCGACCGCCTGGGCGCGCAAGGCGTCCGGCTCGTCGACGCGCACAGCCCCTCCACCGTCTGCACGCCGTCGCGCTACAGCATCCTCACGGGCCGCATGTGCTTCCGGAACGGTTTCAAGGGGGTCTTCACGGGCGTCGACGGCCCGCTCCTCGAACCCGGGCGGCTGACCATCGCCCAGCTCCTCCGGCGGAAGGGCTATGCGACTTCCTTCGTCGGGAAGTGGCACGTGGGGATGACGTTCTTCAAGGCGGATGGGACGCCGGTCGCGCCCCGCGGCGGCGGCGTGGACAAGGTCCGGCAGGTCGACTTCTCCCGTCCCGTCAAGGACGGCCCGCTCGATGCGGGGTTCGACTCCTTCTTCGGGACCGTCTGCTGCCCGACCACCGACTGGCTCTACGCCTACATCGACGGCGACCGCGTGACGCAGGCGCCGACCGAGCTCGTGCGCCCCCGGGGCGGCGAGTGGACCGACTACGAGCACTTCCGGGCCGGACTCAAGGCCCCCGACTTCGACTTCCGGAAGGTCGACCTCGTCTTCCTCGAGAAGAGCCTCGCCTTCCTCGAGCGGCAGCGCCCCGACCGGCCCTTCTTCCTCTTCCACTCGGCCCAGGCGGTGCACCTCCCGGCGCTCCCGGACGAGCGCTTCGTCGGCAAGACGAAGGCCGGCCCGCTCGGCGACTTCATCTTCGAGTTCGACCACGTGGTGGGCGAGCTCGTTGGCGCGCTCGACCGGCTCGGGCTCGGCGAGAACACGCTCGTCGTCGTGACGAGCGACAACGGGCCGGAGGTCGTCCTGACGCGGCTCCGGGAGGACTTCGGCCACGACAGCGCCCGCCCCTGGCGCGGGATGAAGCGCGACAACTGGGAGGGCGGCCACCGCGTGCCCTTCCTTGCGCGCTGGCCGGGCCGGATCCCGGCGGGGACCGTGAGCGGCGAGACGGTCTGCCTCACGGACCTCTTCGCCACCTTCGCCTCCGCCGCGGGCGCGGAGATCCCAAGCGACGCGGCCGAGGACAGCGCCGACATCCTTCCCGTCCTCCTCGGCAAGGCCGGGGGCCGGCCGGTCCGGGAGTACACGCTCCACCAGACGATCTCGAACGAGCTCGCGATCCGGAGCGGGCCGTGGAAGTACCTGGACCACCGCGGCTCGGGCGGGAACCGCTACGACGGCCCGGCGCTCCGGAAGTACGCGCTTCCGGAGACGGACCCGGCCGCGGCCGCCCAGCTCTACCACCTGGGCGACGACCCCGGCGAGACGCGGAACGTGATCGGCCGGAATCCCGAGGTCGCGGCGCGGCTCAAGGAGCGGCTCGAACAGTTCAAGTCGAGCGGAAGGAGCGTGGAGCGGCGATGAGGCTCGTCCGGCCGGCCCTGCTCGCGCTCATGGGCGCCTGTCTTCCCCCGCCCGAGCGCGAGCCCGATCCCTGGGAGCGCTACGCTCAGGCCCCGGTGCCTCCCGGCAACGTGCGGGTCCGCGTGGAGGCGTTCGAGTTCGCGGCGGAGGACCGGGCCGCCTTCGACCTCGCCCTCCGCTACCGCGACCCCTCGATCGCCGTCTCCGCGGGCCGCCTGGGCGGGCCGAACGGCCTCACGCTCTTCGCGGCGACCGGGAACTTCCTGGCCGCCTTCCGGGCCGAGAGCCGGCGCTACCGATCGCGGCGCGAGACCACGCAGTCGCTCCTGGTCGCCGAGGGGGCGGAGGGCTCGTTCCAGTCCGTCGAGCGCCGCGCCGCCCCGGCCGCGGTCGTGATCCCCGTCTACGACGGCGCCGTCGTCGTCCGGACGATCCGGACGGAGGGGACGGGGAGCGGGATGGCGGTCCGGCCGCGGCCGTTGCCCGACGGCCGCCTCGAGATCGAGCTCACCCCCTGGCTCGCGTCCCGGGAGGGCGGGGGGATCCGCCTCACGGAGCTCTCGACGCGCGTCGCCGTCCGGCCGGGCACGCCCGTCGTCCTCCTCAGCGCGGACGAAACCTCCGAGACGCTCGGGACGGCGCTCCTGGGCCTCCGCAGCTCCGCGGGCCTCCGCCGGACCCTCCTCGTCCTCGTGGCCGAGCGGTAGCGCCGTTGGGCGCGTTAGGGGCGCAACGTTCGTGGATGAGTAGGATTGGGTCACATTCTCGATCTCATTGTCCCGTAGGGAGATCGTCCGGTTCATGTCCTGGCATGCCCCTTGCAATGGGGACACCGTGTTGCGACTTGCGGCCCGTTTCGGAGGCCATTAGACTTCCATGATGCGGAAGGAAGAGGTCGATCGGTTTGCCCTGAAGCGTCCCTTCGAGCCGTTCGAGATCCGCCTGGTGGACGGACAGCGGTTCCGGTTCAACCGGGTCGAGGAGTTCCTGGTGGGACGGCACGAGTTGGTGACGATGAACCGCCGGGGATCGGCGGTGTTCATCGGCATCGGCATGATCTCGACGATCGGGCCGCCCTCGCCAGGGGCGCGGCGCCGGCCGCGGGGCGGGCCGAAGCGGCGTTGAGGGGGCTTCAGGCCAGGCCGTCGGGGGCCGCGGCGAAGGCCGAGTCGCCGGGCCCGGGGAGGCGGTCGAGGAGGCAGAGCATCGTGGCCGCCGAGGAGGCGAGCGCGCCGGTCAGCGAGGCCCGCAGGCGCGCCATCCCGCGGTGGATGTTCGTCCCCACGGTGCCGCGCGGCCAGTCCAGCATCTCGGCCACTTCCTCGTACGAGAAGCCCTCGCAGTAGTGGAGGACGATCGGCTGGCGGTAGTCGTCGGGGAGCCCGTCCACGGCCTTCCGGAGGATCTCGAAGTCCTCGGCCGACCAGCGCTCGTCCGGCGTGAGGACGGCCGCGTTCGCCGGGAGGCGCCGGGCGCGGGAACGCCTGGCCTCGAGCGCCGCGTTGACCGCGATCCTCCGGAGCCAGGCCCCGAAGCGGCCGGAATCCCGGAGGCAGGGGAGCTTCTCGATCGCCTGGACGCAGGCGGCCTGCGCGGCATCGTGGGCGTCCGCGTCGTTCCGGAGGATCCTCCGGGCGGCGCGGTAGGCGTCCTCCCGGTGGCGCCCGAGGAGCGCGTCGAGCGCGCCCCGGTCGGACCTCTCCCTCCAGGCCCGCAGCAGGTCTCCGTCGTCCATCACCCCCTATGATGGCCGGGAGGGCCCCGCGATTTCAGGAATTCATCTTCTCCGGTCCAGGAAGCCCTGGGTGCGGCGGAGGAGGAGGTGACCCTCGAGCTTCCGGGCCAGGTCCTGCGCCGCGCCCACGACGATGAGAAGCCCGGTCCCGCCCAGGAAGACGTCGAAGGTCCGCTCCAGCCCGAGGGCGCGGCCCGCGAGTCCCGGCGCGATCGCGACGACCGCGAGGAACGCCGCGCCGACGAGCGTCAGGCGGACCAGGATCCGGTCGAGGTGCTCGGCGGTGCGTTCCCCCGGCCGGATGCCCGGGATGAAGGTGCCGTTCTCCTTCAGGTGGAGGGCGATCTCCGAAGGCCGATGGAAGAGGTAGGTCCAGAAATAGGCGAAGAAGACGATGGCGGCAAGCTCGAGGAGGGTCGCCGGGAAGGATCCCGGGGCGAGAAGCGAGCGGAGGCCGCCCAGGCCCGGGACGAGGGCGGCGACCTGGGGGAGGACGAGCAGGGCGGAGGCGAAGATGACGGGCATGACGCCCGCGGCATTCAGCTTGAGCGGGAGGTGGCTCGCGCCGCCGAGGGTCATCCGGCGGCCGCGGACCTCCTTGGGGGACCGGAGGGGGAGGCGGCGCTGGGCCCGGCTCACGAAGACGGTCCCCACGACCGCGGCGAGGAAGGCGGCGACGACGAGGGGGATGGCGTCCGGGCCCCGGTCGCCCGCCCGGACGCGTTCCGCCAGCTCCCCGAGCGCGGCGGGCATGCGGGAGACGATCCCGGCCAGGATGAGGACGCTCGGCCCGTTCCCGAGGCCGCGCTCGGTGATCTGCTCGGCCAGCCAAAGGACGAGGAGCGCGCCGGCCGTCATGCCGGCGACGAGGCCGATCCAGGTCGCCGGCCCCCGCGATGCCAGGAGGGGCCCGGCCTCGCCCGCGAGCTGTGAGGCGGCGAACGCAGCCTGGAGGAGGGCGACCGCTGCCGTGGCGTATCGCGTGTACTTCTCCACGATCCTGCGTCCGGCCGTCCCTTCGCGCGCGATCGCCTCCAGGGCGGGGCTGGCCTTGGCGAAGAGCTGGACGGCGATCGAGGCCGTGATGTACGGGCCGATGCCGAGCGAAAAGAGGGCCAGGCGCCCCAGGGCGCCCCCCGTCAGGAGCTCGAGATAGGCCCAGGCGCTTCCCATCGCGTCGGAAGCCGACGCCGCGAAAGCCTCGACGGCCGCGGGATCGACGCCGGGGAGGGAGATGTGGGAGCCGATCCGGAAGGCGACCAGGAGCGCCGCCGTCCAGGCCAGCCGGCGCCGGACCTCCGGGATCCCGAGCAGGTCGCGGATCGCGCTCACCGGAGGGTCCGGAGCGCCCGGGCGAGGCGGCGGACGAGCGACCTCCGGGGCCGCCGGAGGAGGATGCGGAGCCCGTGCCGCCCGCGCGCCATGGCGTCCCTCCTGTCGAAGGGAGGGATGGGCGGGGAGGCGCGCCGCTTTCAGGAATCCGCTAGGATCTCGGAGGGGCGAGCTCGCGGAGCCAGCGGTCGATCCGGCCGGAGAACTCGACGTGGCGGGCCTGGTTGAGGTCGAGCTGGGTCTTCATGCGGTCGACGGTCAGCTTCATCTGGTCCCGGTAGCGGGTATCCATCGCGCGGCGCTGGGCGTCGTAGGCCGCGGCGTTCTCGGAGGTCCGGGAGGGAAGGGCCCGGCGGGCGTCCTCGTAGTCCTGCCGGTATTGCACGACGTCGGTGATCGACACCCGGGTCATCTCGGCGAAGCGGGAGCGGGCGTTCGCGGGGATGCCGAGGTAGTCGGCGGTGGCGTCGAGGACGGTCTCGAAGTACTTCGCCTCGTCGATCTTGCCCCGCGCGTCGAAGACCCGCTCGAGGTCCTTCCAGAACGCGCGGAACTGGGTCTGCTCGTTGAGGATCTCGGCGACCTCGGGGTCCCCGATGGTGGCCACGGGGGGCGCGGCCGCCGAGGCGGAGGCGGCGCCGGCGTCGGGCGGGGGCGCGGCGACGGGGGGCGGAACGCCGCGAAGCTCGGCCACCTCGCGGCGAAGGGCGGCGAGCTCCCGGAGGACCAGGTCGCTGCGGTCGGCGCCCGGCGCGGCGGAGACCGGCCGGCCTTCGGGGAGAGCGGGGGCGGGGCCCGAGGAGCCCGGGCGTGGCGGATCCTCGTTGAGCTTGCGGAAGGCGACCACGTTGAGCAGCCCGGAGACCCCGAGGAGGACCCCGAGGAGGACGGCGACGGTGCGGTTCCGGTCCATGAGACACCCCCTGCGACGATCTTCCCGTTCCCAGCTTAACGGATCGTGAAGGCGGGGGGAAGGGCCGCGGACTAGCGGCTCACCGCCCAGAGCCCGCTGATGCGGTCGTAGTAGACGAGCACCCGCTCGTCCCCCTGGACGGGAGTCTCGCCCGGCTGGGCGAGGACGCCCCAGGGCGTCCGCCCGCGCCAGGCGTGGATCTCGAGGATGCGCTCCGTGACCACGAGGTCGTCCCTGGGATCCGCGGAGAGCCCGGCGCCGTCGGCCAGGTCGGCCAGCTGGTCGCAGACCTTGGCGTTGACGCGGCCCAGGTGCGCCTCGGTAGAGGCGTGGAGGAATCCGCGGAGGAGCGCCTCGACGGCGCGGCGGAGGGAGTCGCGGTCCGAGAACACGATCCGGGAGAGGCCGTCGTCCTGAGTGGCGAAGAGGAGGGCGGCCTCGGGAGCCGACAGCCGCATCTGGGAGAGGTCCTGGTGGAGGAGGGAGAGCGTGGAGTCGGCGATCACGGTCTTGGCGGACACGCGCGCGCCCGCCCACTCGAAGCGGCCCCGGCCGTTCCAGGCCTCGGCCAGCCGGAGGAGGCCCTCCCCGGAGACGCGGAAGACGTAGCCCCGGAGGAGCTCGACGGGGACGTCCAGGCCGTCCCGGAGGAGCCGGGTGCGGGCGATGCGGTCCGCCCGCCAGATTTCGGCGCGGTCCCCCTCGGTCCGGGTCACGATCCCGGCCAGCTTCTCGCGGACCTCGTTCTCGGACTCGCGGGTGATGGACTCCCAGTAGTTGGGGTTCAGGAGGTCGGGGGGCATCCGGTAGACGAAGGCCTCGAGCGCGCGGATCTCCGGCCCGAAGAGGCTTCCGAACTCGCGGAGCGTGACGCCCTGCGCGTAGAAGTGGTACTCGCGGGGCCCGGCGGCCCGGGTGAGGAGCTCCAGGGGCGTGCGTCCGCGGGCGTCCTGGAGGAGGAGTTCGCGGGGATTCATCGTCGCTTCGGTCGCGGTCATTCGTCGCACCGGGAGAGTACAGGCGCGGAAGCGCGCTTGGCAACGAAATTCCGTTGACTTGGAAAGGGGGCTGCCTAGAATGAACCCCGCATCCGCCCCTTCGGACGGCAGGAGGAATCCCCCATGGGCATCCGCGTCGCCATCAACGGCTTCGGGCGCATCGGCCGGCTCGTCTTCCGAGCCCTGCACGAGCAGGGCCTGCTGGCGAAGGAGCTGGAGCTCGTGGCGGTGGGCGACATCGTCCCGTCGGACAACCTGGCCTACCTCCTGAAATACGACTCGACGCAGGGGCCCTTCAAGGGCACGGTGGGGTCCCGCAAGTCCGCCCCGGACAAGCCCGAGGACGACGTCCTCGTGGTCGACGGGAGGGACATCCGGGTCGTCTCGGCCAAGACCCCCGCCGAGCTTCCCTGGAAGGACCTGGGCGTCCAGCTCGTGATCGAGTCGACCGGTCTCTTCACGGATGCGGAGAAGGCCAAGGGCCACCTCTCGGCGGGCGCGAAGAAGGTGATCATCAGCGCGCCGGCCAAGGGCGAGGACATCACGATCGTCATGGGCGTGAACGACGGGAAGTACGACCCCGCGAAGCACCATGTCGTCTCGAACGCGTCGTGCACCACGAACTGCCTGGCGCCGCTCGTCCACGTGGTCCTCAAGGAGGGCTTCGGCCTGGCCGAGGGCCTGATGACGACGGTGCACTCCTACACGGCGACGCAGAAGACTGTCGACGGCCCCTCGAAGAAGGACTGGAAGGGCGGGCGGAGCGCGGCGCTCAACATCATCCCCTCGACCACCGGGGCGGCCAAGGCGGTCGGCCTGGTCCTCCCCGAGATCAAGGGGAAGCTGACGGGCATGGCGTTCCGGGTCCCGACGCCCACCGTCTCGGTCGTCGACCTCACGTTCAAGACGGTGAAGGAGACCTCGCTCGACGAGATCAAGGCGGCCATGAGGAAGGCCTCCGAGACCTACTTGAAGGGCGTCCTGGCCTACACGGAGGACGAGGTCGTGTCTTCCGACTTCATCCACGACTCGCGCTCGTCCATCTTCGACGCCGGAAGCTGCATCGAGCTGAACAGGAACTTCTTCAAGCTCGTCAGCTGGTACGACAACGAGTGGGGCTACTCCTGCCGGGTCTCCGAGCTCGCCCGGCTCATGGCGTCCAAGATGCTCTAGCATGGAGAAGCTGAGCGTCCGCGACCTCGCCGTCCGGGGGAAGCGGGTTCTCGTCCGCGTGGATTTCAACGTCCCGATCAAGGACGGGAGGGTGGGCGACGACCTCCGGATCCGGGCGGCCCTTCCCACGATTCGGCACCTCCTCGGGCAAGGCGCGCGGGTGGTCCTCGTCTCGCACCTGGGGCGGCCCGAGGGGAAGGCGAACGCGAAGTACTCGCTCAAGCCCGTGGCCGAGCACCTCTCGGCGCTGCTCGGGAAGGAAGTCGCGTTCGGCGAACCGGCGGGCGACCTCTCGCTCCTCGAGAACGTGCGCTTCGACCCCGGCGAGGAGAAGAACGACGACGCTCTCGCCCGGAAGCTGGCCTCCTACGGGGACGTCTACGTGAACGACGCCTTCGGGACCGCCCATCGCGCGCACGCGTCGACGGCGGGGGTGACGAGGCACTTCGAGCAGTCGGCCGCCGGGTTCCTGATCGAGAAGGAGATCCGGTTCCTCGGCGCGGTGCTTCGCGGGCCGGAGAAGCCGTTCGTGGCGCTCCTGGGGGGCGCCAAGGTGTCGGACAAGATCCTGGTCCTCGAGAAGATCGCCGACAAGGTGGACGCGGTCCTGGTGGGGGGAGGAATGGCCTATACCCTCCTGAGGGCGCAGGGGAAGCCGATCGGGGCCTCCAAGCTCGAGGCGGACAAGATCGAGGTGGCGAAGAAAATCCTCGCCTCCGCCCGGGTCGTCCTCCCGGTCGATCACGTGGCCGCCGACAGGTTCGACGCGGCCTCGAAGACGCAGGTGGTGGCCGACGTCCCGGACGGCTGGATGGGCCTGGACATCGGCCCGAAGACCGTCGAGCTCTTCAAGTCCGAACTCGCCAGGGCCCGAACCGTCCTCTGGAACGGGCCGCTCGGGGTCTGCGAGTTCGAGTCCTGCCGGAACGGGACGCGCTCGATCGCCGAGTTCCTGGCGGGCCATTCCGCCCAGACGATCGTGGGCGGGGGGGACACGGCGGACGCGGTCCAGGACTTCGGAGTGGCCGACCGCATGGCCCACGTCTCGACGGGCGGGGGCGCCTCCCTCGAGTTCCTCGAGGGCAAGGAGCTCCCCGGCATCGCCGCCCTCACCGAACGTCGGTAAACCTACCAGGAAGGTTTACCGTCATGCCTGTCTATTTTATGAGCAGGAATGACGGTAAACCTTCCTGGTAGGTTTACCGGCACGGTAATATGGCGGGGAATGCCCCCGATCCGGCTGGCGCCCTCCATCCTGAATTCGGACTACGCGCGCCTCAAGGACGAGATCCAGAAGGCCGAGGCGGGCGGGGCGGACATGATCCACGTAGACGTCATGGACGCCCACTTCGTCCCGAACCTCTCGATGGGGCCGGGGCTGGTCGAGTCGATCCGGAAGGTGACGAAGCTCCCCCTCGACCTCCACCTCATGATCATGGCCCCCGAGCGCTTCGTGGACCCCTTCGCGAGCGCGGGGGCGGACTCGATCACCTTCCACGCGGAAGCCGTGGCCCAGGACTACGCCCGGAAATATAAGGAGCGGGGCTGGGCGATTCAGCTCGTCTGCAAGGACTTCTACGACCGCCGGAGGCTGGACGCGACGATCGAGGCGATCCGGAAGCGGGGGAAGAAGGTCGCCGTGGCGCTCAACCCGGACACCGAGGGCGAGGTCGTGGAATTCCTCGACCGGGTGGACATGGTGCTCGCGATGACCGTGTGGCCCGGCTTCGGCGGCCAGAAGCTGATCGAGCCCGTCCTTCCGAAGGTGGCCCGGCTCCGGAAGCGGGCGCCGCAGATCGACATCCAGGTGGACGGGGGCGTGGACCTCGGGAACGTGGAGCAGGCGGCGGCCGCGGGGGCGAACGTGATCGTGGCGGGGACGAGCGTCTTCCACGCTCCCGACCCGGCCGCGGCCCTGCGGCAGATGCGGGAGATGGCGGAGAAGGCCCATGGCGTTTGAAAAGATCAAGAAGCTGATGTCCCGGAAGAAGCAGATCCCGGGCGACCTCTGGATGAAGTGCCCGGACTGCGGGGGCATGATCTTCAAGAAGGAGGTCGAGGACCGCAAGAAGGTCTGCACGGAGTGCCAGTACCACTTCACCGTCACGCCCCAGGAGCGGATCGACCTCATGCTCGACGCGGGCACCTGGAACGAGCTCTGGCCGGGTCTCGAGTCCGTCGACGCGCTCAAGTTCGAGGGCGAAGTCTCCTACCGGAAGAAGCTCGCCGCCGCCGAGAAGGAGACGGGCCAGAAGGACGCCTGCCTCGTCGGGACCGGGAAGATGGACGGCCGGGACCTCGTCTTCGGCCTCACCGACTCGCGGTTCATGATGGGCAGCATGGGGTCCGTCCTCGGCGAAAAGGTCGCGCGCGCCTTCGAGCACGCCACCGAGCGGAAGCTCCCGGTCGTCTTCGTGTCCGGCTCGGGGGGCGGAGCCCGCATGTTCGAGGGCTGCCTCTCGCTCATGCAGATGGCCAAGACGTCCGCGGCAATCGCGCGGCACGGCGAGGCGGGCGGCCTCTTCGTCTCGATCCTGACCAACCCGACCATGGGCGGCGTGATGGCGAGCTTCGCCGCGCTCGGCGACGTCCTGATCGCCGAGCCCAAGGCCCTCCTCGGCTTCGCGGGCCCGCGCGTGATCGAGCAGACCATCAAGCAGGCCCTGCCGAAGGGCTTCCAGACCTCGGAGTTTCTGCTCGACCACGGCTTCATCGACATGGTCGTCCCCCGGGTCCGGCTCAAGGCCGAGGTGTCGCGCCTCCTCTCCTACCTCGCCCCCGCGGCGTGAACCAGGAATCCGGAATCCAGAATCCGGAATCCGGCGACCGCCCCCGGGGGGGCGGGGGATCCGCGGGATTCCGGATTCCGGATTCCGGATTCCCGCCATGATCCGCGTCGCCCTAGTCATCGGGCGGATGAACGTGGGAGGGGCGGAGGCGGAGCTCGCGCGCCTGGCCCGGGGCCTGGACCGGACGCGCTTCGAGCCCCACGTGGTCATCCTCCAGGACGCCGGCCCCCTCGCCGACGCGCTCGGGGACGTCCGCCCCGTCGTCCTGAACCGGAATCGGAAGTGGCGGCCGGGCACGTGGCGGGCGCTCGCTCGGGAGCTCCGGTCGATCCGGCCGGACGTCGTCCAGTCCTTCCTTTTCACGGAGAACGTCTTCTGCCGCTGGGCGGGGCAGGGCGCGGTCGTGTCGGGGCTCCAGGGCTCGCTCAGCGACGCGCGGGAGACCGGGCCCTCCCTCAAGCTCTGGCTCGAGCGCCGGACCTGGCCCCGCGCGGCCGCGGTCGTCTCCAATTCCGAGCACTACCGGAACCTCTATCACGCCCTGGGCCTGGACGCGTCAAAGATCACGGTGATCCCGAGCGCCGTCGAGCCCGTCGGGGCCGACGGCGGGGCGGTCCGCGGCGAGTTCGGGATCGGGCCGGAGGAGGTGCTCGTGACCTGCGTCGCGCGCCTGGTCGAGCGGAAGGGCCACGAGGACCTGCTCCGCGCGAAGGCCCCCGTCCGCCTCCTCTTCGCCGGCGACGGGCCCATGCGCCGGCGGCTCGAGGGGCGCGGGGCGATCCTGGCCGGGTGGAGGCGGGACGTCCCCGACCTGCTCGCGGCGAGCGACGTCGTGGCGCTTCCCGCGCGGTTCGGGGAGGGCTGCCCGAACGCCCTCCTCGAGGCGATGGCCGCGGGGAAGCCGGTAGTCGCGGCCCGCTCGGGCGGGATCCCCGAAGTCGTGGCCGACGGCGAGACGGGCCTCCTCGTCGAGCCGGGCGACGCGGCCGGCCTGGGGTCGGCGCTCGCGCGGCTCGCGTCCGACCCGTCGCTCCGGAGCCGGATGGGCGAGGCGGGACGCGCCCGCGCGCGCGAGCGCCACTCGATCGGGGATTTCGTCCGCGCGTACGAGTCCCTGTACTTCAAATTGACGGGGTCCGCCGCCCCGGTATAATGAGGCCCACATGCCCCCCATGCCCCTGATCCGACAGGAGTCGGGCGTCGAGCAGTACCTGAAGGAAATCCAGGACGTCGCCCTCCTCACCGCCGCCCAGGAGCAGCAGCTCGCCCGGCGGATGAAGAAGATGAACTCGAAGGACCCCGCCGCCGCGGCCGACGCCCGGGCGGCCCGGGAGCAGTTCATCAAGGCGAACCTCCGGCTCGTGGTCTCGGTGGCCAAGAACTACCTGAACAAGGGGCTCTCGTTCCTCGACCTGATCGAGGAGGGGAACCTCGGCCTCCTCCGGGCCGTCCAGCGCTTCGACCCGGCCCGGAAGTGCCGCTTCTCGACCTACGCGACCTGGTGGATCCGGCAGGCCATCCGGCGCGCGCTCGTCAACACCGCCAAGACCGTCCGCGTGCCGTCCTACATGGTCGAGATCATCGCGAAGTGGAAGACCCTCCAGAACGAGTTCACCCAGAAGCACGGGCGGAAGCCCGACATGCACGAGATGGCCGAGGCGATGGATCTCGGCTCGGAGGGCCTCGAGATCCTCAAGCGCGCCATCAACGCCTCGGACAACTTCTCGAGGCCGGTGAGCCTGGACGTCATGTGGCCCACGAACGAGGTGGCGGACCTCAAGGAGTCCTCGTCCCCCGACAAGAGCGTGCTCAGCCAGATGGACTCCGAGCGGATCGAGACGCTCCTCCGGTCGATCAACGAGCGCGAGGCGGCCGTGCTCCGCCTCCGCTATGGGCTGTATGATGGGCAGCCGATGACGCTCGGCGACATCGGGAAGCGCCTCCGGATCACCCGCGAGCGGGTCCGGCAGATCGAGAAGATCGCGCTGCGCAAGCTCAACAAGAGGCTGGGAGGGAAGGACGGCGAAGAGTAGTTACCAGTTTCCAGTTGCCAGTTGCCAGTCTCCAGGGCGGACTCGAACGGGGAACTGGAAGCCGGGAGCTGAGGAATGACCAGTCTGGCCAGGAAGGTCGGGTCGCTCGTCCGGGACGTCAAGGACTTCCCGAAGAAGGGGATCGTCTTCAAGGACATCACCCCGATCCTCCAGGACGCCGTCACGTTCGACCGCGTGCTCGCCGCCATGGAGGCCTACGGCCGGAACCGGGGCGCCGACCTCGTGGCGGGCATCGAGTCGCGGGGCTTCATCTTCGGGGCGGCCGTGGCGGCGCGCCTCGAGCTCGGCTTCGTCCCGGTCCGGAAGCACGGGAAGCTTCCCTGGAAGACGGTCGGCGTGAAGTACGATCTCGAGTACGGGGTCGACCACCTCGAGATCCACAAGGATGCGGTCCAGAAGAAGCAGCGCGTCCTCGTCGTGGACGACGTCCTGGCCACGGGCGGGACCATGGCCGGGACGTGCAAGCTGATCGAGAAGGTGGGAGGCGTGGTCGCCGGCTGCGCGGTCCTCGTCGAGCTCGGGTTCCTGAAGGGGCGGAAGAAGCTCAAGAAGCGCGACGTCTTCGCGCTCCTCAACATCCCGGTCCCCGCGCCGCCCCCGCCGCACCGGGGATCGCTGAGGGTTCCCTGATGAGGGCCGCCGCGCTCGTCCCGGCGCTCCTCCTGGCCGGCTGCGCCTCGGCCCCGCCCCGCTCGCCGGGCGCCGAGGGCGTGACCGCCGCCGTCCGCGGCATGTACGAGGCCTTCAAGGACCGGAACCTGGACGGCGTGGCCCCCTACATGACCGAGGACTCGACCTGCTACGACGTCTATACGAGCAGGATGCTGGTCGGCCGGAAGGCCGTCCTCGACCACTTCGCCGCCATCCTCGCCCGCCACCCGAAGGACGAGAAGTGGGAGGCCGCGATCGAGGACATGCAGGTGGCCGTCGAGGGCGACCAGGCCGTCGCGACCTACAAGATCAGCACCCGGGCCGAGGGCGCCCACATGCTGGCCGCCGTCACCCACGTCTTCCGCCGCGTGGACGGCCGCTGGCTCGCCTCGCACCTCCACCGGAGCTGGAACGCCCCGCCGGAGAAGTAGAAGTCAGTCGGCCTTCGCCCATCCCTCGCGCGCGGGGTCGGCGGGCCAGCGGAGGACCGGATTCCCCCGCGTGTCGGACCGGTAGACCGTCCCGGACTCGCTCACGATGAACGTGGCGCGGCCGGTCCGTCCGTACTCGGCGGGATAGGCGCAGAAGCCGAAGCGGGCGGGATGGCGGCCGGATCCGTCCGACTCCATCGCGCGGTACAGGTACCCGGCGATCGGGACGGCGCCCGGGCGTCCCCCGTCGGCCCGGGCCATCGAGGCGTCGATCAGCTTCATCATCTCCACGCGGCCCGGCCCGGCGGGGGCGAGGAGGGCGTGGAGGCCGGCCACGTCCGCGGTCCAGTAGTCCCGGACCCCGTTCCCGTCCCGGTCGTTGTCGCGGAAGTCCTCCTCGGCGCTGACCAGCGTCCGGAGGAAGGCGGGCGGGTGCCGCTCGTTGAGGGGCCCCGGGTCATGCCCCGTGAGGCTCCACGCGACGAACGCCCCCGCGACGGCGAGCGCCAGGCACGCCAGGAGGAGCCCGGGACCGGCCCGCCACGGCGGTCGGGCCGTCACTCGATCACCTTCGGACCGGTGGGCGGCGCGGTCGGATCGCAAGGAAAGCGCAGGACAGGCTTCCCCTCCGTGTCCAGCTTGAAGATCGTTCTCCCCTCGTTCACCACGTACGTCCACCGTCCGGTCCGGCCATAGGCGGCGGGATAGGCGCAGAAGCCGAACTTCGTGGTGTTCTTCTCCTTCGCGCGCCGGGGGTTTCCCGTCGTCTCCTGCCGATAAGGGACGCCCTCCTCGTCCAGGTCCATGGCCCGGAAGTGGTAGCCCCGGAAGGGGCGGGCGTCGGGATGCGAGGCGTCGGCCTCGGCGATCCGGGCGTCGATGAGCCGGATCGAGGCGGTCTGCCCCGGGACGCCGGTCGGCCCGCCGAGGACATGGAGGCCGGCCACGTCCGCGGTCCAGAAGTCGTGGACCCGGTTCCCGTCGCGGTCGTTGGCGCGGAAGTCCGTCTCCGCCGTGGCCAGGGTCTCCAGGCAGTCCGCGGCGTTCCGCTCGTTGGCGTCGAGCATCCGGCGCTTCCACCACCGCCAGCCCCCGAAGGAGGCCGCCGCGAGGATGATCAGGACGACCCAGACGCCCGCTGAGGGCGCCCTTGACCTTCTCTCGACGCTCACTCCGGGAGGAGTATATCCCCCGAAAAGGAGTTGCAGAACGGAGGCCGTTCCCATACATTCGCGCCGACAACCGACAGGGAAGAGGGACGACGACCATGTACGACCAGATCGCGAAGCGGCTCGGGGACGCGGCCGACTCGCTCCTCGGGTTCAAGACCCCGAAGATCGCCAAGGAGCGCCTCCACGTGCCCGGCCCGGACTGGGTCGACCGGATCTTCGCCCCGAGCGATCGGAACAACCGCGTCCTCGCGAACCTCCAGCGGATCTTCGGGAGCGGGCGCCTCGCGGGCACGGGCTACGTCTCCATCCTCCCCGTCGACCAGGGGATCGAGCACTCGGCCGGGGCGAGCTTCGCGAAGAACCCGGACTACTTCGACCCGGAGAACGTCGTCCGGCTCGCGCTCGAGGGCGGCTGCAACGCCGTGGCCTCCACCTTCGGCGTGCTCGGGGCCGTGGCCCGGCGCTACGCCCACAGGATCCCCTTCCTCGTCAAGATCAACCACAACGAGCTCCTGACCTACCCGAACAAGTACGACCAGATCCTCTTCGGGACGATCAAGGAGGCGCACGAGATGGGCGCGGCGGCGGTCGGGGCGACCGTCTACTTCGGCTCGGCCGAGAGCGGCCGCCAGATCGTGGAGATCGCCCAGGCCTTCGCCCAGGCCCACGAGCTCGGGATGGCCACCGTCCTCTGGTGCTACACCCGCAACAGCGCCTTCAAGACCAAGGAGAAGGACTACCACGTCTCGGCCGACCTGACCGGCCAGGCCAACCACCTGGGCGTCACGATCGAGGCGGACATCGTCAAGCAGAAGCTCCCCGAGAACAACGGCGGCTTCAAGGCCCTGAACGCCGGCAGCTCGAGCTACGGGAAGCTCGACGAGCGGATGTACACGGAGCTCTCGAGCGAGCACCCCATCGACCTCTGCCGCTACCAGGTGGCCAACGGCTACATGGGCCGCACGGGCCTGATCAACAGCGGCGGGCCCTCCGGGAAGGACGACTTCGCCGAGGCCGTCGTCACCGCCGTCATCAACAAGCGCGCGGGCGGGATGGGGCTCATCTCCGGCCGCAAGGCCTTCCAGCGGCCGATGAAGGAGGGGGCCCAGCTCCTCCACGCCATCCAGGATGTCTATCTCTGCAAGGAGGTCACCGTCGCCTGATCCCGACGGCTCGAAAGGAGGGTTCCATGAAGCGTCTGTTCGCCTGCGCCCTGGCTGCCGCCTTCCTTCTCGTCCCCCTCGGCTGCCACGTGCACGGGGTCGGCAAGCCGCACCCGCACGGCGCACCTCCGGGCCAGGTCAAGAAGGCGATGTACCGCTGCGGCGGCTGCAAGGTGATCAAGGACTTCCCGGGGAGCTGCCATGGGAAGGTGATGATCAAGATCGACTGAACCGGGCCCCCGCCCGCGCCTCAGGTCCGGACGAGCACCGTGTGGAGCGTCCGGATGCAGCGGTCCTGGACCACGTAGAGCCCCGCGTCGCTTGCCTTCCTCGCCGCCGGGTCGTGGACGATCCCGCTCTGGAGCCAGAGGCAGTCGGCCTTCGCCTCGACCGCCTCGTCGGCGATCGGGGGGACGGCGTCCGGGGCGCGGAACACGTTCACGATGTCGGGCTTCTTCGGGAGCGACTTCACGTCGGGATAGCACTTCCGTCCCAGGATCTCGGGCGCCGCAGGGTTGACGGGGATCACGTCGTAGCCCTTCTCGATCAGCCACTTCGCGATCTGGTGGCTGTCGCGGTCCGGCTTGGGAGAGCAGCCCACCACGGCGATTGTCTTCGATCCGATCAGGACGCGCCGGATGGCCTCGGGGTCGTCGGTGATGATCATCGCGCGAGTATAGCCTGCGGGGCGGCCTCAGGGAACCCTGTAGACGACCCGGGCGCTCCGGAGGGAGCCGGTCCAGAAGCCGGCCCGTTCCTTCCGGTCGACGTACTGGTCGGTGGAGTCGTAATGGTAGACCAGGGCGTAGCGGCCGCGCGGGGCGGCCTTCCAGACGGCGAAGGGGTGCGGGTTCAGGGCCACACGGGGCTTGCCCGGCTCGAGGGTGAAGAAGCGGCCGTGCGGCTCCTCCAGGTAGAACGTGGAGCCCGCCAGGGGGTCCTCGGTCGGCTCCAGGTACTCCTGCTTGGGATGGCCGCCCACGTCCCAGAGCCGGAGGGCCCGGTCCGACTCGTTCACCCAGAACTCCAGCGCCTCGATCCGCTCCTCGGGGCCGTAAACCGCGCGGGGGACGAGGGCTCCGTAGCGCAGGCCGCGGACCGCGGGCGAGGAGAGCGTCTCGAGGAGCTGCGCGGAGCGGAAGGCGAGCGAGGGGCTCCCCGCGGCTCCGGCCCGGAGCGCCTCCTTCACCCGTTCCCGGTCGGCTGCGAGCAGGGCGGACAGGGCCTCCCGGATCTCGCCCGGTTCCTCCCGCTCCAGGCCCCGCAGCGGCTCGCGGAGCGACGGTTCCACGGGGAGGAGCTCGATCCTGGAGAGGAGCTGGCGGAGTCGGCCGCGGACCTCGAGTTCCGGGTGGTCCAGGAACGGCTCGAGCGAGGCGCGCGCCGGCGCCCCCGCCCGGAGGATCTCGAGCTCGGCCGCCCGCCGGGCGGCGGGATCCTCGCTCCCGAGCGCCTCCACCCAGCGCTTCGCGTTCGAGGCGGCGTCCCCCTGGCCGAGGACGAGGAGAAGCGCCAGGATTCGCATGCGGGCCTCCTCCCTTACAGGACGCGCCGCCGGGCTCAGGCCCCGCGCTGAAGCGACTCGTAGTCCGCCACGTCCTCGGGGCTTCCCACGACGAACGGGACCTTCTGGTGGAGCTCGGTCGGGACGACGTCGAGCACGCGCTCGCGGCCCGTCGTCGCGCGCCCGCCCGCCTGCTCGGCCACCATCGCGAGCGGCGCGGCCTCGTAGAGGAGGCGAAGCTTGGGCTTGGGGGAGGCGGGGTACATGAAGATCCCGCCGTTGACGAGCGTCCGGTGGAAGTCGGCGACCAGCGTCCCCACGTAGCGGAGCGAGTAGGGCCGGCCGGTGGCGGGATCCTTCTCCTTCAGGCGCCGGACGTGGGCGGCCGTCCCGGCGTCCCACGAGGCGGCGTTCCCCTCGTTGATCGAGTAGGTCTTCCCCCGGGCAGGCATCCGGAGGTCCGGGTGCGAGAGGAGGAACTCGCCGACCGAGGGATCGAGCGTGAACCCGTGCACGCCCTTCCCGGTGGTGTAGACGAGCATGACGCTCGACCCGTAGAGCACGTAGCCGGCCGCCACCTGGCGCGAGCCCGGCTGGAGGCAGTCCTCGATCGCCCCGTCCCCGCCCGGCGTCACCCGCCGGTGGATCGAGAAGATCGTCCCGATCGAGATGTTGACGTCGATGTTGGAGGAGCCGTCGAGCGGGTCGAAGAGGAAGACGTACTTTCCGCGCGGATGTTCCCGCGGGATCCGGATGAGCTCCGCCGTCTCCTCGCTCGCCATGCAGCAGAGGAGGCCGGTCCGGCCCATGCCCACCTCGAGCCGGTCCTGGGCGTAGACGTCGAGCTTCTGGACCCGCTCGCCGTGGACGTTCTCCCGGCCGGCGGCGCCCAGGATGTCGATCAGGCCCGCCCGCCGGACCTCGCGGGCGATCATCTTGACCGCGAGGACGAACTCCCAGAGGAGCGACGTGAACTGGCCGGACGCCGAGGGGTGGAGCTTCTGCTGCTCCGTCAGGTGCCTCTGGAGGGTGACCGGCCCGATCATGCGACGAGATCCCCGACGAGCTCCCGCGTCCCGGGCACGCCCAGGCGCCCCAGGACGGCCCCGTAGCGGCGCTCGAGGTCGGCCATGATCGCGTCGCGCGCGGGGAGGTCCCAGAGCTCCCGCTTGAACGGGCCCCAGGTCCGCTTGATGTTCCGCTCGCGGTCCCGCGCCCCGGAGAGCCCCCGTTCCACGAGCCAGGCGTCCTGCCGGGCCCGGAGCTCCGCGGGGAAGCGGGGGTGGTTGAAGATCGCCCGCTGGAACTCGGTGGCGAGGTGGATCTCGACGCAGCCGGTTGCGGGGAACTCGGCGAGCGTCTCCTCGGGGAGCGTCGAGGCCCCGTGCTGGACGGTGCCCGCCAGGCCCCGCGCCCGGGCCGCCCGCGAGATCGCCCGGTGCGCCGCGAAGTCCACCACGGGGCGCGCGCGCGTCCCGTCCGCGAGCACCGTTCCCCCGTGCTCCGTGCCCGCCTGGATGCTCACCTTCGAGATCGGCTTCCCCGTCCAGCGGCAGGCGTCGAAGTACGCCTCGAACTCCTGGACCGTCGAGTTCTTGTGGCCGACCTCGCCGATCTCGCCGCCCACCGAGACCTCGACCGGCTGGCGGCGCCGGATGAGGTCGGTCAGGGCCGACGTGAGCTCCGCGTTCTCGCGCTGCTGCGCGGCCGGGGTGGGGCGGGAGAGGTCCACGAGCGTCGAGGCGTCGATGTCGATGTTGTAGAAGCCGGCCTCGAGTTCCTCGCCGACCAGGGCCTCCACGGCGGCCCGCTCGGCGGCGGGGTCGGCGGCCCAGCGGGCGGGATCGAACTGGACGTGGTCGCCCTGGAGGAAGACGGGTCCTTCCCACGCCTCGCGGAGCGCGGCCGCGAGGACTCCGGCCGCGAATTCCGCGGGGCGGATGCCGGTGTAGGCCATCTCCCCGCGGGAGATCTCGAAGACGAAGGCCCCCGCGTCGAGGGCCTTCGCCGCGCGGAAGACCGCCCGCGCGCAGTCGTAGACGAGGCCCCGCAGGTTGAAGGCCGGGACGGTGAAGCCCGAGACCTCCCCGGCCGCGACGGCCTCGTAGAGCCGCTGGATCGAGGCGGGAGGGGCGGCCCGGCCGCGGATCTCCCCGATCGCCCGGGCGTCCCCGTCCAGGGAGGCCGCGCGGGCGAGCCCGTCGAGGGCGGCCGCCATCTACTCGGCGGTCTCCGGGCTGTTGACCGGCTGCTTCTTCTTCCCGGCCTTGGCCTTGGCCTCGGGATCGTTCTTGACCATGCGGTCCTCGAGGCGCGCCAGGAGCGGCGGGAAGGGGGTGTTGGCCATCTGCTCGTGGGGCACCCGGTGCGGCTCGAAGGGGCCGTGGCCGCGCATGTAGGAGGCGATCTCGAGGGCCTTCTTCCGGACCTCGTCGAAGGAGGGGTCGTCGAAGAGGTCGACGGGCCCCTGGAGCTGGCCGTTGAGGAGCTGGAAGCCGGCGGCGAGGACGCGCGGGGGGCCGTCGAAGCGGCCCGCCCGTGAGTGGGCGAATGGGACGGGCATGAGGGGCCCCTGGTGGGTGTTCCGGAGCCAGCCCGTGACGAGGTGCGGGAAGGAGAAGCCCTCCGTCACCTCCCCCACGGAGGGGAGGCCGTTCTGGCAGCGGACGACGAGGACCGGGTCGTCGGAGCCGAGCGTCCGGCCCGCCCCGAGGGGCCGCGGGGCCGAGGCCACGGCCGCGACCAGGCCGTCGACCCGGCGGATCACCTTGTTCACGACGAAGCGCCCGCGGGAGCCCAGGAACATGATCAGGTCGTAGATGTCCCCCGGGCACTGGAGGGTGATGGTCTTGTTGTCCACGATGTCCAGGACTTCGAACGCGAAGCCCTCGTGCATCGAGGGGTCGATGATGAGGCCCGCGGTGTTGAAGGGGTCGGCGAAAATGCGGTAGAGGGGGAGGTTCCAGGCCCCGAGCTCGCACTTGTCGGCGAGGAAGACGATCAGCGGCTCGCTCGGCCGCTCCCGGAACGCCACCTCCGCCAGCCCCGGCCCCATTCCGCGCAGCGTGCCCGCGAAGTTCGTGAAGAGGAGGTCCTGGCCGGGATTGTGGAGCTTCATCTTCTCGGACACCTCGGCGCAGGAGACGAAGGCGTCCCAGAGGAGCTTGTGGATGTCCTTGGAGTCCGCGCCGCGCTCGTGGGTGAGGACGAAGGCGAGGTCGTCGCCCACGTGGCCGACCCAGAAATCGAGGATCGCCTCCTTGGACGAGGCCTTGGACAGGAGCTCGCGCGCCTTCTGGATCACGTCCTCGTGGACCCCGGTGTGGCCCACGAAGCCGCCCACGTCGGCCTTGGCGACGGACAACGTGATCCGCTCCATCATCGCTCCCGGAAACGGTCGTGCGGACGTGAACCGCCTCAGGAATTATCCCGGCCGTTCCGGGCCAAGTCAATCCAAAACCCGGACGCGGGGGCGTCCTTGGCTTTCCGGGGCGGCCGGGGTATCATCCCGCCGCGTGAGGTTCGACCTCCTCGTCTTCGACCTCGACGGCACGCTCGTCGACAGCGCCCCGGACATCGTCGCCTCGCTCCAGCGGGTCCTGGGCCGGATGGGGCGTCCCGTCCTCCCTCCGGACGAGATCCGCGCGGCCATCGGGAGCGGGGTCCGGAAGCTGATCGAGCGGACGGCCGCGCCCCCCCACGAGCCCCTGGTCGACGCCTTCATGGAGGAGTACGGCGGGCACCTGCTCGACCGGACGCGCTGCTTTCCCGGCGTCGCGGAGACGCTGGGGGCGCTCTCCTGCCGGAAGCTGGTCCTTTCGAACAAGCCGGAGGGGCTCTCGCGCCGGATCGTGGAGGGCCTGGGCCTGGCGCCCCACTTCGAGGCCGTCTACGGGGGCGACTCGTTCGCGACCCGGAAACCCGACCCGGAGGGGCTCCGGCGGGCCGCCGACGGCGCGGCCCGGATCCTCGTCGTGGGCGACAGCGGGATCGACGTCCAGACCGCCCGGAACGCGGGCGTGCCCGTCTGCGCCGTGAGCTACGGCTACTCCAAGCCCGGGGAGCTCGAGGGGGTCGACTTCCGGATCGACCGCTTCGATCAGCTCCTGGGCGTGGTCCGGTAGAGCCGCTCCTGGACCGCGACGGCGCCGAGCATCGCCAGGGCCGCGAGCAGGTAGGGCAGCCGCAGGTCCCCCGCGGCCTGGGCCAGCGCGCCGCCCGCCAGGGGGACGAGGAAGGAGCCCGTTCCCAGGGCCGCCTCGTGGAGCCCGGCGTACTTCCCGTGGTCGGCCGGGCCGTGGAGGCTGTAGTAGATGCTCGAGGCGTAGCAGAACCCGAGGCCGGCGCCGAGGGGGAGGGCGAGGGCGAGGGCCGCGAGGTCGTTCCCGGCCGCCGGGATCGCCAGGCACACGGCGGCGACCCCGACCTGCGCCGCATAGAGAGGCGCGCGCCGGTAGGTCCACCAGGCCCCGGTCCGGAAGACGAGGAAGGAAAGGGTCTGCGCCCCGAAGATGGCCCCCATGAGGAGGCCGAAGAACTCCTTCCGGCCCATCGAACCTTCCGAGCCGCCGGCCTCGAGGAACTTGAAGAAGTGGATCTGGAAGGCCGCGCCCGCTCCGAAGGCGGCGAAGTTGGCCGCGTAGCCCATCGCCCGGAACCGGGCCCGCTCGGGGCGCGGGGAGGCGGGGAGCCCGGCGGGCCGCGATCCTTCGCCCCAGGGATAGAAGAGGACGATGGGAGCGGCCGCCGCCGCGGCGATCCAGATCGTCGCGACGGGCCCGTGCCGCTCCATCATCCAGCCTGCCACGACGAAGCCCAGGGCCTTCCCGAGCGACCACGTGAAGTTGAAGAGGGCGAGGGCGGACTCCATCCGCTCCGGCGCTGTCTCCGCGCCGATGGCCCCCTGGACGGCGGGCCAGAAGACGCTCGCGCCGAGGCCGAGGAGGGCTGCCGAGGCGAAGATGCCTCCCAGGGTGTCGACGGTCCCGATCGCGAAGCACCCGGCGATCCCTGCCGCGCAGCCCACGCGCGCGAGGACGCCCTTGGGCCAGCGGTCCGCGAGCCGCCCCACGGCGAGGCAGCAGGTCACGTACACCACGGTGGAGGCCGTCTGGAGGAGCCCGAGCGTGAGGGGCGTGGCGCCCATCCCCTCGGCGCGGATGGGGATCACCGTCCAGGCGACGAAGGCGAGCGCGTCGTAGAGGAGGGAGGCCAGGCAGACCAGCCGGAGGCGCACAGGGGCGCGATTCTAGGCCCGGAAACGCGGAGGGGCAAGGCTTTCGCCTTGCCCCGGCGTGGTGCGACAGGTGCCCGAGAAGCGAATCCATGCTACCCGTCCTTCGGCGGGATTGCAAGCGGGGCCCGGCGGAGGGATGTGGAGGCGACGGGAGTCGAACCCGCATCAGATGCTTCTCGGGCATCCGTGCTTCCGTTGCACCACGCCCCCACAACGCATTCCTAGAGTTGGCTCGCGGGCCGCGCGGCGAAGCCGAACACGTAGTCGAAGACCGAGTGGAGGCGGGCGAGGCAGGACGGGTCCTCGATCGTGACGCCGAGTTCGAGGTTGTAATGGAGGCTCGTGTCCGTGAAGTTGGCGCTCCCGACGTAGGCGACCGAAGAGTCGACCAGGATCATTTTCGCGTGGAGCTGGAACATCTGCGATTTCGCGTGCTTCTCGTGCAGGTACCGGACCGCGAGCGGCCGGGTGGTGGCGAGGCGCTCGAGGACGGGGCTGGACCGCATCCGGGCCTCGCGGAGCGTCGTCACGATCTGGATCGGCGCCCGGGCAGATTCCGCGAGGGACGTGAAGGTGGGGTCGACGTAGGGCGAGAAGATCTTGATCGAGGTCCGCGCCCCCTCCAGGAGGCGGCGGAAGACCTCGGCCGTCGAAGGGATCCCCGGCGCCCGGAGCTCGAGGGGGCCGCGGAGGGGGACGGGCGTGGAGAGGACGAGGCCGGCCTCGGCCGGCGGGGCCGCCGAAGCACCGTCCTCGCCGAACACGTTCTTCAGGAGTCGCTGGAGCATGGGGATTCTCCTTTCGGGGCGGGGGATCTCCGGGGGAGGGCGCCGTGAAGTGAAGCAGGCCGCGCCCGAGGGGCGGCCCGGCACGGGAGCTCAAAGGCCTCGTCCAGCCGCCCGGGCGCCCTTCGAAGCTTTCAAAGAGCGGGAGCGGAGGAGCAACCCGCGTGCCACCCCATCCCCCTCGCGTCCCGGCTGGGCCCCAGGGGGTTCCAGAATGTGTCCTAAAGAGACATATTATCGGCGCGTTACGAATCGTAACTTCGTCGGGCGGCGGTCACCTCTTCAGCGAGGCGGAGACGAAGTCGTCGAGCGCCTTCGTCGCCGGATCGCCGGGCGTGCCCAGGTTGTCGTTCAGCTTCGTGTGGTTCGTTTCACGGGCTCCGAAGGCCGTCACCGGGACCTCGGCGGCCTTCAGGACCGCCGCCAGGCGCCTCGCCTGGGCGGAGACGTCCGGATGGTCGGCGACATAGAGGATCAGGAACGGCGGGATCCCCTTTCCCTTGGCCACGTGCGTCACGGCCGAGTAGTCGCGGTGCTTCTCCGGGTCGTTCCCGAACTTCTGGCGGTGCCCGAACGTGGGCAGGGGCTCGCCGTGCGCGCGGCGTCGCGTCTCGGCGGTCTCGATCATGGCGGGGATGTCGTAGGTGTCGCCGTCGACCGGGACGCAGCCCTTGAGGGCCGAGAAGGGGACGCCCTCGGCCTTGAGGTAGCGGTCGTCGATGCACATGAGCGCGGCGAGCTGCGCGCCCGCCGAGTGCCCCATGACGAAGATGCGCCCGGGGTCGCCCCCGTGCTCGCCGATGTGCTTGTGCACCCAGCCCAGCGCCTTGGCGACGTCGCGGAAGAGGGTCTCCATCGGCACGTGGGGGAGGAGGCGGTAGTTCGTCGAGACGAAGACGAAGCCCCGCTCGAGGAAGGCCCTCGGCTTCTCCTTCACCTGGGACTTGTCCCCGGTCTGCCATCCGCCGCCGTGGATCCAGAAGACCACGGGCAGGTTCTTCGCGTCCTTGGGGGCGTGGATGTCGAGCACCTGGCGCTCGTGGCCCGGGCCGGCGTAGGGAATGTCGCGCTTCACGTCCTGGGCATCGGCGGCCGCAGCGGGCGGGAAGGCGAGCGCGAGGAGAAGGGGAAGGCGGGTCTTCATGGCGTCCTCCGGGGACACGGGAAACGGTCCAGATAATAGAACGCGTCCGGCCGGGGAGGGGGGGCGGTCCCTTCCGAACGGCGCCGGCGGGTATACTACGCGTGGCCGTGCTTCGATCCCTGTCGCTCCCACTCCTGCTCCTCGGGCCGGGCCAGGCGGACCCCTCGGACCGCGCGCGCGGATGGATCGAAGTCCTGCGCTCCGGCGGGCCCGAACGCCGGATGGAGGCCGCCCGGAAGCTGGCGGAGCTCCGATGGCGCGAGGCGATCCCCGACCTCGTCCCTCTCCTCCGCGACGAAAGCGGGGAGGTCCGGTGGAGCGCCCTGGCAGCCCTCGTCGACCTGCGCGCCCGGTCCCACGCGAAGGAAATCCTCCCGCTCCTCGGCGATCCCGAGGCGCGGCTGAGGGCCCTCGCGGCGCGGGCGGCGGGCGCGCTGGGGTTCCGAGAGGCGATTCCCCGGATCGCTTCCCTGCTGGCGGACGAAGCGGAATACGTGCGCCTCGACGCGCTCCGCTGCCTCGTTCAGCTTCGGGCGAAGGAGAGGGCGCCGGATCTGCTCACCCTCCTGAAGGACGCCCGGTACCCGAGGGGCGAGGTCATCAGGGCCGTGTGCGACCTCCGCGCGCCGGGAACCGCGAGCAACCTGATCGGGCTTCTCCGCGGGGGCGAAGCGGACGAGGGTTCAAGGATTTCATGGGCGCTCTGCGCCATGGAGGCCCGGGAGACTGCTCCCGAGCTGATGGATCTCCTCGACCACCCAAGGGCCGGAGTGCGGCAGGTGGCGGTTGATGCCTTGGCCGGGCTGGGCGCGAGGGAGGCGGCTTCCCGGCTGGTGGCGCTGCTGCTCGATGAAAGCAGGGACGATTCCGTGCTCGAGGAAGTCGACGCGCCCCGTAGCGCGGCCTTCGCGCTGCGGACCCTACGCGCGGGAGACGTCGTCCACGACCTGGTGAGGATCACGGAGACCCGGGACGGGCGGGCGCGCCGCCTGGCGGCGCTGGCGCTCGGGGGCATCGGGCGGAACGAAGGCATCCCTGTCCTGCTGAACCTCCTGAAGTCCGAGGACGCAAGCGATCAGCTGGTCGCCATCGGCTCCCTCGCGGAACTCGGGGCGAGGGAGGCGATCCCCGACCTGACGCGTCTTCTCGAAGCGGGAGGATCGATCCCCGCGATGTATGCCCTCCCCGCGCTCGTGGACCTCGAGGCGAAGGAGGCCGTTCCGGCGCTCCTCCGGCTGGCCTTCCATCCTGAGGGGGAGGTCCGGTATCCCGCGCGCCGGGCCCTCCCCCGGGTCGATCCCAAGGCGGCGGCGGAGGAGGGGAGGAAGCTCCTGGCGCACGAGGGCTCCGGGGCGCGAGCCTTCGGAGCGGATCTGGTTGGTTCGGCGGGAACGGTCGAGGACGTCCCGGCACTCGGAGCGCTTCTGCGGGACCCCTATCCCGGGGTCCGTCTCTCGGCGACCCGCGCGATCCAGGGCCTGGTTCCCGAGGAGAGGATGCCGGCCGTCCTCGAGGACCTGAAGCGCCGGCTCGGCCCGCTGGGCGAGGAAGCGCTGAGGGGCTTCGCGCCGCCGGATGCCGGTGAAGTCGTGGCGCGGCTCAGGGCGGCGGTCCGGGAAGGGAAGCACGCGCGGGACGAGGTTGCCGCCGCCACGGACGCGGGAGCCGAGGAGGCGATTCCCCTGATCCGCTCGCTGCTGCCGGGTTCCGGCCCATCGGACCGGAAGTGGCTCGGCCTCCAGCTCTGCCGGCTCGGATCGCGCGACGCGGTGGACGACATCCTCGACGCGGCCATCGAGGGGGGGCTGGACTTCGTCCCGCTCACCCCCCTCAACGCCATCCGCTCCCCCCGGGCCTGGGCGCGGCTCCGGACGAAACGGCTGGGATCGCCTCTGGCAGGGACGCGTGAGGAGGTCGTCGAAGCCATCGCGCGGGAGGCGGGGATGTCGGTGGTGTGGCCGGAACCGCGGCATTCCGAGAAGTTCCGCCTGAGCGTCCTGGAGCGGGAAAGCCGCCGGCGACGGGTGCCCGAGCGGCCCGGCCGGCCGACCCTGATCGAGGCGCTGGAGGAGGCGCTGCGGGACGGCCATCGCCTCGAGGTCTTCCTGGAGGGCGGCCGGATCCTCATCCTCCGTCACGATGATGCGGTCGAACGGTGGGTCGCGTGGTGGGCGGACGAGGTCCGCAAGGGAAGGCCATGAGACGCTACTGGCCCGTCCTCCTCCTGCTCCTCCCGGCCGCGGTCGCGCTTCCCTTCCTGCCCCTGCGCCGGATCGCGTGGCGCGTGACGTCGGAGGAACGGGCCGATTCCTACTCCCGCTCGATGGTCTGGCTGATGAACCGCCAGCAGACGGACGGCAGCTGGGACGAGGGGCCCGCGAGCCTGGAGGGGCATCCGATCCAGCGGCCCGGATCCACCGGGCTCGCGCTCCTAACCTTCCTCGGGCACGGCTACACGCACCTCTCGAAGGACGTGTACGAGTGGTACGACGTCGGCCATTGCGTCCGCACGGCGCTCCAGTGGCTCATGCGCGACCAGCTTCCGGACGGGACCTTCCGGTCGAGCGAGGGCACGCTCGACCACCTCCTTGCCACGATGGCCCTCTCGGAGGCCTACGGGCTGACGGGCTCCACCCTCTTCAAGGATCAGGCACAGGCCGCGATGAACGCTCTCGTCGACAAGATGCGGGCCGGGGAATTGGGCGACGACGCGGACCTTCACGCCTGGGCGGCGTCGGCGCTCGCGTCGGGGGAAGCCTCCCGGCTCCGGATGGACTCCGCGGCGAAGGACCGGATCCGGGCCTTCTACGACGCCCGGCCGGTCGACCGACCGGGGGACGCGGGAGAGGTCCTGGCCCGCATCGTTCTCCAGAAGGACACGTCCCACCCCCGCCTCGCCCCGGCCGTGGCCAGGATCGCGGCGCGAACTCCCCGCGTGGAGCAGCAGGACTTCTCGTCATGGTACTGGGGCTCCTTCGCCGTGTTCCAGTACGACGGTCCGAGCGGGGCCAACTGGAAGGCCTGGTCCGATCCGCTCAAGGCCACGCTGGAGAATTCCCGGTCCTCCCGGGGAGACTGGCCCGGACGGAACCGCGGCGAGACCTACGTTCGGACCTGCCAGGCCACTCTTACCCTCATGGTCTACTACCGCAACACCGGCTGCGTCCTCGGGACCTCGCCCTAGCCGCGGACGTAGGATAGGTATCCATCGGTGAAAGGGGCGAACCGTGAGAAGAAGCGTCTCCCTCCTCTTCGTCCTGGCCGGAACCGCCGTCGCCGACGACTGGCCCGGCTGGCGCGGCGCGGGGGGCCAGGGACGGTGCGCCGAGAAGAACCTGCCGCTCCACTGGGGCCCGACCCAGAACGTGAAGTGGAAGGTCGCGCTCCCGGACACGGGCAGCTCGACGCCGGTCGTCTGGGGGGACAAGGTCTTCGTGACCCAGGCGGGGGAGAAGACGCTCTGGCCGCCTCAGGGGGGAAACGGGGGCCCGGCCAAGGCGGCGAAGCGGTCGCTCCTCTGCTTCGCGAGGGCCGACGGGAAGCTCCTCTGGCGGGCGGACGTGGCCTACGACGAGATCGAGCAGACCCATCCGACCAACCCGTTCTGCTCCGCCTCGCCGGCCGTCGACGGCGAGCGCGTCGTCGTCAGCCACGGCTCGGCCGGGATGCGCTGCTACGACCTTGACGGCAAGGAACTCTGGGCGTTCGACCCCGGGAAGATGGACCACATCTGGGGCAACGCGTCGTCGCCCGTCTTCCACGGCGACCTCGTGATCCTCTGGGTCGGGCCCGGCCCCAACAGCGCGCTCGTGGCCCTGGACCGGAAGACCGGCCGGAAGGTCTGGGAGCACCGGGAGCCGGGGGCCGACCCGAAGAAGTACGACGGCTCCTGGAGCACGCCGATCGTGGTCCAGGTCGAGGGCAAGGACCAGCTTCTCCTCGGCGTCCCGCGCGTGCTCAAGGGCTTCGACCCGTCGACCGGGAAGGAGCTCTGGAAGTGCGAGGGCCTCGGGAACCTGGTCTACTCGTCGCCCCTCTACGCGGACGGGATCGCCGTCGCGCTCTCGGGGTTCGGCGGCCCGGGGCTCGCGGTCAAGGTGGGCGGCTCGGGGGACGTCACGAAGGACCGCCTCTGGCACCATCCGCGGAACCCGCAGCGGATCGGGAGCGCCGTCATCGTCGGCGCGCACCTCTACATCCTCGAGGAAAGCGGCGTCCCCCACTGCTTCGAGCTCAAGACCGGGAAGGAGGTCTGGGAGGCCCAGATGGAGAAGCGGCCGGGCGGAGGCGGCGCGTGGGCCTCGATGGTCCATGCCGACGGGCGGCTCTACGTGCCCACGAGGGGCGGGACGACCCAGGTCTTCGCGGCCGACCCGAAGTTCGAGCTCCTCGCCTCGAACCGCCTCGGCGAGCACACCGACGCGTCCATCGCCGTCTCGAACGGGGAACTCTTCATCCGCACCTACAAGAGCCTCTGGTGCATCGCGGGGAAGAACTAGGGGACGCTCCGGCTCGACCCGGACCGGAATTCCGCGGGCCGCCTCGCGTTATCGGGATGGCGATCGAGGAGGCCGCCCGATGGACGCGCCCCGCGACTCCGAACTGCTGGACGCCTATTCCCGCGCCGTCGTCGGCGCCGCCGGGCGCGCCGGCCCCGCCGTGGTCCGCGTGGAGGTCCTCCAGCTCTCCCGACCCCGCGACCGGGGCGGCTCGGGCCACGGCTCGGGCTTCCTCTTCGCGCCCGACGGCTTCATCCTGACCAACAGCCACGTCGTCCACGGGGCGGACCTCGTCGAGGTGGGAATGTCCGACGGGCGCCGCTTCCCGGCCGACCTCGTGGGCGACGACCCCGTCACGGACCTGGCCGTGATCCGCGCCCCCGGGAGCGGTCTGCCGACGCTTGAGCTCGGCGACTCCCGCGCGCTCCGGGTGGGACAGCTCGTGATCGCCGTGGGGAACCCGCTCGGCTTCGAGTGCAGCGTCACCGCCGGGGTCGTGAGCGCCCTCGGGCGCTCGCTCCGAGGGATCTCGGGGCGCCTCATCCCCGACGTCATCCAGACCGACGCCGCCCTCAATCCCGGCAACTCCGGCGGCCCGCTGGTCGATTCGGCCGGGCGGGCGGTCGGCGTCAACACCGCCGTGATCCACGACGCCCAGGGGATCTGCTTCGCGATCCCCATCGACACCGCGAGGTGGGTCTCGAGCCGACTCCTCCGCGACGGCCGGATCCGCCGGGGCCGGCTCGGCCTGGTCGGGCAGCGGGTCGCGCTCCCGATCCGCCTGGTCCGCTCCCATGGGCTGGCGGCGGAGACCGGCGTCCGGGTCATGGAGGCCGAGCCGGAAGGTCCCGCCCGGGAGGCCGGGCTCCGCGAGGGCGACGTGATCGTCTCCTTCGACGGGAAGCCCGTCCCGGGCGTCGACGAGCTCCACCGCCTCCTCACGGACGAGCAGGTCGGGCGGAAGGCCCCGCTCGTCGTCCTCCGCGGCGACCGGCGGATCGAAGTGGACGTCGTCCCCGCCGAGGCCCTGCCGCGGTAGCGAGGCCCTACGCGGAGGAGAGGGGACGGACGAGGTAGACGAGAAGCGCCAGGAGCGCCAGGGCGAGGGTCCAGAGCAGGAGCGCCGTCCGTGTCCCGCGGCGGGCCCGCTCCGCCTCCCACCAGCGCGCCGGGCGGATCCCCTGGAGGAGGAAGGTCGCGACCCCGGCAAGGTTCACGCAGACCACGTTCGTGGCCAGGAGGAGGGCCGCCCCGCCCGCCAAGTCCGGCCGGCCGCCCCCGAGGAGCATCCCGCAGGCCACCAGCGGCGGGAGGAGGGCCACGGCCACCATGACCCCGATCAGGGAGGCCGGAGCCCCAGTGGTGAAAGCGAGCGCGCCCGCGGCGCCGGAGGCCAGGGCGAGGAGGATGTCGGACGGGCCCGCGTCCGTCCGCGAGCGGATCTCCTCGACGGAAGGGTCGAAGGGAAACGTCGTCCCGACGATGACCGAGAACGCGAGCGCCAGGGCCATGCCCGCCGCGCTCGCCCGCACCGCGCGGCCGGCCAGCCGGAGATCGCCGAGCGTCGTGGCGAGCGAGAGCGCCACGTTCGGGCCCAGGAGCGGCGCGATCACCATGGCGCCGATCAGGACCGCCCCGTTGTCCCGCACGAGCCCCACGGCGGCCACGACCGAGGAGAGGACGACCAGCGTGAGGAAGACCCAGGTGACCCGCGCGCTCTTCTCGACGTCCGCGTAGAGCTCCGCCCGGCTCACCCGGAGCGCCGGCGCCGCGGCGGGCGAGGGCTCCGGGTCCGGCGGCCGCGGGATCGTGCCTTCGACGGGGAGGAGCACCACGCGGAACGGGCTGAGCCCGGCGCCCGCCTTCTCGATCCGGTCCAGGAGGGCCTCGGTCTTCTCGGTCTCGATCAGGGCCTTCGTCAGGAGCCGGCCGCCCCCCAGGTCGACGGTCCAGGCGTCCAGGACCGGCTGGCCTTCCAGGGCCTCCTCGATCCGGCCGCGGGCCTCCGAGGGGACGACGATCTCGATCTGCCGCATGGCACCCCCTCCCTTAGTTCGGCATTCCGGGCGGGGGCGCGCAGCGGTCTCCGGAAAGAGGGGAGGGGACTAGTTCCGCGGGTCCGTCCCGTTCAGGAACTCCTCGAGGTTGGTGTATCCGTCGCCGTCGGCGTCCCGGGGGCCGTCGGACGGGTCCGCCGGATCCAGGCCGCGCTCCCGCTCCCAGGCGTCCGGCATCCCGTCCCGGTCGGCGTCCTCCGGGGCCCGTCCCCGCTCGAGGACCGGCCAGCCGCCCACCTCGGAGGGGTCGTTCACGATCCGGGCCCGGCCGTCCCGGACGTCCTGGACGACCCGGCGGTCCGCCTCGTCCCGGGCCGGGAGCGTGCATCCGGCCCCCCGGAGGACGGCCTCGAAAGCCTCCGGGGCGGGGAGGGCGGCCACCTCGGGCGCCTCGTGCCGCCCGGAGACGATCCGGCCGCGGCCGCCGTTCGCCGGCCGGACGATGAGCGCCTCGTCCATCCCGTCGCGGGACCGGTGGGGCCCCCGGTTTCCCCGCACGAAGAGGGAGACCGGCCTCGATCCCAGGACCCATAGCCCGTGGACCATCCCGTCCCCGTTCGGGGCGATCACGGTGTTCCCCACGAAGTTGAGCGCGGGGAGGCCGAGCTCGCCGTCCACCACCGCCGCGACCGTCCGCGGGACGAAGATCACGTTGTTCACGAGGTCGAAGACGCCCTCGCCCTTGATCATGGGGTTCCGCCCGACGTTGTGGGCGATCAGGTTGTGGTGGATCGAGACCCGCCCTCCGCCCTTGCCCCCGAAGAGCGGGCCCTTGCCGCCTCCCGAGTCCTCTCCCCCCGGCTGCGTGCTCCGGTAGAGGGCCTCGGACATGATGCACCACTGGACCGTGATGTCCCGGGCGTCGTACCAGGAGTTCACGACCTCGTCCAGCGACCAGCTGAAGGAGCAGTGGTCGACGACGACGTTGTAGACCTTCCGCTCGGGGTCGGCGATCGTGAGGGCGTCCACGTTCTCCGAAGGCTTCCCGCCCGGGCCGGGCCGGGAGCGGAGGTGGCGGAGGACCACGTCGTGCGTCTTCACCTGGATCGGCGCGAAGAGGTTGGAGGGCGCGTTCCGGAGCGCGATCCCGCCGCCCGGGGCGGTCTGGCCGGCCACGGTCACGAAGGGGTGGAGGATCCGGATCGGGGAGCGGACCTCGATCGTGCCGCCGATCCGGAAGACGACGACGCGGCGGCCCTCGGCCTCGAGCGCGGCGCGGAGGCTCCCCGGGCCGTCGTCCTCGAGCGTGGTCACCTCGATCACGCGGCCGCCCCTTCCTCCCGGCGTCCGCGAGCCGAAGCCCTCGGCGCCCGGGAAGGCGGGAAGGCCCTCCTGGGCCGCCCCGGCCAGGAGCCAGGCGGCCGCCGCCGCGAGCGTTCCCATCGAGCACCTCCTCGACCCCGACATGGACCCGAGAGGAGGATTCTCACGGCCTTTCCCCGGCTCGGCCGGGCTCAGCGCGCGGCGCGGACGTCGTAGCAGAAGACGAGCTCCTGGTCGCGGAGGAAGAGCCGGCCGCCCGCGACGACCGGCGGGGTCCAGATCAGCCCCTTCGGCTTCCGGAGCGCGGAGGACTTGGGGAGGGCGAAACGGCCGAGCACCGTGCAGGCCCGGCTCGACGCCTCGAGGAGCGCCACCGCGCCGTCCCGCTCTCCGAAGCAGTAGAAGCGGCCGTCGGCGTAGGTCGTCGAGCCGCCCGGGACCTTCGAGCGCTCCGCCCAGGCGAGCTCGCCCGTCTCGAGGTTCTGGCAGACCCAGCCCTTCCCCTCGGAGGCCCCGTAGACGTGGCCGTCCAGGAGCACCACGTTGCCGTGGTGGTTGGCCATGTTCCGGTTCGTGTAGACCTCCTCGGCGGCGAAGGCGTTCCCGCTGCGCTTCACGCGGACGAGATCGCAGCCGCGCCCGGCCCCGACGGTGATGAAGACGAGCGGGCCCCGCAGGATCGGCGAGTTCACGACCTCCGTGTTGAAGCGGCGGTCGTGCTTCCAGAGCACGCGCCCGTCCGCCGCCGAGACGCCCCGGAGCCCCTCGTTCGTCAGGACGAGGTATTGCCGGACGCCCTCGATCTCGGCCGGGATCGGCGAGGCGTAGGAGGCCTGCTCCGCCAGCCCCGCGCTCCGCCAGAGGACCCGGCCCGTGCGTTTGTCGAGCGCCGCCACCGTCCCCTTCGGCCCGCCGGGGAGGCAGATCAGCCGGTCGCCGTCCACGAGCGGCGAGGCAGTGAACCCCCAGCCCAGCTTCTTGGGGCCCCCGCCGATCGGGTTCACCTCCGCCGCGAGCTGGGAGGGGAGGTTGAGCCTCCAGCGCTCCTTGCCGGTCGGGGCGGCCACGCAGACGAGGTCGCCGTTCCCGCCGAGGGCGAAGACCAGGTCGCCGTCGACCGTCGGCGTCGCGCTCGGGCCCGCGCTCCACTGGTTGCCCTGCCAGTCGAAGAGGGGGCCGACCTTCGCGGCCCAGGCCTGGGCGGGCGCGCCGTCCTTGACCTTGTCGAGGTCGAGCGCGATCAGGAACTCCGTGTCGCCGCGGCCGCCGATCGTGTAGTAGCGGTCGCCCACCACGGCCGGCCCGCTGTAGCCGATCCCGGCGTCGGCGTAGGTCCAGAGGAGCGGCGGCCCCTTCTCGGGCCACTGCGGGAGCAGGCCCTTCTCCGCCGAGACGTCGTCGCGGTTGGGCCCGCGGTACTGGGGCCAGTCGTCCGCCCGGGCGCTCCCCCCGGCCCAGGCCAGGAGGGCCACCGATACGGTTGCAAAAGCGGTTCTCATGGCTCGCCTCCCTTTGGACGACCTCTCCCGCCACGGGACCCGTGGCCGGCTCCTTGGTTGTTAGTACGGCGGCCGCTCGGGCGTTAGATGGATATCCCGGCGCGAACGGGCGGCGCCGGCCGCCCTGGAGGTGGACCATGACTCTCTGGAAGCCCCTGGCGCTGGCCGCCCTGCTCGTCGGCGCGGCCCCCCAGGACCCGCCCTTCCTCTTCACCGAGGGGTTCGAGGACGAGCGGCTTCTCGAGCGCGGCTGGTACGACGGCTCGAAGTTCAGGATCGCCGGCGACGCGAAGGAAGGGAAGGGCTGCCTCGAGTTCCATTGGCCCCCGGGCGCCACGACGCCCGACACGTCGAGCGGGGTCCGCCGTCTCTTCGACCCGACCGAGACCGTCTACCTGAGTTTCCAGATCAAGCTTTCGAAGGGCTGGGCCTGGACCGGGAAGCCCTACCATCCGCACCTCATGCACTTCATGACCACCGAGAACGGGAAGTGGCACGGGCCGGCCGCGAGCCACCTCACGCTCTATGTGGAGCCCCAGGAGGGGAAGCTCCGCCTCGCCGCCCAGGACATCCAGAACAAGGACAAGCCGCACGGCCTCACGCAAGGGCCGATCCGGGGCGGCTACAACGGGACGATGTTCGACAGCGCCAAGTCCGTGTTCTCGGACGACCGCTGGCACCGGGTCGAGGCCTTCTTCGCCCTGAACAGCCTCGATCTCGCGGCCGACAAGCCCCGGGCCGACGGCGTGGTCCGTGGCTGGGTGGACGGGGAACTGGTGGTGGACCGGAACGACGTCGTGCTGCGCACCACGGACTTCCCGAAGATGAAGCTCAACCAGTTCCTGCTCACTCCCTACTTCGGAACGGGGCTCCTGCCGCGGGAGCAGACCCTCTGGATCGACGGGCTCTCCGTGGGCGCGGCGCGGCCGAAATAGGACGATGGGGCGCTTCGCCTTCCGGGCGGACCTTCCGCCCGACGAGATCCGCGGCCGGCTCCGGCGGGCCTTCGAGGCCCAGGAGGACCTGATCCGGAGGCGGCTCCCCGCGGCCTTTCGAGGCGCGTTCGAAGGGGACGATCGGTTCTGGATCCGCGTACCCAATCCCCACCGCTCGAACCAGTGGAACGAAGCGGTCCTCGCGGCGCGCCCTGTGGCCTGCGCGCTCTCGCCGGACGGCGGCGCCACGCGCGTCACGGTCCACGCCCGGCGCGGCCGGTGGAGCCTCGGGGTCCTCTCGCTCGGGGCGCTCGCGGCGTCGGGCCTTCTCGGCTACCTTCTCTGGATGGGAGGCCTGTTCGGCCGGAGCGGCCCGCTTCCCGGGATGAGGCTCTCCTTCGGCTTCTCGGCGGGGGCGCTCGCCTGCGTCCTCCTCGGGATGCTGGGCGCCTTCCTCTGGGGACGGCCGGACCCCACGCCCGCGCGGATGGCCGTCCTCCGGGCCGCGGGGCTCTTCGGCGCCGGGCGCGGGCGCTGAAGGGAAGCGACTCTAGGGGCCCTCGAAGTGTCGTCGAGAGGTTCGTGATTCCTCCTGGAACCTCGGGACCGGTCCGTCGTGTAGCACCCCGCGACCGATCGCCGGGGAGGTCCCGGCGGAGGAAGTCGACGTGCATGAAAGGAGGAAGCGATGGGCAAGGGTGGCGGCGGCGGATCCAAAGGCGGCGGCGCTGGCGGTTCGAAGGGCGGCGGGGGAGGCGGCAAGGGCGGAAACCAGGGGGGAGGGAATCCGAACTGGCCCAGCACCACGGGGAACCCTTCCGGAGGCGGGAGAGGGAACAATCCGCCTTCCAAGTAGGATGTCCCGCTCGGCGGCCGGGGAGGCCGGCGAGGAGAGCTACTTGCGAGGATGCACGGAGCGGACGCCGCCCTCGAGGCGCCCGAGCGCCCCGACCTCCTCGGCCGAGAGCGGGCGCTTGAAGACGGCCAGGTCGTCGTAGAGCCCCACGTAGTTCATCCCGAGGACGATGGCCGCCTTCGAGAGGTCCCAGGTGTAGGTCCGCTTCCCCTTGAGCTCGCCCTGGAGGATCCCGTCCAGGTAGAGGCGGGCCACGGCGTCGTCGCGCCCCCCGTTGAAGCGCTCCCACGTGAAGGCCACGTGGGTCCACTTCCCGCGGGCGAAGGGGTGGCGCTTGACCACGATCTCGGGGCGCGGCGCGTCCTTGGCCTTGTTGGGGTTCCACTCCGCGTGGTTCGGGAAGACGCCGAGGCGGAAGAGCCGCGGCACCTCGTCCTTGCTGAAGTCGAGCCAGAGGCACGCGTCGTCCCACTTCTTGTCGGTGAGCTGGATCGGGTCGCAGAAGCCGGGCTCGAGGTCCTTCTCGGGGTCGAGCGAGAGCCAGAGGGACACCGTCCCCTGGAAGTCCTCCGGCGTCCAGGCCACGTGGCCGGCCGCCTTCCAGTGGATCACCGGCTTGATCTTCTTCGCGAAGCGGAGGGCGTCGCCGAACTTGCCGGCGCCCTTCACGATCTCGACCGACTCGGGGAGCCCGGGCTTCGAGTCCTTGAGCGGGGTCCCGAGCCCCTGGTAGACCGCCCGGTCGCCCGAGCCGAAGTCGGCGTCCGTCCCGCCGTCGAAGCCGGCGTGGAAGAGGAGCGCGGATCCGAGGTCCGCCCCCGGATCCGCCGCCCGGGGCAGGGCGAGCAGGGCCGCCGCGAGGATCGTGCGCATGGTCGGGTTCCTCCCTCCCTATCCTACGGTCCGCGGGTTCCTGTAACTTCGGGCGGGCGTTCCGCGACTTGCCGGGGAAACCGACATGACGCTCCTCGCCGGCCTGGCCCTCCTCTGGGGTCCGGCCCAGGACCTCGCCCGGGAGATCGACCGGACGGTCCACGACCAGTTCCTCCGCTTCGAGAGGGCCGCGCCGGCGCCGCGCTCCGACGACGGGGAGTTCCTCCGGAGGGTCATGCTCGACCTCGTCGGCCGACCGCCCGCGGCGGAGGAGCTGCGGGCCTTCGTCTCCGACCCGGGGCCCGGCAAGCGGATCGCGATGGTCGACTCCCTCCTCGCCTCCGACCGCTTCGCCGAGTCCTGGGCCCGGAGGCTCGCCGCGGACCTCCTCGAAGACCCGCCGCCCTCGCTCGTGGACTGGATCCGGGACGGCCTCCGGCGCGACCGGCCCTACGACCGGATGGCGGCAGACCTGATCGGGGCGCTCGGGAAGGCGGAGGAGAACCCGGTCGTCGCCTACGCGCTCGCGCGGCGGCGCCAGGACGCCCCGGCGCCGGCCTTCGTGGAGGACGTGTCCCGGCACTTCCTCGGGATCGACGTCTACTGCGCGCGCTGCCACGACCATCCCTTCGACCGGTGGCTGGTGGGGCAGTACTACGGCCTGGCCGCCTTCGCGGTGCGCCGCCGGGCGGGCCCGGAGGGGCTGACGGAGGGAGCGGCGGAGGACTGGACCTGGGTCAAGGACTCGTGGGCGCCCAGCAAGCCCTCCTTCCTCCTGGGCGGGACGCCGGAGGCGGGCGAGTCGGGGACCGCGGCGCTCGCGAGGCTCGTCAGCGCGCCCGGCAACCTCCAGTTCTCGCGGGCCGCCGCCAACCGATTCTGGGGCTGGCTTTCCGACCGGCCCCTGGTCGACCCTCCCTGGGAATTCGACCTCCGGAACCGGGGCGCCTCCCGGAGGCTGCTCGAGGTCCTGGCGAAGGGCTTCGACGCGGGCGGGCGCTCGGTGAAGTCGTTCGTCCGGGCGGTCTGCGCCTCGGAGACCTACCAGCGGGGGAGCGCCCATCCCGAGCGGCCCGCGCGCTACGACTTCACGCGAGTCCGGGTCCGGCCGCTTTCAGGCGACCAGCTCCGGGCATCCGCGGAAATCGCGACCCTCGGGAAGATCGGGCCTGGGATGCCCGGGCCGGCGGACCCGGCCCTCTTCGTCCGGGCCGGGGCCGAGCTGCGGGAGTGGATCCGGACGGGGCCGGTGCTCTCCGGCATCCGGGCCGGGCCGGGAACCGTGGAGGAGAAGGTCGAGGCGATGTTCCTGGCCGCGCTCTCGCGGAAGCCGTCGGCCGTCGAACGCGACCGAGTCGCGGCCTTCGTCCGGGAGCGCGGGGAGGAGGGCTTCGAGGAGGCGTACGGGGCGCTCCTGAACACCGCCGAGTTCCTCTCGAGGCGCTGATGAGACGGCGCGCGTTCCTCCGCCTGGGCCTGGGCGCGGCGGCCTGGCCCGCGGCCCTTGCGGCCCAGGACCGGCCCCGCGGGGCGCGATCGGTGATCTGGCTCTGGATGGCGGGGGGGCCGAGCCAGGGGGACACCTGGGACCCTAAGCCGGGCGGGGCGGAGTCGATCGAGACTCCGGTCGCGGGCCTCCGGATCTCGGCGCTGCTCCCCCGCTGCGCGGCGCAGGCGGGCCGGCTCGCGATCATCCGCTCGATGACCGTGGAGCTCGACACCCACGAGGGGGCGACCGAGATGATGCACACGGGCCGCGTGCCCTACCCGCGGCCGGCGTTCGGGCCGGTGGGGACGCTTCTGTGCGCCGCGCGACGGCAGGACGGCGCGCCGGCCCCCCGCTTCATCTCGATCGAGGGACCGGAGGTCCCCACGGTGGACGTCTTCGCGGCGGACGACCTCCCCTTCCGGATCCGGGACGTGGGCGCCCCGCTCCCGGGGCCGTCGCTGCTCGAGGCCCCGGCTCGCGCGCGGCTGCTGGCCGACCTGGACGCGGAATGGGCCCGTACGCGTCCCGGCGCGCCGTCCCCCGGCGAGCGGGCCGACCGCCTCCTCTCCTCGCCGATGCTCCGGGCCTTCGACGCCCGGGAAGAGCCCGAGGCGCTCCGGAAGGAGTACGGGGGGGCCTTCGGCCGGAAGTGCCTGGTCGCGCGGCGCCTGGTCGAGGCCGGCTGCACCTTCGTGGAGGTGGGCCTGGGGGGCTGGGACACCCACCGCGACCACGACGCGCGGGTGCGGGCCCTCTGCGCCGAGCTCGACCCGGGGATGGGGACGCTGGTCCGCGACCTCGCCGACCGGGGGCTCCTCGAGCGGACCCTCGTCGTCTGCTGCGGCGAGTTCGGCCGCGCCCGGGAACCGAACGCCGAGGGAGGCCGCGAGCACTGGACCCGCGGCTTCAGCGCCGTCCTCGCGGGCGGGACGATCCAGGGTGGCCGCGTCCACGGCGACACGGGGCCGGACGGCAAGGATTGCCGGAATCCCGTCCCGCCCGGCGACTTCCTGGCCACGGTCTGGAAGGCGTGCGGCGCGGCGGGCCAGAAATACCACGCCGACGGCCACACCTGGACCCCCGTGCCTCACGGGGCCCGACCGGTCGCCTCCCTGTTCTGAGGGCGGGGTCGGGGCCGTCCTCCGCCCGACCGGAGTCTAGACATGAGAAAGAAATCTTGACACGGGTCTAGCCATTCCGCAGACTGGAGGCCTTGAAGGACGTCAAGGTCGGCACGAAGCTGGATGGGGAATTGCTCCGCCGCGCCAAGCTGTGCGCGGCGCGCCGGGGGAAGAAGTTGCGGGAGGTCTTCGAGGAGTCCCTCCGTCTCTATCTCTCCGCCGAGGCGAAAGCGACGGGGGGGCTCGGCGACTCCTGGGGGGCGCTCAAGCTCGGGGGGCGGCAGATCAAGGAGCTGATGGCGGCTCCCCCATGGCATGAGACTGAGTGAACTCCCGCGCGGTTCGGCGGTCTACGTCGACGCCAACATCTTCCTTTACCATCTCCATGGCGCGTCGGAGGAATGCCGGGGTTTCCTGGCGGCCTGCGAACGCGGCGAGTACCGCCCCCTCTGCTCGGCCGAAACGCTGGTCGAGGTGGCCCACCGGGCCATGCTTGCGGAGGCGGTCTTGAAGGGGCTGGCCACCCCCAGGACGGTGTCCCGCCGGATCAGGGAACGGCCCGAGCTCCTGGCCCCCCTGGCGGACTACCGCACCCACGTCCGCCGCATCCGGGCGATCCTGACCTCGGTCGTCCCGGTCACGCTGGAGACCGTCGATCGGGCCCTCGACCTGGGCGCCGCGCTGGGGCTCCTGCTCCGAGATTCGATCGTCCTGGCCGCCCTGGAGACGACGACCACGAAGCGCCTGGCCACCGCCGACCGCGACTTCGACCGGGCTCCCGGGATCGAGATCTACGCTCCTTCGGACGTCCGCTTCGTGGGCGTCTAAGGCGGAAGGAACCGCCGTCGATCGCGGCCGGCGCCGGGGAGAGGGGGGCGTCGACGGCAACGTTCCTATCCCGGCCGTCGCCGGGCCGCCAGGAGCGCCGCGGCGGCGAGCGCGAGCAGCGTCCACGAACCGCCTCCCGTTCCGCCCAGGGAGCCGAAGCAGCCGGCGTCGCCGTTGTCGTTGTCGCGCACGCTTCCCGGCCCCGTGGGCGCGGGGGCGGGCGGAGGCGGGTTGCCTCCCGGCGGCGGCGTGCCTCCCGGAGGGGGCGTCCCGCCGCCCGGCGTGGTGAGCGACTCGGGCCGGGTCTCGTCGAGCGGGCTGGCCACGTTGCCCAGGTAGAGGTGGACCCGGTCGATCCGGAAGTTCCGGGAGCGGCCGGAGATCTCGAACACGTGGACCCCGGCGCTCAAAGTGTACTTCGGGTCCGAGTGCGTGGCTCCCTGCTCGTGGCGGCTGTGCCAGGTCCACTGGTTGGCGGTGCTGGAGTAGGTCTTGATCCAGGGACCCCCGTCCATGCGGGTGAAGCAGTCGTTCTCCAGGGTGTGGTCCGGATGGTTGTGGTGGTTCCGGATCCGGAGGTTGTACTCGCCGGCGTTCGTGACGTTGATGGAGTACCGGAGCACGCCCTGGCCGGGGCTGTTAAAAGCGTCCGCCCCGTTCCAGCGGTAGTAGCCCGTGCCGGTGTACCCGGCGACCGCGGTCTCCTTGACCCAGCTGCCGGCCAGGGGGGCCGACTCGACCTCGAGGACCACGATGCCGCCCGACTCCTGGAAGGTCTGGGCCTCCGCCGCGGCGCCGGCCGCGAGGACGATCGCGAACGCCGCCAGGCCGCGCCGGGCCCGCCGGAAGAAGACGAGGCCGAGGAAGCAAAGGAGCGCCTCGACGCCCGTCGCGCCGCAGCTTCCGTCCTTGCCGCCCGAGCTCCCGGAGGCGGTCGCTCCGCCGCCTCCTCCTCCCCCGCCCCCGCCGCCTGCCCCGCCGCCCGGGTCGCTGGGGGTGACGGGGTCGTCCACGACGGTGAAGTCGATGAAGATCGAGGTTCCCGCGGCTCCCGCTCCCCCGGCCGCGTCGTAGGGCACGGCGGCCGCCACGTGGGCTCCGACCGCGGGGGTCCAGGCGTTGAAGTCGCCGCTCGAATCGCCGGCGAACGCGTAGGGGGCCGCGTTCTCGATCCGGAAGTTCACGTTGCCGTCGTACTCGAATCGGACGCTGCCCACGGCGACGGGGGTCGTGAAGGCCTGGAGGTTCAGGTTCCGCGTGGGGAGTGTGCCCAGGTTCAGGAGCGCGCCCGAGCCCAAGGATTCGAATCCCGAGATCGGGAGGTCGCTGTCCGCGTTGATCAGCGCGAGGCGGTCGACGGCGGTCGCCCCTCCGCCGCCGCCCCCGCCTCCCCCTCCGCCTCCGCCGGCGGAGGTCGACGTGACGAGGATCGCCCAGTCCTTTGCGGAATCGGCCGGCGCGTTGCCGAGACCGACGGCGCCTCCGCCCGTGACGCGGGTTACGCTGCCGGATTGGAGCGTGCCGCCCGCCCTCGGGTTGTACCAGGAGACGTCGTAGGTGCCGGAAGGCAGGGTGAGGGAGGCGGTCCCTCCGGAGGGGAGGTAGACGGCGTACGTGTCGCCGGCCTTGGCGAGGCACCATCCGGCGGAGACCAGGCCGTCGCTCGGGACCATGTCCTGGAAGGGCAGGTGATTCTGGAAGAACTGGAGGGCCCAGCGGGTCTGGTCCCACATGTTGTCCCGCGAGCGCCAGTCTTCGCAGGTGAGGTCGGTGTGGGGATGCCCGTAGCCGAAGTACCACTCGCAGCCGGCCCCGCCGCCCATGAGGTTCCCCCAGAGCGCCTGCTGGCGGACGCCGTCGTGGTTCGGGTCCTCGGCGTCGGTGACGACCCCGTCGTTGGCGGGCCCGATCTCGTCGAGGCTCACGAACCACTTCCGTCCGGCGGCGGCCGAGTCCCGGACCCACTTCACGGTCTCCGCGTGGGTCGAGTTCTTGTTCCCCATCTGGAGGGAGGGCCCCTCGTAGCTCGCGTGGCCGAGGAGGGGGTCGTAGACGGCGTCGTACTGCCCGGGGTAGGTGTGGACGACGATCGGGCTGTCGTAGGGGTCGAGCTCGCGGATGTGGTCCGCGAAAGCCTTCCGCTGGGCGTCCGTGTTCGTGTTCTCCTCTCCGATGTTCCAGGTGATCGCCAGGTGGTGGCCGAAGCGGGCCACGAGCTCGCGATAGTAGAGCTTGCGCTGGGGGCCGAGGGCGCCGCCGTCGAGGAGCTGGTCGTTCTCGGTCTCCTGGGTGACGACGTGGAGCATGATCCCGAGCTTGTCCATGTGGGAGAATACGACCTCCCACTGGTCGAGCTTCGAGCAGTCGAAGCGCCAGCGCTCCGTGTCGCTCGTCCAGGGCCAGACGTCCTTCCCGTCGCCCTGGACGTTCATCGTGAGGAAGTAGACGGAGTTCATGCCCTCGGAGGCGAGGTAGTTGAGGGCGCCGATGATGTTCTTCCCCTTGCCGCCCTTCCAGGTGGGGTCGCCGGCCGACCAGTCGCCAGCGTGGGGCGCGTAGACGTGCTTCGCGGGGGTGCCGTCGAAGTCGGCGAAGGCGAGGAAGTTCTCGGGGCTGTCGGCCCCGCCCTTCAGGAAGTACTTCCCGGTCTGGGCGAAGCGGAGCTGGTGCTGCCCCACGTATCGGAGCCGCCCCTGCGCGCGGTGGTCGCGGCCGGCCTTGTCGGTGGGGTCTATGGTGATCGTGCCCGAGGCCCCGTTGAACGACGCGGCGGCCCCGGCCGCGGGGTCCAGGCTCATGGCCACGTCCGTCCCGGTCCGGAAGGACGCCGACCAGTTCCACGCGCCCTCCTCGTCCGGCGAGAAGTGGACGCGCCACTTCGCGCCCGAGGCGGCGCTCGACTCTCCCGCATTACCGTCGGCCGCGTAGAAACCGGGGACGAGCAGGCTGCGGCCACTCTTCGTGAAGGTGACGTTCAGGCGGTAGTCGCGGAAGGGGTTGGTGCCGGCGGATTCGCTCGTCGAGGGCCCGTCGAAGGTGAGGGTGACGCGGTGCCACTTCTTCAGCTCTCCGCTTACGGTGCCCGCCGACTGCGCGGCCATGAGCGAAGGTGTAATGACGAGCAGCCCGAGCAGGGTCGTGCGCATGGGGGACCTCCCGCGTTGGGGCTCGCCACTCCTGTAGCCAGGCGGGAGGGGAAACGTGCTGCGAAATCCAGTCCACAGTCCCGAGTCCCGAGTCCCGAGTCCTCGTCCCCCCTGCCCCCCCGGGGGGGCAGGGAAGGACCCGACTCTGGACTCTGGACTCGGGACTCTGGACTGTGGACTGAGGATGGATCACTTGCGGAAATCTTCGTCGCGGGGGCGGTAGTCCTTCTCGGGCGTCAGGCAGATCGCGTCCAGGCGCGGCGCGAGACGGAGGCTCGAGGTCTCTACCGCGTCGCGGTTCCGGATCCGGATCGTGTGGCGGCCGGCCGCGAGGCGACCGAGGGCGAGCGCCTGGGGCCGGCCCACTTCGATCGAGCCGTCCCCGCCCCAGTGCCAGCGGCGGTACCAGGACGCCTTGGACTCGGGGTCGACCTTGAGGTTGCCGAGCACGCGCTCGGGACCGCCGTCCACGCTGACGTAGAAGCTGTTCGGGTCGTTCTCGCGGGGCTCGCGGTCGTCCTTCCAGAGCTGGGTCCCCGTGGCGGGGAAGAAGAGCCGCGCCCAGAAGTGCCACTCGGCCTCGTGGCGGAGCTCCACCGTGAACGTGATCGTCCCGCCTTCGTCCCGGTTGGCGGGGAGGAAGCGGCCGTTGAAGCCCGGCAGCGTGCGGGAGTCCACGCCCGCGAAGGCGGGCTCGCCGCTCAGGGATCCCTGGGCGTGGAGGCGGCTCCTGGCCATGGGGGCGCGGAGCTCGGCCTGGGGGGAGGTCGCCGCGAGGTAGACCGTCTGCGGGAGATCGATCCCGCCCGCGATGGCCCAGCCGAAGGCGGACTCCACGGAGATCGACTCCGTCCGCCCCGGCAGCGTCGAGCGGCTCATCGAGGCGCGCTCGCCCGCCCCGAGGTCCACGGCGCCCGCGTCGGTCCGCGCCTCCACCCGTCCCTTGGCCACGGCGACCGTCGCGCTCGAGGAGGTCGCGCGGACGGAGAAGACGGTTCCCTTCACCGTGACGGTGCCGTGGGCGGATTCCACGACGAAGCGTCGCGACGCGTCGGGCGCGACCGAGAAGGCGCACTCGCCCTCCGAGAGGCGGAGCGAGACGGTGTAGTCGCGGCGGGAGAGGGCGAGCGTGGCTCCCGCCCGTAGGAGGATGAGGGTCCGGTCGGGCATTTCGAGGAGGGCGGTTCCCCCGCGGCACGAGACGGAGTCGCCCGAGAGGAGGCGGTCGTCGGGCCGAAGGGCCGTCCCGGCCCGGTCCGTGCGGCCGCCCAGCCGGGCCACGCGGCCGAACTCCGGGATCGGGGCGGGCGCGGCTTCCGTGGGCCGGACGGGCGGAGGGGCCGGGGGTGCCGGCAGGACGGGAGGGGGAGCGGGCGCGGGATCCGGCGGTTTGGGGGCCTGGATCGGGGGGCTCGGCGGGACCGGCGCGGGCCGGGGATCCGGCTGGCGCGGGTTGGGCCGGGGCTCCGGTCGGGGTTCGGGATCCTCGGGCGGAGGGGGCGCCGGCGGGGGCGCTTCGGCGATGCGGGGGGCGGGCGCCGGACGCATTCCCGAGGAAACCGCGTAGGAAAGGACCACCACGAAGAGCGCCATGGCCGCAGCGGCCGCCACGAACCGGGCGAAGGAGGCGGTCCCCCGACGGGACCGGAGGCGGAGGATCCGGATCCGGGAAGTGCCCGGCCGGACGGGGCGCGACTCGGCGCGCCGGGCGGCCTCGATCCGGATGGCGCCCAGGATGGCCGCTTCCGTGTCCGGACGGGGCAGGGGGAGGGGCTCCGGGTCGAGGCGGGGGAGGGCGGCCAGGTCCTCGATCGCCGACCGGCACCGGTCGCAGGAGGCGGCATGGCTCCGGATCTCGCCGGCCGTCCGGGCCGGGACGCGCCCCTGGACATAATCGAGGAGCTGCTCGCTCCCCCACGCCGCACACGACATGGCTTCTCCGTCCATCCTCATAGCCCCCCTCCGGCCGTCCCGTGCTGCGAAATCGTCACGGGGCGCCTTCCTGCTTCCGGGCCCCCAGGGCCGCCCGGAGGGCCTCGAGGGCGTACCTCATCCGGCTCCGGGCGGTGGCCTCCGAGACGCCCTGGATCTCGGCGATCCGGGCGTAGTCGAGGTTCTCGGTGAGCCGCAGGTCCGCCACTTCCCGCAGGTGGGCGGGGAGCTCGAGGAGCGCCTCCCGGGCCCGGGCGGCGGCGGGGTCCGCCTCCTCCTCCTCCGGCGGCGCGGCGCTCTCCGGGGCGGCGCTTCGCTCCGCGGCGGCGCGCTCGCGCCGGGCCGCGGACTTCTCGTCGAGCGCGATGCTGCGGGCGATCCGGAAGAGGTAGGCCCCCAGCTGCCCCCGCGCCTCGTAGCGCTCGAGGTGCCGGAAGAAGTAGACGAAGGCTTCCTGGAAGGCGTCCTCCGCGGACGAGTCGTCGCCCATGAGGCGCCGGAGGTAGCGGAGGAGCGGCCCCCGGTGGCGGACGTAGAGCTCCTCCATCGCCTCCGCGGAGCCGGCGCGGGCGAGGTGGACCAGCTCGTCGTCGCTCTTCGATCCCACCGAGCGCCACCTTAGCCCTCGCGCCGTCGCGGTGCAACGGGTTTGTCCGGCCGCCCGGGCCGCGCTTCACCATTCCCGAGACTCCCGGCCCCCCGCGATCCTATAATCGGTGGCGTCCCATGAGAGCGGTTCCGGTCCCGGCGATCCTCCTCCTCCTCGCCGCCTGCGCCCAGGCGCCGCGGCCCCCGGAGAGTTTTCCCTCGGCGCTCGTCCGCGGCACGGACGACTTCGAAGTGACCGGCGACGGGTCGAACGCCGCGTGGGGAAAGACGGAGTGGATCGCGCTCCGGCGCCGCCAGCCCGAGGGGGCCCCCTACGACACCCGGTTCAAGATCCTCTACTCCAAGACCGGCCTCTACGTCCTCATGGACGGGACCGACCGGAAGCTCACCACGACGGGCCGGGCCGACTTCGAGAACCTCTGGGAGGAGGACGTCTACGAGGCCTTCTTCTGGCCCGACGAGAGCGAGCCGCTCTACTTCGAGTACGAGATATCGCCGCTGGGCTTCGAGCTGCCGATCCTCGTCCCGAACAACGGCGGGGCCTTCATGGGCTGGAGGCCCTGGCATTACGAGAAGGGCCGCAAGGTCCGGAAGGCGACCGCCGCCTTGGGCGGGAAGCGCGAAGCGGGCGCGTCGGTGGAGAGTTGGCGGGCCGAGTTCTTCATCCCGTACGAGCTCCTGAAGGGACTGAAGAACATCCCCCCGGCTCCGGGACGACGGTGGCGCGCCAACTTCTACCGGATGGACTACGACGGGGGCGCGCGGACCCAATGGGACTGGGCGCCCGTCGGTCCGAGCTTCCACGAGTACCGGAAGTTCGGAGTGCTCCTCTTCGAGTGACCCATGGGCGGGGGGAACGCGCTCGACCTCGACACCCCGGCGCTTTACGTGGACCTCGACGTCCTGGAACGGAATCTCCGGCGGATGCAGGACCTCTGCCGGAGCCTCAACGTCGGCCTCCGGCCCCATGCGAAGACCCACAAGATCCCCGAGATCGCCCGGATGCAGCTCGCCCAGGGGGCGATCGGGATCACGGTCGCCAAGCTGGACGAGGCCGAGGCGCTGCCGGGGGACGACGTCCTCGTCGCCTACCCCCTCACGCCGGAGAAGGCGGCGCGGGCGCGCGCGTTCCTGAAGTCGCGGCGCCTCACGGTCGTGGTCGACTCGGTCGAGGGCGCCCGGGCCGTGGAGGGCATCCCCGCGCTCGTCGAGGTCGACGTCGGTTTCGGCCGCTGCGGCGTCCAGACGCCCGAGGCCTATGAGGAGGTGGCGGGGGCCTGCCGGCCCTTCCGCGGCCTCTTCTACTACCCCGCGGGGCTGGACGAGAAGGAGTACCCGGCGATCGGGTCGAAGGTCAAGGCGTGCCTCGATCGGAGGTCGGGGGAGCTGGTCTCGGGCGGCTCGACGCCGGGGGCGGCGCGGACCCCGCTCGTTCCGGGGACGACCGAGATCCGGCCGGGGACCTACGCGTTCCACGACGCGGGCACGGTGAGCCGCGGACTCGCGACGGCCGACGACTGCGCGCTCCGGGTCCTGGTGAGCGTCGTCTCGACGGCGGTGCCGGGCCAGTTCATCGTGGACGGCGGCTCGAAGACCTTCTCCTTCAACCCGACGAAGATCGTGGGCGGCTACGGGGACTTCGTGGGCCGGCCCTGGCGCCTGGACAAGCTGAACGACGAGCACGGGTTCGTGAAGGTCCAGGGGCCCGCCCCCCGCGTGGGGGAGAAGCTCTGGGTGATCCCGGGCCACGTGGGCACCTGCATGAACCAGCACGACCGGGTCTGGTACGGGCGGGCCGGGCGGGTCGAGGGGACGTGGAGAGTGGCGGCCCGGGGCGGCGTCCGGTGACGGAGCCTCCCGCCGATCTGCGGCGATCGCTGGGGTTCTGGGGCGGGACGGCGATCATCGTCGGCACCGTGATCGGGGTCGGGATCTTCCGGACGCCGGCCTCGATCGCGCGGGTCCTTCCGGATCCGGCGCTCACGCTGGGACTCTGGGCGGTGGTCGGCCTCATCGCCCTCTGCGGGGCGCTTACGATGGCGGAGCTCGTGACGCTCCTGCCGAAGACGGGCGGGACCTACGTCTATCTCCGGGCCGCCTACGGGGACGGGGCGGCGTTCGCGTTCGGCTGGCTCTACCTGCTCGCGGCGACCCCGGCCGGGATGGGGGCGCTGGCGGCCGGCTTCGGGGAGCGGCTGGCGGAGTTCTGCTACGGGACCGTCGAGGCGGCCCCCTCGGCGTTCGTCCGGGCGGCGGGGGTGGGAATCGTCGTCGTCTTCACGATCGTGAACGTCCTGGGGGTGCGCTCGGGGTCGGTGACGCAGGGGATCCTGACCGCGGTCAAGGTCGGCGCCCTGCTCGCGGTCGTCCTGGCGGCGTCGGCCCTCGGCGGGGGGAAGGCCCGGGGCACGCTCGCGCCGGGCGGAACCGCGGGGCTTCCCGACCTGGCGGCCGCGACCGCTTCGGTCTTCTTCACGTACAACGGGTGGATCTACATCAGCCTGGTGGCCGGCGAGGTGGACGATCCGGGGCGGAGGGCCAAGCGGATCGTGCTCGCCTCGATGGGGACGATCATCGTCCTCTACCTCGGGGCGAACGTGGCGTACCTGGCGATGCTCCCGGTGTCGGAGATGGCGGCGCAGAAGTTCGTCGCCGTGAGCGTCATGGACACGCTGCTCGGGCCGGTCGGGGGCGTGCTGATCGGCCTGTGCATCATGGCGAGCATCCTAGGCGCGCTCAACGGGGTGATCCTGACGAAGACCCGCGTGCCCTACGCCCTGGCGCGGGACGGCCTGAGCTTCGCCGTCCTCGGCCGCTGCCATCCGCGCTGGGCCACGCCGCACGTCTCGATCCTGGCGCAGGGGGTCGTGGCGGTCGTGCTGATCCTCTGGCTCAAGCACTTCGACGACCTGACGGCCTACTTCGTCGTCGTCGAGTGGTTCGCCCTGGTCTTCGGCATCGCGGCGGTCTTCGTGCTCCGCCGGACGATGCCCGACTCGCCCCGCCCGTTCCGCGTCCCGGCCTATCCCTGGGTCCCCCTCGTCTTCGTGGTGGGCACGTCGGTCGGGCTGGCGGCCATCGTCTGGAGCCGCCTCCGGGAGGGCAAGTGGGCGCCCGTCATCGGCCTGGGCATCGCCCTGGCCGGCCTCCCCCTTCACCTCCTCTGGCGATCCGTCACGAAACAGCGTCGCTGATTCGTGACGCGTCACGTTTCAGCGACGCTGTTTCGTGACGTGTGGTATGGTGGACGCCGGCATGGGAGGCAGGAGCGTGCTGGAGACCCTCTACGAGGAGAAGGTCGTCGTCGTCCAGCGGGAGAAGTCGGCCGAGGCGGCCCGGGCGAAGGCCCGAGGGATCCGGGAGGGGGGCCTCCGCGTCCAGGAGGTCACCTGGACCACCCCCGAGGCGCCGGCGCTCATCCGCGAGTTCGTGAAGGCGGGCCTGGGGGTGATCGGGGCGGGGACCATCCTGACTCTCGCCGAGGCGAAGAAGGCCGTGGCCGCGGGCGCGCAATTCCTGGTCTCGCCGGTCTTCACGAAGGACGTCGCGGCCTTCGCCCGGCGGAAGAAGGTCCCGTACGTCCCCGGCTGCGCCACCGCCCAGGAAGCGTACGACGCCTGGCGCGGCGGCGGCCGGCCGATCAAGATCTTCCCGGCCCCCTGCCTCGGCGGGCCCGAGCTCATCCGGCGACTCCTCAACCCGCTCCCCTTCCTCGAGCTCCTCCCGACGCTCGTGGCCGTCTCCGAGATCCGGGCCTACCTGGCCGCGGGTGCGCGCGCGGTCGGGATCGGCGCCGCGCAGGCGGCGGACGGGCCGGCGGCGGCCGCGATGGCCCAGGAGGCCATCCGGGCGGTGCGGTCGTGAACGTCCAGGACCTCGATACCCCGGCCCCGTACGTCGACCTCGACGCCCTCGAGCGGAATCTCCGGACCATGCAGGCCCGCTGCCGGGACTGGAAGGTCGGCCTCCGTCCCCACACGAAGACGCACAAGATTCCCGAGATCGCCCGGATGCAGCTCGCCCAGGGAGCGATCGGGGTCACCGTCGCCAAGGTCGGCGAGGCCGAGGTCATGCCGGGGGACGACGTCCTGATCGCCTATCCCCTCATGCCCGAAAAGCTCCCGCGCCTCCGCGAGGCCGCGAAGGGCCGGCGCGTCATCGTGGCCGTGGACTCCGTGGAATCCGCGAGGGCGATGGAGGGCTTCGGGACGCTGGTCGAGGTCGACGTCGGGGTCGGCCGCTGCGGCGTGGCGACGCCCGACGACCTGGTCCGCGTGGCGAAGGCCTGCTCCGACTTCCGGGGGATCTTCTACTGGCCCTCGTGGCTCGACGAGGCGGGGTTCAGGGCGGCCGCCGGCAAGGTCGGCGCCTGCGTGGACGCCCTCAAGTCGGCGGGTCTCGAGGCGAAGATCATCTCCGGCGGATCGACCCCCGGCGCCGCGAAGACCCCCCTCATCCCGCAGACGACCGAGATCCGCCCGGGCACCTACGTGTTCTACGACGTCAACTCGCTCGACTCCGGCTGCTGCACGATCGAGGAGTGCGCCCTCCGCGTCCTGGTGACCGTCGTCAGCACGGCCGTGAAGGGCCAGTGCGTGATCGACGGGGGCTCGAAGACCTTCTCCGGGGACAGCACGAAAGGGAAGGGCACCTACGGGACCTTCCCGGGCCGGCCCTGGGTGATGCGCAAGATGAACGAGGAGCACGGGTACGTCGAGCTCAACGGCCCCGCCCCGAAGGTGGGAGAGAAGATCTGGGCCGTCCCCAGCCACTGCTGCACCACCGTCAACATGCACGACGAGCTCTGGTACGGCCGCGGAGGCAAGGTCGAGGGGAAGTGGCGGGTCGCCGCCCGGGGCCGCGTGCGGTGAGGGTCCTGTCCGGAGGCGTCAGCGCCGACGTGCTCCTGGGCGACGACGGCCTCGTCCACAAGCGCTTCCTCCCCCGGCTCAAGGTCGAGATGGAGTGGCTCTCCGACCCCCGCCGCGTGTTCCGCGAGATCGACAGCCTCCGCGCCTGGGCCCGGATCGCGGGGGCGGACTGCGTCCCCCAGGTGGTCTCGGTCGAGCCCGCGGACTGCTCCTACACGATGACCTTCGCCGAGGGCGCGTCCTGGAAGGACCAGCTCCTCTCCGGCGAGGTGCGCGTCTCCGTGGCGCACGAGCTGGGCCGCCGCCTGGCGCTCGTCCACCGCCGCCCCGACCCGGAGGCCCGGCGCGCGCTCGCGGGCCCGGGCCACTTCCACGACCTCCGCGTGGACCCGTACTACGGGACGCTGATGCGGCGTTATCCCGAGCTCCCCATCCGGGCGGACTTCACGTCGGAGACCCTCGTCCACGGCGACTACAGCCCGAAGAACATCCTCGTCCACGCGGACGGCCTCTGGGTCCTCGACCACGAGGTCGCCCACTGGGGGGACCCCGCGTTCGACCTGGCCTTCATGCTGAACCACCTCTCGATCAAGGCCTTCATCTTCGCCGACTCGCGCTACCGGGACGCCGCGCGGGCGTTCCTGGACGCCTACGGTCCGTCCGCGGCGCTCGAGGCCAGGACGATGCGCCACCTCGCCGTCCTCATGCTCGCCCGCGTGGACGGGAAGTCCCCCCTCGCCTACCTGTCCGGGGAACAGCGTCTCCGGATCCGCGCCCTTGCGATCCGGCGGATACTCGAGCCCGTGGAAGCCCTTCCGAGGTTCCTCTCGTGAGGCGGGGCGTCCTCCTCGTCCTCCTGGCCGGATGCGGGACGGGAGGCGGGGCGCGCTCCCCGGACCGCTACGAGGCCTCGATCGTTCGCGACGCCTGGGGCGTGCCGCACCTCTACGGGCCGAGCGCCGCCGACGCCGCCTACGCGCTCGGACAGGCGCAATGCGAGGACCGCCTGGCCGACCTCCTCTACAACCTCCACCTGGGCGCCGGCCAGGTGAGCGAGGTCCTGGGCCCGTCCCACCTGGAGGCCGACCGGCACGCCCGCCTGCTCCGGCACCGCGAGCGCGCGGAGCAGGACTGGCCCTCCCTCCCCGTCCCCCTCCGGGAGGTCGTCGAAGCCTTCGTCCGGGGCGTCAACGACTGGGTCGCGGACCATCCCCGGGAACTCCCGGGTCCCGTCCGCGCGTTCCGGCCCGAGGACGTCCTGGCGTGGCACCGCCACCTGCTCTTCATGGCCGGGGTCGCGATCGCCCGGGCGGACGCCGAAGCGAAGCGTGGGGCCGTCCCGCCGGGGCGCTCGAACGCCTGGGCCGTCGCGGGCGCGCGGACGGTGACGGGGAGTCCCGCCCTCCTCATCGACCCGCACTGGCCGATCGACGGCAACCTCGCGCTCTACGAGGCCAGGATCCGCGGGGGCGAACTCGACTGCTGGGGCTTCATGCCCGTCGGAGTCCCCCTCCCCGCCATCGGCGCGACGGCCGGCGCGGCCTGGACGTTCACCGCCGGCGGGGCGGACTCCTCGGACGCGTACGCCCTCCGGCTCAACCCCGCGGATCCGGACGAGTACGAGTGGGAGGGCAAGTTCGAGCGCATGGAGCTCCGCTTCGAGACCTTCCGGGTCCGGGAGGCGGGGGCGACCCGCGAAGTCTCGGAGCGCTTCCGCTACACGCGCCACGGACCCGTCCTCAAGGACTCGAAGGGAGAGGACTTCGCCGCGGCCCTCCCGGGCTGGGGCCACGCGCGCGCCCTCGAGCAGGCCTGGAGGATGTGCCTCGCCCGCGGCGCCGCGGAGTTCAAGGCCGCCCTCGCGCTCGACCGGGTGGCGTACTTCAACGTCGTCTGGGCCTCGGCCGACGGCCACATCGGCTACCTCCAGACCGGCCAGGTGCCCGAGCGTCCCCCGGGCCAGGACTGGGAGAAGCCGGTCCCCGGGTGGACCGCGGCCACCCTCCCCCGCGCCGTCCTGCCCGTCCACCGGCTTCCCCAGGTCGAGAACCCGTCGACGGGATTCCTCCAGAACTGCAACACGGCCGCCAACACGGTGACCCCGGGGCTCAAGTTCACGCGCGCGGACTTCCCGCCGGGTGCCTTCTACGCGCACGACGGCGAGTACCGCGCCCGGGGCCAGCGGGCGACCGAGCTGCTGGCCGCGACCCCCAAGCTCGATCTCGAATCGGCCCGCCGGATCGCCTTCGACACCCGCGTCCTTCCCGCCGACCTCTGGGTCCCCGTGATCCTGGCCGCCGTGAAGGAGGCGGGTGAACCCCAGGAGCTCCGGGAGGCCGCCCGCCTCCTCCGCGACTGGGACCGCCGCGCCGACCGCGATTCGGCGGGCGCGACCGTGTTCCGGTTCTGGAGGCTGGCCTGCGACGCCCTCCCCGAGAGCCCCACCGGCCGGGACTCGTTCAACGTCTCGGACACCCCGGCCGTCCGGAAGGACGCGCTCGCGGCGCTCCGGGCGGCGGTCGAGGACCTGGGCAAGCGCTACGGCCGGGTCGCCGTCCCCTGGGGCGACGTGAAGCGCCTTTACCGCGCCGGCCGCGAGTGGCCGCTCTCCGGCGACGGCCTGGGCCGGCTCGGAATGGACAGCCTCCGCGCGACCGCCGCCGAGCAGTTCAATCCGGAGCACAAGCTGGTCGCGACGGGAGGGCAGTCCGCGGTCGGGATCGTCTTCCTCGGCGAACGGCCCGAGATCCATGCCGTCGTGGCCTACGGCCAGAGCGGCCTCCACGAGAGCCCCCACTACGCGGACCAGGCCGCGCTCTACGCCGACCACCGGCTCCGGCCCGTGCCGTGGGCGGAGGCCGCGCTCCTGGCCCAGTCGACCGGGGAGCGCGTCGTCGTCGGAAAGCGGTAGTTCCACCGGGCGAATGTGGAAAACGAGGGGCGCGTTACTATAGTAAGTAGTTATGGACATGCGACACGCGTGGCGGGCGGTGGGGCTCCTGGCGGCCGCGTTCCTCTGCGCCGCGGTCCCCGTCTGCAAGATCCCCGTCTTCCGCTACGCCCTCGAGCGCTGGCCTTCCTCGCCCTACGTGGCGCTCGTCTTCCACCGGGGGCCGCTCGACGAGGCCTCGGCCAAGGTCCTGGACGGGCTCCGGAATTCCCCGGCCAACATCACCTTCGAGAAGGTCGACGTGGACGGGTCGATGGACCCGACCGTGAGGAAGGTCTGGGAGACCCAGAAGTCGAACCCGCTCCCGTGGGTGACCGTCCTCCTCCCGTCGGCCGACGAGACCCCGGTCTGGGCCGGGAAGCTCGAGGCGGAGCCGCTCGGCGTCCTCGTCGACTCTCCCGCGCGCCGGGAGATCGTCAAGCGCATCATGTCGGCCGAGTCGGCCGTCTGGCTCCTGATCGAGTCGGGGGAGAAGGAGAGGGACGAGGCCGCGGCGGCGATGCTCTCCGCCGAGCTCTCCCGGCTCGAGAAGACCATCGAGCTTCCGGTGCTCGGGGAGGACGACCCGCCGCTCCGCTCCAGCCTCCCCCTCAAGCTCGCCTTCTCCGTGCTCCGCATCTCGCGGACCGACCCCGCCGAGCGCGCCTTCGCCGACCTGCTCCTTCGCGGCTACAAGGGGCCTCCGAGCGCGATCGTCGTCCCCGTGGTGGGCCGCGCCCGAGCGGTCTGGGCGCTGGCGGGCGAAGCGCTCAAGCCGGAATCCGTGGCCGACCTCGCGGAGTTCGTCACGGGCTCCTGCTCCTGCGAGGTGAAGGAGCTGAATCCCGGCTTCGACCTCCTGGTCTCGGCCGACTGGGACGCGCTCCTCGAGCTCGGGGCGGCGCCCGAGGAGCCTCCCCCGCTCGCGATCCCCGCGCCCGTCCTCCCGCCGCCCCGCCCGGCGCCCGCCGCGGAGCCCCCGCCCCCGGCCCGCCGGGAGGCCCCCCCGGCGGAGCCCTCACGGACCTGGATGTGGATCGGGCTTTTCGGCGCGGCGGGCTTCGTGCTGATCGCGGGCCTCAATCTCCGGAGCGCCTTCCGTAGAAGCCCCTGAGCGCTCCGGCTAGAATGGCGGTGACATGATCGGCCGGCCGGGTTCATTCGTTCTCAAGGTGAGCCTCGCCCTCCTGGTCGTCGCCGCCTCCGCGTGGGGCGACGACTGGCCCCAGTGGCGCCACGACGCCGGACGGAGCGCCCGCTCCCCGCAGCGCCTGGCGCCCGAGCTCCACCTCCAGTGGGTCCGCGAGCTGCCGCCCCTCGTCCCCCCCTGGCCCGAGCAGGTCCGGATGCAATTCGACCTGGCCTACGAACCCGTGGTCGCCGGCCGGACGATGTTCGTCGGCTCCTCGCGCCGCGACGGCCTGAGCGCGTTCGACACGCGGACCGGGGCGGAGCGCTGGACCTTTCTCGCCGGGGGACCCGTCCGGTTCGCCCCGACGGTCTGGGAGGGCCGCGTCTACTTCGCCTCCGACGACGGCCACCTCTACTGCCTCGACGCGGAGAAGGGGGCGCTCCTCTGGAAGTTCCGCGGGGGGCCCTCCGCGCGCCCGGTCCTGGGGAACGGCCGTCTCGTCTCCACCTGGCCGGCCCGCGGCGCTCCGGCCGTCGCCGACGGGACCGTGTACTTCGCCGCCGGCATCTGGCCGTTCATGGGGATCTTCCTCCACGCCCTCGACGCCCGGACGGGCAAGGTCGTCTGGTCGAACGAGGGCGACGGCTCGACCTACATGCTCCAGCCCCACAACGCCGACTCCTTCGCGGGCGTCGCCCCGCAGGGAACCCTCGTCGTGGCCGGCGACCGGCTCCTCGTTCCCGGCGGCCGCTCGGTGCCGGCCTGCTACGACCGCCGGACCGGGAAGCTCCAGTACTTCAGGCTCGCCGAGAACGCCCGTCGCGGGGGCTACGACGTCGCCGCGTCCGCGACCCGCTTCTACAACGGAGGCTACGCGTTCGACCTCGAGAGCGGCTCCTACCTGGGGGAACTGGGGAGGAATCTCGTCCTGCTCGAGGACGGTTTCGCCTTCTCGGGCCGGTCCAGGGGGATCGTGCGGACACCCGTTCCCGAAGTCCGGACCGTGGAAGTGACCGAGAAGGGCGGGAAGAAGGTCCAGCGGAGGCTCTGGTCGGCCGTCAAGGCTCGGAGCATCGATCTTCCCCCGGTCGAGTGCCTGATCGAGGCCGGCGGTCGCTACTACGCGGGGACCGAGCGCCGCATCGTGGCGGTGGACCCCGAGTCGGGCGCCGTTGCCTGGGAGGCGCCCGTCGAGGGGACGCCCGAGACGCTCCTCGCGGCGGACGACCGTCTCTTCGTGGCCACGCGCGAGGGCCGCATCCTCTGCTTCGGCCCCGAACGGGTCGAGCCCGCCCTCCACCGTCTCGAGACGGTTCCCCTCCCGCCCGCCCCCGCCGCGTCGGACCGGGCCAGGGAGATCCTCGCGCTCGCCGGGGCCCCCGACGGCTGGGCCGTGCTCTGGGGCTGGGGCTCGGGCGGCCTGGCGGCCGAGCTCGTCCGCCGGAGCGCGCTGCGGATCGCCGTGGTCGAGCCCGACGCCGGAGTCGCGGAGCGGGCGCGGGCGGCGCTCGCCGGGGCGGGGCTCCTCGGCGACCGCGTGGAGCTCCTCCACGCGGACTTCGGATCGGTCGAGCTCCCCCCGTACTTCGCCGGCCTCATGGCGTCCGAGGGCCCGGTTCCCGCCGACGCCGGCTTTGCCGGGAAGGTTTTCGCCTCGCTCCGCCCCTACGGGGGTCGGGCGGTCTTCCCATCGCGGGTCGAAGGGGCCGAGGCCGCGGGAGGCGGGTTCTTCGTCCTGTCCCGCCCGGGCGCCGTCCCCGGCGCGGCGAACTGGACGCACGAGCACGCGGACGCGGCCAACACGCGAGTGTCCCGGGACTCGGCGGTCAAGGCCCCGCTCGGCGTCCTCTGGTGGGGCGGCTCGACCCACGTGGGGATCCTCCCGCGGCACGGCCACGGGCCGCAGCCGCAGGTCCTGGACGGCCGCCTCTTCATCGAGGGCGTGGACTTCCTCCGGGCGATGGACATCTACACGGGCCGCGTCCTCTGGGAGGCGGAGCTCCCCGGCCTCGGGAAGTTCTACAACAACACCTCCCACCAGCCGGGCGCCAACTCCTCGGGGACCAACTTCATCTCGACGCCCGACGGGATCTACGTGGCCTATGGAAGGACTTGCCTCGTCCTCGACCCGGAGACGGGGCGCCGCCTCCGCGAGATCGCGCCCGCGCCGCCCGCCGGATCGAAGGAGCCGCCGCCGATCGCGCACCTGAACGTCGCGGGAGACGTCCTGGTCCTCGCCCTCGATCCCCTCGGCGCCGATCGGCCCATGCCGAGCGCCGACCCGCGGGTCGGGAACGACGACCCCTTCGCCTCGCCCGAGGCGCTCCTGGCGAAGCTGAAGTCCCTCAAGGTCGAGACGGACACCTGGTCGTCGAGCCTCCGCCTCGCGGCGCTCGACCGGAAGACCGGGAGCCCGCTCTGGACGGCCGCCGCCCGGGATGGATGGCGTCACAACTCGCTCTCGATCGGGGGCGGGAAGCTCTTCGCGATCGATCGGCTCTCGGGCCTCCAGCTCGACAAGCTGAAGAAGTCCGAGGGGAAGGACGCCGCGACGAACGCGCCCCGCCTCTCGGCCCGGGACCTCCGGACCGGCAAGGTCCTCTGGGAGAGCGAGGCGGGCGTTTTCGGGACCTGGCTCAGCTACTCCGAGGAGCACGACGTCCTGATGGAGGCCGGCCGCGTGGCGCGGGACACGGTCAAGGACGAGCCCAAGGGCGTCCGCGCCTGGAGGGGGTCGGACGGAAAGGTCCTCTGGGAGGACAAGGCGTACGTGGGCCCCGCCATGATCCACGGCCGGACGGTCCTCCTCACGGGCCGCGCGTGCGACCTCCTGACGGGGGAGGTCAAGGTCCGCCAGCACCCCTTGACCGGGCTCCCGGTCGAATGGACCTGGGCGCGGAACTACGGCTGCAACACCCCCATGGCCTCGGAGCATCTCCTCACGTTCCGGTCGGGGGCGGCGGGGTACTTCGACCTCGCGCGCGACGGCGGCACGGGCAACTTCGGCGGGTTCCGGTCGAGCTGCACGAACAACCTCGTGGTCGCGGGCGGCGTCCTCACGGCGCCGGAGTACACGCGCACCTGCACGTGCGGGTACCAGAACCAGTCGTCGATCGGCCTGGTCCCCATGCCCGAGGCCGAGATGTGGACCTTCTGGGGCTCGACGGACCTGAAGGGACCCGTGCGGCGGGTCGGGGTCAACCTGGGCGCGCCCGGGGACCGCCGGGACGAGGAGGGGACCTACTGGGTGGAATTCCCGAGCGTGGGAGGGAAGTCGCCCGCCCTGGCCGTGAGCGTGGAGAAGGGCGAGACGTACCGGCTCCATTCGTCCCGCGTCTCCGGGCCGCTCGCGTGGGTCGCCGCCTCCGGGATCGAGGGGCTCCGGTCGGTCGACGTGACGCTCGACAAGGACGCGAGGGTGGAAGGCGAGGTGGACGTCCGGCTCGTCTTCGCCGAGCCCGGCGAGGCCGGGCCCGGCGCCCGTGTCTTCGACGTCTCGATCCAGGGACGCCGGGTCCTCTCGGACTTCGACGTCGCCGCGGAGGCGGGCGGCCCCCGGCGTTCCGTCGTCAAGGAGTTTCGGGGCGTCCGGGCGGGGAAGGCGCTCGAGGTGTCCTTCGCGCCCGTGAGGGGCCTTCCTCCCGTGATCGGGGGGATCGAGGTCCGGGGCGCCTGGCCGGGCGCCGAGGAGCTGGCGGCCATCCCGGTCGAGCGCGCCGTCGCGGCGGACGACGAGGTCCTCTTCCTGCCCGGCTCGGCCGGGGAAGAGGCCGGTGAGTGGGACGTCGATCCCCGCCCCTTCTACTGGGTGGCGGGGATCGCCTCGGTCTGCCTGGTCGTCCTGCTGGCGATCCGGGCGCGTGAGAAAGGAGGAGCGGCATGAGCCGGTCCGGCGCCGTGGCGATGTTCGCGGCCGCCCTCGTCCTCTTCGGCGGGACGGCGTACCTCCTGATGACGGCGAAGCCCGACGAGGGGAAGGGCGGGACGCTCGTGGTCTATTGCGCCGTGGGGGTGAGGCCGCCGGTGCAAGCCGCGGCCAAGGCCTACACCGAGGAGAGCGGCGTCGAGGTGAGGCTCCAGTACGGCGCCTCGCAGACGCTGCTCGCCAACGCCGAGGTGGGCGGGGAGGGGGACCTCTACCTGCCCGCCGACGACGCCTACATCGCGATGGGCCGGGAGAAGGGGCTGGTGGAGGAATCCGTGCCCCTGGCCGTGATGACGGCGGCGCTCGCGGTCCGGAAGGGGAACCCGAAGGGCGTGAAGGGCGTCGAGGACCTCCTCCGGGACGGCGTCCGCGTGGTCCAGGCCCAGCCCGACGCGGCGGCCGTGGGGAAGCTCGTCCGGGAGGCCCTCCTCAAGCAGGGCTCGTGGGAGCGCCTCAAGGCCCGGACCGAGGTGTTCAAGCCGACCGTGAACGACGTGGCGAACGACCTCAAGCTCGGCACGGCCGACGCCGGATTCGTGTGGGACGTGACGCTCGCGCTCTACCCGGAGCTCGAGGCGGTGCCCGTCCCGGCCCTGGCGGAGGCGAAGGCCGCGATCACGGCGGGCGTGCTCCGGAGCTCGAAGCGCCCGGCGGCGGCGCTCCGCTTCGCCCGCTACCTCGCGGCTCCCGAGAAGGGCGGGCGGGAGTTCGCGAAGGGAGGCTACGTCGCCGCCGGGGGCGACCCGTGGACGGAGACGCCCGAGCTCCACATGTTCGCGGGGGCCATGCTCCGCCCCGCGGTCGAGCGGACGATCGAGGACTTCGAGCGGCGGGAGGGGGCAAAGGTCACTCGGGTCTACAACGGCTGCGGGATCCTGGTCGCCCAGATGAAGGCGGGCGAGCGGCCGGACCTCTACTTCTCGTGCGACCAGCAGTTCATGGAGCAGGTGAAGGGCTACTTCGAGAAGCCGGTCGACGTCTCGGTGAACCAGCTCGTGATCCTCGTCCCGAAGGGGAACCCCCACGGGATCCGGAAGCTCAAGGACATGGCCAAGCCCGGCCTCCGCCTGGGCGTGGGGCACGAGCAGCAGTGCGCGCTCGGGGCGCTCACGAAGGAGACCCTGATCCAGGACGGGACCTACCCCTCGGTGATGAAGAACGTGGTCGTCCAGGTCCCCACGGGCGACATGCTCGTCAACCAGCTCCGCGTCGGGGCGCTCGACGCGGCGGTCACGTACGTGAGCAACGCGGCCAGCGCGGCGGACCTCCTCGAGGCCCATCCCGTCGAGGTGCCCTGCGCGATGGCCGTCCAGCCGGTCGCGGTGGGGAGGGAGACGAAGCGCCCGCAGCTTGCGCTCCGGCTGATGGAGTCGTTCACGACGGCCCGCTCGAAGGAGCGCTTTCTCGGCGAGGGATTCCGCTGGAAAGCGAGCCCGTGACCACGCGGTCGGACCGGCCGTTCCTCGTCGGGCTCGGGCTCCTCGGCGGCCTCTACGTCCTCCTCCTCGTCGCGATGCTCGCGGCGGACCTCTTCTACACGTCGTGGGAGGAGATGGGGAGGACGCTGGCAAGCCCCGAGATCCGCTTCGCCATCGTGCTCAGCCTCGTCTCCTCCGTCGCGAGCGCGATCCTCTCGGTGATCGTGGCCGTACCGCTCGGGTACCTCCTCTCGCGGCACGAGTTCCCCGGGAAGCGGCTGGTGGACGCCCTCATCGAGATCCCGGTCGTCCTCCCGCCCCTCGTGGTCGGCCTCAGCCTCCTCATCCTCTTCCAGAGCCGGCCGGGCGCGGCCTTCCAGGAGTGGATCGGGATCAAGATCACCTACGCGGTCCCGGCGGTGATCCTCGCCCAGTTCGCCGTGGCGGCCGCGTTCGCGGCGCGCACGATGAAGGTCACGTTCGACCAGCTCGACCCGCGGACAGAGCAGGTGGCGATGACGCTCGGCTGCACCCGCGGGCAGGCCTTCCGGCGCGTGGTGCTACCCGAGGCCGAGCGCGGGATCCTGGCCGCCGCCACCGTCGCCTGGGCCCGCTCGCTGGGGGAGTTCGGGCCGGTCCTCGTCTTCGCCGGGACCACCCGGATGAAGACGGAGGTGCTCTCCACGTCCGTCTTCCTCGAGCTCTCGATCGGGCGTCTCGACGCCTCGGTCGCGGTCTCGGTGATCATGGTGGCCATGGCGGTCGCGGTCCTCCTCGTGGTCCGGACGTTCGGCGGCCAGGACTACTTCGGGCGGGCGGTGCGGGGATGATCCGGGTCGAGGGCCTGGCGATCCGCGCGGGGGCGTTCTCGCTCGAAGGGGTCTCGTTCGAGGTCCCGGCCGGGAGCTACGCGGTCCTCATGGGGAAGACGGGCTGCGGGAAGACCTCGGTCCTGGAGGCCCTCTGCGGGCTCCGGCCGGTCGCGGCGGGCCGCGTGACGCTCGGGGACCGGGAGGTCACGGACCTTTCCCCCTCCGACCGGCAGGTGGGCTACGTCCCGCAGGACCGCGCGCTCTTCCGCACGATGACGGTGCGGGACAACCTCGCCTTCTCGCCCCGGGCGAGGGGCTGGGAGAAGGCCGCGATCGACGAGCGGGTGGCCGAGATGGCCCGGCTCCTCGGGATCGAGCGGCTCCTCGGGCGCCGGCCGGCGGGGCTCTCGGGCGGCGAGGCCCAGCGGGTGGCCCTCGGGCGGGCCCTCGCGGCGCGGCCCTCCGTCCTCTGCATGGACGAGCCGCTCACCGCGCTCGACGACGAGACGCGCGAGGAGATGATCGGCCTCCTCCTCTCGGTCAGGAAGGCCACCGGGGCCACCGTGCTCCACGTGACCCACAGCCGGGAGGAAGCCCGGAGGCTGGCCGACCGCCTCTTCGTCCTCGAGGCGGGCATCGTGCGCGCGGCCACGCCGGCCGAACTGGAGAAGCTGGGATGCGCCTGACCGTGCGCTACGCGGCCCAGGCCCGCGAGGCGGCGGGGACGGGCTCCGAGGAGGTCGACCTGGACGGCGAGCCCACCGTCCGCGGCCTCCTCGTCCACGTGGCCCGCGCCCACGGGAACCCCCTCCGGGGCTTCCTTCTCCGGGAGGACGGCAGCCCCCACCCCTCGGTCCTCGTCGTCGTGGGCGACCAGCAGGTCCGGCCCGACGACCCCCGCGCCCTCCGGGAAGGCGACGTCGTCTCGCTCTGGACCCCGATCTCGGGCGGATAGGGCTTTCCTCCCTCCCCGGCCCGCGGGTATCCTCGGGAGTCCATGAGCGCCTCCCTCACGCCCGAGGAGCGGTCGGTCTACGAGTGGCAGCTCGACCTCCCGGGCCTGGGCGAGGCCGGGCAGGCGCGGCTCAAGGCCGCGACCGTCCTCGTGACGCGCGTGGGAGGCGTGGGGGGCTCGGCCGCCTACCAGCTCGCCGCGGCCGGCGTGGGGCGGCTCGTCCTCGCCCACGCGGGGAACCTCCGGCCCGACGACCTCAACCGCCAGCTCCTCATGACCCACGACTGGATCGGGAAGCCGCGCGTGGAGTGCGCCGCCCGGCGGCTCCGCGAGCTCAACCCCCGCCTCGAGGTGACTGCCGTCGCGGAGAACGCGGGAGAGGGGAATGTCGCCCGCCTGGTCGGGACGGCCGACCTCGTCCTCGACGCCGCGCCCCTCTTCGAGGAGCGGCTCCTCCTCAACCGCGAGGCCGTCCGGCAGCGAAAGCCCCTCGTCGACTGCGCGATGTTCGGCCTCGAGGTCCAGGTGACGACGGTGGTCCCGGGAAAGACCCCCTGCCTCGCGTGCCTCTACCCCGAGATCCCGCCCGGCTGGAAGCGGCGCTTCCCGGTGCTCGGGGCCGCGGCGGGCGTGGCGGGGTGCCTCGGGGCGGCCGAGGCGGTCAAGGTGATCGCGGGCGTCGGAGAGCCCCTCCTCGGCCGGATCCTTACCGGGGACCTCCGCGACATGTCCTTCCGGACCCTCCGGATTTCTCGGAATCCCCGATGCTCCGCGTGCGGGGACGGGGTTTCATCCTAGGTACGACCCGGTGAGTCCTCAAGGATCGTGAAGTCCTCAGAAACCAGGGGAGATGCGAGGATGGGGAAGGATCGGGTGATCGGAAAGATCCCGAGTCCCTCGGAACCGATACGGGACCGTCTTCTCCCCGCTCCTGCCGTTCCCATCCCCAGATCCTGCGACATCACGGAATCTCCCTTCGTGCCCAGGTCTTCACGAGCTTGCCTGGACTGACTGAGCATGGGGTTCTCACGGATCGCCCTCGCCTTGGCCTGCCTCCTCGCGGGCGCCGCGCCCCAAGAGGCCGCCAAGCCGAACTTCGTCCTCGTCCTCATCGACGACCTCGGCTGGGCCGACCTCGGCTGCCAGGGGAGCGCGTTCTTCGAGACCCCGAACCTCGACCGCCTGGCCGCGGGCGGGATGCGCTTCACGAACGGCTACGCCGCCTGCCCCGTCTGCTCCCCCACGCGCGCGAGCCTGATGACGGGGAAGTATCCTCCGCGGGTCGGCATCACCGACTGGATCCCCGGCCGGCGCGACATGCCGTCCCAGAAGCTGCTCCGGCCCTCCATGAAGAACCAACTCGCGCTCGAGGAGCGGACCCTCGCCGAGGCCCTCAAGGAGAAGGGCTACGCGACCGCCCACGTCGGGAAGTGGCACCTGGGGGGCGAAGGCTTCCATCCGGACCGCCACGGGTTCGACGTCAACATCGCCGGCACCCACCAGGGCTCGCCCCCCGGCGGCTACTTCGCGTTCAAGACCCCCAGCTTCTCGATCAAGGAGGGAGAGTACCTGGACGACCGCCTTACCGACGAGGCCGTCCGCTGGATCCGCGCAAACAAGGACCGCCCGTTCTTCCTCTACCTCGCGCACTACACGGTCCACATCCCGATCCAGCCGCGCAAGGATCTCCTCGCGAAGTTCGAGGCCAAGGAGAAGAAGGGCGGCCCGCGCGAGAACGCCCACTACGCCGCCATGGTGGCGAGCATGGACGAGTCCGTCGGCCGCGTCGTCCGCGCGCTCGAGGATCTCGGGCTCGACCGCAGGACGGTCGTCGTCTTCACGAGCGACAACGGCGGCCTTTCCGTCAAGGAGGGACCCCACACGCCGGCCACCTCGAACGTCCCCCTCCGCGCCGGGAAAGGCCACCTCTACGAGGGCGGGATCCGCGTCCCGTGGATCGTCTCCTGGCCCGGGACCGTGAAGCCGGGCGTCTCCCGCGCGCCGGTCGTCAGCCCCGATCTCTTCGCGACCTTCCTCGAGCTGGCCGGGGCGGAGAAGGGCTCGGTGGACGGCGTGAGCCTCCTTCCCCTTCTCAAGGGCGGGGAGGCGGACCCCGCCCGCGCGCTCTTCTGGCACTACCCGCACTACTCGAACCAGGGCGGCCGGCCGGGGGGCGTCGTTCGGCGCGGCGACTGGAAGCTGATCGAGCACTACGAGGACGGCCGGAAGGAGATCTTCAACCTCGGGGACGACCCCGGGGAGACCGCCGACCTCGCCGCCGCGAATCCCGACGTCGTCCGCGACCTCCACGCGAAGCTCGTCGAGTGGCGCTCCGCCGTGGGGGCGAAGATGCCGACCCCGAACCCCGATTGGAAGGGAGACAGGAAATGACCCGCGCCCTCGCCGTCCTGGCCCTTCTCCTCGCCCCGGCGGCCCAGGCCGAGCGGCCGAACGTGGTGATCTTCCTGACGGACGACCTCGGCTGGGGCGACCTGGGCTGCTACGGCCACCCGGTCATGAAGACGCCCCATCTGGACGCCTTCGCGAAGGAATCGCTCCGCTTCCTCCAGGGCTACTCGGCCTCCGCGGTCTGCTCGCCCTCGCGCTCGGCGATCCTGACCGGCCGGACGCCCTTCCGGACCGGGGTCTACGACTGGATCCCGGCAGGGAGCGAGATGCATCTTCGGGCGAGCGAGATCGCGCTCCCGAAGCTCCTCAAGGCCGCGGGCTACGCCACCTGCCACGTGGGGAAGTGGCACCTGAACGGGAAGTTCAATTCCCCCGAGCAGCCCCAGCCCAACGACCACGGCTACGACTGGTGGATGGCGACGCAGAACAACGCCGCGCCCAGCCACAAGAACCCGACCAACTTCGCAAGGAACGGGAAGGCGGTCGGGCCCCTCGAGGGCTTCTCCGCCCCGCTCGTCGCGCGGGAGGCGGTCGAATGGCTCTCGACCCGCCGCGACAAGTCGAAGCCCTTCTTCCTCGCCGTCTGGACCCACGAGCCCCACCTCCCGATCGAGTCCGACCCCGAGCACATGGCGCCCTACGCCTCGATCCCCGACGAGAACACGCGCCAGCACCACGGGAACGTCACCCAGCTCGACCACGCGTTCGGGATGGTCCTGAAGGCGCTCGACGAGCAGGGCGTGGCGGGGAAGACGATGGTCGTCTTCACGAGCGACAACGGGCCCGAGGGGGACGGCACGAAGGGCCGGACGCGCGGCTCGACGGGCGGCCTCCGGGGCCGGAAGCGCGCCGTCTACGAGGGCGGGATCCGCGTCCCCTTCATCGTCCGCTGGCCCGGGAAGATCAAGCCCGGGACGAGCGAGGAGCCGGTCGTGGGCTCCGACCTCTTCCCGACGGTGCTCGCCGCGGCCGGCCTGGAGGTCCCGAGGGACCGCGCGATCGACGGGGCGAGCCTGATGCCCGCGTTCGAGGGGAGGCCGGTCGAGCGGAAGATCCCGATGTACTGGCGCTGCGTGATCGCGCCCGGGCCGATGAAGGCGGCGATGCGGCAGGGGGACTGGAAGCTGGTCGCGGCGCCGGACCTCTCGAAGCTGGAGCTCTACGACCTCAAGAGCGACCCCAAGGAGGCGAGCGACCTCGCCCAGAAGGAGCCCGAGCGCCTGAAGGCGATGGCCGAGACGATCGCCCGGCTCCAGAAGGAGTTCGAGGCCGAGGCGCCCGTCTGGCCGAAGCGGGGGGAGAAGAAGTGATCCGCGCCGCGCTCGCCTTGGCCGTCTTCCTCCCGGGGGCGCCGCAGGAGGCGCGGCGGCCGAACGTCGTCTTCATCCTGGCGGACGACCTGGGCTGGACCGACCTCGGCTGCCAGGGGAGCGGCTACTACGAGACGCCGCACCTCGACCGCCTGGCTGCGCAGGGGATGCGCCTCACCCACTACGCGACGAACGGCCCGAACTGCCAGCCCACCCGGGCGGCGCTCATGACCGGCCGCACCGGCCCGCGGACGGGCGTCTACACCGTGGGCTCGGGCGCGCGGGGCGAGGAGAAGTTCCGGAAGATGGTGCCGGCCGAGAACCGGACGGAGCTCCCGCTCTCCGAGGTCACGATCGCCCAGGCCCTCAAGGCCGCCGGCTACGTCACCGGGATGTTCGGGAAGTGGCACCTCGGGACGCAGGGCGAGTTCCATCCCGGCCGGCGCGGCTTCGACGTCGCGATCGAGTCGAACGGGAAGCACTGGGACTTCCGGACGAACCCGCCGCAGAAGGTCGAGGGGCGGCCCTACCTCGCGGACTGGCTCACCGACCGCGCGGTCGAGTTCATCGAGGCGAACCGGGAGAAGCCGTTCTTTCTCTATCTTCCGCACTTCGGGGTCCACTCCCCCTTCGACGCGAAGCCGGAGACGGTGGCGCCCTTCCGGGAGAAGAAGCCGGCCGGGGGACACAAGGACCCCGTGTACGCGGGGATGATCCGGAGCGTGGACGAGAGCGCCGGCCGGGTGATGGCGAAGCTGGACGAGCTGGGCCTGGCCGCGACCACGCTCGTGGTCTTCAGCTCGGACAACGGCGGCGTCGGAGGCTACGCGGAGGCGGGCGTGGCCGGGGCGAGGGGGGTGACCGACAACGCCCCCCTCCGGGGCGGGAAGGGCATGCTCTACGAGGGCGGCTTCCGGGTCCCTTTCATCGTCCGCTGGCCCGGCGTGGTCAAGCCGGGCTCGGTCTCGGCCGAGCCCGCGGCCTCGATCGACGTCTTCCCCACGTTCCTCGAGGCGGCGGGAGGGAAGGCCGGCGGAGGGGTGGACGGCGTGAGCCTGGTGCCGCTCCTCCGGGACCCCGCGGCCTCGCTCGGCCGGGAGGCGCTCTACTGGCACTTCCCGGGCTACCTCGAGGGGAACGTGAAGCAGGGGACCTGGCGGACCACCCCCTGCGGGGCGGTCCGGGCGGGCGACTGGAAGCTCCTCGAGTTCTTCGAGACGGGGAAGACGGAGCTCTACAACCTGAAGGACGACCCGGGCGAGCGGAACGACCTGGCCGCGAGGGAGCCGGAGCGCGCGAAGGCGCTCCAGGCGAAGCTCGCGGCCTGGCGGGCCTCCGTGGGCGCCCCGATGCCGACCGCGAAATAGGAGCCGACCATGATCCGAGCCCTCCTCGCCGCGCTGCTTCTCTGTCTCCCGGCCCAGGACGCGAAGAAGAAGTGGAACGTCGTCCTCTTCGTGACGGACGACCAGGGCCAGGACGCGGGCTGCTACGGGAACCCGGTCCTGAAGACCCCGAACCTCGACGCGCTCGCGGCGGAGGGGACGCGGTTCCCCTACGCGTTCGCGACCACGGCCAGCTGCAGCGCGAGCCGTTCGGTGATCCTGACGGGCCTCTACAACCACGCGAACGCCCAGTTCGGCCACGAGCACTCATACCACCACTTCCGGACCTACGAGAACCTGAAGACGCTCCCGGTGCTCCTCTCGCAGGCGGGCTACCGGACGGGGCGGATCGGGAAGATCCACGTGGGGCCGGAGGAGGTCTACCGCTTCGACGCCGCGCTTCCCGGCAACGCCCGGAACCCCGTCCAGATGGCGGAGAACGCTCGGGCCTTCCTCGGGGCCAAGGACGAGCGGCCGTTCTTTCTCTACTTCTGCACGTCCGACCCGCACCGGGGCGGCGGGACGGGCGGGCCGCCGCACCGCCCGAACCTCTTCGGGAACGAGGGGAAGTACGCGGGGGTGGAGGAGCAGCCCTACGACCCGAAGGACGTGGTGGTCCCGCCCTATCTGCCGGACACGCCGGCCTGCCGGGCGGAGCTGGCCGAGTACTACCGGTCGGTCTCGCGCGTGGACCAGGGCCTGGGGCGCCTCGTCCAGGCGCTCAAGGACGCGGGGAGGTGGGAGGACACGATCGTCGTCTTCACCTCCGACCACGGGATCGCCTTCCCGGGGGCGAAAACGACGGTCTACGAGCCCGGCCTGCGCTCGCCGCTCGTGGTCCGTCACCCGGGCGCGGCGCGGAAGGGCGTGGTCTCGAGCGCGCTCGTCAACTGGGCCTCGTTCACGCCCACGATCCTGGACGCGGCCGGGGCGCTCGGCGCGGGGGCGGCCTTCCACGCCCGCTCGTTCCTCCCGATCGTGGGCGAGGAGAGCCCGGCCGGCTGGGACGAGGTCTACGCCTCGCACACGTTCCACGAGGTCACGATGTACTACCCGATGCGGGTCGTCCGGACGCTCCGCCACAAGCTGATCTGGAACCTGGCGCACGGTCTCCCGTACCCCTTCGCCTCGGACCTCTGGGAGGCGCCGACCTGGCAGGACGTCTACAAGCAGGGCCCGGACGCCCTCTACGGGAAGCGGACGGTGAAGGCCTACATCCATCGTCCCCGGTTCGAGCTCTACGACCTCGAGGCGGACCCCCACGAGGTGAGGAACCTGGCGGAGGACCCCGCCCACGCCGCGCTCCTCAAGGAGCTGCAGGAGAAGATCAAGGCCTTCCAGAAGCGCACGAAGGACCCCTGGATCCTGAAGTGGGACTACGAGTAGGGGAAGCATCCGGAATCCGGCATCCGGAATCCGGGGGGGAGGGGGCGCTGTCCGCGATTTGACCTTCCCGGGTCTTCTCGATCTGCGGCCGGGCGCGTATGCGACCTGTTCCGACGCATACGCTCGGGGTCCCGGGCGGTTACGAAACGTAACGTCGTTCGGCCTCGACCTTCGATTCCCGTGCGATTCCGTCGATAACGCCGCGGCACGCGCCTTGCGGCGACGCCGCCCGTGGAGCGAGGCGAGTACCGGCGGCGGGAGCCGGAGAAGACGGCGCTCTACCGGGCGGTGCTCGGGAACCTGAACAGCTTCCTTGAGCGGGCCGACGTCCGGGCGGAGGAGGGACGGGTGCTCCCGAAGTACGTGCGCGAGGAGTTCCGGCGCTACCTCTCGTGCGGGATCCTGGCGAAAGGATTCGTCCGGGTGCGCTGTCCCGAGTGCACGCTCGACATGCTGGTCGCCTTCTCCTGAAAGGGCCGGGCGGTCTGCCCCTCCTGCGCCGGTCGGCGCATGGCGGACACGGCGGCCCATCTGGTCGACCATGTCTTCCCCCGCGTCCCGGTTCGCCAATGGGTCCTCTCGACGACCCAAGCACAACGCACCTGAAGTAGTTTCCTCCCCCCAGGCGGCGGTTCTTGGGATAGAATCTCTTCTACAGTTGCTCGCAGTCGTCGAGAAGCTGCGCGC
>Ga0187893_10000462_pt1 | contig 106006 bp, 103 predicted proteins | sample MA1701074metaG_FD_139574 | JGI IMG/M metagenome (GOLD analysis project Ga0187893, IMG submission 139574) | White microbial mat communities from a basaltic lava cave in the Kipuka Kanohina Cave System on the Island of Hawaii, USA - MA170107-4 metaG ...
GCGGCGACGGCGAGCTCCGCCAGCGTGTACCCTCGCTCGGACCGGCGCCGGCGGCGCGCGCTCATTGGTCCTCCTGGCGGCGGATGAGGGTCGTGAGGCTGAGATGGCGTTCGGTGTTCCGCAGCGGCCACCAGACGGTGACCGTGACCTGGCGGAAGGCGGGGTCGACGTCGGAGACGGTGAGCTGCCAGTCGTACCGGGTGAATCGCTGCGGATCGAGGGGCCGGCGCGAGACGGCGGCGGGATCTTCGGAACTGGCCAGCACTTCTTCCAGCTTCTGTGCGGCGAGGCCCCCGGCCAGGCTGGACTCCTGCGCCAGGTGCGCCGCCCGGGTTCCCACGGCGAGCAGGCTGAAGATGCTTACCACGAGCAGGCTCAGGAGGGCGAGGGCCACCACCTGCTCAATGAGAACGCCGCCCCGGTCGCGCACGGCACACCTCGCTGACGACCGCCTCAATAGCGTACGTTATGGACGAGACCTGGATTAGCAACGATAGACTTTCGTCCCACGCGCGGTCAATCCTCTACCGTCGTGCCGGCCTGGCAAGGAGAGCATGGAAGTCCGGCGAACATCACGCCAGACCCGCGGGGTCTACTCGGTAGGTGACCTCTTGACCAGGCGCCGCGCCACCTCACTTGACACCCCCCCAGCCCGCGTAGACCCCGAGGCGCCGGTGCAGTATCTCCGTGGCGTGGGTCCCGCGCGCGCGGGGCTCTTGGGCCGCGTGGGTATCCAGACGGTCCGCGACCTGTTGCTGCACCTGCCCCGCCGCCACGAGGACCGGCGGAATCCCACGCCGCTGTTTGGCCTGCGCGAAGGCATTGAGCAGGCGGCCATCGCGCGTATTGAAGATGTGCGGCTGATCCGGACTCGCCGTGGCGCGCCGCTCGTCCGCGCCGGGATCGTCGATGCCACCGGTGTCGCCCACGCCCTCTGGTTCAACCAACCGTATCTCGCCCAGTCCCTGAGCCGTGGCCAGCAGGTGAGTCTCTACGGACGGGTGGAGCGCGTGGGCCGAAGGCTGCAGTTCGTGTCACCGGAGATCGAACTCCTCGATCCCGACGACCACTCCGTCCACGTCGGCCGGCTCGTCCCCATCTACCCAACCACGGAAGGCCTGGCGCAGCGGACACTGCGTGTGATCCTCCACGACGCGCTGGAGGCCTGTGCCGAGGCCGTCCCCGAGGTGCTCTCGTCGAAGGTGCGTGCGCAGTACCGCCTTCCCGCGATGCGCGAGGCGCTGTGGGGCGCGCATTTCCCAGAGCAGGAGGCTGCGGCCGATAGCGCGCGGCGCCGGTTAGCGTTTCAAGAGCTCCTGATCCTCCGACTCGCGGTCCTGCAACAGCGACGCGCTCTGGAGTCCACGCCCCGTGGAGCGACCTACGGGCGGCCCACCGGGCTCCTGGCGCGCTTCCTCGAGTCGCTGCCGTATCCCCTCACGAACGCGCAGCGGCGCGTCATCGACGAGATTACCCGCGACATGCGTCGGTCCACGCCGATGAACCGGCTGCTGCAGGGCGATGTGGGATCCGGGAAGACTGTCGTCGCCGCGGCCGCGCTCGTGGCGTGTGCCGACGGCGGGTACCAGGCGGCGCTCATGGCGCCGACCGAGATTCTGGCTGAGCAGCACGCCCTCACGCTGCGGGGCCTGCTGGCGCCGGTTGGATTCGAGGTTCATCTGATCACTGGGGGCGGCGCGGCCGCGGCGCGCGCCGCCGGCCTCGACGCGTTACGCCGCGGCGTCGGCAGCGTGGTCGTGGGGACACATGCCTTACTGGAGGATCGTGTCGTCTTCGACCGGCTCGGCCTGGTGGTCGTGGATGAGCAGCACCGGTTCGGCGTCATGCACCGGGCTCGTCTACGTGGGAAAGCCGTTGCCCCCGACGTGTTGGTCATGACGGCGACGCCCATCCCCCGGACGCTCACCTTGACGCTGTATGCTGATCTCGACGTCTCGGTGCTCGACGAGATGCCACCGGGCCGCCGGCGGGTGATCACCCATGTTCGGCCGTCGTCGGCGCGTGACAAGGTCTACGCGTTCGTCCGAAAACAGGTCGACGATGGCCGCCAGGCCTTCGTCGTGTGCCCGCTCATTGAGGAATCGGAGTCCTTGCAGGTGCGGTCGGCCCAGGAGTTGGCGCGGGAGCTGGCCGCGGGGCCATTCGCCGGACTGCGCGTTGAGGTGCTGCACGGCCGCCAGCCCTCGGCGGAGAAGGCTCAACGGATGGCGGCGCTACGCGCCGGACAGATCGCCGTGCTCGTGGCGACGACGGTCATCGAGGTCGGCATCGATGTGCCGAACGCCACAATCATGATCGTGGAGGACGCCGATCGTTATGGGCTGGCGCAGCTCCACCAGCTACGGGGCCGCGTGGGCCGAGGCGCGGTGGGCTCCCACTGCATCTTGATCGCCGATCCGACCACAGAGGAAGGGCGGCGCCGGCTGCAGGTGATGGTCGCCGGAGCGGACGGATTCCAGATCGCCCAGGCCGATCTCGAGCTCCGAGGACCGGGTGACGTCCTGGGCGTCCGCCAGCATGGTCTCGCCGGACTCCGGGTGGCGAACCTGGCCTCCGATCTCCCACTGTTGGAAGAGGCGAACCAGGCGGCGCAGGCACTGTTACGGGATGATCCCGAACTCGCGGGCCCAGAGACGACGGCTCTTGGAGCAGCGGTGAAGCACTACCTGGCCCTCCGCGCGGGTCTGGCGTCTGTCGGATGAGGGCGCGCACAGGGCGGCCGCCGCGGTCTCGGGCTGACGTCCTGCGGCCCACCGCCGCGCGGGTCCGCGACGGGTTGTTCAACAGCCTGGGTCCTGGCGCGCGCGGCGCGTCGGTCCTCGACTTGTTCGCGGGGACTGGGGCCCTGGGCATCGAAGCGCTGCGTCGCGGAGCGGCCCACGTCGTGTTCGTGGAGCACGATGCCGCGCGCGCGCGGGCGATCGAGGAGCAGCTGGAGCGAGATGGGCTAGCGTCGAGAGGGGTTGTTCAGTGTCTGGACGCGTCCGTGGCCGCGCAGCGGTTGGCCGCCGACGGCGCGGCCTTCCATCTTATTCTGTTGGACCCGCCGTACGGTGAGGGACGCCTGACGCGCGCCGTTGCCGCCGCGGCGGCGGTGTTGAGGGCGGGCGGGCTGATCGTGGCGGAAGGGCACTGGCGCGACCGGCCCGAACTGCCGCCAGGGCTGGTCGTGGCCCGCGAGGCCAAGTACGGCGAGACCGTCTTATGGTTCATCCGGCCAGCGGCGACCCAGGACCCCTGACCGGGAGGAGGCAACGGTGCGGACCGCAATCTATCCGGGGAGTTTCGATCCCGTGCACCTGGGCCACGTCGAGATCATTCGCCGGGCCGCGCGTTTGTTCGACCGGGTGATCGTCGCCGTCGCCGAGAACGTCGAGAAGGGACGGGGCGCCTTTTCACTGGACGAGCGGGTGGCCATGCTGCGCGATGCGCTCACCGGTCTCCAATCGGTGGAGGTCGCCGCATACGATGGATTGACCGTGGACTTTGCTCGGCGCCGCGGAGCGACCTGTCTGGTCAAGGGGCTGCGCGCCGTCGGTGACTTCGACTTCGAGTTGAAACAGTCGGCGATGAACCGGCGTCTGGCACCCGAACTGGACACCCTGCTGCTCATCGCGGATCCGGAGTTCGCGTTTGTGTCCTCTTCGCTGATCCGCGAAGTGTCGGCGTTGGGCGGCGACGTCAGCAGCATCGTGCCGCCGCCAGTCGTCCGACGTGTCAAGGCCCGCTGGCCCGTGGCGAGGTGAGGTGTGGAATCCCTGCTTGAAGTCCTGGACCGGTTGGAGCGCATCTTGCGGCGCCAGATGGATCGGCTGCCGGGGGAGCACCGCCAGGCTATCGAGCGTGAGGTGCTCGGACTGGTGCAGATGGCTCGTGCGGCCGCACCGCGCGAGCTCCATCACGCGGCGTGGCTGCAGGGGGAGGCGGAGGCCGCGCTGGTGCGCGCCCGTGAGGAAGCGCGGCGACTCGTGCTCGACGCGCAGGCCCACGCTCGATCCCTCACCGATGGGCGTCCTGGGGAACCCTCGACGCGACGCCCCCCGGATACCGAGGAGGCGCGGCGCGAGGCGGAGCGCATTCGCCGCGGGGCCGACGAATACGCCGCACAGGTCCTGGACCGGCTGACCGTGGAGGTGGAGCGCGTCTTGACCACGATCCGCCGCGGGCAGGACGTGCTGCGCGCGTCGGGTGGGCCGGGAGCGCCGCCGGTCGATCGGGCGCGCGGCGTTCGTTGACACTCGAAAAACCACGTCCCTATAATGGGAAACGTTGACGGAGGCGTGGGCGCTATGGTGGTCGATCTCCGGCTGCTGCGCGCCGAGCAGGGTGCGACGCTCGCGGTCACCTGCGACGAGCGAGTGTCCAGTCAGATTGCCGACGTTCCATTTGCCGAGCCGGTTGAGGGCGAGCTTACCCTGACCAATCTGGGATCGGTGCTCCGCGTTGTGGGGCGTGTCAAGACGATTGTGGAGCTGGTCTGTGATCGGTGCGCGCGCCCGTTCCGGTTCCCGCTCAAGACGGCGGTGCGGGAGGAACTCGACTGGGGAGGCGCCGACGGGTTCATCCTCAGCGAGGGTCAGGCGGCCGGATTGGATCTGCACGCGCTCGTGCGGGAGGTGTTGGTGCTCGCGCTCCCGATGTCCACGCGGTGCCGGCCCGACTGCGAGGGGTTGTGCGACCGCTGTGGGGCTGATCTCCGCACCTGTCGGTGTGAGCCGGAGACTCGGGATCCGCGCCTGGCACCTCTGGCAGCGCTTCGCAATATCGCTGACCGTGACCAGGACGGCTGACCCGCGGTCGCGATTGACACAAGAGGGGGCAGGAAGGTGACTCAAAAGCGGCGGCACTCGAAGACCAGGACGGCGACCAGGCGCGCACGGTGGAAAGCGACACGCGTGACCCTTGTCACCTGCCCGCAGTGCAAGGCGCGCATGATTCCGCACCGCGTCTGCTCATCGTGTGGGCACTACGCGGGGCGCGAGGTGACGCCTCCCGAGACAGCCCGGTCCAAGAAGAAGGACGCGTAGCGTCGGTGCCCGGCGGGGGATCAGCGGTCATCGCCGTCGACGCGATGGGCGGGGATCGAGGGCCGCACGTCGTCGTCGAAGGCGCGGTGGCGGCCGCGCGTGAACTCAGCGTGCGGCTGCTGCTCGTGGGGCCGGCCGCGCAGATTCAGACAGAGCTCCAGCGGCTCCGGGCGACTGCGCTCCCCATCGAGGTGATCGACGCGCCCGACGTGATCGAGATGCACGAGCATCCGGCGATGGCGCTGCGCAAGAAGCCTGGAGCCAGCATCGTGGTCGCCACGAGACTAGTGCGCGAGGGTCGGGCGGCGTCGGTCGTGAGCGCCGGTCATACCGGCGCGGCGATGGGTGCCGCGCAACTCGTCCTCGGGCGCGTCCGCGGCATCGACCGGCCGGCGATCGCCGCGGTCCTGCCGACGGCGGCGGGCCGGCCGGTCGTCCTGCTGGACGTCGGAGCCAACGTGGACTGCCGGCCCCACCAGCTCCTGCAGTTTGCCCTGATGGGGCACGTGTACGCCCGGGAGGTGCTGGGCATCACCGCGCCGCGCGTCGGGCTGTTGAGCAACGGTGAGGAAGAGACCAAGGGAAACGATGCCACGATCCGCGCTGCCGAGCTACTGCGCGGGGCCCCCGTGCTCTTTGTTGGCAACGTCGAGGGCCGGGACGTCCTGGCCGGGAGCGTGGACGTCGCGGTGTGTGATGGATTCGTGGGGAATGTGCTCCTGAAGTTTGGCGAGGGCGTGGCGTTGGTGCTCCGTGAGATTGTGCGCGGTGAGTTGCGCGGCTGGCGCGGCCGGCTCCTGCAGCTCTATCTTGCGCCCGCGTTGGGCTCGGCTCGGCGTGTGTTGAAGCGCTTGGACTACCGCGAATACGGTGGCGCTCCACTGCTCGGGATCAACGGTGTCTGTGTCGTGGCGCACGGCCGGTCGAGTGCGCGTGCGATTCGCAACGCGATCCGGGTGGCGGTGGACGCGACTGCCCACGACCTGCCGGCGCGCATCGGCGAGGCGGTCGCGGAGACGACCGCGGTTGCCTCCCCCGGCGTCGGAGCGTCTCACTAGAACGGGGGTACGACCTTGATGGCAACCGTTCGTCACGCTGAGCGACGCGGGCCGGTCGCGCGTGCCGTGACCCGGCGCGGTGCCACAATCGCCGGGATGGGCATCAGCATCCCGCCCAGGGTGGTCACGAATCACGACCTTGAGCTCCTGGTGGAGACGACCGACGAGTGGATCCAGACACGCACCGGGATCAAGGAACGCCGCGTCGCGGCCGATGACGTTGCCACGTCCGACCTCGCCGTCGACGCGGCGCGGCAGGCGCTGGCGCAGGCGCGCCTCGACGCCAGGGACGTAGATCTGATCATCGTCGGGACCGCGACCCCGGACATGCTCTTCCCCGCCACCGCCTGCCTGGTGCAGGATCGCTTGGGGGCGACTCATGCCGGGGCCTTTGACGCCTCCGCCGCCTGCAGCAGCTGGGCGTACGCCGCGGCCATGGGGCACGCCGCGGTTGCGTCCGGAGCTGCGGAGACCGTTCTGGTGATCGGTGCCGAGACGCTTTCGCGAATCCTCGACTGGACCGACCGCGCGACCTCCGTGCTGTTTGGTGACGCGGCGGCGGCGGTCGTGCTGCGGCCGTGCCAGGTGGGCGAGGGCTTCCTCGCGTTTCACCTGGGGTCTGATGGCTCCGGAGGCTCGCTGATCTGTCTGCCCGGGGGCGGATCCCGCCTCCCCCCCAGTCTCGAGACCGTCGCCGCCGGCGATCACTACCTGAAGATGAACGGCCGCGAGGTCTACAAGTTCGCCGTCCGCGCGATCCCGCGCGCCATCGAGCAGGTGGCGGCCCAGGCCGGGATCGCCGTGGAACAGGTGGATCTCTTTATCCCCCATCAGGCCAACATTCGTATCATTGAAGCCGCGGCCAAGCGATTGGGGCAGCCGATGGGCAAGTTCTTTGTGAACGTGGACCGATATGGCAACACCTCGTCGGCGTCGGTCCCCGTGGCGCTCTACGAGGCAGCGCAGCAAGGCCGCATCCATCCCGGCGACGTCGTGATCTTCGTCGCCTTTGGGGGCGGGCTGTCGTGGGGCGCCGCGGCCATGCGTTGGACCGGCGACCCGACCGATCCGCGGGGCATGGCGCTCGCGTGATCGCGTTTGTCTTTCCAGGTCAAGGGGCGCAGTACGTGGGCATGGGCGTTGACCTCGTCCGTCAGTACGCTGTCGCCCGCCGCATCTTCGAGGATGCCAGTCAGGCGATCTCGCTCGATCTGCTCGCCTTGTGTCGGGATGGTCCCGAGGCGCGTCTGCGCGAGACCGAGAACACCCAGCCCGCTGTGGTCGTGGTCGGCTGTGCCGTGGCGGCCGCGCTGGCCGAGCACGGTGTCCGGCCGGACGCGGCCGCCGGCCTGAGTCTGGGCGAATACACGGCCCTTGTCGCTGCGGAGAGCCTCGAGCTGGCCGATGCCGTGCGTGTGGTGCGACTGCGCGGACAGTTCATGCAGGAGGCGGCCGAGGGCCTCCACACGGCCATGGCGGCCGTCTTGGGCTTGTCCGCGGAGGTTGCCATCGAGGTGTGCGCGCAGACCCCTGGGCTGGTGGAGGCGGCGAACTTCAACGCCCCCGGCCAGGTGGTCATCGCGGGTGAGGCCGCAGCGGTGGACGCGGCCGCCGCGCGGCTGCGGGCGGCCGGCGCGCGGCGCGTCATCCCGTTGGACGTGAGCGCGCCGTTTCACACATCGTTGATGCGTCCGGCCTCGGACCGGCTGGCCGCTGTGCTGAGCGCGGTGCCGCTGCGCCGCGCCCGCGTTCCTGTGATCGCCAACGTCACGGCGCACCCGGTCTGGGAGCCGGAAGAGATTCGCCGGCGGCTCGTGGAGCAGGTGGCCAGCCCAGTTCGCTGGGAACAGTCGGTGCACACGCTGCACCGGCTGGGGACACGCGTCTTTGTCGAAGCCGGACCCGGGACCACGTTGGCCGGCTTGATCCGCCGCACGGTCAGGGGTGCAACTGTGGCATCTATTCAGGACCCGGCCACGTTGTCGGCCGGGCTTGCAACGATCGGTGGGGCTCCAGCCCACCGAGGTGTCGGCGCGACCTAGGGTTGGATCGAGGCGAGGCATGACGCGGCTGCGGGATCAGGTGGCGGTGGTGACGGGCGAGTCGGGCGGGCTCGGCGGCCGAATTGCGGTCGCGCTTGCTCAAGCGGGATCAGCGGTGATTGTCCACTACCTGCAGCACACCGATGCCGCCCAGGGAGTGGTCCGGACGATCGAACAGGCGGGCGGTCGCGCCAAGGCTGTGCGGGGCGATCTCTCGCAGCCCGATGAGGCGGCGGCGGTGATCGCGGCGGCTGGCATCGCCTTTGGCCGTCTCGACATCCTGGTGAACACCGTAGGGCCGACACGCGATGGGCTCGTGCTGCGCATGAATGATGAAGACTGGCGGGCGGTCATCACCGGGAACCTGACGAGCTCGTTCTACTGCATCCGGGCCGCCCTGCGGGAGTTTGTCCGGCAGCGCCGTGGGCGCATCATCAACATCGCCTCGCCCACGGGGCAGGCGGGCCACGTGGGGCAGGCGAACTATGTCGCGGCCAAAGCGGGCGTCATCGGTTTGACACGCGCCGTAGCTCGCGAGGTCGGATCTCGCGGGATCACGGTCAACGCCATCGTCCCGGGGGTCATGGCCGCGGGGGTGTCGGTGGAGGCGAGTGCCCGCGATCTGGACGCGATTCCGCTGGGTCGCCTCGGGACCGCCGCCGACGTTGCCGCGGCCGTGGTCTTCCTGGCCGCCGCCGACGCAGGGTACTTGACCGGGCAGGTCTTGAACGTTGACGGCGGAATGAACATGCACTGAACGGTGGGCCCGCGGCCCGCATCGGGCGCGGCAACTCCTGGTGGAGGTGGAGGGACGCTATGGTCTCGGTGTTCGATCGCATCAAGTCCAAAGTGGCGCATCAACTCGGCGTCGAAGAGGACACTATCACCCCGGCGTCGTCGTTCGTGGAAGACTTGGGGGCCGACTCGCTCGATGTCGTGGAGCTGGTCATGGCGCTGGAAGAGGAGTTTGGCATCGAGATCCCAGACGACCAGGCAGAAAAAATCATCACCGTGGGCGATGCCGTCAAGTTCATCGAGGTTCACGCCAAAGACCCGGCCCCGTAACCCCTGGGTCATGGTCAGCGCATGGGCAGGCGCGTAGTCGTTACTGGTCTCGGCGTCGTCAGTCCGGTTGGGACGGGTCACGACACGTTCTGGTCGGCGCTGTTGCGGGGGACGTCTGGCGTAGGCCGGGTGTCGAGCTTCGACCCGACGGGGTTCGCCACCAAGATCGCCGCGGAGGTCCACGACTTCGACCCCAGCACGTTCATGGACCGGAAGGAGGCCCGGCGCAACGACCGCTTTGTGCAGTTCGCGTATGCAGCTGCGCGGATGGCCCTCGACGACGCGCACCTGGCCATCACGCCGGCAAACGCCGCCCGGATCGGGGTTCTCATCGGATCCGGGATCGGCGGCGCGGTGACCTGGGAGGCGCAGCACCGGACCCTGATGGAGCGCGGCCCCGACCGCGTGTCACCGTTCTTCATCCCCATGATCATCGTGAACATGGCCAGCGGCGTGACGTCGATCCTGACGGGTGCCAAAGGGCCCAGCAACTGCGTGGTGACCGCGTGCGCCACCGGCGGCAACGCCATTGGCGACGCCGCCCGCATGATTCAGCGGGGTGAGGCCGACGCGATGCTGGCCGGCGGGACCGAGGCGGCGATCACGGAGCTGTCGATGGCCGGGTTCTGTTCGATGAAGGCGATGTCGACACGCAACGATGACCCTCAGGGCGCATCGCGGCCGTTTGACGCCACGCGGGACGGCTTTGTCATGGGCGAGGGGGCCGGTGTCGTGGTGCTGGAGACCCTCGAGCATGCCGAGGCGCGTGGCGCGCACATCTACGCCGAGCTGATCGGGTATGGTGTGACCTCCGATGCCTACCACATCACCCAGCCCGATCCCGAGGGCGATGGTGCGTATCGGAGCATGGCCGCGGCGATCGCCGACGCCGGCGTTGCACCCGAGGAGATCGACTACATCAACGCGCACGGCACGAGCACCCCCTACAATGACCGGCTGGAGACCCTGGCGATCAAGCGGGTCTTTGGCGCACACGCGCCGCGCCTGGCCATTAGTTCGACAAAGTCAATGACCGGCCACCTGCTGGGGGCCGCCGGCGGCGTTGAGTTCATCGCCTGCGTGCTGGCGCTGCGCGACCAGATCCTGCCACCCACGATCAACTACCGCCAGGCTGATCCCGACTGCGATCTCGACTACGTGCCCAACACGGCGCGTCCCGCGCGAGTGCGGACCATGATGTCGAACGCCTTTGGGTTTGGAGGGCACAACGCCATTCTCATCGTGAGGGCATATGCGTAAGCCACGGCGTCCCGTACCGCCACCTGCCCCGGACGAAACCGGGGCGGTGGGGGAAGTCCTCTCGCAGGACCGGCTCGCGGAACTCGCGGCCCTCGAGGAGCAGCTGGGGGTGCGGTTCCGTGACCGGTCGTTGCTCGATCTCGCGCTGCGGCACGGGTCGTTTAGCCACGAGCGCGGCCGCGATCCCGCCAAGAGCTACGAGCGTCTGGAGTTTCTGGGTGACGCGGTCCTCAGTCTGGTGGTGAGCGACGATCTCTACCGGCGGCGGCCGGATATGGACGAGGGCGGACTGGCCAAGCACCGCGCACGCATGGTGAACGAGGCTGCGCTGGCGTCGGCGGCCAAGCGGCTCGACCTGGGGCGCTATCTGCTGCTGGGCAAGGGCGAAGAGAAAGGCGGCGGGCGCCAGCGCCCCTCAATGCTGGCGGACGCGGTGGAATCCGTGATCGGCGCGGTCTACATCGATTCGGGGTATGGCGTGGCGCACGCGGTGGTTTCACGCTGGGTGAGCGAGCTGGCCGAGGAGATCCAGCGCGCCGGTGAGGACTTCAAGAGTCAGCTCCAGGAGCGCCTCCAGCGGCGCGGTCAGATGCCCCGGTACCGTATCACAGAGGAACAGGGCCCCGACCACCAACGGACGTTTGTAGCAATCGTGGAGGCTGGCGGCCGCCAGTTGGGGCAGGGCCGCGGGAAGAGCAAGAAGGAAGCCGAGCAATTTGCAGCCCAGGAGGGGTTGACCCGTGTGGAACGCGGCGGCGGATGAAGCACCTCTGGGCGCCGTGGCGGGTCGCCTACGTCACCGCGCCCAAGGTGGCTGACGCGACGTGCATCTTTTGTGACGCGCCGCGCGGGGATGACCGGGCGGCGCGGATCGTCCACCGGGGTGCGCACGGCTACCTCATCGTCAACCGGTACCCCTACAACAGCGGGCACCTGATGGCTGTGCCCTACCGGCACGTGGCCCGGCTGGACGGGCTGACCCCGGCAGAGGCCGAAGGGCTGATGCACCTGGCCGCGCTGGCGGTTCAGGGGTTGGAGCGGGCCATGGCGCCCCAGGGGTTCAACATCGGGTTCAACCTCGGCCATGCCGCCGGCGCCGGCGTCGGTGAGCACCTGCACCTGCACATCGTGCCGCGCTGGGTGGGGGACACCAACTTCATGCCGGTGCTCGGCGATGTGAAGGTGATCCCCGAGCACCTGGACGAGTCCTGCGCACGCCTGACAGCCGCTATCGAGGCCGCGGCGGCGCAGCCCCGCCGTTGACGCGGTTTTCGGCTCCCGCCTACAATTGAAGACAGCACGCGTCGAACCGGGCCGTGGAGGTGTCGAATGACGGCTGCCGTCGAACCCGTGGACAACCCCGAGCAACTCGTGGCTTTCGAGACCCGCCTGAAGGCCGGTGATCGTGTGGAGGCCGGTGAGTGGATGCCGGCCCGATACCGGGCCGAGTGCCTGCGCTTGATCCAGATGCACGCGAATTCGGAGCTCATGGGGGCTCTGCCGGAGCGGGAGTGGATCCCGCGGGCGCCGACACTCAGCCGGAAGATGGCCCTGGTCGCGAAAGTGCAGGACGAGATCGGTCACGCGCAGCTGCTCTATCGCATCGCGGAGGACCTCGGCAAGCCCCGCGTCCAGATGATCGAGGAGCTCCTGGCGGGCACGGCCAAGTTCCACAATGTCTTTCACTATCCCGCCGAGACGTGGGCCGACGTCATCGTCATCCAGGTGTTTGTCGATGGCGCCGCGATGCAGACACAGGGCTCGCTGCGCCTCTGCTCGTATGCGCCTTACGCGCGGGTGCTTCGCCGGATCTGCTACGAAGAAGACTTCCACATCCGCCTAGGCATCGACGGGTTCAAAGTGCTGGCAGAGGGTACGGCGGCGCAGCGGGCGATGTTGCAAGACGCGCTCGATCGGTGGTGGTCGCCGCTGATGCATTTCTTTGGGCCGCATGACCAGGTGTCGCCGCACCTGGAGACGATGATGCGGTGGCGCATCAAGGTCAAGAGCAACGATGAGCTGCGCCAGCAGTTCCTGCGGCAGTTTGTGCCCCTGATCCAGGAGTACGGGTTGCGCCTCCCGGACCCCGGCCTGGCGTGGGATGAGCAGAAGGGACACTACGTGTACAGCGAGCCGGACTGGGAGGAGTTCCGCCGGGTCATTCGCGGCGAGGGCCCCCGCACGCGTGAGCGGCTGGCGCTGCGCAATCGCGCACATGATCAGCACCGCTGGGTGCGTGAAGCGGTGGCCCAATGGGAGCGCGCCGCCTGACGGCGTCGGGCATGAGACTCGATCAGATCGTCCCGGACGCCGGTCACGTGTTTGCGGTCTTCCGGCAGGACACCAAGAACGACACCCACGTCCACGTCGGCGATGTGCATGCGCCTGACCACGAGATGGCGCTGGTGCTGGCCAAGGAGCAGTTTGCCCGGCGTGACCCCTGTGTCAACCTCTGGGCCGTGCGGTACGTTGATGTCGCCGCGACCTCCTATGATGACGTCGACATGTTCGCCCCCGCCACGGACAAGAGCTACCGGTTCGGGGGATCGTACCGGGAGCAGCAGCGGACCTACCGGCGGCGATGACCGGCACCTGGACCGGGCCGGACGCTCCACCTGCTGCGCGTGACGCGCACACCCGCCCGGCTCTGCGCGCCCTTGTGCTCGCCGCCGCCGACGACGAGCTGATCCTCGGTCACCGGCACTCCGAGTGGACGGGCTTCGGGCCCGACATCGAGTCCGACGTCGCCCTGTCGTCGATCGCCCAGGAGGAGATGGGGCACGCGCGGGTGCTGTACGAGCAGGTGGCCGCCCTGGATGGGGTCGACATCGACCGGCTGGCGTTCGGCCGGTCGCCGCAGGCGTTCCGCAATGCCGTCCTCCTGGAGCGTCCGAACGGGGATTGGGCATTTACCATAGTGAGAGCCTGGTTGTACGATCAGGCCGATGCGGTTCGGCTGGCGGCCATCGCCGCCTCACCGCTCGGTACCTTCGCAGCGCTGGCCAGGACACTTCAGCGCGAGGAGAAGTACCACCTGTTGTTTAGCGATGCGTGGCTCATGCGCTTGACCCGCTCAGGCCCCGACGGTCGCGCGCGTATCCAGGCCGCCGTAGAAGCGGCGTGGCCGGAGGCGCTCGGGATCTTTGAGGCCACGCCGGACGTCTCGGTGCTGGTCGAGGCGGCGATGCTGGCGCCGGCGCCCGAGGAGCAGGCCGCGCGATGGGACGCCGACGTCAGGGCACGCCTCGCCGAGTTGGGGCTCGACGTCCCGGTGGCCAACGCGCGCACCGGAGGTCGCGCCGGGCGGCATACCCCCGACCTGGCTGCGTTGCTCGACGAGATGACGTCTGTGTGGCGGACCGACCCATCGGCCCGCTGGTAGACAGATTCGTGGGGAGGAGTGCGTCGAGCATGACGTTGAGCACCCGCGGCATTTGGGACGCGCTGGCAGACGTGGAGGATCCCGAGCTGCCCGTCGCGATCACGGACCTCGGCCTGGTGCACTCGGTGACCGTGGAGGGGCTGCGCGTGCGCGTACAGCTCGTGCCGACGTTTGTGGGCTGTCCCGCGCTCGACGTCATCCGAGAGCGCGTGCGCGCGCGCCTGCTCCGTCTGGCGGGGGTGGAACACGCCGACGTGCACTTCACCTACGACGAGCCGTGGACCCTCCAGCGCCTGACGGAAACGGCGCGCGCCCGCCTGGCTGCGCACGGCCTGAGTGTCCCGCGGGCACGCCTGGCGGAGCCCGCGGAATGCCCGTTCTGCGGTTCGACCAACACCGTGCTGGAGAACCCTTTTGGTACGACACTGTGCCGCGCGATGTACTATTGCCTCGACTGCCGAAATCCCATCGAGCGGTTCAGACCGCCCGGTGATTCCCTCCCCGCGCCAGACCGCTGAGTGCCCCTGCTTCGATCGATCCACGCTCGCGTCGCCCTCCTGCTGGCCGTCGTGGTCGTCGGCCTGGTCGGGGTCCGTCCGCTGTTCCTGCGCTCCGACATCCGCCCGACCAGCCTTCGGGTGGACGTCCTGGTGGTTGGTGGGAGTCCGGCCGGCGTCGCGGCCGCGATCGCCGCGGCCCGGCAGGGGATGGTCGTCGTCCTGGCGGAACCCCGATCCTTTCTGGGGACGGTCCTCACGGGTGCCATGCTGAACATGATCGACGCCAGTCGCAAGGCCGACGGCACCTCGCTCATCAGGGGAATCTACCAAGAACTGGCTCGGCAGATCGACGGTCTGACGTTCGACCCGATGCAGGTCCGCGAGATCCTGCGCGCGATGGTCGAGGCCGAGGCGGGCGTCACGGTGTACCTGCGCACCTCGCTCGACCGGCCGCTCCTGGAAGGTCAGCGGGTGATCGGCGCACGGCTGCGCGTGGACGACGGGCATGTGTTCACCGTCCACGCCGCCGTTACCGTGGACGCGACCGACGACGGCGATCTGGCCGCTGCGGCCGGGGTGGCCTTCACGCTCGGCCGTGAGGCCTCCGGGATCGACCGGCGCATGATGCCGGCGACGCTGTTGTTCCGCGTCGCCGACCTGGACTGGTCCACGATCAAGCGCTATGCGTGGTCGCAGCGGCGCGGGCGCCAGCCGAGCGGCGCGACGACCGGCTATGCCTGGGGGTTCCGGGATGCCATGCGCAACTACGACCCACCCGATCCCGCCCTGTCGGCGCACGACCTCAACATCGGGCGTATCCCCGATGGCTCGGCATGGATCAACAGCCTGCAGATTCATGACGTCGACGGCACCAGCGCAGCCTCGCGACAGCAAGGGTACGCGCGCGCCAGGCGAGAGATCCCGCACCTGGTCGCCTACCTCCGGGGGAACTGCCCAGGGTTCTCGACCGCGCGGCTGCTCGAGACCGCGCCCGAACTGTACATCCGCGAGACCCGGCACCTGCGAGGTCTCTATGTGCTGACGGCGGATGACATCGCGCAGCGCAAGCGTTTCTGGGATCGCATCGGCGCCGCATCGTATCCCGTGGACCTGCACCAGTACTCGAAAGGCGAGCGCTACCCCTTCAAACCCATTCGCCGGGAGTATACGATTCCGCTGCGATCGCTCGTGACCGCGCAGGTGGACGGCCTGTTTGTCGCCAGTCGGGCGTTTTCAGCGACCTATGAAGCGGCGGGTTCGGCACGTGTGGTGCCGACGACGATGGCGATGGGTGAAGGGGTGGGGGTCGCCGCGGCGGTGGCCGTGGCATACCGCCTGACGCCGCACCAGCTCCTGGAGCGGCGTGAGCTCGTGGCGGACGTGCAGGGCCGCCTGGTTCGGTCCGGTGTGCTCATCGACTACTAGGCCTCTCGGCGTGACGCTCCCCGACGCGCTGACGCTTGTCTTCCACGCCACCGAGCCCCATCCGCGCGACGACCGGCTCTCAGCGGTCTATGAGCCGCTCCACATCGCGGCGCCCGCGGGACGGCCTGCCGTCATCGTCAACATGGTGCAGACCCTGGACGGCGCCGTCGCCGTCGACGGCCGCGCGTGGCAGATCGGCTCCGAGGTGGATCACTACCTGTTTCGGACGCTGCGGGGATGGGCCGACGCCGTGTGGAGCGGGGCGGGCACGCTGCGGCGCAATGACGTGATCGCGCGCACGCACCCGCATCTCCAGACCCGACGTCAGGCCGAGGGCCGCAGCGCGAACCCGTCGGCCGTCGTCGTGTCCCGCCGAGCGCAGTTCCCTGACGACGTGCTGCGGAAGCACTTCTTCGCGGATCGGGACTTCGCGTCGATCGTGCTGACCACCGATCTGGTCGCGGAGGTCGACCACCGCAGGATCGAGGAGGCCGGCGCCGCCGTCTGGATCGTCCCAGCCACCCCGGCGGGTGATGTGAACTTACTGCGCGCGCTGACGATGCTCCTCGAGCGAGGAATCAATCGGGTTCTGGCAGAAGGCGGGCCGGAGACCAATCGCCGTCTGGTGGGCGCGGGTGTCGTCGATGAACTCTTCTTGACGATCACGCCGGCGGTGGCTGGCGTGCCGGCTCCGGCCCACCTCGTCGCCGGGCTCCTCGGCGGCGCTCGGGCCGACCTGGTCCCGATCAGCGAGTACCAGTACCGTGCTCCTGGTCTGCGCGAATGGTACCTGCGCTTCGGGGTGGCGCCCTCCGTATCGGTTGGCCACTGACCCTCCGTTGGGGTAGAGAAAATCAACCCCCCGGGTAGTTCACGTGGGGCGCTCCAGGCGGCACAATCCGGGCAGAAACTGACGGTCTGCCGGGGAGCCGATGAGTTCGACGCTTGACCTTACAAGGATCTTCTGGCGATGGTACGCGGCGCTGCTCCTCGCCAACGCCCTGGACCTCCTGTTCACGTATGTGGCCGTTGAGCGGGGCGTCACGGAGTGGAATCCGATCGTGCGGCCGTTCCTGCTCACCCCCTGGCCGCCGCTCGTGAAACTGGCGGCCTTCGCACTCCTCGGCTACGGCCTCTGGCAAGTCGTCCGGCACGGACGACGCCCGGGTACGATCCTCCTGCTGCTGCAGGGTGCAACGCTGATCTACCTCGGGGTCATCGGCCTGCATCTCGCCGGGCTTGTGTTCGCGGTCCTCTAGAGTTCCCGCACCAAAGTTCCGGCAACCTGCCCGACAACCACCCACGGAACCCGCACAAAGGAACCCGGCTGGGCTGCTCGAACGTAGGGTCGTGAGCTCCCTCGAAGTGGATCCGCGTTTAGGGATGTGGTCCCGCATGCCGGATGTGCACGTCATCGAGGCCGATCTCCAAGACCGCAGCCACCAGCGCGCGGTCGTCGCGATGGTGAACTCGTATGCACGCGACCCGATGGGACGGGGGCAGGATCTGCCGGAGGAGGTCCTGCGCGACCTCATCCCCGGGCTTCAGCGCCACCCGATGTCGCTCATCTTCCTCGCATTTGACGACGAAGTTCCCGTGGGTGTCGCGGTGTGCTTCATCGGGTTCTCCACGTTCGCGGCGCGTCCACTGATCAACATTCACGACCTGGCCGTTGCTCCGGGGTTTCGCGGCCGGGGGATCGGCCGGCGGCTGCTGGAGCAGGTGGAGACCAGGGCACGGGCGCTTGGCTGCTGCAAACTCACGCTCGAAGTGGCGGCTGAGAACACGCTGGCGCAGGAACTCTACCGCACGGTAGGATTTCAAAACATCGCGGACGGCCGTGCGCGGATGTGGTTTCTGGAGAAGCGGTTCTGATACCCTACCGTATTGCGCTCACGACGCGCCACCAGCCATCAGACTGATCATCTCCTGGCCGTTCCGCGCCGCCTGCCCACGGGCGTGGTTGTTGAACATCAGGTAGAGTGACCGCACGCCCTGGGCAAGCCGGCGCGCGATGTCGCTCCACCCGCGGAGTTCTCCATCGGAGTAGAGATAGTCGTACGCCGCCTCCGTGGAGACGCGGCGTCCGAGGAGTGCGGCGTTGCGGCCATGGAAGCGGATCACTGACCACCCGCTGGTGATCTCCACGTCCGGCGGTGGCAGGTACTGGACCTGGGCCATATCGGGGATGACATAGGCAAAGCCATGGTCCTGGAGATAGCCAAGAAACGTCTCACGATGCCGCCGATACAGCCAGTCCTTGTGCCGGATCTCGATCGCGACGGGCCAGTGACCGAGGTACGGGGCCCAGGCGTCGAGATAGGCGAACAGATCCGGTGAGAAGCCCATGCCTTTCGGGAACTGAAAGAGCACATAGCCCAACCGGCCGGCCTTGGCAAACACGTCCGTGAACGCAGCAAAGTGATCCCAGGCAGCGGTCAACGCTTCCTCGGGGATCTGGTCGCCCCGAATCGGCCCGCCGGCCCGCACGGCCGGAGGCAGGAGCGCGGCAATCTCGGCGGGCAGCCGCCGGGGGTCGCTCTCGTGGCGGGTCAGCCAGGCAAAGGCCTTGACACTGAACCGGAATGACGGCGCCGTCCACGCCAGCCACTGCCGAGCGCGATCGGCGGTCTGCAGCGCGTGATAGCTGGCGTCGATCTCCACGGTCGGGAAGACACTGGCATAGTGCTGCAGCCTGGCCTGCGGCTTGGTTTTCGTCCCACGCGGATAGAACTCACTCGCCACTACCCCGCGGTCAGCCCAGGAGCAGGTGCCCACGAAGACCGAGCACTCCCCCACGCGGATCGGAACGGTTTCCGGCGCGTTCGCGGGACCGGAAAAGAGGGCCACGGCCCATCGGTTTCGTGCGGCCGCCGCGCCTCCCTGCCGGCGCTGGCCTCGCACGAAGCGCGCGTGCCGTGTTTGACAGTGCATTTCCGGGACGCCTATAATGTTGCGGGTCAGGCCTTCTTTTTTTGCGCCTGAGCGCCTCGAGGAACGGAAGGAGATACCGTTGAGAACGCGCGTCGGCCTCAGGTTGCTGGGTATTCTGGTGATCGTACTGGTCGCCGTGCAGGTTGCGTTGCACCCCGTCGGGCTGTCCGGTCGAGTTCCCACCATTGTGTCACCGGCGCTGCGGATCAACCAGGGGCTGGATCTCCGGGGCGGGAGCATGCTGGTCCTCGAGGGACAGGACACGTCGACCGTGAAGGCTACACCCGAGGCGGTCGAGGCGGCCATGAGTGTGATTGAGCGGCGGATCGACCAGCTGGGGGTTGTTGAGCCGACGATTCAACGACAGGGGCCCAATCGCATTATCATCGAGCTGCCGGGGATCGACGATCCCGACCGGGCGATCCGGCTGATCGGCAAGACCGCCCTGCTCGAGTTCGTGGACACCGGCACGCAGCCGCTTCCCCGGGGTGCCCGTTGGGGTGCAGACGGCAAAACTGTGACCCTGCCGGAGGCGATCCCACAGCAAACGACGCCGCCGGGTCAACCTGGTGCGCGCACGCTGTCCCTGGCCAAGAAGGTGATCCTGACCGGTTCCGATCTCGAGAGCGCGCAGGCGAACATCAATCAGGGCGCGGGGCCGGGCGAACTCTATGTGGTGGGATTCAAGTTCCGGGGGCCGGCGGCCAAGACGTTTGAGAACTATACCGCGGCAAACGTCGGGAAGCACCTGACGATCGTCCTGGACGGCGAAGTGATCACCTCGCCGGTCATACGCGACCGGATCACCGGCGGAAGCGGGCAGATCAGCGGCGGCTTTGAGAGCATCGAGGAAGCGCGTGACCTCGCGGTGCTGCTGCGGGGCGGTGCACTCCCCATCCCGATGAAGCTGGTCGAGAACCGGACCGTGGGTCCCCAGCTCGGCCGGGATTCGATCGAAGCGAGCCTGCGCGCATCCTGGATCGCCCTGACCGCGGTGGGATTGTTCATGACGCTCTACTACGGTCTGCCGGGCGCGCTCGCCGTCCTGGCGCTCGGTCTCTACCTGCTCTTCACCCTGGCTGCGCTCGCCGCGCTGCGCGCGACACTGACGCTGCCGGGGATCGCGGGGCTCGTCCTCTCCGTTGGCCTGGCGGTCGACGCGAATGTGATCATCTTTGAGAGGATGAAAGAAGAGCTGCGGTCCGGCAAGAGTCTGCGAGCGGCGATTGAGACCGGCTGGCACCGGGCGCTGAACGCGATCGTGGATTCGAATGTCACGGCCGTTATCGCCGCCGCGATCCTCTTTGTCCTTGGGAGCGGTCCCATCAGAGGGTTTGCGGTGACGTTGAGCATCGGGGTGATGATCAGCATGTTCACCGCCATCACCGTGACACGTGCATTTGTCGATGCGGCCGCGCTGATTGGGTTGGGGCCCATGCTGGTGCGGGTGGCCGGGAGGCCGCGCTCATGACGCCCCTGTGGAACGTCATCGGAAAGCGCTGGGTTGGCTATCTCCTGTCCGCGCTGCTCATCGTCCCGGGTGTGGTCGCCCTCGTCGTGAATGCTGGCGCCGGGCAGGGCGCGCTGAACTGGGGCGTCGACTTCACGGGCGGCAACTACCTGCAGGTGCGGCCGAACCGCGCGGCGTCGATCGGCGAGGTGCGGACTGTCGTCGACCGGTTCGCGTCCGGGAGGAGCATCATTCAGTTGTCCGACCCGGACGTCTTCATCCGGACGAGACCCCTGACACCGGAAGAGCGGCGCGGACTCCTGGCTGGCTTGCGGCAGGCGTTTGGCGGGATCACGGTCCTGCGTGAAGACGAAGTGGGCCCGACCATCGGGGAGGAGTTACGCAACGCCGCCATCTTCGGGATCGTCATCGGGCTCGTCCTCCAGCTCGTCTACATCACGGTCCGATTCAAGTCCGTCCGCTATGCCGTGGCGGCGGACGTCGCGCTGCTGCACGACATGCTGGTCGTCATCGGCATCTTTGCGCTGACCCGCAAGGAGGTCAACGGCTCGTTCGTCGCCGTGCTCCTGACGATCCTGGGGTACTCGATCAACGACAAGATCGTCCTCTACGACCGCATCCGGGAGAACATCGCGTTGCGAACCCGAGAAGCCTTTGACCGGTTGGTGAACCGGAGCCTGTTGGAGTCACTGGTCCGCTCGTTGAACACGTCGGTCACCGTCGCCTTGTCGATTGCAGCAGTCTACTTCTTCGGCGGGGTCACGATCCGAGATCTCGCCTTTGGCCTGACGGTGGGCGTCGTGATCAGCACGTACTCCTCGGTGTTCACCGCGGGAGCTTTGATGGTGGACTGGCACTTGTGGTCAGAGCGGCGCAGCGGTCACGCTCGGCAGCCGGAACCGGCGCTCGCGGCTCCGGTCCTGACGTCTCCGTCCTCCGCGTCGGCGGCCTCGGGCGGCACCGCGGGCACCTCGGATCGGGTTGCAGGCGGCGGCCGCCGGCGCAGATCGCGGCGGCGGTAGGGAAGGGGACCGATGTCAGCGTTCAGCCTGTTCGCACTGGTGCTCCTGGTTGCGGTGACGATCTTTGCGCTCAGCAATCCCTCGGTCGTGGCCCTGCGGTTTCTGATGTGGCAGGTTCAGGTCTCCCTGTCACTGGCGGTGATGGGCGGGGCGGTCCTGGGCGGCCTGCTGGTCTTCGTCAGCGGTCTGATGGGACAGCAGCGCCTTCGCGCGCGCGTCCACGACCTGCAGGCGCGACTGCGTGAGGCAGAGGCACGGACGTCCGGGTCTGGAGGACCGACGCCCCCCCCGCCGTAATCCCCGGGTACGCCCGCCCCATCTCGGCCCGATGATTGTCGAGGAACAGATGGAGCCGCATCGATCGTGGTAGCATCGATCCGCGTTCCGACGGCCCGCTGGCGGGTGGCCCCGGCCGATGAACCGGGACGGCGCCGGCTGGCCGGGTTGCTCGGCGTGAGCGCCATCACGGCCCAGGTCCTGATCAACCGAGGGCTGCGCGACCCCCACCATGCAGCGATCTTCCTGGACCCCCAACTCGACCGGCTGGCGTCCCCGCTCGACCTGCCGGACATGGCGGCCGCGATCGCGCGCCTGAGGCGGGCAATCCACGAGCACACGCAGATCCTCGTCTACGGTGACTATGACGCCGACGGCGTCACGGCGACCGCGCTCATGCTGCGCGCCTTGCGGCCGCTTGGCGCGCGCGTCGACGCCTACCTGCCCGATCGGCGCAGGGAAGGCTATGGGCTCAACGCGGAAGCCGTTCGCGCGCTTGCCGGGCGTGGAACCGGGTTGATCGTGGCGGTCGACTGCGGGGTGACCGCTGCTGGGGCGGCCGATGCCGCGCGGGCCGCCGGCTGCGACCTGATCGTGCTGGATCATCACGAGCCTCCGGGTCCTGGCATGGCCTTGCCGTACGCGGTGGCGATTGTGGATCCGAAGCGGGAGCGCGATGGCACCCACACCGATTTTTGCGCGGCGGGGCTGGCCTTCCAGGCCTGCCGCGCGCTCTACGCAGCCGCGGGCGGTGACACACTGCCCGAGGGCTTGATGGGACTCGCAGCCCTCGGCACCGTGGCCGACGCCGTCGAGCTCAGCCGTGACAATCGGATCCTGGTGGCGTTGGGACTGCAGGAACTCGGCCGGACGGCTCTGCCCGGGCTCGTGGCCCTGACCGAGATCGCGGCGGTACGCCCGCCGGTGCGCGTACGAGATCTCTCGCACGGGATGGCGCCTCGACTCAATGCCGCCGGCCGGCTGGCCCACGCCGACGAGGCCCTGCGGCTGCTGCTCACCGACGACACCGCGGAGGCCCGCGTGCTGGCGGCCCGCCTTGACACGTTGAATCAGGAGCGGCGCGCCCTCACCGATGCGGTGTTGACCCAGGCCATCGATGAGATTGAGCGGGCCGGGCTCGATCGCTCCCCGGCGGTCGTGTTGGCGCGCGAGGGCTGGCACCCGGGGGTCATCGGCATCGTCGCCTCGCAGCTCGTAGAGCGATACTACCGTCCGACGGTGTTGATTGCGCTCGAAGGCGGGATCGGCAAGGGATCTGGTCGCAGCATCCCGCCGCTGCACCTGGTCGACACCCTTGGCGAGGCCGCGGCGCACCTGACGGCGTACGGCGGACACGCGATGGCCGCCGGTCTGTCGATCGAGGCCTCGGCGGTGCCCGCCTTCCGCGAGGCGTTCACGCGCGCGGCCGCTGGCCGCCTGCGGCCCGACGATCTACAGCCCGTGCGAGAAGTGGATGCGGAGATTCGGCTGGAGGCGGTGACGTTCCCGCTGGCGAGCGAACTGGAACGGTTGGCGCCGTTCGGTCGAGGCAACCCGGAGCCGGTCTTTCTCACCCGTGGACTACGCGCCGCAGGCACGCGGCTCGTCGGCGATGGAGCCCACTTGCGGTTGATCGTCGCCGATGGCGCTCGCACCGCCGAGGCGATTGCCTTTCAACACGGCGAGCAGGTGGAGCTGCTGGCGTTCACACAGGCGCCGGTGGATCTGGTCTATGCGGTCGCCGCCGACCGATGGCGAGACGACGGCAGCGTACAGATGGTGGTGAGCGATCTCCAGACGCCGGACGTGGACTTGGACCGCGTTTCGGCCGATGCCGGCGCGGTGCTGGAGCGATTGTTCGAGCGGGCGGACGACTATCTCAGCGCGCGTCTCGCCGGCGTCGAGCACGTGGCGGCGTTCCACACAAAGGTTGCGGGTGTCACCTTCGAAGGGCGGCAGGCGCTGCTGCCGCACGTGCGGCCGGGCGAACGCCTGCAGCTGTTACGCGACCCGCGCAACCCGCATGATCCCCACGCCGTCAAGGTCGCGCGGGAGGACGGCGAGCAACTCGGTTTCCTGCGGGCCGGCCTGGCGGCCCGCCTCGCGCCGTCGATGGACGGCGGCGCTCGCTATGTGGCCACGGCCACGGCGCTGACCGGTGGTGGAGACCGCGCGTGGGGTCTCAACATCTACCTCGAGCGTGAGACCCCATGGGTTCGCGAAGGCACGGGTCGTACCCGAGCCGACGGTCCGCAGACCGTCACGGCCGCGTTCGTCGAGCAATTCGCGGCCGGGCTGGGGCGAGGCCGCGCTATGCGTCGGGTGCAGGGGGACACGCTCGAGGCCCTTCAAGCCGGGGGATGCGTGGTCGCGCGCGTCGGACCCGGGCGGGGCCTGCTGCCAGCCGTGGCAACTGCCGCGGCGGCACTGCTGGCCCAGGCCGGCCGGCCGGTGCTCGTGATCCTGCCGCGCAGCCGTGACGTTGACGCCTGGGCGGAGTTGGCCGGCCCCTGGTTGCGGGAAGCCGGTATCCGATCCTACCCAGCCCACGGGGTGTTGCCGGCCTCGGCCATGCTGCGTTTGAGCGGCGCCATCAGTCGAGAAGACGTGGATGTCGTGTTTGCGTCCGCCGCCTGGACGGCACGAGTAGCGCCGAGATCCGGCGCTGTCATCAACGTCCTCGATGGGCTCGCCACGGTGGCGGACCTAGATGAGGTGTCGCGTCGGTATGGTCCCAATGTCAGACTGCTGATCGGACCGCTGCCGCCCGCGCTGGCCGAGGCTGGGCAGCGGCGTCTGGCCGCCGGTCACATCGTGACCGATCGCATCGTGCGGGAGAATCTGCGTGTCGTGGACCGGCGAGGCCGCGCCGATGAGGCGTTGAGCGTGACCACGGGCGGGGCGAGGGTAGAGAAGACGCTCGTGTTCGCCCCCGGTCCCGTGGAGGCGGTCGCCGCCGCGCGCGGGCTGCGTACGCGTTCCCCGGAGCTGGCCGACCGCATCGGATACTATCACGCGGGCTTACCGGCAGCGCTGCGTCGGGTGTTGGAGGACCTGTTTGCGGCCGGGCGCCTCATGGCTTTGGTGGTCGGGAGTTATTTGGTCGACCCAGCGGCGCCCATCGACATCACGCGCCTCGTGGCCATAGGACCGGGTCCCGACCGCCTGCTGACCGCGGAGGCTCTTGCCGTCGCCGGTCTCGGCGGACGAGGGGCGACGATCGAGCTGTCCTACGGGCCGTCCGCGATCGCGGCCGCTCAGGCCACGCTCGACACCCAGTTTCCACCGAGAGAGCTGCTCGTCCGGTGTTACCGCGGCCTGCGGGCTGCCAGTGGTGCCCAACCCTGGACCTGGTCAGAGGAAGAGGCGCGCGAGCGGCCGGACCTGGGGCTTCCCCCGGGCGCCTTTGGCCCAGCCATGGAGATCCTGGTGGAGGCGGGGGCGATCTCACGGGAGGATACGGACCGTGGCGCAGCCCGCTACACGTTCGCGACGCCCGACGGGCGCGTCGATCTATCGGCGTCGCTACGGTACCAGGAGGGCGAGCGCGAGCGTGCCGGTTGGGCCGATCTGCGGACCTGGATCACCGGGCCGAGCGCGCGCATCCTGGCGGACCTGGCGTCGGGATGACGCACGCGGCCCGCCGCAACGGCCGCGCACCGCGAGAGATGGTCTGCAGGGCTCGTCGACACCGCCGCGAACCTATGCAGGAATGTCAGGACGGCGGTGACCCGCGGTGAAGTGGCTCGATCTGCGCCGGCACCAGGGGAGTTTCCAGGACCTGCCGCCAGAGGTGCAGGCCCTGGTCGCGACGCTGCGCGCGAACTTCCCCAAAGCCGACCTCGATGCGGTGCGCGATGCGTACCTGGCCGCCGCGCGGGCGCATGAAGGCCAGACGCGCGCCTCAGGCGAGCCCTACGTCATGCACGCGGTATCCGTCGCGACGATCCTGGCCGAGCTTCACCTCGATGTCACCACGGTAGCCGCCGCGCTGCTCCACGACGTTCTGGAGGACACTGGGGTGGAGCACGCGCAGCTCAAGGAGCGCTTCGGGGACGAGCTCGCGGCACTCGTGGATGGCGTCACCAAGTTGGGCAAGATCGAGTGGCAGAGCCGCGAAGAGCGCCAGGCCGAGAGCCTCCGCAAGATGTTCCTTGCCATGGCGAACGATATCCGCATCGTCTTGATCAAGCTGGCCGACCGGCTGCACAACATGCGCACCATCGCGCCCTTACCCGACTGGAAGCGGCGGCGGACCTCGCAGGAGACCCTGGACATCTACGCGCCGTTGGCCGAGCGGTTGGGGATCGGCAGCCTGCAAAAGGAGCTGGAGGACCTGGCCTTTCAGCAGCTGCAGCCGGAGACCTACACGGAGATCACGCAATCCCTGACCCAAGCGGCGAGCGCGCGGGAAGCCCTGGTCCAGCGTCTCGTCGGGGGGCTCCACCGCGAGCTGACGCGCGCGGGTCTCAAGGTGGATCCCAAGAATATCACGGGCCGGCCGAAGCACATCTACAGCATCTGGAGGAAGCTGCAGCGGCCGAAGTACGCTGGCCAGCCGATCGCGCGCATCTACGATCGCCTCGGTGTGCGCGTGCTGTTGGACGACGTCAAGGACTGCTATGCCGCGGTGGGTGTCATCCACGCGGTGTGGAAGCCCATCCCGGGTGAGTTCGACGATTACATCGCCAATCCCAAGACCAGCGGCTACCAATCGCTGCACACCGCCGTGATCTACGAGGGCGAATCCCTGGAGATCCAGATCCGCACTCACCAGATGCATCACGAAGCGGAGAGCGGCATCGCGGCCCACTGGCGCTACAAGAAGGGCGCCGCTCAGGAGCGGGAGGTCGACAGCAAGCTCGCCTGGCTGCGCCAGCTCCTGGAATGGCAGCAGGACCTGGCGGATGCCCGCGAGTTCGTGAAGTCGGTGCGTCTGGACCTGTTCCAGAACGAGGTCTTTGTCTTCACACCCAAGGGCGACGTGATCGACCTGCCGAGCGATGCGACGCCCGTGGACTTCGCGTATCGTATCCACACCGATGTCGGCCATCACTGTGTCGGCGCCAAAGTGAACGGCCGCCTGGTGCCGCTATCGCACAAACTGCATACCGGCGACATCGTCGAGATCACCACGAACAAGACGAGCCCGGGGCCGAGCCGCGACTGGCTGGGCTTTGTCGTCACCACGAACGCCCGGGCCAAGATCAAGCAGTGGTTCAAGCGAGAGCGCCATCAAGAGAACGTCGCCCGCGGGCGCGAGTTGCTCGAGCGCGAGCTCCGGCGGACCGGTGCGGTGGTCGCCGCGATGAAGCCTGAGCGGCTGCGTGAGGCCGCCCAGCGGTTTGGGATGCCAGATGAAGAAGAGCTCCTGGCGGCGATCGGCAATAGCGACGTCTCGCTGCTGCAAGTCGCGCAGGCGCTCCGTGGGGAGACGCCGGTGGAGGAGCAGGTGCCGCAACCGGCAACGCTTCCCCCCGCGCCCTCGGGGGTACCGCAGGGCGTGCGTGTCCACGGCGTCGACAATGTGCTGATGCACTTCGCCCGCTGCTGCACACCGCTCCCCGGAGACCGGATCGTCGGCTACATCACGCGCGGCCGCGGCGTCACGATTCATCGCAGCGACTGTCCCAACATCGCTTTCCTCCGAGCGCATCCCGATCGCCTCCTCGAGGTGGAGTGGCAGACGACCCAGGAAGGGATCTTTCAGGTCGAGATCGAGGTGGAGGCCTTCGACCGGGTCGGATTGCTCAAGGACGTCCTGGCCGCGATCGCCGAGACAAAGACGAACGTGCTGTCCGTGAACGCCCGCGTCCGCAAGGATAAGGTGGCCGTCACCAACATCGTGCTGGACATCCGTAGTGTCGGCCAGCTCCACAGCGTTATGCAGAAGGTGGAGAAAGTCGCCGATGTCCTGAGCGTTGCCCGGGTCGTCCCAACCTGACCCCGGGCTCCCTGGAGGGAACCGTGCTAAAACGCCCGATCGCCGGCCGGGTGGATCTGTTCACCGAATCCGTCATCCGCGAGATGACCCGCATCACCAATCTGCACCAGGGAATCAACCTGGCCCAGGGGTTTCCGGATTTCGACCCGCCCACTGAGCTGCTGGATGCCGCGGTCGGAGCGCTCCGCGGCGGGTGGAACCAATACGCCATCACGTGGGGCTCGCCGCGACTGCGAGCGGCGATCGCAACCAAAGCCGCACGCTACAATGGCCTCGCGGTGGATCCCGAACGCCACATCACGGTCACCTGCGGGGCGACCGAGGCGATGATGGCCACCCTCCTCGCGGTGATCAACCCGGGCGACGAGGTCGTGCTGTTCGAGCCCTTCTACGAGAACTACGGGCCGGACGCCCTGCTCTCCGGGGCGGCCCTACGGTACGTGCGCCTGAATCTGGATGATGCCGCGATGCCCTTCGACGAGGGTGCGCTGCGAGCCGCGTTTGGCCCACGGACACGCGCGATTATCGTGAACACCCCGCACAATCCGACCGGGAAGGTGTTTTCGGAGGTCGAGCTCAACCTGATCGCCGAGATGTGCCGGGAGCACGACGTGTTGGCGATCACCGATGAAGTCTACGAACACATCTTGTATGATGGCGCGCGCCATATCAGCCTGGCGGCGCTACCGGGGATGGCGGAGCGAACCGTCACGATCAACAGCATGTCCAAGACCTACAGCGTGACGGGGTGGCGCGTCGGGTGGGCGTTGTCCGCCAACGCGACCATCAGCGACGGCATCCGCCGGGCGCACGACTTCCTGACGGTCGGCGCCGCGGCGGCGCTACAGGAGGCCGGCGTGACCGCGCTGGCCTTTTCCCAAGAGTACTACGACGGTCTGGCCGCACTGTACCGGGCCAGGCGCGACCTGCTCCTCGGCATCTTGACCGAGGCCGGGTTCAGGTGCATCATACCGCGCGGCGCCTACTACATCATGACGGACATCTCGGCCTTTGGCAGTCCCGATGACGTGACGTTCGCGCGGGAACTTGTCGAACGCTGTGGCGTCGGCGCCGTGCCCGGGAGCAGCTTCTATCATGATCCGGCCGCAGGGCGCCAGCGCGTCCGCTTCGCTTTCCCCAAACGGCCCCAGACGCTCGAAGAGGTGCGAAGGCGACTGGCGACCCTCGCGCCGGCCCGCCGCTAGGCGCCAGCCGGCGGTCGTTCCCTGATGCGCGCCGTGGTGCAGCGCGTCGCGCGCGCGGCCGTGCGGGTCGATGACGAGACAGTCGGCGCGATCGGGCTGGGGCTGGTCGTGCTGCTCGCGGTCGCGACCGATGATCAGCCTGATGAGGCCCGAGCCCTGGCCGAGAAGGTCGCGCACCTCCGTATCTTCGACGACGACGCCGGGCGCCTGAATCGCTCAGTGCTCGCGGTCGGCGGCGAGGCACTCGTCGTCTCGCAGTTCACCCTCTACGGTGATACCCGCCGCGGTCGCCGACCCTCCTTTGTACGGGCCGCGACCGCGGCGCAGGCCGAGGTCTTGCACGACCTCTTCGTCACGCATCTGCGGGGGCTCGGCGTGGCGGTGGCCACCGGACGCTTCCGCGCCCTCATGACGGTGGAGATCCACAATGATGGCCCGGTGACGCTGGTGCTCGACACCGACCGAGCCACGGGCCCCCCTGGAGACGCCGTTGGGGGTTGAGGGGGCGCGTATCCTCCTGATCCGTCACGGCCGGCATGATTGGCTCGCGCCCACCAACCGGTTCGCCGGCCGCCTGCCGGGCGTTTCGCTGAATGCGGCCGGCCGCGAGCAAAGCGAGGCGCTGGGCCTTCGGCTCCGGGCGGTGCAGCCCGATCGTATTCTCACCAGCCCGATGGAACGCACGCGGGAGACCGCGGAGATCGTTGGGCGGCATGTGAAGGCGATGGTGACGGTGGACGACCGCTTGATCGAGACCGACCTCGGCCCGTGGCAGGGGATGAGGGTGGAAGACGTGCAGGCACGCTACCCCGAGGAGTGGCGGGCCTGGCGGACCGCTCCGACCCGACTCCACCTGCCGGGAACCGAGCCGCTCGCGGCGCTGGCCGATCGCATGGCCGCCTGTGCCTTCGAATCACTGGCGCTGGGCGGGAGCACCCTGCTGGTTTCGCATCAAGATCCCCTGCTCGCGCTGGTGTGCCGGCTACTGGACCTGCCGCTCGACGGGATGCGCCGGATGGACATCTACCCGGGGTCTCTGACGATCCTGGAGGTCGCACGGGGCCGGCCTGTCTTGGTGACGCTGAACTCGGCTACGTCAGAAACGCGGTGAGCAGCCGCCGCTCCATCTCCCGGCTGGCATCCGAGAGATCCTTCACGGTATCCACGGTGCGCCAGTAGTCCTGCGACCTGTAGGCGCCCAGGCGCCGCTGCTGGGCGAGGAGGGGAAATGTGGTCTGCTCGTGGTCGCCGACCTCCGGGAACAGCGAGAGGGCCTCGCGCGACAGTACGTAGACACCCGCGTTGATCCAATAGGGCAGCGTCGGCTTTTCCTGAAAGGCGACCACACGATCGGCGCCGTCCACCTCCACGAGGCCGAACGAGCTCACATATGGCACCAGCACGACCGTGGCGAGATGGCCGCGCCCGCGATGCTGCTCGACCACCGGACCCATGGGGAGATTCGTGATGATGTCGCCGTTGGTCGCCAGGACGAGATCCGGCGGCGGCGACAGGCGCGCGTAGGCTCCCCGGATGGCACCGCCGCGGCCCAGGGGCCGGTCCTCAATGGCGTACTGAATGCGCAACTCCCACCGTTCGCCGGTCCCAAAGTAGTCCGTGATGACCTCGTGCCGGTAGCCACACGCCATCACGACGTCTGTCACGCCCTGGGAGCGCAGCCACGACAACTGGTAGGCGAGGATGGGAACACCGGAGACTTCGACCATCGGCTTGGGCCGGTCGTTCGTGAGCGGCCGCAGGCGCTCTCCTCGTCCACCCGCCAGCACGATGGCCTGCACGACACCAAGGATATTCCGGCCCGCGTCGGATCGCAAGGGCAGCCGCGAAGTCAGCATCAGAGATTTGCCGCGGCCATCTGCCGCTCGATGGCCTGCTGCACGCGGCGGGCGACCGTGGCCGCCTCGTCGTCGGAGAGCGAGGGGTAGAGGGGCAGCGACATGGCATGTCGGTGGACGCGCGTCGCATGCGGATATCCGGGCGTCCGCACCAGTTCATGGAGAGGCCGGAACACGGGCGCCGTACATTCCACACCTTCTGCCGCCAGGTCTCGGACAACCGGGCCGAGCGTTGGGACCGCGCGCACATATCGATACGGAGCGTCCCCGGGCCCGATCGGCGCGTAGGCCGGACCCAGACAGCGCAATGCGTCGTCGTACTGTTTGGCGATCGCGCGGCGCCGCTCGAGAAACCGCGTGAGCTTGCGGAGCTGGGTCCGCCCCAGGGACGCCTGCACGTCTGTCATCTTGTAGTTGAACCGGAGACGGTCGTCCTCACGCTTGTCATAGTCCCTCAGGTCGCGCGCCGCCTCAAGCAGTCCCTCCTGGCTCGAGAGCAGCATCCCGCCTTCTCCCGTCGTGATCATCTTCGTCGCATAGAAAGAAACGACGGCGATGTCACCGGCAGCGCCGACAGGACGCCCGTGGTCGGTTGCGCCGAGGGCTTGCGCGCAGTTCTCGATGATCGGGACGCCGAGCCGCCGGAACTCCCCGACCGCCGCCACGGCACCCAGCATGTGCGGGAGGACCACGGCGCGCGTCGCCGGCGACAGCTGCTGGCGGGCTTCGTGGACTCCCATGTTCACGCTCTCGGAGGCGCAGTCCACGAGCCGCGCCTCCGCCCCCACCAGATGAACAGCGTGGAGAAGCGCAACGCACGTGTAGGTGGGGATCAGGACATCGGTACCGGGTCCGACACCCAAGGTGACGAGTGCCAGGTGCAGGGCCGCCGTGCCCGAGCTGGTGGCCACGCCGCCGCGCAGGCCGAGGAACGCGGCCATCTCCTCCTCGAACGCCTGGACCTCAGGGCCCTGTGCGAGATGACCCGATGCCAGCGTCCGGCCCACCGCGGCCAGATCATCTGCCTCAATGGTCGGTCGGGAATGCGGGATCACAGTACGAACCGCAGACAGCGAAACGCTTCGGCTGCCTGCACACTGATCTCCGCACCCCGCACTCGTGCCAGCCGATCCAGGTTCTCCAGGCTGGCGTGGTGGGGCGGCGGCTTGAGCTGCGACCGATGGCAGGCGTGCGCGCGCAGTTTTGTTTCCAGATGCTGCGAGATATCAACGAAGAGGTTGGGCTGAAACGGCTGATGATACCAGGCAAGCTGCGGCGCGTCACTCGCCAGCACGATTGGAATAAACGGCCGATGTTCGGGCAGGTGCGGGCGGGCCGCGGCCAGCCCGGCCTTGAACAGCGCCTCGTGGTCCTGGTTGTACGTGCAGGCCGGCAAGACGAGTACGGTGGGGGCCGTCCGGTCGATCGCGAAGCGGGCGTCGCGTTCGATGAGCGCGATGAGATCGCGGGTCGGCACCGTGTCGAGCCGCAGGTGCAGGGCCTGGTCCGTGAAGAGCACCTCATAGCCGTCGACGCGCAACGTTGCCATGGCGGCACCTAGTTCCGCGATCCGGGTGGTGCCCGCCACGAGCGTCCGGGCCGGGCCGCCACCCCCGCCGGGCGCGCTCTCCCCGGAACCAGCGCCGGCGGCCTGCACTGGCCTTGCGGTGACGCCGGCCAGCTCTGTACGCCCGGTGACCCCCGGCTCGTCCACGCCGTACTGGTGGAGGTCGCCGACCGAGGCGACGATCACGAAGACCGCGCCGCCTGCGGCTTTGACCTTCGCCATCAACCCTCCGCAGCCGAAGGTCTCGTCGTCAGCATGCGGGGCGATGATGAGCAGGCGTTGGTGGCACCAGAAGTCCATGGTCGTCATCCCCCGCGGGCGCCGGCTGAGCCTCGGCGAACTAGAGGGCGCATGGCCACTCCAAGCGCCAGCAGCGTCACGCCGATCTGGGTCAGCAGTCCCCAGGGCAGGCCAATGTCCGAGTTTGGCAGGCTCAGCGGTAGCCGGTGAAGGAGGTCAAATCGCGCGCCTGATAGCACGCGCTCGACTTCCGGGAAGATGGCGCCAGCGGCACCCGCCAGTACCGACCAGGGTCGAGAGGCCGTCAATGCGACCGCCAGCACGAGGGCCGTTCCCACGAGGGCGTCCACCAGCATGATGGGCGAGAACGGTCTCCACCCCGTGTAGTTGTAGTGTGGGATCGCGTCCAGCACGGCGTGACTCGCCATCCCGACGGCAACGGCGAGGAGCGGATGCAAGCGCCGGGACAGCACTGCGCCGACCACCAGGTGCGGCGTGCCATCCACGTTATGATCCCTCCGGCGTGTGCGCGCGGGCGCCTGGGACGAGGTCTCGAGTGCGCGCGGTCGCGCCGACCCATTCGCGCTCCAAGAGGATCAGCGCGGTCACGACCGCGAGCCCAATGAGCAACGCGCTCGGCAGCGACGCCGCGACGGCGAGCGCAAAGCCCGCGGTTCCGGTCGCGAGGGAGGCGAGCAGGATGGCCAGCATCACGCTGCGGGGCAGAAGCCCGCGGCCCATCAGCCGGTGGGGAAGGTGATCCTTCCCGGTGGATGTCAAGAGCCGTCGCAGCGAGCGCTGGCCTCGGCGGAACCGCGTGACGTGGACCAGAATGACATCGTAAATCGGGATGCTGAGGATCACCACGGGTGTGAACATCGCGGGAATCGAGAGCGTGCCCGGGGAGAGCATCACCCCCACCATCGCGACCCAGTAGCCGAGCGAGAGGCTTCCCGCGTCGCCGAGGAAGATCTGCGCCGGGTGGACATTGTACCGAAGAAAGCCCAGGGCGGCGCCGATCATTGCCGCGGCCATGACCGCTTCCAGCCGTTGGTGCGTGAGCAAGGCGATCCCCAGAAACGCGCTCCCGGCTGCCAGGACCACCGTCGCCGCAGTCCCGTCCATGCAGTCGAGGCAGTTGAGGGCGTTCGCCATCCCCGCGATCCACAGGATCGTCAGCGCCGTCGCCGCCGGCGGCCACGCCACGTGAAGCACCACGCCTGTCGTCTTCACGACAAGCCAGGCCACCGCGAGCTCCATGACGAGTTTGCTCGTCCCGAGCCCACGCACGTCGTCCACCAGACCGATCAGGAGAAAGAGCAGGCCGCCACCCAAGACGGTTGCGGCCTCCCGCGAAGGACCGAGGTGCAGCAGCACCGCCACAGCCACCGCACCGAAGGTGGCCAGGCCGCCGAGCAGTGGCGTCGGACGCGAGTGGATCTTGCGACTGGACGGGCGGTCGACCACATGCCACAGGACGGCGAGGGCACCGACCAGGGGCGTCAGCGCAAGAGTCAGCAGCAGGGCGACCGCAAATGCGGAGAAGGCCATGCGGGCCTACCTGCTCAGCTCGTCGAGCGACCGCCGGGCGTCTGCCGCATTCGGGAAGTTCGGGTCGAGCCTCAGGGCCTCCCGCAGCTCCTGCTGCGCCGAGAGCCGCGAACCCAGCCTGGCGTGGGCCAGTCCGAGATGATAGCGTGTGGTCGCGCTCGTCGGGAGTCGTTCGGCACTTTCCCGTAGCAAGTCAACGGCCGTCTGATATTCTCCCCGCTTGAAGTACACCCAGCCCAGCGTGTCCGCGACCTGGGGGTCGTCGGGGAGCAGTTCGCGTGCAAGACGGGCGAGCTTCAGGGCGCGTTCGAGGTCTTCACCCCGCTCGGCGAGGTTGTAGGCCAGGTTGTTGGCGGCTGGCGCAAAGCGTGGGTTCAGAGTCAGGGCCTTCTCGTACTCGGCGCGCGCCTGCTCGTGCTGACCCTGCTGCTCCATCATCATTCCGATCAAGAGATGGGGCACCGCGGCCTGGGGCGCCATCTTCGACGCCTGCTGGAAGCGGGTGAGCGCCCGCTCGGGAGAGCGCATGGCCGCGTACACCTTGCCGAGATTCAGATACGCAGTGAGCAGCTGGGCATCGAGGGCGATGGCCCGTTCGAAGCTGGCCTCGGCCTCGGCATAACGCTTTGTCGCGATGTGGATGTTCCCCAAGACCTCGTGCAGGGCCGCGCTCCGTGGTGCCTTCGTCAACTGCGCCTGCACCCGAGCGATGGCCTTCTGCGGAGCGCCGGTCCGCAGGTGTACCCCCGCAATCTGGGCCAGGGCCGGAGCATAGTCGACCTGTCGTGCCAGCGCTGCCTCGAAGGCTGCGATGGCCTGGGCGTCGCGCTTGGCGACCAGGTAGGCGCGCCCCATCTTGAACATCGGCACCGGACTTTGTGGCATCAGACCGGCCGCGAGCCGGTACCGTTCGGCCGCGGCGTCGGTCTGGCGCTGGGTGAGCAGGATGTCTCCCAGGAGCAGTTGTGCCTGCACGCTCCGAGGGTCGAGACTCAGCGCCCGGAGCCCAGCGCGCTCGGCCTGCGCAAAATCACCCAGCCGGGCGTGGACGCTGGCCAGCGCGATCTGGATCACTACCGCGCGCGGGTTGAGGTTGGCAGCCGTGACGAATTCGGAGCGGGCCTCGGCGAGATGCCCCTGCAGGACCAGGAGCTGCCCCAAGTAGTAGTGTGCCTCGCCGCTGGACGGCGCCGCCTTGACCGCAAGCCGGATCTCCTGCTCGGCGTCAGCGAACTGCTTGCGGGCCCAGTGGAGTTTTCCCTTGAGCACGTGCCTGGCCCGGGCGGGCCCGGCCGAGTACTGCGTGATTAACGTTTCGACCTCGTCAAGCCGGTCCAGGCTGAGCAGAATATCCACACGGCGCTCGATGATGCGACCGTTGCCGGGTTCGAGCGTAGCGGCGCGCTCGTAGATGGCCAGACCTTCCTGCTTCCTCCCGGCCAGTGTGTAGAGGTCCCCCAGGGCTTCAAGAATGGGGACGTTGTTCGGGATCGCCGCAGCCGCGGTCACCAGGATCCGCGTGGCGTCGTCCGGCTGGCGGCGACCCCAGAAGAATCGGGCCAACGCCAGGTGCGCATCCGGTGACGTGGGATTAGCGCGTACGCCCTGCCGATAGGTTTGTTCCGCTGCCGCGACGTCGTTCTGCGCGGCATAGATCTCGGCGAGCAGGAGGTACCCCCGGACCTCGCTGGGGTGCGCGGCGATCAGACGCCGGGCGGCCTGCAGGGCCGGCTCCCATGACTTTTCAGCGGCGTACGTCCGGGCCAGCAGCAGGGTGGCCTGCAGATGCCCGGGCGTGTGCTTGAGGACCTGCTCGGCCCGTTCACGCGCCAGCGGCGGCCGGCGGGCGGCTATGTACAGATCGCCGAGCGTGAGCTGGGCCTCCGTGTGTGTGGGTTTTAGCGTCGTGGCCTTCACCAGCGCCGCTAGCGCCGGTTTCCCCTGGCCCAGCGCGAGGTGCGCCCGGCCGAGCTGGTAGTACGCATCGACAAATTGATCATCGAGTCGAACGGCGTTGGTAAACTCGATCACGGCCCCCGGGTACTGTCCCTGTCTCATGAGCTCCAGACCCCGCGTGTAGTACCGTTGCTTCTCGGCGGCGGGGTCCCGCTTCAGCGCCAAGCCGCCCACCACGCCGATCATCAACACCAGGCCACTGATCACCATCAGAAGGATCCGAGTCCCGCGCCGCATGCGCGCCAGCCCCCTCTCTACTCAGGAAAATGCTGCCGGAGCAACGGAAAGAGGATCTCGACGAACGCTGTTGCCCGTTGCGCCGCCTCATCAGTTGTGGTGCTCACCGGCGCGGTCACGCGCACGACGGCACCGTCGGAGCGTCGCTTGAGGAAGGCGCGTTTGACCTGCTCGATCTTGCCGCGGTGGGGAGCGTAGGTGGTGAGGTCGGCCTGTTGATACCACCACAGCGCCAGGAGCAGGACACCATCCTGCCGGATTTGCGCCGCGTTGACGGTGATCGGACCGCCGGGCACGTCGATGCGCCGGAGGTGGGCCGCGGCGATCTCGCAGTTGCCGTGACAGGCGGCCAGGACCTGACCCCTCGAGGCTTGCCGACGGTACGAGCCGACGTACAGTCTGACGACGCGACCGCGTACGTCCGCATACTGGCGGCTCAGCACCTCATCCGGCCGTGCCCGCTCGAGCAAGGCGGGGTCGGCCGGCTCGGCACGTCCTGTCCACGAGCCCAGTTGGAACGGCATTTCGTGCAGCGGAATCCGCAGGGGAACAGCCCGTCCTTCCACGGTCTGGACCAGCACGGCCGCCAGCGCCAGGGTCAACAGCGCCACCACGGAGCGCCCGGTGTTCATGTGGCCATCCTGGGGGCTTCGTGTGATCGCGGCCGCATGCGCTGGCCCAACACCGTCGCAAGGCTGTACAGGCAAGCGGCTGCGATCACAAAGACCACCCACCCCGCGATGGAGTGGAATGTTCCCTCGTACATCCCGAGCAGGATGTTCAATGTTACGCGGATGGCGTTTGCCAGAATGGCGATTGGCACGACGGAGGCGATCAGGAGGAAGCGCGAGCTCCAGCGCGTCTGCGTGGCGTAGGCGAGCAGGAGCGCGGTGGCTCCCAGCGCAATCAGCGAACGAAAGCCGCTGCAGGCTTCGGTGACCTCAAGGCGGACGGTTGGTAGATCGATGTAGACTCCGTTCAGGAGCACGGGGTACCCGAAGAGTCGAAGGACCTCCGTCGAAAACCGGGCCGTGAACAGCTGCAGGGGCCAGGTGAGCTTGAGCAGCAGGCTGGTCGGCGGCGGGATCATGAGCGCCAGAAACCCGATGGGGAAGGCGAGACGGCGGGCCATCCTCCAGCCGCCAAGAAACGACGTGAGACCAACGAGGACGACGACGAGCGAGCCACGCGCCACGAGTTGTATCCCGCCCGCCCGCCCGACGAGCAGGGCCGCCAGCCCGCCAAGCAGGAGGAGATACCCCCACCATGACGACCGCGTGAACCGGGGCTGGAGCGTGTGCCTCCGTTCCCAAGCGAGGTAGGCCGCCACACCCGGGATGAAGTAGCCATAGCCAAACGTCGTATCGACGGACCACTGTGTGGCGAGATCGGCTAGGACCGGGGCGTAGAGATAGCCCAGGAGCCCCACAAGGCCCAGGATACCCGCCAACGTCTGGTAGCCCACCATAGATATCCAAGCAGGAGGTTCAGCCAGGACCATCTCCCGGCCTTCATCAGTTCGAAGGATGCAGGGCTATCGTCCGGGGGACGCCGGAGGCCGGGCTATACGTCAAGCCCGTGCTTGGCTGCGTAGGTTGCTGCCTGCGCGCGGTTGCGTGCGTGTAGTTTCTGGTAGACGGCGCGCAGATGACTCTTGACCGTGGGCTCTGACAGGTGCAGCTTTGATGCGATTTCCTTGTCACTGAGGCCCTGCGAGACCTCGCGTAGCACATCGATCTCCCGCAGCGTCAGCCCGGGCCCCCGCCGCAAGTTCATGAGCGTGGACTCGCGCTCATTGACGGCCAGGCGCTCGACCATCATGCGGGCGATGCTGGGATGAATAGCGGTGCCGTTCGAGTTGACGGCCCGAATGGCTCGGGCAAGGTGCTCGGGCGGAATGTCCTTGAGGACATAGCCAATGGCACCTGCCTTCACGGCCTTCAACACCGTTTCGTGATCGTCGTAGATGGTCAGCATGAGGATCTGAGTGTTCGGGCAGCTCTCTTTGATCATTCGTGTGGCCTCGATGCCGCTGCCATCAGGCAGATTGATGTCCATGAGGATGACATCGGGTTTCAACTCGGTGGCCTTGCGGGTCGCGTCCTTCACCCCGTTGGCTTCCCCGACGATCACCATGTCCGCCTCGGGCTGCAGCAACGCTCGAAGCCCGCTGCGGACGACGCCATGGTCGTCGACGACCATCACTCTCACGGGCACGAGGTCACCTCCCGCACGGCACCCCTGAACGGTGTCGCCCCTCGCTCAGGGATGAACAGTTCCGCGTGGCGCGGATACACCCTAGACAAGTCCCCGTGCGCCGGCGACCGCTGGCACAAGCGGCACCCGGGCCCGAACGGCCGTCCCCTCATTGGGACGGCTCTCGATCGTCAGATCCCCGCCGACACGCTGTGCTCGATCGCGCATCAGGAACAGGCCCAGGTGCCTGTGCGCGGGCGCGTGGCGCATGGTCTCTGCCGCGTCAAATCCGATGCCGTCGTCGCGCACGGTCGCGGTCACGGCGTTGTCCGCAACGCCGCAGCGGACCCACACATTGCGGGCGCTGGCGTGCTTGACGGCGTTTGTCACCGCTTCGCCGATGATGCCGGCAAGGGCTTCTTCCAGGGCCGGGGCATCGAAGAGGTCGGGGAGCGTCTCCACGCGGATCTGAGCGGGGCTGGCGATCGAAATCCCCCGCAGGAGCCGGTGTAGACGCGTCGCCAGGCCGGAGGAGGTCTGCGGGCGGACGTTAAGCGGATACAGGGTATCCCGGATCGACTCGATGGCGGCCTGCGTGAAATCCAGGCTGTCGCGCAGCGGCCCGAAGGCGGGATGGTCCTGGCTCAGCAGCCTCTCAGCCTGCCGGATGGCAGTCAGGGCACAGGTGACCTGCTGCAGGGCGCCGTCGTGGATCTCTGACGCCAGCCGCCGGCGCTCCCTGAGCATGCCCTCGCGTACGGCCGGGGAGGGCGGTGTTTGCTTTAGCGCGCGGGAACCCGCGGGGACCCTGTTGTCGAAACCTGCGGCGCCGGTCGTTACGGCCACCGCAGCCTTGGTCGCGGAGACCAGAGCATTACCCATGTCCCGTACCCCCCCGACACCCGTCCGGCAGTCCGGGTAGTCTTGTGACCGAGCCCCGATACGTATTGCCACCGTTTGGTACCGGGGTCGCGTCGCTGACGAGTAACCGGGGGCAAATCCGGTTCTCTGGCGCCTGGCTATGCGGTTGTCGCTGTGTGCCTCCAGCCTTTCTAGGGCCGGTAGCTGTTTGCAATACGCCATCATCCCTTGAATTCCTTCTCCCGGACAGTCGCGTTGACGGAGTTCATCCGAAGAGAGGAGGCCCCTCATCCGAATGAACGGAGAGATCGCGCCCCGCAGTCGTCTGAGAGCGACCGCGCACGTTGATGGAGTTCAATCGAAGAAAGGGGGTGCTCATCCGAATGACCCCAAGATTCCACCGGATGAGTCAAGGGTCCGCAGGCGCCGCGCGGAATTCAGCACGCCAGCACAAACCAAGACGAAGCCGCTGGGGTGGAAGGAAATCAGCGTGAACGCGCTGCGGGTCCTCACCGTTGACGACATGACCCTCGTGAGGGAGGGCATTCAGCGTCTCCTGAAAGACCGCGACTCCCTCGAGGTGATTGGCGAGGCTGCCGACGCCGAGGAAGCCGCCGAGCTGCTGGAGCGCCTCAACCCTGATGTCATCCTGCTCGATCAGAGCCTGCCTGGTCTGGACACCTCCGACATCATCACGCTCTTCAAGCAGCGTCGTGCCCATGTTGAGGTGATCGTGCTATCGGAGGTCCCCGATGAAGAGCGGGCCCTCCGCGCCCTGGAGGCCGGGGCGAGCGCCTACGTGCTCAAAGACATCACCACCGATAACTTGGTCCACGCGATCCACGGCGTCTGCGACGGGCGGACGTTCATGCACCCCGAGATTACCCGCCAGCTCGTCGATCGATTCCGGACACTGATGCGGGAGCGCGCCAACCATGGTGACGGAGGGCATCTGGGCGGCCTGACCAGCCGTGAACTGGAGGTCGTCATCGAAATGGCAAAGGGGGCCACCGACCGCGAGATCGCGCGCAAGACGTCGCTGGCCGAGTCGACCGTCAAGAGCCACATTCGCTCTATCTTGCGCAAGATCGGGGCTCGGAACCGCACGCAGGCCGTGGCCTTCGTCCTGCAGCGCGGATTGATGCGGTAGACGGAGGGGGAGATGGTCACAGAGAGCGCAGTCAGACGCCGTCCGGCCGAGATCAGGGTTCGGGCCCGTCTGTGCAACGGCCACTACCGGCGTGTCGGCGACCTGATTCCCTATCGGTCCGCCCTTTGGGTGGTCAAGGGTCTCTACCTGGTCGTGACCCGCTCGGGCGAGTCAGAACTCTACTACATCCTGGGCGAGACATCGGCGTTCCTTGACGCGGTGGAGGATCCTTAGGCAAGACCGGGAGGTGAGGCACATGGTCCGCAACATCCTGCGTTCGAGGCGCCTTCCCGCGGTCGCGCTGGCCGTGCTGCTGGGCACCGTCATGGTGTTGTCCCCGCCCGGCGCGCAGTCGCAAGAATTCACGGCGCGCCCTGGCGATGTGCTCGATGTCCTGGTCATCGGCGATTCAGAGTTCAGCCGGCTGGTGACCGTCTCCCCCGAAGGGAACATCTTCCTGCCCCTCGTGGGCAACGTCGCCGTCGCAGGCCTGACCCTGAAGCAGATTGAGGAGCGCCTGGTCGACGTTCTCAAGAAGTTCATCAAGGAGCCAAAGGTTGTCGTCACCCTGCGGCAGGGTACCACGGACAAAGAGTTCGTCTACATCCTGGGCCAAGTCGCCCGCCCGGGGGCGTACGAGTACCGGCGCGGGTGGACCGTGGCAGAACTGCTGGCGATGGCCGGTGGTGCGACGCAGCGGGCGGCTCTGAAGCGCGCCGTTGTCATCCGGCGCGCCTTGGCGATCCCGGTTGATCTGGAGAAGCTGCTGGTGGGTGGAGATCCTGGCCAGAACCCCGAGCTCAAGTCAGGGGACGTGCTGGTCGTCCCGGAGATCAACGAGCGCGTGCTCGTGCTGGGTGAAGTCGCCCGGCCTGGCTACCAGGATCTCAAGGACGGCGATCGTATCCTCGACACTCTCACCAGAGCCGGTGGGCCCACGATCAAGGCGGCGCCAGAAGAGATCTCTATCATGCGGAATGGCCACGCGGTCAAGGTCAACCTCGAGGCATTCCTCCGCAATGGGGATATGCTGCAGAACGTGGAGATGCAGCCCGCGGATGTCGTCCATGTGCCCGAGACCGGCCGTCGTGTCCTGGTAATGGGCGATGTGGCGAAGCCAGGGCCATACGTGTTGGACAACCGGTTCCAGCCCCGGCTCCTCGACGTGATCATGCAGGCGGGCGGCCCAAACAAGGGGGCAAAGCTGTCGGGAACGATGGTCGTCCGGCAAAGCGGCGACAAACCCACCGGGATCCCGATCAACCTCGACCTGGTGCTCAAGAACGGGTCGAGTGACCAGAACATCTTGATCAGGCCCGGCGATGTGATCTACGTGCCCCCGGCCTCGGGGTTTCCCGTGCTGCTGCGGGACGTCCTGGAGACGCTGTCGGGCCTGCGCCTGCTGCGGATACTCTTCGGCGTCGGCCTGTAGGCGGAGGCTCCGAGCATGGAGTTCTGGGCCTACTACAGGATCCTGCGCCGGCGCTACCGGCTCGTCGCCGTGACCACCCTCGTGGGACTGATCCTCGGCTTCGCGCTCTCCTGGCCGAGACAACCGGAGTATCTCGCCATGGTCACGATGACCACTTCGCCGCCGGACGAGACGCGGTACGTCCTCGTGCTGGCGACCGATCTCGTCCAGGCGAGACCCGACGCGACCAAGGCCCTCGCGATAGAGCTGATCCGAAGCCGCACCGTGGCCGAACGCGTGATCCAGCGCCTGAACCTCAACACCAGCCCCATCGAGCTACGGTCCCGGCTTCGAGTGACAAGGGGCGAAGGCGATCTCATCGTGCTGACCCTGCGTGACAACGAACCTGGGACGGCGGTCCTCCTCGCCAACACGTATGCCGAGGTGGCCGTGGCCTACAACCAGGAGGTCAACCGTCGAGAGGCCGGGCTCGCCCGCGAGTTCATCGAACGGGAGCTGGAGGCCACGCGGGTGAGATTGAGCGCTGCGGAGGAGGCGCTGGACACGTTCAAGGGGCGACAGGGGATCGTGACTCTGAGCACACAGATCGGCGCCGAAGTGGGTCGATACATCGACCTGCTCGCTCAGCAGCGCGGGACCCTGCTGGTCGGGCGTGAGATCAACGCGCGGATCGCGGCGCTGCGGGCGCGGCTCCGCGACGTCGCCCCGACGAAGACGGACCAACAGGTGGTCGAAAACCCCGTGGCCGCGCGCCTGCGCGGTGACCTGGTCACCCTCGAGGTGCAGAAGGCGACGGCCCTGACGACCCTGACGGACAAGCACCCGGCTGTCGTCGCGTTGAACCAGCGGATCACCGCCCTGAGGGAGACGCTGGAGCGCGAGGTCAAAAAGGTTGTCTCCATGGAGTTCATTCAGGTCAACCCCGTGTATGAGAGCACGGTCCGCGCTCTGATCGACCTCGAAACACAGCGTATTGCATTGCAGGCGAAGCAACTGGCACTGGCGAGCGTCCTGCCCGCCGAGCAGAGGAAGTTGCCCGAGCTGAACTCCGTCGAGCGCGAATTCACCCGGCTGACCCGCGAGCTCCAGGTGATCGAGGCCGCGTACACCAACCTCCAGTCGCGCCTGAACGACTTCCGCATCCGTGAGCAGGCGGCGATGAACCGCAACCTGGTGTACATCGTCGACCTGGCCAGCGGGGCCCTGCCGGCGGCGCCGTCACGCGTCGTGATCCAGACGGTGCTTGCAGCAGTGCTCGGGTTGTCCGCGGGCCTGGGGTTTGTGCTCTTTCAGCATCACATCGACGACACCCTGCGGACCGCCAAAGAAGCGGAGCGCGTCTTGGGCTTGCCGGCGCTGTCGAGTATTCCCCACCACAATCCGCCGGTCGAAGAGGCCTACCGTCTCCTCAAGACCAACATGGGCCTTCACGCGGCCCACGGGGATCCCAAGGCCATCATGTTCACCGGGGCCAGGGCGGGGAGTGGGACGTCCACCGTGGTCTATCACCTGGCACAGGCCATCGCCCGCGGCGGTAAGAGCGTGATCGTGGTCGACACCGACCTTCGACACCCCACCGCGCACCGACTGTTCGGCGTCGGGTCCGAGCCCGGCCTGCCCGACGTGTTGCAGGGTCTGGTTGAGCCGGCCGCCGCCCTCCGGATCTCCAGGGTTCCACGAGTGCGGGTCCTCCCCGCGACAGCGCCGGTCGGTGAACTGGCTGACCTGTTCGCGTCCGTCACCATGGCCAGGCTCCTCGAGGAGTTGAAGCGCCTGGCGGATGTCGTGCTCATCGACGCACCCCCGGTGATGCCGTTCGCCGAGGTGAGGGCCCTCGCGGCGGTCGTCGACGGCGTGGTCTTCGTCGTGGGCGCCGGGAAGGTCTCGCGTGAGGTCCAGCAGGAGGCCCTCCGGCAACTAGAGCGGATGCACGCCCGCGTTCTGGGCGTCGTGGTGAACATGGTCGCGCTGGATGAGGATGACAGCCGGCAACTCGAGGAAGCGTATCCCGGCGGTAACGGCACGGCGCCGCGGGTCCGTGGCAAAGGCCACACGCAGCCGACCGGCGGCGTGATGCTCCTCGCCGGGGTGATGGGGGCGACCTCAGGCCTCCTGATCAGCCATGCGGCTGTCCGCCCCGACTCGTGGCAGTGGGTCGGTCAGGTTGCGCGGTCGGCGGGTGTCTTCACGTCGCAGATCGCGGGACGGTTCTAACCGATGCGCAGCGCCCTCGAACAGAAGCTGACCGCCCGGACGGCGACGGTCGTGGTGGTGGGCCTGGGCTATGTCGGACTCCCGCTCGCCGTCGAGTTCGCACGGGCCGGGTTTCGCGTCCATGGTCTCGAGGTCGACCCCCGCCGGGTGGCCTCGGTGAACGCCGGGCGGTCCTATATCGACGACGTGAGCGACGAACAGCTCGCCGGGCTCGTCCACAACGGTACATTGCGGGCCACCGAGCACCCGCAGGTTGTTGCAGAGGCCGACGCGACGCTGATCTGCGTGCCCACACCACTCACCCGGTCAAAGCAGCCGGATCTCACGTTTGTGACCAGCGCGATAGAGCAGGTGGCGCGCTACCTGCGGCCCGGCCAGCTGATCGTGCTGGAGAGCACGACGTATCCCGGCACGACGACCGAAGTCGTCAGGCCGCTCCTCGAGCAATCCGGGCTGATCGCCGGACGGGACTTTCATCTTGCCTTCTCACCAGAGCGGCTCGACCCTGGCAACCAGCACCGGACGACCCGGGCGGCGCCCAAAATCGTTGGCGGCCTGACGCCTCAGTGTGCGGACGCCGCGTGTGCACTGTATGGGCAGATTGTCCCGAAGATCGTTTCCGTGTCGTCGCCGACGGTGGCCGAGATGGTCAAGGTGTACGAGAACGTGTTCCGCAACGTAAACATCGCCCTTGTGAACGAGCTCACGCTGCTGTGCGAGCGCATGGGGCTCGACGTCTGGGAGATCATCGATGCCGCCGCCACAAAACCCTATGGTTTCATGCCATTCTATCCCGGCCCGGGGGTCGGGGGGCACTGTATCCCGGTCGACCCGCACTATCTGGCGGCCAAGGCGCGGGAGTATGACTTCCACGTTCGGTTCATCGAGCTGGCCGCCGCGGTCAATGACAACATGCCGTACTACGTGGTGGCCCGGACCATGACGGCGCTGGAGGCGACGGGGAGGACGCTCTTCGGCGCCAAGACGCTGGTGCTGGGCGTCGCCTATAAGCGGGATATCTCGGATACGCGCGAGTCGCCGGCTCTCAAAGTGATCGAGCTGCTGGAGAAGCACGGGGCGGATGTCTCCTACCACGATCCCCACGTGCCTCAGATCACCCTCACCAATCCCGGCGGCACCCTACACTCCACACCGCTGACCGAGGAGACTCTCTCGTCCGTCGACTGCGTGGTGATCGCCACCGACCATGGCGCGGTGGACTATGAACGCGTGGTGGCCAGGGCGCGACTGGTCGTCGACACACGCAACGTGCTGAACGGGTCGCACCGCGCACATGTGATTCGATTGTGATGCGCGCGGCCATCCCGACTGGGTCGCTCGACGCACAGGGCAACCTGCTCCTGACGGTCACCTTCTGCGTTGCACTGCTCGTCCGTCTCATCGTGATCGGGAACACGATCGGGTTCCAGACCCCGGCCGCCCTCGAGCCGGCCGCCGACAGCCGGATTCACATCATGCTGGTCGAGAACCTGCTCGCCGGTCGCGGCTACAGTCTGGGTGAACCGACCGGCATCACGCCGCCGCTCTACATCTTCGCGCTTGCGGGCCTGTACAGGGTGTTTGGCGACCCGGGCCCGGTGCGGCTCGTCCAGGCGGCGCTGGCCTCGGTCGGCTGCGTCATGCTCTTCGTGGTCGGTCGGAAGCTGTACGATCCGACCGTGGGTCTCGTCGCCGCGGGGATTCTGAGCTTCTATCCCCTGACCGCGTACCTGGCGGGCCTGCACCTGACGGAGAACCTCTTCCTGGTCCTGCTCCTGGCCATCCTGTGGCAGGCCCTCCGCGTTGAAGACGCCCCGAGGACCCCGACGGCCGCGGGGCTGGGGGTGCTCATCGGCCTGGCGATCCTGACGCGCGCCATCTTCCTGACGTTTCTGCCTTTCGTCGGGCTCTGGGCCTGTGCCGTCTGGGGTGCGCGCGACCCGCGCGCCCGTCGGGTGCTGGCGGTGGTCCTGGCGACGGCGGCGTTGGTCGTGATCCCCTGGACGCTGCGGAACTATCTGGTCCTGGGCAGCCTCGTCCCAGTGCAGAGCAACAGCGGGATGGTGTTTTGGGCGGGCAATAATCCGCAGGCAGATGGGGGGATGGTGTGGCCGACGAGCCGGACCTGGACGGCGACGCGGCCGCCGGACGACAACCTGTATGGGTGGCGAGACCTGAGCGTCGGCCAGGAGAACGCGCTGTACATTCAGACGGCCCTGCGGTGGATTCGGGGACATCCGTTGGACTATCTCCGGCTGCTGCCCCAGAAGCTGGGGCGCCTCTATGGATTTGCACGGGCCGTGGATGCCCAGGCCCCGCGCGTCCCCGTCACCCTCCGAGGTGTGCACGCTGCGGTCCTGCTCCTGGCCGTGGCCGGGGTAGTGCAGAGCCGCAGGGACTGGCCGAGGCTGTTGCTGCCGCTCTCGCTCATCGCGTTCGTCAACGGAACGACGCTCTTGTTCAGCGGGGCGACGCGATATATCGTCCCGATGGCTCCGAGCCTGGCCCTCTTTTCGGCGATCATGCTCATGGCGCTGTTTCACCGGGTTCGTTCCGTCTGAGCCGGTGTTGCGATGACTGAGGCCGCGCCATCGACCGCCCCGACGCTGTTCATGCTGGGCGGCGCGTTTTCACTGCTGGCGTTGCTCAGCCCCAAGGCCGCGCTCTTTGTGCTGCTGCCAACGATGGCGCTGGCGCCGGAAATGCTGGTGGGCGGGGTGCTCCTCCGGCCCGACGATCTGATGCTGACGGTGTTGTTGGTCTCGTGGGGCGCACGCCGTCTGACCAACCCACGGCAGCGAACCCCACTGGATGGCGCCCTGTGGCTGTACGCGGCTATCGGGCTGCTCGCCACGCTGTGGGGCGCGGCGATCGGTACGGCGGACTTGCAGTCACTGCACCAGTACTCCGCGTCGGGGCTGCACGTGCTCAAGCGTCTTCAGTTCGTGCTGTACTTCCTGTTTCTCACAGACACCTTGCGGACAGCGAAGGACGTGCGGACGTACACGTACGTGCTCATGGTCGCCCTGGCCGGGTTGAGTTTGTACTCACTGGGGCGGTTTTACGAGACTGGCAGAATCGCGATTGCGCCCTTCGGCGCTGCCATCCACGAGCCCGGCCTGGCGGCAATGCTCAATGTCGCGCTCGCGCTTGGGCTCCTGGTCGCCTCGAGACGCCTGTCCAGTTCTGTGCTGTCGGGGGCCGTGCTCCTGGGGTCGCTGTGGGTGCTGCCGTTCAGCCTGGGCCGGAACTTCCTGGTCTCCACGATGGGTATGCTGGGGCTCGTGGCGCTCTCGAGCAAGCGCGCGCTGCTGCTCCTGTTGCCGCTGGGCTGGGCGCTGGCGCCGATCCTCTTTCCCGAGCATGTGCTGGCCCGGATGACAAGCATCCGCTGGGCTTTCACGGATGTGGGAGCCGGGCCGGCGGGTGCGAGCACGTACCTACCGTCGCGGCTGCAGCCAGGTCTGGTCTACACCTGGGACGTCTTGACATCCTCCCCGCTGCTCGGCTGGGGGTTGGGGAGTGTCCCACTGGGGAGTATGGACAGCGAGTATGCTGGGCAGCTGGTGACCACGGGGATCGTGGGGTTCGCAGTGTTCCTGGTGCTGCTGGTTCGGATCCGGCGCATCACTCGCGCGACGTATCACGCCGCGAGGACCCAGGGATCGCCGGCGCTTCCCTACATCACCGGTCTCCAGCACGGTCTGCTGGGTTACGCGCTCTACAGCGTCTTCAGCCCGTCCATTTCTGCGGCTCGGGCCGGAGCGTTCTTCTTCACGATCCTGGCGTTTGTCGCGGTGCTCCACCGCGAGCTGGTCGGCAGCGCCTCGAAGGCGGTGGGGCATCCATGAACATGCTGTATCTGCCGCACCCCAGCGCCAGCTTCCCGAGCCGCTCCGCGCATACGATCGAGCATATGAAAATGTGCGAGGCGTTTACCCGGCACGGCGTCGCGGTCAGGATGCTCTATCACTGCCCCCCGTTCAGCCACGAGGGCGTCGACCTCGTCGAGCGGGTCAGGGACTTCTACGGGCTGCGTCAGACATTCCCGGTCGTCACGCTCGGCGGATGGAAGGTGCGAGCGCGCTGGCTCCGGGCCACTCATCTCGACAGCGCCTCGATGGCCGCCACCACCGCGCTCTATGTGATGTGGGGAGGTCTGGCGGGCCGGCTGAGCCGTCGAGACGTGATCTACTCCCGGAATCGGGCCGTTGCAGCCGCCCTCGTCTGGCTCCTGGGGGTACTCCCGGCGGCGCGGCGGCCAAAGGTCGTCTACGAGGTCCACGAGCCCGAGGACCACGCCTTTCGTCTCCTGGCGCCGGGCCTGGCAGGAATCGTGACCATTAGCGAGCAGCTTCGAGACCATCTCTGTGTCGACTTTGGGGTGTCACGGTCGGTCATCACCGTGGAACGATGCGCGGTGGACACCGAGCAGTTTACCGCAGCGACCATACCCCGGGCCGACGCGCGCAGGCGGCTCGGCCTTCCTTCGAATGGCGCGCCCATCGTCGCGTACTGTGGGCGGATCGATGCGTCCAGAGGCGTCGATGTGCTGATCCGGGCCGCCCGGCGGTTCTCAGAGCACGGCTGGTACTGCATGTTGATCGGAGGATCCGCAGACGACGCCCGGCGGCTTCCAGGCGTGGAGGAGATTCCGCCGTGCGTCATCTTTGCGGGAGCCGTGTCACCTGCCAACGTTCCGGTCTGGCTGTCGGCGGCCGACGTCTTGGTTGCGCCACCCGCCAACCGCGGCCAATATGACCGGGGCGCATCGCCGCTCAAACTCTTCGAGTACATGGCCGCTCAGCGTCCCATCGTCAGCACCCGTGTCCCCGCCGTGGAGAAGATCGTCACAGACACCGAACACGCGGTCCTGGTCGAGCCTGGCTCCCCCGATGATCTGGTGCGCGGGATTTCCTGGGTGCTCGAGCATCCGTGCGAGGCGCGCGGCATGGTGGCGCGGGCGTGGATGCTGGCGGAACGGCACACGTGGGTGGACCGGGCCCGGCGGATTCTCCGGTTCATCGACGGCCTGCCGGAGCGGGGTGCCGCTGCTGAGGTGATCCACGCATGATCGCACGGGACCGGGCCTTCAACGTCGGCCTGCTGATCCGACAACCGGCGTTCGAGGCGCGCCTGCTGCTCGAGAGGGTGCGCCAGCGGTCCCGCACCCTGAAGTTTGCGGCACACGTGACGGGTCAACCCCCCGTGCCATTGGGGGACCTGCTGAACCAGCTGCGCTGGTCTCGGCTGGAGACACGAATACTCCGCCTGATGGGAGGGGAGGGGATCCGACCCGTCGATGCCGGCGCGGTGGGAAAGGACGCGGCCCACGCCCTCTATCTGATTGCGAGGAGCCTCCGCGCCACCCGTGTAGTCGAGACAGGGGTTTCGGGTGGCGTCTCGTCCGCATACCTGCTGCAGGCGATCGCCGACAATGGGGTGCCGCAGGCGCGGGTGCACTCGATCGATCTCGCGCCCGAAGATGCCCACGCCCGGTTTGCGTTCTCCCGATACGCGCCCGGCTCGGTCGAGCTGGCGCTCGCCTGGGAGCGGTGCGGGAGCGGATGGGCCATCCCCAAGGATCTCAAGGCGTACTGGGCTCTGCACCAGGGCGACACGTTTCAGGTGTTGCCATCACTGCTCGCGGCCGTGGGCCCGATCGACTTCTTCGTGCACGATTCGGATCACCGATACGAGTGCCAGCGCTTTGAGTACATGACGGCATGGCCCGCGCTCCGCTCCGGAGGAGTCCTCCTGTCCCACGATGTGGATGCCAGCGGGGCTTTTGTGGAATTCGCGCGCTCCGTGGGCCGGCCACCGAGCTACCTGGGGAAGAAGACCGCGGCGTTGGTCAAACCCTAGCATCGGGCCGCGAGGAGGAGCCGTGCGGATCGCCTTGATCTGTCGGGAGTACCCACCGGGAACCATCGGCGGCGGCATCGGTACGTATGCTGCCACCCTAGCGCCGGCGCTGGTCCGCGCGGGGCACAGCGTCATCGTGCTGACGCGGTCGGCGGGCGGTTCGGATACCATCGCGACCGAAGACGGCGTCGAGGTGCACCGCATGCCGGTGGCCCCGGCGGGTGCGCTCGGGCGGCTGGTCCGCCGGCGACGGGTGACCTTCCTGGATGCCTACCGCTACTCGCAGACCGTGGCCGCGAGGCTCAGCGAGATCATGGACGCCAGGGATATTGACATCGTGGAGTCCGCGGAACACGGCGCAGAGGGTTTCGGTCTGATGCGGGACGGGCTGCGGGTTCCGCACGTGGTGCGGTTCCACGCACCGCTCTTTGTCGTCAATCAGGCCGTCGGACACCGGCTGAGCATGCCAGGGCGCATCGTCCACTGGATGGAGCGGACCACCGCACGCCGGGCCGCCCTCAATACATGCCCCAGCCGGGCCTTGGCCACGATTGTGGCCGCGCGGTTCGGCATCCTGGCCGAGCGCATCCGCCTCGTCCCCAACCCCGTCGATCACGAACTCTTCAGGCCGGCTGGTGCTCAGCCACCGCGCGCACCCACTGTTCTCTACGTCGGGAAGGTCGCCCCCCTGAAGGGAGCGCGCATCTTGGCCGAGGCGGTTCCCCACCTGGTCCGGTGCGTCCCCGAGGTCAGGGTTGTCCTGATCGGCTCTGACCACCCATCAGAGCAGGGACACTCGACCAGGGCCGAGATGCTGGCCCATCTCCGGCGAACCGGCGTCGCGTCGAACGTCACATTCCTTCCGCCGATGGACAGGGCGGCCCTCGTGCAGGCCTATCAGAGTGCAGACGTCTACGTCATGCCGACCCTGTGGGACAACTTTCCCAACACGTGCCTGGAAGCCATGGCCTGCGGTGTGCCGGTGGTCGCCTCCGCCGTGGGCGGGCTACCTGAGATCATCAACGACGGTGTCGACGGGCGATTGGTGCCGCCCCGCGATCCGGAACGCCTGGCGGCCGAAGTCGTTGGCCTCCTACAGCATCCGCGTCGCCGAGTCGCGATGGGGCAGGCCGCCCGCCGACGCATCGAGACGGCCTTCACGCCGGAGCGCGTGGCGAGAGAGACCACGGCGGCGTACGAAGAGGCGGTGGCGCGGTTTGCCGCCCCTCGACTCAGGGTGGTGACGGCATGACGGTCAACAGCGCCTTCACCACGCATGTGATACGCGGGCAGGACCCCCCACCGGGGCTGTGGGCGGGTCTCGCGGACCTGGCCAGGTATCGGGAGGTGCTGGTCAACCTCGCGGTTCGCGAGATTCGGGTCCGCTACAAGCAGTCAGCGCTCGGGGTGGCCTGGGCGGTGATGCAGCCAGTGATGATGATGGTCGTTTTTGCGGTGGTGTTTTCACGCTTTGCCAAGCTCCCGAGCGAAGGACTGCCGTACCCAGTGTTTGCCTACGCCGCGTTGCTCCCCTGGACGTTCTGTGCCGCGGGGACATCCACCGCCATGGCCAGCATCGTGGGCAGCGCGAGCCTGATCAAGAAGGTGTACTTCCCGCGGGCGGTGCTCCCGCTGGCGTCTATCCTGACCCACGGGGCAGATTTCGCGATCTCGACGGCCGTATTCGTGCTACTCCTCGCTTACTACCGGGTGTCCGTGACGGCCTCGGTCCTCTATGTCGTTCCGCTCCTCTTGCTGCAGCTGGCGTTCATGGTCGGGCTCGCGCTGCTGCTGGCGGGGTTGAATGCGTACTATCGCGACGTGCGGTACGTCTTTCCGGTGCTGATGCAAATGTGGCTCTATGCCACGCCAGTCGCCTGGTCGATGACCATGGTCCCGGATCACCTGCGGATTCCCTATGCGGCGTTGAACCCCATGGCCGCCATCATCGACGGGTTCCGGACCGTGGTGCTGCACGGTACCCCGCCAGTCTGGTCGCTCGTGGGCGCCGCCGCCGGGGGGACGATCCTGCTGTTGATCGCCGCACACCGCTATTTTGCCGCCGTAGAGCGGAACATCGCCGACATCGTCTGAGGGACGCATGACTGCTGCGCTGGCTTTCGAGAACGTCTCCAAGGCCTTCCGGAAGGGCGGACCCCGGTATCGAACACTCCGGGACGATCTGACCGGGTTCCTGTCGCCCCGTTCATGGCTGCAGAAGCAGGAGCAGTTCTGGGCAGTCCGCGACCTGAGTCTCGAGGTGCCTGAAGGCGGGGCGCTGGGCATCATCGGACCGAACGGATCGGGAAAGAGCACGGTGCTCAAGATGATTGCCCGTATCTCCCACCCGACGACGGGGACGATTCGGATTCGAGGCCGGGTGGGAGCGCTGATCGAAGTCGGTGCCGGCATCCATCCGGAGCTCACGGGCCGCGAAAACATCTTCATGTACGGTTCCCTCATGGGCCTGCGCAGGCAGGACATCCTCAGGGAGTTCGAGAGCATCGTGGAGTTCGCGGGACTCGGCGAGTTCCTCGACACACCGCTGAAGCATTACTCATCCGGGATGCAGGTGCGTCTGGGTTTCGCGGTGGCTGCACACATGACGACCGAGATCCTGCTCGTCGACGAGGTACTGGCCGTCGGCGACGCGGCGTTCCAGAGCAAGTGCCTGCGGCGCATGCGCGAACTGCGCGACGCGGGCACCACGATCGTCCTCGTCTCGCATCAGCTGGCCCATGTCCAGCGCATGTGCCGGGAATCGGTGCTGCTGCTAGACGGCAGGGTGGCGGCCCGTGGCCCCACGGCTGAAGTGATCTCCCGATACTACCAATTGCTGGATGCCGCCGGGGACCGAAGCCCCGATGCGGCGATCGGCCGGCAGGCGCCCGGAGATGCGCACCGCCTCGACGGGCTGAGTGTCCTCGGTGTCCGCCTGCTAGACGGAACCGGCGCTGAGCGCCAGCAGTTCGAGCTCGGGGAAGATCTGACGGTCATCGTCGAATGCGACGCGGCGCGCCCGATCGAGCGGGCCCACGTCTCGGTCAGCTTTAGTTCCAGCGATTGGAGCGTCTATACGGGCGCCGACACACGGAACGACGGATTCGAGGTCCCGGTGCTGGAAGGCAAGAGCGCCTTCGCGCTCCGCATCCCGCAGCTAGGCTTGGGCCCCGGCCTCTACGAGGTGAACGTGGGCCTGTGGGACGAGGAGATGGTGGCGCCCTACGACTGGCGATGGGGCATGCGGCGGTTTGTCGTCAACAGCAGCCGCAACCTCTTCGCCGGACGCTTCGTGCTGCCGCACGTGTGGGAATTTAGAGATGGCGCCAGACCGTCCGGCGTCGTCCGCCCCGCGCAGCATTCCGTGGTGAGCGGCGTGCGTGGCGGTGCCACCGGGGAGGGCGTCTGAGGGCTCCATGGCCGCCTGGCTCCGGCGATGCCTTGAAGTGATGGTGCCTGACGCCACGCAGGACGTCATCGGGAGACCCTGTGTGGTACTGGCACCTCATCCAGACGACGAGGTGCTTGGATGCGGGGGGACGATAGCCCGGAAGTTGCAGCACGGCACCGACGTCGCCGCGGTGTTTCTGACCGATGGCAGCCGGGGCGCATCCGGTCCGCCCGACCACGTGCGGTCAGTACGCGAAGCAGAAGCGCGCCGCGCCGCCGGGGTGCTGGGTCTGCGCCCAGATCGGCTCAGCTTCCTCGGGTTTGAAGACGGACGCCTGAGCGAGCATCTCGACGAAGCGGTCTGCCGCCTGCGTCGGAGCGTGACAACGATGGGCATCCTCGATGTGTTCGTACCGTACGGCCGCGAGTACCACGCCGATCACGTGGCCGCGTGGGTGATTGGAGGCGCGATTCTCCCGCCGGGGGGCCGCCTGTACGAGTACCCGATCTGGTTCGGCCCCTGGCTCTGGGACCGCCTAGCGTGGCGGGCGCGTCTCGCCGCGAGCCGGCACCTCCTCGACATCCGGCATGCGGTGAAGATCTCCATCACCAGCGTCGCGGAGATCAAGCGCCGTGCTCTGGCCGCGTACGCGTCGCAGGTTTCCGCCTTCTCGCAACAGGGCTCCTGGGGGCCGGCGTTCCTCTCCGGCTTCGTGCGAGACTACGAACTGTTCTTCCTGCGCCGATGAGGCTGCTCGTCATCTCTGCTGACAACCCCTTCACCGGGCGCAGCGGCGTGAGCATGTATTGCCGGGGGTTGTTGCCCGCGCTGGTCGATCGAGGGATCGAGCTTGGCGCGCTCTGCGTGGAGCACCGCGACTGGCGGCTGCGCGCATACGTCCGATCGACGCGGGTCAACGGCGTGACGCTGTTCTCAGTCGTGAACTCACCACTGTTCGCCGACAACTCCATCCTCCAGCCGGGCCAGGACTGTCATCAGGCAACACTGGAGCGACTCGTCGGGTCCTGCCTCCAGCACTTTCAGCCAGACCTAGTGCACATCCAGACCCTGCAGGGGTATCCGGCGTCGATCATCTCGCTGGCTTCGGATCGAGGCATTCCCACGGTCGTGACCCTCCATGACTTCTGGGTACTCTGCCCCCGCATGGCGCTCGTGCGTCTCAACGAGCAGGTGTGCGACGGGCCGGGGGGCGGGCATCACTGTGTCCAGTTCTGCGTCCGCCAGCCGTCGTGGCGACAGCGACTGTACCGGTTTGGTCGCCGACTTCCGGAGGGGCGCCTGCTCAACGCGTTCCTGGCCTCGCGAGCGTGGTATCGTCGATCCGCGCGGCGAACCGGCACGATCTGGACGCCCGTTCCCGACAGAGCGGCTGACATCGCGGCGCCGGCTGTGGCCGCGCATGCCCGGCGTCTGGCTTTCCTGGTGGGAGCCCTGGCAGATGCCGACCGAAGGCTTGCGGTCTCAGAGTTCGTCCGGTCGACATTCGTCCGGCACGGCCTCCGGCGCGAGGCCATCGACACGCTTCCACCGGCTCTCGAACTAGAGGGGATCGCCTGGAGGCAGCGCCGGATCGGGGACGCACCACTCCGGTTTGGCTTTCTCGGCCGGGCGGTGCCGATGAAGGGGGTGCAGATCTTCGCCCGGGCTGTTCGAGATCTCGGGCCCCAGCGCGCAGAGTTTCACGTCTTCGGCGACGCCACACCCGACGCCCGGCGCTACCTTCAGGATCTGGCCGGTCAGGCGGCGCTGGCCTTCCATGGATCGTACACGCGCCGCGAGTTAGGCGCCATCCTCGATGGGCTCGACGTGGTCGTCCTTCCGTCCATCGTGCCCGAAACTGTGGGGCTGGTCTCGCTCGAGGCTCAGGCGGCCGGGGTCCCGGTGATCGGATCCCGCCTCGGGGCCATTCCCGAACAGATCCGTGACGGGCAGAACGGCCTGCTGTTTGCGCCTGGGGACCCCGACGACCTCCGTCGGAAGATGCGGCTGGTCATTGAGACCCCCTCGCTCGTCGCAGCCCTGTCCGCCCGCACCAGTCCGCCGAGCACCTTGCGCGCACACGTGGACGCTCTCCTGGACATCTATACGGCGACCCTCGAGAAAGGTAGGGATGCCACATGGATCGCCTCTACGGCGTGATTCCGGCCGGGGGCAGAGGGAGCCGGCTCGCCCCGTACCCCGGGCCCAAGGAGCTGTTTCCGATTGGCTGGCAGCCGTACTCGGTCAACGGGCAGGTGCATCGCCGGCCGAAAGTCGTGAGCCAGTACGTGCTCGAAGGCCTGATTCAGGCGGGTGTCAGGCAACTGGTTGTCATCGCCGGGGAGCACAAGTACGACCTGCTGCGCTACTACGGGAGCGGAGACCGATTTGGCGCCGCCATCGCCTACCTGTTTCAAGAGGAGCCGTGTGGCATGGTACACGCCATCGACCTTGCCTACCCCTGGGTACGAGGCGCCCGCATCGCGTTCGGCATGCCCGACAGCATCGTGCATCCCCCCGATGCTTTTTGCCGAATCCTGCGCGAGCACCAGGCGCGCGCGGCTGACATCACACTCGGTCTCTTCACGACGACGCACCCCGAGAAGTTTGGGATGATCGGTGTGGATCCCACAGGGCGCGTCACGGCACATCTGGACAAGCCTCCTCACACGACCCTGAGCCTCATGTGGGGGTTTGCCGTGTGGCAACCAACGTTCACCGAGCTGATACACGAGGTTCGGCTGTCTGGAAGAATCCCGGCGGGCCGATCGGAGCTTGTCCTCGGCGACGTGATCGACGAGGCGCTCCTGCGCGGGATGTACGTTGCCGGCGTTCACCTGGGAGACGGTTTCTACGTCGACATCGGCACCTATGACGAGATCCAGGAGGCACAGCGGAAGATCCTGGAGGTCCAGCGATGAGCGGACGGGTCGATCTCTCAGTGGTCATCAGTACCTTCAATACGCGCGCCTTGTTGGAGGCGTGTCTACGCTCGCTGCTTGAGGATCTGGCCCGCAGCGACTTCACCTACGAGGTCATCGTGGTCGATGACGCGTCGACCGACGGGTCGGCCGAAATGGTCGCGGCGCAGTTTCCCCAGGTCCGGCTCATCACGCAGACCGAGAACGGCGGGTACGCTCGGGGGAACAACGCAGGGGTTCGCGCTGCGGTAGGCAGGGCCGTGTTGCTGCTAAACTCCGATACCGTCGTCCGGCCCGGATGCGTGTCGTCCCTGTTTGGAGCCCTGGTGCGCCGCAAGCAGCCGGTGGCGGTCGGCCCGACGCTGCTCAACGCCGATGGCACGGTGCAGCGGTCGTGCTGGCGGTTCCCCCTGGCGTCGCTCCTTGGCAACACGATGTGGCTGTTCTCCCTGAAACTCCTCAACGACTACGAGGTGTGGGATGGCCGGACTGACCGCGAGGTCGACTGGATCAGTTCTGCGGCGCTGCTGGTCCGCGCGGTGGCGTTTGTGGACGTCGGGTTCTTCGATGAACGCTTTGGCGTGTACGGCGTGGACGTGGACTGGGCCCTGCGGGCGCGGCGGAAAGGCTACCGGTTCGTGCAGGTGGCGGGCCCCATGGTCGTGCACCACGGTCGGGCATCCTGGGGTGAGGCCCGAGCACGCATGTACTCCGATCACCTGCACAGCCACGGCCTGCTGTTCCGCAAGCACTACGGCCCCCTGGGCCTGGCGCTCTACCGGAGCGTGGTCTTGGTCAACAGCATGATACGAATGCTGTTCTGGGGACTGCTCGCCATGCTGGGTAAGGGACGGCTCGATCACAAGGTGGCCCACTTCCGCCGACTGATCCGGTGGAGTGTGATGGGAGACAGCCGGCTGTGAATACCCGCGTCGCCGACGAGTCTCTGGGAGGACGATCGTCGCGGTTCTCCCATGTACTCTTCGTGACCAACGAGTATCCGCCCGAGAAGACAGCCGGGACGGCGATGTCGACGCAGTTCCTAGCCGAGGAACTGGCGGGGAGGGGCTATCGCGTGACCGTGGCTGTCACCGCCCGCGCGGCCGCCGTGGGGCAGGCGCAGCGCGGCACCGTCCAGGTCGTGCCTCTGCGGCCGCTGCCAGTCCCGTTCACCCGCATGGCGCAACGGGCGGCCCTCCTGGGGCGTCTGGCCTTCGGCCTCCGGCCTGACGTCATCCAGGGGCAGTCGCTCTCCTGCGGGGCGCTGGCCGGCCTCGCAGGTCGCACCCTGCATATCCCAACTGTCGTGTACGTTCAGGGGCTCGACCTCTATGAGTCCACACGATGGGCGCGACGGACGTACATCCGATGGGCGCTCACCCATTGCGATGCCGCCGTGGCCGTCACCGATGATCTTGGCGCTCGGGCGTTCGCCGTCTCAGGTCGCCACGCGGAGGTGATTCCCCATGGCCTGCGTATGCGCGCAGCGCACGCCCTGGACCGGCAACAGGCGCGATCCCTGCTCGGCCTGCCGGATGACGTCCCGATCGTCCTCCACGTGGGCCGGCACATCCGGCTCAAGGGCATCGCGTACCTTCTGAGGGCCTTGCCACACGTCATCGCGTCCTCCCCGGGAACCCGGCTGGTCCTGGTCGGCGATGGAGAGGAGCGGGCGACCCTGCAGGCGATGACCCGCGAGCTCGGGGTGGCTGGGGCAGTCTCATTCGTCGGTGCGCGCCCGCACGAGGACGTGATCCGATTCATGCGGGCTGCCGATCTCTTTGTGCTGCCCAGTCTCGTGGAATCGTTTGGCATCGTGCTCGTCGAGGCCATGAGTTGTGGCTTGCCGATCGTGGCCACCGATGTCATGGGGATACCGTCCATCGTCGATGATCAGATCAACGGCTGCCTTGTTCCCCCGGGAGACGATCACCGGCTGGCCGAGCAGATCGTGTGGCTGCTCATGCACCCGGCCGAGAGGGCGGTGATAGGACGCCGCAACATCGCCAAGGCGGCCCGCTACGCGGTGCCGCGTATCGCCGACCGGTTTGTGGCGTTGTGGGAGAGCCTGTGCGGCGCACCAGCAGTCCAGGGGATCGTGGCACCAGCGCGTCAGGGACCGTAACCGTGGGCCCCCTCGTCGTAGGTGAGCCCAGGCGGTTCCGCCAGGACGGTGCGTACGGTGTGGCGGCGACCGTGGAACTGGCCGGCAGGTGCCATGAGATCTGGTATACCTCGACCGCCGGACCGCTGGCGGACGACCCTGAGGTCTTTCTCGCCGCCGCGCTCCTGCCAGCCATGCGCTGCGGCGTCCCGGTTCAGATTCCCCGTCCTGTCTCTGTGCGACTCCTGCGGGCCACGGCGAGGATTGGGGAGATCCTGCATGCCTGGGACCCGGCTCTCGAGCGGGTCCCCGTGGATGCCGCCGGGGTGCGGGTCACACCCGGCGTGGCGGGCCGGGGCATCGGCCTCTTCTTCTCAGGGGGGGTCGATTCGTTCTATAGCCTGCTCAAGCATCAAGAGCGCGTCACGCATCTGATTTTCGCGCATGGGTTTGACGTTCCGCTCGAGAACCGCGCGCTGCGTGCCCGGATTTCTGAGGCTCTCCGCGGGGTTGCGGCCGACCTGGGAAAGCCGCTGATCGAAGTCGACACCAACCTGCGCGAGTTCTCTGACGCCTACACTTGGTGGAGCCGCCACTATCACGGCGCCGCGCTGGCGAGCGTCGCGCTGTTGCTGGGGCGTCAGTTGCAGCGCGCGTACGTGGCGTCCACGTACCCCATCTCCCATCTGATCCCGTGGGGATCTCATCCGGCGGTTGATCCGTTGTGGAGCACCGAGCTCATGGAGATCGTCCACGACGGGTGCGAGGCCACGAGGCTCGAGAAGACTGCGGCGATCGCCAACTGGGAGCTCGCGTTGCGCCGGCTGCGCGTGTGCTTTGAGAATCCGGACGGCACCTACAACTGCGGCCGATGTGAGAAGTGTGTTCGTACGATGGTGCATCTTCGCCTGGCGGGTGGCCTTGACCGCTGCCCGGCTTTTGCGCAGCCGCTCGACCTCGATCGATTGGTGCGCCTCCGGATCCCCGACCACAACCGCGAGTACTTCGCGGAGAGCCTGGCGGTCCTGGAGCGGACGGGCCGGGACCCGGCGCTCGCCCGGGCGCTCCGCTCCTGTCTCATTCGTCAGCGCTGGATTCAGCGGTGGGACGTGATGCCGCGAGCGTTGGCTCGCCTCCGGCGCGCGATGCGTACGGCGGGCGCAGAGCCGCCGGCGATGACGCACACGTGGCAGCGTTGAGGACGCACCGATGGCCAACCTCCTGATCATTGCCGACAGCCAGCCAGAGCGGCGTGCGCGCTTTCTCCGCCAGGTCGAGGGCCGGATCGCCTTCCTCGACGGCCTGGAGGTATCTCGGTGCGCCGCCGGCGACTGCGCGGCGATCTGGGCAGCGGACCCGAGGGCACCTGTGAGCGCGGCGGTGGGCCCGGCCGGGTTGGCGGTGCTGTGGGGAGAAGCCATCCGCGCGCCTGACGGAACGAGACTGGAGGCGACCGCCCTGCGTCGGTTGTGGGGAGCGCCAGACTCTCCGCCACCGGCATTCGACGGATTCTATGCCGCGGCCGTCTACGATCTCTCCGGGATGCTGATCGCGGGGGCCGACCTCCTCGGTCTCTTCCCGCTCTACTATTTCAGTGCGGGCGATGTACTCTTGGTGGGGTCCAGCCCTGAGTTGTTCCGGTACCATCCGATGTTTCGCATGGCATTTGATCCTCAAGGGCTCGTGGGCATGCTCCTCACCATGCACGCGGTCGACGGGCACACGCTCCTCCGCGGCGTCCGGCGGTTGGCGGCGGGGCATGTCCTGGTGTGGACACCGAGGACCGGCCCCGGGGAGCGTCTGCAGTTTCGGATTCCCGTCTCGACGCGATACTTTGACCAACCGTTCTCAGACCACGTCGACCTCCTGGACCGGGCGCTCGACGAGGCGCTCCGGTGCCACGCGCCCAGCGAGACACGGGTGGGACAGTTGCTCTCGGGAGGCCGCGACTCGCGGCTCTTGGCCGGATATCTGGCCGGACGTCACGCGGCCGTCGTGGCGCTGACCCTGGGGCGGCCGACGGACTTCGACATGCGGTGCGCGGTCCCGGTGGCCCGCACGCTGGGGTTCGAGCACCGGGCGGCTGAGATCGCGGCTGACGAATACTCGGGGTGCGCGTGGCTTCAGGCCCGGTGGGAACACGCGGCCGGCGGCTTCACCACGGTTCACGGTTGGGGCACCTATCCTCACCTGAGGGGACTGCCGTCGAGGGTCGTGGGGGGCCACCTCAGCGACTCGATCATCGGCGGAAGCCATATTCCATGGGCGCGCGATCGAGCGACCGGTGCGATGTCCTTCGAGGCGTTCTTTGCACGCATCAACGCGTACGGGATCAGACCCGAAACATTGGCCACGCTCCTTCGGCGCGATATCTTCCACGATCTCGTGCCGGAGACGATCGCGTGGATGCGCACGCTCTACGAGGGGTACAGCGACCTGGAACCGCAGCGGGCGTGGTGCTTTGATCTCTATCATCGGCAGCGGTTTCACGTGGGGGGCGAAGCCTGGCGGCTCTCCTTTGGGGGGTGGCCGGTGTTGCCGGCTGCCGGTCGCACCGTGCTCGATACGGTAGGGGGGATTCCGGCGGCAAGCCTGGAGGACCGCCGCGCACAGGACCAGCTGCTGGTGCGGCGATTCCCAAAGCTGGCGGCGCTGCCGTTCGCAGATGATCCGTTTCGCGTTACGCTGAAACGTCCGACCTTCGGCCGCCAGGTGCTCCTTCAGGTTTCGCGGCAGCGACTCAATTTCGCGCGTCTGGCCGCACGGGCGCGGGGCCGGAAACTCCAGCCCCGCTACAACGCCCGCCTCTATGACATCAATGGACCCGGATGGGTCGCCGTCAGACGGGCAGCGGAGCCCTACCGGGATCTGGCGCACGGATACTTTCACAGGGAATCCATGGACGCGTTTCTGCCGGCGCCGGACGTCCCCATCGCGTGTCGCGATGGCATCATCGACTCCTCGGGCTACAAGACGATCCTCGGATTCCTGCTGTGGTTGGAGGATCACCGGTGACGATGCCGGCGATGCCTGACGTTCATCGGGAAGGGGCGGGCATCTCCGGGCAGACGCTCATTGCGTCCCTGTGCCAGCAGATTGACGATGTCCTGACGCCGCTCTTGCCCGGCGATGAGCCGTGCGCACTCCTGCACTTCCCGAGTGCCAGCAACGCCGGTGACAACGCCATCTGGTTCGGGCAGACGGCGTACCTTCACCGCCGGGGGATCAGGATCGCGTATGCGTGTGAGGTAGCCACGTACTCAAAGGACCTGCTGGCGGCGCGCATTGGCCGAGGACCGATCCTTCTGCAAGGAGGCGGGAGCCTCGGGGACCTGTGGCCGGCTGCGGAAGCGCTCCGGGAGCGCGTGATCACGGACTTCCCGGGGCACTCGATCGTGCAACTCCCCCAGACGATCCACTTTCGTGACATCGCGACCCTGCGCCGTGTACGCGCCGTCTTCGATCGTCACCGGCACCTCATCCTGTTGGTGCGCGACCAGCGCAGCCTGGAGTTCGCTAGGAACGAGTTCGCGGCCAAAAGCCTGCTCTGCCCGGACATGGCGTTTGCCCTTGGCCCGGTTGCCCAGCGCTCCTCGACTAGGCGAGGGATCGTGGGGCTGCTGCGGACCGACCAGGAGTCTGCGCCGGTCCTCTGGAGTCAGGTGCAACACCGTCTCGAGCGCAAGGACTGGCGGACCGACACGCCGCTCGTGCACACTCTGAACAGAGGCGCGCGGCTGCTCCAGCGAGGGATGAACCGGGCGCCACGGACGGCCGAGTGGTCTTGGCCGGTGCTGCTGGGACTCTACAACCTGATCGCGCGACGACGCCTCGCCAGAGGGCTCCGGATGCTCGCCACCGCAACATGTATCATTACGGATCGCCTGCACGGGCACATCCTCTGCCTCCTGTCGGGCGTCCCGCATGTCGTCCTGGACAACTCCTACGGCAAAGTGCGTGCGTTCTATGAGACGTGGACGAGGAATTGCGACCTCGTCCGATGGGCAGAATCTCCATCAGAGGCGCTGCGGCAGGCGGAAGCGTTCGCCTGCCCGCCGGGGACGCCCGTTACCCAAAGGAGAAGCATGTCATGACTACACCACGGGCGCGAGTGACCGTGTGGCGATACTGTGCAGCCGCGTTGGTGCTGCTCTCTTGGACCTCACAGGCGATCCCCCAGCCCGCAACCGTGCGTTTCGACAACGCCACGGATGCGGCAGGTTTGCACACGGGTCTCGCGGAGGAGTGGGGCATGATTGCCGTCGCGGACTACGACGGCGATGGGTGGGACGATGTCTACATCGGCCATCACGGCATGTTCGGGATGGGCGACGTCATGGGGAGCCACACCTGGCCGCGCGGCGGTCAACTGTTCCGGAACACCAGGCAGGGAGGATTCGAGGAGCAGACGGAGTTGCTGCCCCTGGTCACCGAGGAGACGGAGCACCGGCATCAGGTGGTCTGGTGCGACATCGACCGAGACGGCGATGAGGATCTGATCATCGGCACCGGCTTCGACGACTCTCGAGATGCCGTGGGCAACCGCGACCTCTGGCTGCGCAACGACGGCAACCGGTTCACGGAGATCGCTCAGGCACTGGGGGTGGAGGACCGGCTCTCCAAGGTCTTCGCCATTACGTGCTTTGATTTGGACGCGAACGGCTGGCCCGATGTGTTGACGCTCCAGGCCCCTCAGGCCAGCATCGGACGGGGGCAGCTTCACCACCTCTGGATGAACTACGGGGGCAGGTTTGTCGAAGAGGCGAACCGGCGAGGGCTCGTCATGCCGGCCAACCAGGCGAAGACCCCCTACGCGATAGATTGCGCCGACTTCAACCGGACCGGTTACCCGAGCTGTATCGGTACAGGCAACAACTACTCGTACTGGCTTCTCAACATCGGTCGGGCCTTTCGGTGGCTGACGGGGGTCTACGAGCCCATCGCCGACTTGAGCCCGTACCTGCACGACGGCGCCTGGGCTGACTTCAACGGCGACGGCCTGCTGGATGCGGCGGTCGTCGACACCTTCAACAACCGGGGCAACTCCATTGTGAAGGTGCACTGCAACAATGGCAGCCAGTCGGTGGCGATCAACCACGCCGACGGGCTGCGTCTCTGTTGGACGTCGTCGGTGGCCTTTGGAGTGAACTTTGCCAGCGCGGCCAGCGAGCCTGGGTCGCTGGCCGTCGGGGATTTCGACAACGACGGTTCCCCGGATCTCTTCGTCACACGTGACCGGGGGCTGGTGACCTCCGGACGGGCGGCCAAAGGTCCGGACTACCTGTTCATGAACAACGGCGCCGCGCAACTGTCAGAGATGGCGCAGGCCGCGGGGGTGGCGGGGCCTGTGGGAGCCCGTGTTGGCGGCGGAGGAGTCGCGGTGATCGACTACGATCGCGACGGCCGGCTGGACCTGATCGTGGGCTACAACGCCATGCACCACCCCGGGCCGTTTCGGCTGTACCGAAACGTGACCACCAACAACTACAAGTGGGTCGGTTTCATCCTTCGGGCTCCACAGCCCCTCGGGGCCTGGATCAGCATTGAGGCGTGCGGTCGGCGGCGGGACCATCAGCTCAGCGCCAGGACCGGATGGCTCGCGCAGGACAGCCGCAACGTCCACTTCGGGCTCGGCGACTGCTCCGGGCCGGTCTCGGTCACGGTGCGATGGCCCGGCGGCCGGCAGGCCGAGGCCGCGGTGGCGGCTGGAGCCTACCATATCATCACGACGACCGGCTTCGCACCCGTCACCCCGCCCACGAGCCCTCCCGTGCCTGCGCCCACGAGCCCGCCCATGCACCCGGGTCCAGGGGGTCGGTGACGACCCTCACGCGACCGGTTCTGCACTGACCGGGAGGCCTGCGGCCCCGTAGTCCGATCATAAGACGGAGCCCCCCTCATTCGTACGAACGAGGGGGGCTCCCGCTTGCGCGGCGTAGGGGTCTCCATGAGTGTGTCCGCTGCTCCTGCTCGCCCGGACCTCGCCGCCGGTGTCGCAAGGCCCTCCGGGCCCGACCAGGCGCTCGAGTGCTCCGTCGTCATTCATAGCTTCAACCGGAAGACCTTCCTGGATCGTTCGCTGCGGACGCTCACCCGAGACTTCGACCCATCGGTCGTGGAGATCATCGTGTCGGACAGCGGTTCGACGGACGGCAGCCGTGAGCTCGTGAGGGCTGCCTACCCGCAGGTGCGGCTCGTCGAGCTCACGGAGGACCGGGGTCTCGCGGCGGGGCGCAACGCCGGGATGCGCGTGGCAGCGGGCGAGGTCGTGCTGCTGATCGACGAAGACGTGGTGGTGACCCTCCCGGAGGTACGCCGCCTCGCGGCATTGATGCGAGAGCATCCAGGGGCCGGACTCCTGACCTGCTGCAAAGTGGACGAGCACGGCGTGGCCTTGTACCGGCACCACGTGCCCTTGCCGACATCCATGAATCTCCTGTTCTTCGTCACGCTCGAATGGTCGCTTCAGGAAGGTCTGCGCACCATTAAACGCTGGCTCGACATTGGGGAGCGGCGTCCACATCAGGACCAGCAACTGGCGGAGATCCCGTATGTCGGAGGCGCGGTGCTCACGGCCCGGGCCGCGGCGATCGAGCAGGTCGGCCCGTGTGACGAGAACATCTTCTTCTATGGCGAAGACTTCGACTGGTGTTACCGGTTCCGGCGCGCAGGGTGGAAGATTCTCTACTTCCCCCAGGTGACCGTGCAGGCGTTCCACGGCACCAATTCCGCCCGGACCAAGCGAGCGTCCCTCGTGGCGCTCCGGAGCCGGCGGTATCTCTTCCTCAAGTACGTCGGGCGGTGGTACCTCCCGATCTACTGGCCGATGGCGCTTGTCGGTTTGATCCCGAAGGCGCTCTACTATCTTGTTCAGCGGCGGGGCGGCGGCGCCCCGGATCTCTCGCTCTCGCGGTGGTTCCTGGATGCCGTGCGCATCATCGTGGGAAGGCCGCCGGCCGTGGCACTGCGGGACTGACACGATGGGTCACTGGGCGAACAAACGCGTCCTCATCACCGGTGCCGGAGGGTTCATCGGCAGCCATCTGGCCGAGCACCTCGCGCATCTGGGGGCCAGGGTGCGCGCCCTCGTGCGGTACAACGGCCGCAATGACTGGGGAGCGCTCGAGTTTCTCGATGACGAAACACGCGGGGCCCTGGAGGTCACCAGCGGCGACATCCGCGACGGTGGCTTCATGCACAAGGTGATGCGCGACCGCGAGGTCGTCTTCCATCTGGCCGCGCTTATCGCCATCCCGTATTCCTACGCGGCCCCGCAGAGCTACGTCGACACCAACGTCGGCGGTACGCTGAATGTGCTCCAGGCGGCCCGCGAGGTGAGACCGGAGCGGATTGTGGTCACGTCCACCAGCGAGGTCTACGGGACGGCGCGGTACGTGCCGATCGATGAGGATCACCCGCTTCATCCGCAGTCCCCCTACGCGGCCACGAAGGTCGGTGCCGACAAACTGGCGGAGAGCTTCCACAGCACCTATGGCCTGCGCATTACGATCATCCGGCCCTTCAACACCTACGGGGCACGACAATCGGCGCGCGCGGTCATCCCCACGATCGTCACGCAGGCTCTGGCGGGGCGCAGTGTTCGCCTCGGGATGGTGGACACCGTGAGAGATGTGATGCTCGCACAGGATACGGTCCGAGGATTCCTGAGCGTCACGGAAGCCTCCGGCACGGTCGGCGAGGTCGTCAACATCGGGACGGGCATCGGGGTCTCGGTCCGGGATCTGGTCAATCGCGTGGGCGGCATCCTGGACAAGGATCTCGAGCTCATCACGGACGGACGGCGCCTGAGGCCAGACGCGAGCGAGGTGGGGACGCTCATCGCGAGCTTCGAGAAAGCCCGGACGCTGGCGGGCTGGGCCCCGCACGTGGGGCTGGACGAAGGTCTGCGGCGGACGGTGGAATGGCTGGCCGCGCACACCGACCATTACAAGCCGGCCGTGTACAACATCTGAGGCGACGAGGCAAGCGGATGATGAAGGCGGTCATTCTGGCAGGTGGGAAGGGGACACGGCTTCGGCCCTATACGGCCGTGCTGCCAAAGCCACTCATGCCGCTGGGAGACTTCCCGGTCATCGAGGTGATCATCCGTCAGCTCGCCCACGCCGGATATCGTGACATCATCCTCTCTGTCGGGTATCTCTCCGAGTTGGTGCGCTCGTACTGTGGTGACGGTGCCCGGTGGGGGGTCACCATCACCTATTCACACGAGGAGAGTCCTTTGAGCACCATCGCGCCGCTCCGGCTCGTCGGGGAGCAACTCACGGAGACCTTCCTGGTGATGAACGGGGATGTGCTCTGCGATCTCGACTTTCACGCGTTCGAGTCCTTCCATCGGACCAAGGGCGGGCTCGCGACGGTGGCCACGTGCCGCCGGCAGGCCACGATCGATTTCGGGGTGATCCACACGGATCCTGACGGCCGCATCGTCAACTTTCTGGAAAAGCCGCAATACGACTATTTCGTGAGCATGGGCATCAACATGTTCGAGCCGCAGATTCTCCAGTACATCCCGGATCACGGGCGTCCGTTTGGATTTGACGATCTGTTGCACCTGCTGACGCGCAACCACGCACCCTTGTATACATACCCACATACCGGCTCCTGGCTCGACATCGGGCGCCCGGAGGACTATGAGCGCGCCGTTGGCGAGTTTGGGGAGCGGTGGGAGCGACTGCTGAGGGCGTGAGGGGTGGGTCCGTTCCTCGTCTTGGGGGGCACAGGGTTCATCGGAAGAGCCCTGACCGATGTCCTACGCGCGCGGGGGGCGCGTGTGACCACCGTGGCCCGTGGCGCAACCCCGGAGGCAAGGGCTGCACAGGACCACTACCCGCTCGACGCGATCGAGCAGTTCGATAGCCTGCGACGACTGGTCCTCGATCTGCAGCCGACCGCCATCATCAACCTGATCGGCGGGCGGTCCGTCCAGGGTCACGACGCGCCTCTGTTCGCCTACCGGCTGGTTCGTTTTCTCGCCGAGACGCGCGTCGGGGCACGGGTGGTGCTGGTGGGGTCTGCGGCCGAGTACGGTCTGCCCGCGTCGCTGCCGGTGCAGGAGAGCCACCCGTTGCGGCCCACGACCGTTTACGGTTTCGCCAAGGCCGTGCAGTCCTGGACGGCGCTGAACTTCTACGAGGCCTACGGGCTGCCGGTGTTCGTGGCGCGGGTCTTCAACGCGATCGGGCCGGGCCAGGGCCGCGAGTTCTTCGCGGGCTCAGTCGTTGCCCAGGCCGTGGAGATCGCCGCGGGCCGCCAGGCAGTAGCGGAGGTCGGAGCCGTGGATGCGGCCAGGGATTTCGTGGACGTGCGGGATGTGGCGAGGGCGCTGGTGCACGTGTTGTTGCGAGGCCGGCCAGGCGAGGCCTACAACGTGTGCAGCGGCCGGCCGGTCCCGCTGCGGGAGGTCCTGCGGGAGGTCGGCCTGCTGTGCGGACTCCGGGAGGACTTCTACGTCGTGACCGCTGGTCGTGACGCCACGTCGACCCCCGAGATCTATGGCAGCAACGAGAAGATCAAGCGCGACACCGGATGGGCGCCGACCATCGGTATGGAAGATTCCCTACGCGCCATGATCGCCGCCGAAGTCGCCCGCCCGCGCGCCGCGGCGCAGGTCTGAGATGCCCTCCGTCACCGCGGTCCTGCCAACGTTCAACGAAGTCGAGAACATCGCGTCGGTCATCGAGCGTGTCAGCCGCGCGCTCGCGGCCGTGCCCTTCGACATCGTCGTCGTGGATGACAGCACCGACGGCACGGACCAGCTTGTCGCGCGGATGGCGAACGCGGATCCGCGCATCCGGCTGATTCACCGCCACGGTCGGCGTGGTCTGGCGTCGGCGGTTGTCGAAGGGATCGCGGCCGCCCCCGGCGATCTCGTCTGCGTGCTGGACGCCGACCTGCAGCACCCTCCCGAGGTGCTGCCGGCGCTGGTCGATGCCCTGGATCGCAGCGGCGCAGACGTGGCCGTCGCCAGCCGGCACCTCGCCGGCAGCCGTGACGACGGGCTGAGCCCGGTGAGACGCCTGGTGTCGCGAGCGGCCAGCGTTCTCGCGCGGGTGCTGCTGCCCCGGGCGCGCCTGTCCTCTGATCCCCTGTCAGGGTGTTTCGCGTTTAGGCGGCCCGTGGTCGAGGGCGTGGCGCTGCGTCCCATCGGCTACAAGATCCTGCTCGAGGTGCTCGTCCGGGGCCGCCTGCACCAAGTCGCCGAGGTACCCTATCGATTCGACACCAGGAGGACCGGTCAGAGCAAGCTCACGATGAGGCAGAACTGGGAGTACCTTCAGCACCTGTGGCGACTGGTGGGCGCGCGCCGGTATGAGCGCCGTGATGATCGGCAGGCCATCGAGCTCGCGCGGGCCGCGGTCGAGGGCCGGCGCCTCTTTGTACGCCATCCCCGGGCCGGCCCGATTCCGAGGGTGCACGTCATCTCATCCAACGGCGATGCGGCGCTTCCTCGAGTCTCGGTGATTATCCCGAGTGCAGACGCCACACGATCGCACCACCTGGACCGCTTGGTGAAGCAACTCTGGGATCAGCCGTTTCGGTCGCTTGAGGTCATCACGGTACAGGGAGATCGCCGGCAGGGGCGGGCGGTCAATACAGCGGCGGCGATCGCACGCGGCAGCCTCCTCATCACGATGGACGATGACACCCGCCTGAGCGATCCATATCTCATCCAGAAGCTGGTGGCGGTCTTCGATGCGGATCCGACCATCGGGATCGCCGGCGTGTCCAACCAGGTCCCCGACGACGCACCGCGCATCGTGCGTCGTGCGATGGCTCAACTCCCGAGGCGGAGTTCCGCGCTGGTCCAGACGGTGACCGACAGCGACCTGGCGGAGCACCCGTGTCTGGCGATCCCCACAGATCTCTTTCGACGGATCGGCGGTGAACTGGAAGTGATGCCCAGGGGCCTCGATCCCTATCTGCGGGGTGAGGTTCGCCGTCTCGGCTACCGCGTGGTGGTCATCCCTGACACCTGGATCCACCATCTGTTGCCACCGACAGGCTGGGGTATTCTCCGTCAATATTTTCGGAACGGCATGGGGGCCGCCTACGCTCAGAAGTTCCACCCCGAATTCGTCATCGAGCAGGCGGTCTCACACAACCAACCGGTTCGCACGCACACTTCCCTTCCGGGTCGTGCCTTGCGCTACCTCGGCCGGACGGCGCAAGCGGTCTTCTCGGCCAGGTGGATCTATCTGGGTACGCTGGTCACCTACGCCGCAGGGTATGCGTGGGGCTGGTGTGTGCTGCGGGAAGACGGCTCATGACCGGCCGGCGAGGCCTGCCGTGGGTTGCCGCTGCCCTCAGGCGCGCCGGCCGGCGCGGCCTGTTCGGCCGTGGGGCCGACGTGGCCAGGCCCGCGCTCCTGGCCACACAGTGGTATCCGGAGGGGCTCCTGATCGATCTCCAGTGGAGAGCCGTGGTCGACCTCGTCGCCTACGCGCGCGAGAGCAGCCCGTTCTACCGCCAGCGTCTGGGCCCGGTGAATGGGGCCTCCGCGCTGACCCGCGATGTGTTCACGCACGTACCCCGACTGACGCGGCAGGATGTGACCTCTTGCCGGGAGGCGATCAGGGTCGGAACGGCGGCCGGGAGCGCGATGAGCCGGCGGTCCGGGGGCAGCAGTGGGCGCTCGGTGTCGATCCCCATCGACAGCGCCACATACTCCTGGTACCTCGCCGGTACATGGCGGGGCCTGCGTCATTGGGGGAGCGACCTGACGGATCGCGGCGCCGTCCTGCTGGGCCCGGCACGCGGAGGCGTGTGGGGGCTTGCCGCCAAGGGGAAGGACTGGGCGATGAACTGGCTGCGGCTTGCCGTCGACAGTCAGTTCGAGCGCTGCGCTCCTGACGTGCTCGCGCGTTTGGCCGCATTCAGCCCCACCTTCATCTATGCATTTCCGTCTGCCATGGATCACCTGGCGTGCCTGGCGAAAGCGCTGGGCTGGCGTCCCAGGGCCCAGGTCAAGGTCATCGTTCTCACTGGCGAACCCGTCTATGCTTTCCAGAGGCGCCGGATTTCGGAGGCCTTTCAATGCCCGGTGGCCGAGGAGTATGGAAGCGGGGAACTGGGTTCAATGGCGTTCGAGTGCCCGGACGGCAGTCTCCACGTCACCACGGAGAACGTGTTCCTGGAAACTGTCACCGCCGGGCCGCCTGACGCGCCCGGCGGGCTCGTCCTCGCCACGCAGCTCCACAACCGTCTCTTTCCACTGATCCGCTACGAGACGGGTGATGTGGGGGTTCTGGAGGGCGCCGGCTGCCGATGCGGCCGCGGCCTGCCGACGATCCGGGTGCTGGGGCGGCACAGCGTCGGACCCACCAACGGAGCGGGCGCCGCACCCACCTGGCTCCAGGTCAACCAGTTGCTCGGCATGCTCCCAGAGCCCCTCCAGGGCCACGTCCAGGTGTTCCACGCCGCGCCACGTAGCCTGGTCCTCCGCGTCGAACGGGGTTCAGCCGGACGCGAGGCCCTGGCGGACACAGCCGCCGTAGGGGCTGTGGCGTTCGACGACGGTTGGCGCCTGGAGACCGTCGAGGCCGAACGCCTGCTCCGATTGCCATCGGGCAAGCTTCCCTTTCTCCTGGACGGGAGGACGACGCCGTGACGGTCCTGCTTATCACGAACGACTTTCCTCCGATGCTCGGCGGCGAGGCCGCGTACTATGCCAGGATCTGCGCCACGGTCGGCGATCGCGTCGCCGTGCTCGCGCCCCACTGGCCCGGTCATCGAGCCTTTGATGTCCGGCAACCGTACCATGTGATCCGTCGTTGGGCGCCGGTGAGCCCGCACCCGGTGGCCCGTCTGTTGCAGATCGTGATGTTGCTCGTGGCCGCGCTGCAGATCACCCACCGGCGCCGCATGACCGCGCTCCACCTGGGTCATCTCTACCTCGGGGTCATTGGTCTCGTTCTGGGGCGGCTGCGGGGGCTGCCCTACGTCCTCTATCTCCACGGCGGAGAGATGGCGCGATACATGCGCAGCAGGGCCGTGGGTGTTGTCGTCCGCGCGGTCATACGCCGCGCACACAGGGTCGTCGTGAACTCGACCTTCACCCGCGATCAGTACGAACGGTTCGGCCTTGACCCCGCGAGGATGACGCTGTTGCCGATGGGCGTTGAGGTGAACCGGTTTGCCCCGAGCCTCGATGCGCGCGAGATCCGGGCGAAGTACGGCCTCGACGGTCACCGGCTGGTGCTGACTGTCGGCCGGCTGGTCGAGCGAAAAGGGCACGACGTCGTGATCCAGGCGCTCGGCCGGATCCCGGCTTCCGTGGGATCGGTGCAGTATCTCATCGCTGGCCGGGGGCCTGAGGAGGCGCGGCTTCGACGCCTGGCGCGCTCGCTAGGATCGGAGGACGACGTGCGTTTCCTCGGTCACGTGCCCGATGCAGACCTCCCGTATCTTTACGCGGCATGCGACGTCTTCGCTATGCCCAGCCGGGTCCTGGACCAACGCGATGGGATTGAGGGGTTCGGCATCGCGTACATCGAGGCCGGTGCTTGCGGCAAGCCGGTGGTCGCCGGGCGCGGCGGGGGAACGGCGGACGCTGTGATCGACGGCAAGACTGGCGTGCTGGTGGATCCCCTGGATGTGGGCGCGGTGGCCAGCGTTCTGACCCGGCTCCTCACCGATCCGGGCGAGGCCGCGCGCCTCGGTGCCTCCGCGAGACATCACGCGGAAGCCCTGGCGGTGGCCTGGCCCGAGGCGGTCAATCGTCTGTGGCAGGTCCTGCCCGGACGGTAGCGACGTGCCGTCGGAGCGCATCCGCGTACTGCATATCATCACGCGCCTCATTGTCGGAGGCGCTCAGGAAAACACGCTCCTGACCGTGGAACACCTCGACCGAGTCCGCTACGAAGTCACCCTGGCGAGTGGACCCAGCACGGGCCCCGAAGGCAGCCTGGAGCAACGGATTCCGCCTGCGCTCGCGTTCGAAGCCATTCCTGACCTCGTCAGGCCTCCTGATCCACGCAGGGACATGCGGGCGCTGGCCAGGCTCTACGCGCTCATGATGCGAAACCGGTACCACATTGTCCACACGCACACGACCAAGGCCGGCATCCTCGGCCGGTGTGCCGCTCGCCTGGCCGGGGTTCCGGTCGTGGTGCACACGCCGCATGGGCACGCCTTCCACGGCTATTTGAATCGGGCAGGATCAGGCGCGCTCACCTACGTCGAGCGGTGGATGAGTCGTTGGAGCGACTGCATCATTTGCCTGACCGACGCCGAACGCCAGGATCACCTGCGCCTTGGCGTGGGTTCGCCTGAGAAGTTCGAGATTGTCCCGAGCGGCATCGAACTGGAACGATTCAGGGCGGTGCGCGAACCGGCCGCCCAGCGGCGCGGGCTGCTGGGGTTCTCACGGCGCGGGCCGATGGTGGGGTGCGTGGCGCGACTGGTGGCGGTGAAGGGGGTCGAGTTTCTCCTGGAGGCGGTCCCGAAGATCCGGGCGGCTGTGCCGGAGGTCACGGTTGTGTTCGTTGGCGATGGGCCACTCCGCGGTCAACTGGAGTCCCGTGCGCAGGCCCTGGGCCTGGACGGCGGGGTCGTGTTCCTGGGCCTCCGCGATGACGTGGCCGAGCTCCTGCCGTTGTTCGATGTTGTGGTGCTTCCGTCGCTCAACGAAGGAATGGGCAGGGCGGCGGTGGAGGCGATGGCGGCTGGGCGGCCGGTGGTGGGGGCGCGCGTGAGCGGGCTTCGGGATGTCATCGATCATGAGGTATCCGGCCTGCTGGTCCCTCCCGCAGACGCGCCGGCGATCGCCGATGCGGTGGTACGTGTGCTCAGGACCCCAGGGCTCGCGCGCTCCCTGACTGAGGCCGCTGAACGCGCCCTCGACGCCTACAGCGTTGAGGCCATGATCGGGCGCATCGACGCCCTGTATGTCAGTCTGCTGAAGGCCAAGCGGGGAGGGACGCTCGAAGAGTCCCGCCCGACGGAGTCCCGCCCCGCGGCGATGACCTCAGCCCGGTGACGTGCTTAGCTGCTGTGAGCCTGTAGTGTACGGCGCCGCCGCCGGCGGGCCAGCGCCGCCAACCCGGAAAGACCCGTCGAAAAGAGGGCCGACGTCGGCGGCTCCGGCACCTGGGTCACGCTCAAGAACGTCAATCCTGAGACGTCCGAAAACCCGATGAGGCCGACGAGCGTCGCGAGCCCTGTGGCCGGGTCAAGGGTGTAGAGGGCGTCACTGATCTCCGCAAAGAGGACACCGTTTGATCGGAAGGCCAGGCCGGAGAGAGTGTCCGTGTCGTCGAGACCCGTGTCGCCGATCAGGGTCGTCGCCCCGGTCGCCTGGTCGATCGTATGGAGCTCGGAGGTGTCCTGGCTGAGGCCGTAGAGCAACCCGCCTGGGCTAAAGTCCATCCCATCCATGCTGGGGACGAGCCCGCCCGGAGGGGTAATCGCCGTCGAGCTGGGCACCGTGATGTCGAAACTGAACAGATCCCCGACACCACCGGAACTACGGCTCATGAACCCGATGCCGTCGTTGCGGAACGTCAGCGAGCCCTCGCCGATCAGGTTGCCGACCCCGATGTCGATGGTGGTCATGGTCGCGCCGGTGTTGGGATCCAATTCGCGGATGCGGTCGGCCGTCTGGTCGAACGTGTAGAGTCTTCCCACACGCGTGCCCAGACCGAACGCGGCCATGGGTGTGTCCAGCGGCCCGACCAGCGTGCCGATGCCGGTCGCAATGTCGATCCTGATCAGCTGGTTGCCGAAGGTGATGCCGTAGAGGATCTCGGCGGCGTTGGCGGAGCCTGCGATCCCCAGAGCGAATACCGCACACAGCAAGAGCACACGTGCCGTCCCGCGCAGCATGGCCGGAATCCTCCCTTGGCGCGTCAACCAGTTCCGGATCCCGCGATCGGCCTCCGGTCAAAGTTTACAATAGGGATTCTGCACAACGGGGTCTATCCACCAACCGAATCATTGCGTCGAATCGAACGATGGCGCGCACGCGCAGGACGGTCCGACACCGCCTGCGCCCGCGCGTGGGGCCGCCCGCCCGGGCGCCGTTTGCGGAGCACGGACAGGGGCATCAGAGCTGTCCCAAGGAGCAAGAGCGTTGAGGGTTCGCTCACCACCTTGACCGGCAGGAACTGGAGGTCGTCGACAGCGCAGAAGTCGCAGTCGATCCTCAGGAACTTGATGTCCGCGCTCGCTCGCGCGAACCCTTGATAGACGCTCGATCCTGGCACGATGTCCGCCGTCTCCAACACCGTCATCGAAGCGTCGAAGATCGTGAGCACCTCGACGCCCTGCAGGGGGCCGATCAGCGAGTCGGCGATGTCCTCCTCGCTGACACGGGCGACGCCGATTCCCACCATGCTGGTGGTGCCGGCAAATTCGACCAAGATCGTCGCATCCCACTCGAAGACCGGACCTGTCCCGACATAGTTTGGGGCGCTTTGGGTACTGGGGAACGTCAGTAGGGGTGCGCCATTCGCATGAATGTTGGTGATCGACGTCACCCCAAGGCCTAGGTAGTTCGCCATCGGCACGACCACCCCGGTGGGGAGGTCATCAAAGTTGATGAGGGTGCCAAAGAGCGGGGTGGGACACGATGGACCCAAGGGGCATGGGGCGCCGACGAACGGGAGAGCCTCGGCCGGTAGGGGAGGAGTCATCCAGATCGCGGCTGTTAGGACGGCGAAGACGATCAAGGACGTCCGCATGGCGCGTCTCTCTCCGGCGACAGGCCCCCGCCTCCGGCTCAGGGGCCTCGCTACACGCACCCTAGCGACGCTGGCACTGAATGTCACTCCTTCACCCGGACATCTTCCGTGAATCGGCTGCAGGGAGGGGGCTCGTGGGGCACCGGGCGTTGTGACTCCCCCAACCGAGAGGCAATCTGAGCGGACGAACTCCTCCGGGTGAAAGCCGGATTTCCTCCGAACGACGACTGCCCCGCCCCCGCCAGGGGTGGTAGGCTGGCCGCAGTCAAGGGGGCTACGCGATGCGCGCACTCGTCACCGGCGGGGCCGGCTTCATCGGGTCCCACCTCGTCGATACCCTGCTGGCACGTGGTGACCACGTCTGCGTCCTGGATGATCTCTCGACCGGCGATATCGGGAACATCGCGCACCATCTCGCCGACCCAACCTGCACCTTTGTCGAGAACTCCATCCTGAACCGGCATGTCGTGGCGGACCTGGTTGGCGAGTGCGACATTGTCTTTCATCTGGCTGCGGCCGTTGGCGTACGATACATCTGCGAGGATCCGCTTCGAGCCATCATCACCAACGTCGAGGGCACCGAGAACGTCCTCTCGGCCGCCTACCGGGATCGCCGGAAGGTCGTGCTGGCATCGTCCTCGGAGGTCTACGGCAAGCGGGCGACCGTGTCGCTCCGCGAGGACGACGACCGGATCCTCGGCTCCACCGCGATCAACAGGTGGTCGTATTCATCCGCAAAGGCCATCGACGAACACTTTGCATTTGCGTTTGCCGCCCGTGGCCTGCCCTGCGTGGCGTTGCGCTTTTTCAACTGCTATGGACCGCGTGTCCATGCCAATGGCTACGGCACCGTGGTTGCCCGCTTCATCAAGCAGGCGCTGAACGACGAGCCCATGACCGTTCACGGAGACGGCAGCCAGACGCGGTCCTTCACCTATGTCGCCGATACGGTCGCTGGCATCCTGAGAGCCGGGAGCGTGATCGAGGCGGAGGGCCGGGTGTTCAACATCGGGCGTCCTGCGGAGACCGGCGTTTTGGAGCTGGCGCACATCATCAAGTCCCTGTCCGGGTCGTCGTCCCCCATCGTCTTCGTTCCCTACACGGACTACTACGGGCAGAGCTACGAAGACACGCCTCGGCGGAGGCCCGACATCACGCGTGCCAAGATGATCCTTGGCTTTCAGCCGATGGTGTCACTCGAGGAGGGTCTGTCGCGCACGATCGCCTGGTGCCGGCAGCACGGCTTCGTCACCGGTCGGACGAGCGCGGCCCCGCCGCTCAGCCGGGAAGTTGCGGCACCGTGATCGTCGCGATTCATCAGCCCCACTACCTGCCCTGGCTCCGGTACATGCACAAGCTCGCGTCCTGCGACGTCTTTGTGCTTCTTGACGACGTCCAGTACTCGAAGAACGGGTGGCAGAATCGGAACCGGATCAAAGGGGCCCAGGGGCCGGTCTTTCTCACGGTGCCCGTGCGCAACGCGACCTTCAAACGGCTCAACAGCGTGGAGATCGATCACCAGACCCCCTGGCGTGACAAGCACTGGAAGTCGTTGCTGACCAACTACGGCCGGGCCCCCTACTTTCGCCAGTTCGGCGCGCTCTTCGAACGCGTCCTGGCGACGCGATGGGATCTGCTGGTGCCGCTCAACTGCGACCTGATCGAGGGCCTCTGCCAGGCGTTCGGCATCCGGGTCTCGCTGGTCCGCAGTTCGAGCTTCGGTATCGCCGGGCAGCACACCGATCGCCTGGTGCGCATCTGCCAGCGGCTCGGGGCCGATCGGTACCTGACCGGTGCCTACGCGGCCGACAACCACCTGGACGAACAGATGTTTGCTGCCGCCGGCATTGCGGTAGTGAGACAGACCTGGGTGTGTCCCACCTACAATCAGCAGCACCCCCGAGCCGGGTTCCTGCCGGAGCTTTCCTGCGTCGATTTGCTGCTCAACGAGGGGCCTAGGAGCCTTGGAACGCTCATGGCACGGGTCGGAGGACCGCCCTCTTCCGATTCCGAGAATATGTTCGGTCGAAGGAAGACGACGGCGTTGAGTCTTTCCTAAGATAGTGTTGCATTCTCGGAATACTGTCGGACCGTGGGGAGGATGGGCCATGAAGTTCCGTCTGAGCGTACTCGCAGCGGGTGCCACCCTGGTGGCATTCTTCGGTCTGTTCCTGTGGCTCGCACCATCTGCCCAGGCCCAGCTGACCCTGGATGTGGTCGCCTGCGATTGGCCCGCGGGCAGTGTCGTGGGCGGGACCGACGTGAGCACCTCGCCGGGCGCCACGCCGCCGGGCACACCCTGCACGGTCCGCTGGGGCACCGATATTACCAATGGGCAGAGCGGGCTCGACTTTCTGGGGTCCGCGCCACAGCTGGTTACCCCGGGCGTGGCTTTCGGGATCGGAACACTCTTCCACCTCAACAACGAGATCGCGTTCGGGACGCACGCGACCAGTGCCGTGTTGGAGCTCGAGCTGACGCTCTCAGACGGGGTCTCGTCCATCATGACGCCGCCCATACCGTTTACGTTCTCCATCGATGAGACCCTCAACAACCCACCGGCGCCGGCCTGCTGCGACGACATCATCACGTTCAGCGCCCCACCGGGCCCCGTCGCCTTCAGTTTGGGTGGCGTGACCTACGCGCTGGAGCTGCTGGGGTTCGGGACGCCGCCGCAAGGGTCGTTTGTGTCCCCAGAGGGCGGCACCAACGACATCGAGCTCTTTGCGCAGATCGTGCTCATCCCGACACCCGAGCCTGGGACCTTGCTGCTCTTCGCCACTGGCCTGTTGGGTCTGGCCGCCCATCGACGGAAGAGGATGTTGGCCGTCCGCTGAAGCCTCAGTAGCCCACGTCCGTTCCGGCCCCCGTGGAGTCTCTCCGTGGGGGCCGGTGTGTGATTGAGGTCCCTGGACAGCCGCGCCAGCGGTGATAGAATAGCGGGGAGTTTTCACAGCGACCGACGGCGACGGGTACAAAGCGGTTCCGGCCCTCGAAGAGAGGGGACGTCCCAGGCGGCTGCAAGGGTCCCCAGGCTCCCGGGATCGACCGACACCCCTGAGTCGACGGCGCGTGCCCAGCGTGGCGCGTGCCGTCCGGGTTCGCCCGTGAGCGCGATGAGGGTCTGACCGGTTGTGCCACGGTCGGAAACCAGGGTGGCACCGCGGGAGCCAGCGCGCTCTCGTCCCTGTAGGGACGGGGGCGTTGCTCTTTCTGGTTGCAGCTTGCAACGGTTGAACGCCTGCGGGGTTGAGGAGGAGGAAGCCGATGGCTGGGATCCAGGCGCCGCGCGGCATGCGCGACATCTTACCCGGGGAGGTCGAGCGCTGGCAGGCGCTCGAGACACTGATTGGCGACCTGGCGACGCGCTTCGCGTTTCGCGAGATTCGCACGCCGGTGGTCGAGCACACCGAGGTCTTCCAGCGCACGGTGGGCGAGGCCACCGATCTGGTCGAGAAAGAGATGTACACGTTTCCGGATCGAGGTGGCCGCTCACTGAGCCTGCGCCCCGAGGGTACCGCCGCGGTCATGCGCGCGTACCTGGAGCACGGGCTACAACGCGGTCCGCAGCCGGGGAAGTTCTACTACATTGCGCCGATGTTCCGGTACGACCGGCCACAGAAGGGACGCTACCGCCAGCACACACAATTCGGCGCGGAGATTGTCGGCAGCGCGGAGCCTCAGGCTGACGCGGAGGTGCTGATTCTGCCGATCCGCTTGTTACAAAAAGTCGGGTTGACCGAGGTAGAGGTCAGGCTGAACAGCCTTGGCGATCAGGCCTGCCGTCCCCGCTACCTGACGGCGCTGCGCGAGTACTTCGGCGCCCACCTAGACGACCTGTGCGACGATTGCCGTCATCGGCTGGAGCGAAACCCGCTGCGGATCCTCGACTGCAAGCAGGAGGGCTGCCACCGGGTCGCCCAGGGCGCGCCGCCGATCTTTGGATATCTCTGCGATGCCTGTGCCGCGCACTTCGAGGGTGTCAAACGACACTTCGACCTGGCCGGCGTGCGGTACACGCTGGATCACTTCATCGTGCGGGGATTCGACTACTATACTCGGACGGCGGTCGAGGTGTACTCTGGGCGCCTCGGTGCCCAGAATGCTATGTTCGGCGGCGGCCGCTACGATGGGCTCGCGGAGCAACTCGGCGGTCCGTCCACGCCTGGTGTCGGCTTCGGGTTGGGGCTCGACCGCGTGCTGCTCGTGGCCGAGCAGGAGGGGCTCGCCACCTCCACCGATCGCGGTATTGATGTCATGGTGGTCACCATCGGCGTCAAGGCACGCGACGAGGGTTTTCGCCTGATCGACGAGCTGCGCACTCGTGGCATCCGGGCCGAGGGGGACCTGCTCGATCGCGCGGTTGGTGCGCAGATGAAGTACGCGGACAGACTGGGTGCCGACGTGGCGCTGATCCTGGGGGAAACCGAGCTCGCCCAGGGGACGGTCACGTTTCGTGAGATGGCCAGCGGAGATCAAGTGTCGATGCCCCGTACCGTCGGGGCGATCGTGGATGCGCTGCGGCCCCGTCTCAACAGGCCGTCGCCGGCGCGAGAAGGCGGAGGGGGGCGCCCGCGATGAGCATGCGCACGCATATGTGCGGGGAGCTGCGTGCCGCCCACGCGGGTGTCGACGTGCGTCTCGCCGGGTGGGTCCAGCGTCGTCGCGACCTGGGCGGCCTGATCTTCCTCGACGTGCGTGACCGCGAGGGGATCGTCCAGGTCGTGATCAACCCCGAGCAGGTGCCAGAGGTGGCCGCCGCGGCGGACGCTGTGCGATCCGAGTACGTGATCGCGGTGGCGGGCACCGTCGAGCGGCGGCCGGAGGGCACGACGAATACGCGACTCGTTACCGGCGACGTCGAAGTCCGTGCGCAAGCGATGCAGGTCCTCTCGCAGGCGCTCACACCGCCGTTTTCCCTAGGAGACGAAGGCAGCGTGGACGAGGCGCTCCGCTTGCGGTACCGGTTCCTGGATCTACGGCGGCCGCGGATGTATGGAAACCTGCTTCTCCGGCACCGCGTCGCGATGGCGGTGCGAGAGGTCCTCGACCGGCACGGTTTCATTGAGGTCGAGACGCCCACCCTGATTCGCAGTACTCCGGAGGGGGCGCGCGATTTCATCGTGCCCAGCCGCCTCCAGCCAGGACGGTTCTATGCGCTGCCGCAGTCGCCGCAGCTGCTCAAACAACTCTTGATGGTGGCCGGTCTCGATCGCTACTTCCAGCTCGCACACTGCTTCCGCGACGAAGACCTGCGTGCTGATCGCCAGCCGGAGCATACACAAATTGACATCGAGATGAGTTTTGTCGGGCAGGAAGAGATCCTTGGGATGACCGAAACCCTTGTCGCCTCTGTGTTGGAGCGTGTGATGGGGGTCCGCGTCGAGCGGCCGTTTCCCAGGCTGTCGTACGCGGACGCGATGCTCCGGTATGGCTCCGACAAACCCGACCTCCGTGTCGCCCTGGAGATTGCCGATCTGACCGATCTTGCGGCCGGCAGCGGCGTCCAGCGGTTCCAGCAGGCCGTCGCGGCTGGTGGGGTGCTGCGGGGCCTGCGGGTACCCGGATTCGCCGGTGCCTCGCGTCGGGAGATTGACGAGTTGACCGAGGTGGCGGTGGCCGCTGGGGCCGAGGGAGTGATGGCGATCCCTGTGGTCTCAGGCGGTGCCCCCAGTGGCATCGCGCGTCATCTCACAGATGGCGCGCGGACAGAGATCTTCCGCCGGACCGGCGCCACGGAAGGTGACCTGCTTCTGCTCAGCGCGGGGTCCAGTTCAGCCGTGGCCGCGGGACTCGGCCGCCTGCGGCCCCACGTTGCGGTGCACACCGGGCTCACGCCCCCGCCGGGCGCCATGCGGTTCCTGTGGGTGACGGGCTTTCCGCTGCTCGAGTTCGACCCGGCGGAACGGCGGCACGTCGCTGTCCACCATCCGTTCACGGCCCCCATGGACGAAGACCGGCAACTGCTGGCCACCGACCCGATGAGGGTACGCGCCAAGACGCACGACCTCGTGCTCAACGGGGTCGAGCTCGGCGGGGGGAGCATCCGGATCCACGACCGGGCCCTTCAGGAGCAGGTCTTCGAGTTGCTGGGGATCGCCCCGCAGCGGGCCCAGGAACGGTTCGGGTTTCTGCTGGACGCCCTGCAGTATGGTGCGCCGCCCCACGGCGGGATCGCGATCGGGCTGGATCGCTTTGTCATGCTGCTGGCCGGCGAGCCGACCATCCGGGAGGTGATCGCCTTCCCCAAGACGGCCAGCGCGACCGACCTCCTGATGGGCGCGCCTGGGCCGGTCGACCCTGATCTGTTGCGGGAGGTGCACGTCGCCGTCGTGGATGAGGGTTCCTAGCAGCCAACGGCCCGCGGCGGATTGCGGCCGCTGGGGCTCGCTGGTAGCATAGGGCGTGTAGGGTTCTCTGCTGTGTGCGAGGCGGGGCCAGAAGCTCCGATCCAACACTCGATTCACGGGAGCCCGGCTCCGGTTACCGAGGCACACCCGGCGGACGTTGCGCCGGCAGCCAGAGCGGCCGGGAGGGCACCCACCTTGCGAGAGCAGGGTTCGGGAGCTTCGTCCCGTACGGCATGGCGGAGAACATGTCGCGCCGGGCGGCTCACCCCGCCCGGCGCTCTGTCTCCGTGCTAGGATGGAACGGGATCGCTCGTATGGCCCTCTTCGAGGATGCGGTTGCGCACACGACCCCGGCGCCGCTTGCCGCGCGCATGCGGCCGCGTGGGCTCGATGAGTTCGTCGGGCAACAGCATCTGATCGGTCCGGACCGCGCCCTGCGCGCGGCGATCGAGGCGGATCAGGTCCAGAGTCTGATTCTTTGGGGTCCGCCCGGCAGCGGCAAGACCTCACTCGCGCTGCTGATCGCCACCAGGACACGCTCCCACGTCGAACAGGTCAACGCCGTGACGGCGGGCGTGGCCGATCTACGGCGCATTATCGACGCCGCCCGGCAGCGGCGCACCTTTCACGCGCAGCGCACGCTGCTGATCGTTGACGAGATTCATCGGTTCAACAAGGCGCAGCAGGACGTCTTGCTGCCGCACGTGGAGGACGGGACGGTCATTCTGATCGGGGCGACCACCGAGAACCCGTTCTATGAGGTCAACGCCACGCTGGTCTCGCGGTCTCGGGTCGCGCAGCTTGAGCAGTTGGATGACGCGGCCATCGAAGCTATTCTGAGGTGGGCGATCACCGCCCCGCACGGTCTGGGATCGATGCACGTCGAGGTGGAACCCGCGGCCATCGCCCACTTCATTCAGATCAGCAACGGCGACGCCCGGATTGCCCTCAACGCCCTCGAGGCTGCGGTCAACGCGGCCCCGCAGGCCGACGGCGGTCGCCGGATTACACTCGCGATCGCCACGGACGCGAGCCAGCGCCGCGCCCTGGCATACGGTCGCGATGGCGACGCCCACTACGACATGATCTCCGCGTTCATCAAGAGTCTGCGTGGCTCAGATCCCGATGCGGCCGTCTACTGGCTGGCGCGCATGATTGCCGGCGGTGAGGATCCCCGGTACATCGCACGCCGGCTGGTTGTGCACGCTGCGGAGGATGTGGGGCTGGCGGACCCCTTGGCCCTGGTCGTGGCAACCGCGGCCGCGCACGCGGTGGAGTTCGTTGGGCTCCCGGAGGCACGTATTCCGATGGCCCAGGCCGCGATCTACATCGCCACGGCACCGAAGAGCAATGCCGTCGTACGAGCGATCGGCGACGCCATGCGCGATGTCGAGGAGCGGCGAGCGGGCCCGGTGCCCCGGCATCTCCGCGATACCAGCCACTCGCAGGCCGTCCGGCGGCTCGGATACGGGGAAGGATACGAGTATCCACACGATCACCCCGGTGGCTTTGTGCGGCAGGCCTACCGTCCGCCCGACCTCCAGGGACGGCGGTACTATCGCCCGACCGCATACGGCGCAGAGGCCGCGATCCGGCGGCGTCTGGAAGAGTGGTGGGGTGCACCCGAGCCCAGCGGCGATGGGCGGCCGGACGACGGCGAGGAAGGCGCATCGTGAGTCACCGCAGACGCTTTGACGAGTCCGCGACCCCTTGTTACCATGAACGAAGTTTCCGAGGCGCCAGAGCCCATGGCTAGACTGGCCGTCGCGATGAGCGGCGGAGTCGACAGCGCAGTGGCCGCGGCCCTGCTCACGGAGCAGGGCCACGATGTCATTGGGCTGACGATGAACCTCTGGCCGACCTGGGTGCCGCCTGCCGAGGAAGGGAGCCGCACCTGCTGCGGGATCAATGCGATCGACGATGCCCGGGCGGTCGCACGCCAGCTGGGAATTCGGCACTATGTGCTGAACCTACGTGAGGAATTCGAGCGCGCTGTCATCGACTACTTTTGCGACGAGTACGCGCGTGGCCGCACGCCCAATCCCTGCATCGCCTGCAACCAGGCGATCAAGTTCCGCGTCCTGCTCGAGAAGGTGCGGGCGCTCGACTGCGAGCACCTGGCGACCGGACATTATGCCCGTATCGACCGTGATCCCGCCACCGGCCGCTTCCTGCTCCGGCGCGCCGTTGACGCGGCCAAGGATCAATCGTATGTGCTCTACGGTCTGACGCAGACGCAGCTGGCCCGTGTGCGGTTCCCCGTTGGCGGGTACACCAAGCCCGAGATCCGTGCCGTCGCGCGACGGTTCCGCCTGCCGGTCGCCGAAAAGCCCGACAGCCAGGAGATCTGCTTCGTGCCGAGCGGTAGCTACGCCGACCTGGTGGCGGCGCGCCGGCCGCTGGCCGGACGACCCGGACCGATCGTGGATCAACAGGGCGCGGTCGTTGGCGCCCATCGCGGGATCGCCCACTATACCGTGGGGCAGCGCCGGGGGTTGGGACTGGCCGAGCGCGAACCCCGTTTTGTCGTGGGCATCGACCCGAGCGGCAACGCTCTGGTCGTGGGCGAGCGGCGGGCGCTACTGAGAGAGCGTGTGGTCCTGGGCCGGGTGAACTGGATCGTGCCGCCGCCGCCACCGGCGGAGGTGACGGTGCGGATGCGTCACGCTGCTGGTGAGGTGCCCGCCCGACTCCGAATCCGGCCAGATGGGCAGGTCATCGTTGAGTTCGCGGCGCCGCAGCCGACCACGGCGCCCGGGCAGGCGGTGGCCTTCTACGACGAGAGCCGGGTCGTGGGCGGGGGTATCATAGAGAGTGAGGAGCACTCCAAGCCGCATCCCAAGGAGATGAACGACCATGAGCAACCGGAATGACTTCCTGGCCGGGTTTATTCTTGGAGGACTGCTGGGAACGGCGTTGGCACTCCTGTTCGCGCCACGGTCGGGTGAGGAAACACGCGAGATGCTGAAAGACACGACCGACGAGGCGCGCGACCGGGCCCGCGAGCGCGCCGATGAGGTGCTGCGGAAGGTGCGGAGCGCGGCTGAGGATATGTCCGAGCGGGGCCGTTCGAAGTTCGACGAGGGTGCGACGAAGCTGCGCGAGGCCCTGGAGCGCGGACGGGAAGCCTTTGAGGAGCGCACGCGCGGTCTGCACGGCCGGGGCGAGGAGCGACCGGAAGGCTAGCACCTGCTGACGGTTCCCGAGCGCTTCCAGCCTGGACTCGAGATCGTCCGCCGGCTGCGCCAGGCCGGGTGGGAAACCTACCTGGTTGGTGGCGTCGTGCGGGACCTGCTGCTCGGCCGTTGTCCTCGCGACCTCGACATTGTGACTGCCGCCCACCCAGAGATCGTCGTGGGATTGTTCGATCGTACGATCACCGTTGGCCAGGAGTTCGGCGTGGTAGCGGTAGTCGCCGCCGGTCACGCTTACGAGGTCGCGACCTTCCGGCGCGAAGGGCCCTATCTCGATGGCCGCCGCCCGTCCTATGTCGAATACGCGGATGTCCGGGCGGATGTGCGCCGCCGCGACTTCACCATCAATGCGCTGCTCTACGACCCCCTGTTCGACACCGTCCTAGACTTTGTGGACGGCCGGGCGGACCTCCAGCGGCGAATCATCCGCACGGTCGGCGACCCCATCGAGCGACTGCGGGAGGACCGGCTGCGGATGCTGCGGGCCGTGCGGTTCGCGGTAGAGCTAGGGTTCGCCATCGAGCCCGCGACCGTTGAGGCGATCCGCGCGCACGCGCAAGATATCAGCGGGGTCAGCGCCGAGCGGATCCGGGACGAGTTGTTGCGTCTGTTGCTAGCGCCCGGACGGTCCGAAGGCATCCAGCTGCTCGAGTCCTCCGGCATGCTCCCCGTGGTCCTGCCGGAGGTCGCCGCGATGGCCGGCGTGCCCCAGCCGCCAGAGTTCCATCCGGAGGGGGATGTCCTGACCCATACCTGCCTGGCGCTGCGGCATCTCGAACAGCCGACCGCCGTGCTGGCCATGGCTACGCTGCTGCACGACGTGGGAAAGCCGCCGACCTACTCGGTGACCGACCGAATTCGCTTCAACGGCCACGCCGAGGTCGGGGCCGCCATGGCGGAGCGGATCTGCCAGCGGCTGCGGTTGTCGGCGGCCGCGACGCGCGCGGTGACCGCCCTGGTACGGGATCACTTGCGGATCGGCGACGTGCCGCGCATGCGGCCGGGCCGCGCCCGGCAGTTCCTCCGCCGGCCAGAGGCCGGCGAGCTGCTCGCGCTCCACCGTGCAGACTGCCTAGCGAGCCACGGTGATCTAGGCGCCTATCACTGGGCCCTGGGGGTTCTGGCGGAGGTCGCCGCGTCACCGCCGCGGCGACGGCTGATTACCGGCGACGACCTCATCGCCCTCGGGTACACGCCGGGTCCGCGGTTTGCGGAGATGCTGGAGGCCGTGGTCCTCGCGCAGGAGGAAGGCGAGGTCGCGACACCCGAAGAAGGGCGCACCTGGATCAGGGCGCGATTCAAGGCAGGAAGCACCACGCGGGGCACAGAACCAGGGTCGACGTCATGAGCGAGCGCGACTACCTGGCGTTCTTTGTGTGGTTCCTCGCGTTCATGGTGGCCGTCGGGGGCATGATTCCCACGCTCTGGCCCGGCCTGGTGCGGTTTGTGAACCGGCAGATCCTCAAAGAAGACGAGCGGCCGGGCGCCAGCGGGCACTGACGCCGGGCGCCTGTCCGGTCACGAGCGAGCTTCGTCACGTTGCACGCGTACGACCGCGACCGGATCGTCCTTCCCCACGTACTTGCCCGCGATGTTGCGCAGGCGGCTGGTCGAGACTGCGGCGGCCTGCTCGTCGGGATACCGCCGTGACCAGATCGATTCGATCACGTATCGAACCCCGCTGCGCTATAATGGAAGCGACGGAGTGGAGGCCGCATGCCCGGACGCTGTGCCGTGGGATCGTCCTCTGTTCTCGGCCATGGGTGCTGACCCAAGGCGCGCCCGTGTCCTGGCTTCTCTGCTGATGGAAATCCAGCGACAAGGAGAAACCTCGCGGTTGGTCGAACACGCTACGGAACCCACGCGCGTGGTCTCTCGACTCCGCGAGCAAGGTGGAAGCCTGGTGAGTGCCGAGGCGCTGGTCATTGGGCTGGTGAACCAGAAAGGCGGCTGTGGCAAGACGACCACAGCCGTCAACCTCAGCGCCTCCCTCGCCGCCCAGGGCCACTCAACCCTGCTCGTTGATCTGGATCCGCAGGCCAATGCCACCGTGAGTCTGGGCGTCGACCCGGCGTCCCTCGAACGGACGATCTATCACGTGATCGTCGATCCCGATCACGACGATGGGCTTCCGCTCGCGTCGATCATTCAGAAGTCGACGGCCAAGCGTCTGGACGTCGCGCCATCGTCGATCGACCTCGCCGCCGCCGAGCTCGAGCTGGCGGCCCGCATTGGCCGCGAGGCGGCGCTGCGCAAGCGTCTGGCACCGGTCCGCGACAAGTACGCTTTCATCTTGATCGATACGCCACCATCACTGGGGCTGTTAACCCTCAACGCCCTGGTGGCCTGTGATGGGATCATCATCCCCATCCAGACGCACTACTACGCGCTGCTGGGGATGCGGCAGCTGCTGCGAACGCTGAAGATGGTCCGAGACGAAGTGGGCCATCAGGTGGAGATCCTCGGCGTACTGCCGACCATGTACGATTCGCGGACCTCGATCAGCAAAGAGATCGTCGCAGGCATCCATGAGTTCTTCCCCAACAAGGTCTATCAAACCGCCGTACACTTCAACATCAAGCTGGTCGAGTCGTCGATGTCGGGCGTGCCGTTGTTCCTTCGGGATCCCGACTCGCGCGGCGCAAAGGAGTACATGAGTCTGGCATCCGAGGTGATCGCTCATGCGAAGCGGGCGCGAGGAGCTGCGGCGCGGCGTTAGAGACCTAATCGAAACGGCGTCGCGCGAGATGGATGAACTCGCGGAGCCGGCGCCGCCGGCGGCAGACGCACCAGCCGGGATTGCGTCGCGTTCGGCGCCGAGCGAGGTGCCCACGCGCGCCGCGCCCACTCCGGCCGAGGCCCACCCGATCTTGCGGTTGGTTCGGGACGTCACGCCGGTCTCCGCGCCAGTCGCCCCCACGCCCATGGACCCGGCAGCCGCCGCGTCGAAGAAAGGCGTGTGCTCCGCGTACTATACAAACCCGCAGTGCTGGGAGGTCCCCGACGCGTTTTGCAACCGAGCGCTCCACGTCTGCATGCTGCGGGAGTGCCCGGTGTACCATCTGAACCGTGAGCGGCTCGAGCAGCGCTTCGCCCGCAAGTTCGCCCACCTCTGGTAGCGGGCTACGGGCGCAGATCCAGCGTCAAGAGTTCGCGCAGGTCGCCGATCCACGCCCAGGCCTTGACGCCGCGCGCCTCGACCTCCGCGCGTCGGGGGCCGAAGCCGATAAACCGGATTCCGGCGGCGTCGGCCGCCAGCCCGTCGATCCACGAATCCCCGACCAGGTACGCCGCTGCCACCGGACCCATGTGCTGGAGGATCAGGCGGACGCCCGACGCGTCCGGCTTCAGCGCACCGGCCTCGTCCCGGGTGACCGTGAGGTCGAGCAGTGGCGCGAGCCCGAGGCGTTCCAGGTTGGCCGCGGTCGCGGGCCGCGCGTTGTTGGTCAACAGCGCCAGCAGCACGCCTCGGGCCTCGAGCGCTTCCAACACCGCGCGCGCGTGCGGAATCGCCTCGGCCCCGGCGAGTCCCTCGGCTTCAAACGCCTCGATGATGGCCCACGCCGGCTCGTGCAGGTCCGGCGCCGCGTCGGAGGCGCGACCCACGATGTCACGCAGCGGGAGCCGCATGAGATCGGCACGAGGCACCGGTAGGGGCGCGCGCGTGGCCCAGAGATCGATGAGCGCGGCGCGGAGATCGGCAAACCGGATCCGGGAATCAACGAGCGTATTGTCGAAATCGAAAATCACCAGGATGGAGTGGGCGGCTGCATCACTCATGAGGACAAGTCCGCGCAAAGATTCCATGCCGGGTCACGGGCTCCTGTGTGGGTCGCGGGGAGACCATCGGGCGCGGTGGCACGATGTCTGAGGTGCCGGCCCGCGTGGCGATCGCCGATCTGCGGGCCCAGGTGGGCCGCACCGCGGAGATCCGCGGATGGCTCCTGCGGCGCCGCAGTAGCGGCAAGATTCACTTCCTGCTGCTGCGTGACGGCACCGGCGTCGTGCAGGCGGTAGTTTCGCAGCAAGACGTGGCGGGCGAAACCTTTGAGACCGCCGGGCGTCTGCCGCAGGAGAGCAGCCTGGTCGCGACCGGGCAGGTCCGGGAGGACGCGCGATCCCCTGGCGGTGTCGAACTGGCCCTCGTGGACCTGGCCGTGGTACAGGAAGCCGACCCCTACCCGATCACGCCGAAGGACCACGGGGTGGAGTTCCTCATGGACCATCGCCACCTGTGGCTACGCAGTGGTCGTCAGCAGGCGGTCCTCCGCGTCCGGGCCGAGGTCATCCGCGCGATGACCGACTACCTGGACGGCCAGGGATATCTGCGTGTCGATGCGCCGATCCTCACGCCCGCCGCCGCGGAGGGCACCACGACGCTGTTCTCGACGCCGTACTTCGATCTGGGGAATGCGTATCTGACGCAATCCGGCCAGCTGTACAATGAGGCCGCGGCAATGGCGTTTGGCCGTGTCTATTGCTTTGGCCCGACGTTTCGCGCCGAGAAGAGCAAGACGCGGCGCCACCTGATCGAGTTCTGGATGTTGGAGCCCGAGGCGGCGTTTCTGGAACTCGACGGCTACATGGATCTGGCGGAGGCGTTCGTCGCCAACGTGGTGGCGCGCGTGCTCGATCGGTGTCGCGGCGATCTGGTGACCCTCGAGCGTGACCTCGCGCCACTCGAACGCGTGGTTGCGCCGTTTCCGCGCATCTCCTATGATGACGCCCTGTACGTGCTGGCCCGCCAGGGGAAGACCGTGGCGTGGGGGGACGACCTGGGCGGTGACGAGGAGACCGCGGTGAGCCACCACTTCGATCGGCCGGTCTTCGTCCACCGCTATCCCACGCGGTGCAAGGCCTTTTACATGCAGCCCGATCCGCGCCGGCCCGAGGTGGTGCTGGGCGCGGACCTACTGGCGCCGGAGGGTTATGACGAGATCATCGGCGGGGGCGAGCGGATCCACGACCTCGACTTGCTGCGCCGCCGGTTGGCCGAACACGGCTTGTCCGAGGACGTCTACCGCTGGTACCTGGACCTTCGCCGGTACGGGTCGGTGCCGCACTCGGGGTTCGGCATCGGGATCGAGCGCACGGTCGCGTGGATCTGCGGTCTTGAACACGTGCGCGAGACCATTCCGTTTCCGCGTCTGTTGAACCGGCTGTATCCCTGAACGGTGCGGGCTATACTTGACGGTACGCTTGTGCTACCATGGCATTGGACGTGTTCGGGCATACGCCGGCTCTCCGCCGGTGCCGTACGACGCGAGTGGGTGAGGTGGGCCCGCTCGTTTTTTATGACGGCGGAGACGCTCGGGTGAGGCTTGGGTCTGGTCGTGAGAGCACCAGCGTGGCTATCAGAAGTGGAACAACTGGCCGTCGGGATCGCGGCGCGATGGGGATTGCATCTTGTTGGTCTGGACGTCGTTGGCGAGAGCCGGCGGACAATCCTCCGCGTGAACGTCGAGGGGCCCGACGGCGTCAGCGTTGGGGCCTGCGCGCGGATCTCGGAGGAGTTGAGTCGGGCGCTGGACCTCCATGATCCGATCCCGCATGCGTACACGCTGGAAGTGTCGTCGCCGGGACTGGACCGGCCGCTGCGGAGCGAGGAAGACTTCCGCCGCTTCGCCGGACGCAAGGTGGAGGTGACGACCCGCGAGCCGGTGGACGGCCGGCGGCGGTGGAAGGGGCGCTTGCTTGGGCTCGAGGGCGGCGAGGTCGTCTTGGACATCGATACGCAGATCGCGCGCCTGCGGCTCGAACACGTGGCGACCGCCCGTCTGGTCGTTGAGATGGCCGACCTTCGTGAAGATCTCAGCAGAGGAGGGCGCCTAACACCATGAACGTGGAGCTGCTGCGGGCCCTCGATCAGCTTGAAGAGGAAAAGGGCATCAGCAAGGACGTCATCGTCGAGGCGATTGAGGCTGCGCTGCTGTCGGCGTACAAGAAGAACTTTGGGGCGACCGCGCAGAACATGCGAATTGAGATGAACCGGGAGTCCGGCGAGATGCGCGCCTACCAGGTGCGGACCATCGTCGAGACGGTGGAGGACCCCACCTTGCAAATTGCGCTGTCGCAGGTGCAGGAGTGGGATCCGACCGCCGAGATCGGCGAGATGGTTGAGGTGGAGGTCACGCCGAAAGACTTTGGCCGGATCGCCGCGCAGACGGCCAAGCAGGTCGTTGTCCAACGCCTGCGGGAAGCCGAACGTGAGCTGGTCTACAAGGAGTTCCGCGACCGCGAGGGCGATATCGTGACCGGCATCGTGCAGCGTATCGAGCGGAAGAACGTCTTTCTCGACCTCGGCCGGATCGAGGCCGTGTTGCCGCCACCTGAACAGATCCCGCGGGAAGGGTACCGGCAGGGCGAGCGTGTGAAGGCCTACGTGGTCGAGGTGCGCCAGGGAACGCGTGGGCCGCAGATCGTCGTGTCGCGCACACATCCCGGGCTGCTCAAGCGGCTCTTCGAGCTCGAAGTACCAGAAGTCTATGAGGGGATCGTGGAGATCAAGGCTATCGCCCGTGAAGCGGGCACCCGGAGCAAGATCGCCGTGGCCTCGCGGGATCGCAACGTCGACGCCGTCGGCGCCTGCGTCGGGCCCAAGGGATCACGCGTCCAGGCCATCGTGGACGAGCTGCGCGGCGAGAAGATCGACATCGTGGCGTGGGCTCCGGATGTGGCCCAGTTCGCGGCCGCCGCGCTCAGCCCGGCGAAGGTCGTCCGCGTGGAGCCGACGGAGACGACCAAGACGGCGCTCGTGATCGTTCCCGACCACCAGCTCTCGCTCGCGATCGGCCGCGAGGGGCAGAACGCCCGGCTGGCCGCCAAGCTCACGGGCTGGCGTATCGACATCAAGAGCGAAACCCAGATCAGAGAGATCGAAGCGCAGAAGATCTTTGTCGACCTGCCCGACGAGGCGCCGGCACCAGCCGAACCACCGTCAGGGGAGCCCGCTCCAGCAGACTCACCCCCGGTGGAGCCGGCGGTCACCACCGCTGGTGTCGAGGAGTCGTCAACGTAGGGCCGATGTTCAAAGTCCGACACGTCCCCCAGCGCCAGTGCGTCGCCTGCCGGCAGATGCGGCCCAAACGGGAGTTGATACGCGTGGTGCGGACGCCCGCGCGGGAGGTCCGCGTGGACCCAACCGGGAAAGCCTCGGGCCGCGGCGCCTACGTCTGCCAGTCGGATGCGTGCGCTAGCGAGGCGGTGCGCCATGGGCGTCTGGCGCACGCGTTGGATGTGTCCATCCCGGGGCCCGTGGCCGATGACTTGCTCGCCATGATTCGCCGAACCACCAGGACGCCTGGCAAGGTTTGAGGAGGCCGCTGGATGCGGGTGTACGAACTGGCAAAAGAGCTCGGCCTGTCCACCAAAGAGCTGATGGACGTGCTCGCGGTGCTCAAGGTGGCGGCCAGGAGCCACAGCAGCAGCCTCACCATGGCGGCGGAAGAGCGCATACGCGCTCATGTCGCCGCCACCCGGCCGGCGAAGGGGCGGAAGCCCGCGCCCGCCGTGACGCTTCCGCCGGCGACTCCGGCACCGCCGCGTATCGATGCGCGCACGCCGACCGGCGAGCGCATCCTTGGCATGCGCAAGTTCGTGCCGCCGCCGCCCGCCCCGGTCGAGCCGACCCCAGTCATCGTTGAGCCGGCCCCGGAGATCCTCAGGGCACCACAGCCGGAGGAGGCGCCGCCGCGTGTCGTGATGCGGCCGGCCGCTGGGGCACCTGCGGCGCCGGTGGCGCCACCGCCATCATCCACCACGGCGCCCGCCCATCTCCCTACGACCGCGGGCCCGGCGGTTCCACCTGTTGCGCCGCCCAGGGCGCCCTCACGGCCCTCGTCGCGTCCGGCGCCAGACGCACCGCCGGGCGGCGTCCGCATCGAGCCCGTGAGGCCGCCGCGTCGGGAGGCCCATCGCGACGCTCCACGCGGGGCGCCTGAGCGCGAGACCCTCGTCGAGCCACCGCGTGCTCCGGTCCCGCCGCGCGTCCCACCGACAGGTGACCGCCGGCGCGCCGGCCCCGGCACCGGCCGTCCGGCTAGCCGACCGCAGATTCAGCCACGGCGGCCCATGCGGCGGCTACCCCGCCGGCGGCGCGCGCCGATCCGGCCTGTGGAGGAGACCCCAGCAGTGGTCGCGCCGCCCGTCGCCAGCGAGATCGAGTTGAGCGGGCCGCTCAGCGTCGGCGAGCTGGCCGCACGGCTGCAAGCCCCGCCCGGCGAGATCGTCAGGCGCCTGCTGGACCAGGGCGTGCTGGCTGGCATCAACCAGCAGATCCCGGTTGAGATGGCGCAGAAGGTCGCAGAGTCCTTTGGCACGGTGGTACAGCGGGCCGCGACTCAGGCGAAGGCGCCGGCGGCGGTCGGCAAGATCGAGCGGCTCACAGTCGCCGCCGGTGAAGGTGCCGCCACGCGGCCCCCGGTCGTGACGGTCATGGGGCACGTGGACCACGGAAAGACGACGCTGCTGGACGCCATCCGTCAGACCCGTGTCGCTGATCAGGAGCATGGCGGCATCACGCAACACATCGGTGCGTCGGTGGTCGAGACTGGCGGCCGACGGATCGTGTTCATCGACACGCCCGGCCACGAAGCGTTCACGGCGTTGCGGGCCCGCGGCGCGCAGGTCACCGACATCGCCGTGCTGGTCGTGGCCGCCGACGACGGTGTCATGCCGCAGACCATCGAGGCCATGAATCACGCCAAGGCCGCGGGTGTGCCCATCATCGTCACCATTAACAAGGTAGATCTGCCCCAGGCCAACCCGGATCGGGTAAAGCAGGGGTTGTCGGACCTGGGATTGGTGCCCGAGGATTGGGGCGGCGACACGATCATGGTTCCCGTGTCGGCGCGCCAGCGCACCGGTCTCGATCACTTACTCGAGATGATCCTGTTGGTCGCCGATCTTCAGGAGCTTCGGGCAGACGTCGACCGGCCGGCTCGCGGGACGATCATCGAGTCGCGCCTCGATCGGGGCCGCGGACCGGTGGCGACGGTCCTCATTCAAGAAGGACGTCTCGAGGTAGGCGACGCCATCGTTGCGGGCGAGTCGCACGGCCGCGTGCGGGCCATGACCGATGCCTTGGGTGCCCGGCTCGATGAGGCCACGCCGTCGACACCCGTCGAAGTCGTGGGGCTGGTCGATGTGCCGACGGCCGGCGATCTCCTGGAGGTCGTCCGGGATGACCGCATGGCCAAAGCCGTTGCCGAGGAACGACATGAACGCCGGCGTGCCGCCGAGCAGGCGGTCACGCGGCCCTCGACCGGCGAGGAGACCCCCACCGGTCCGAAGGAACTGCGTCTGATCATCAAAGCCGACGCGCACGGCTCGGTGGAAGCGCTGCAGGGGGCCGTGGCCCGACTCAGTGGGCCGGAGGTCGGCATCCTGGTCCTGCACGCTGGTGTGGGCAACGTTACCGAGTCGGATATCATGTTGGCTGCGGCCAGCCGGGCCGCGGTCATCGGGTTCAACGTGAGACCGGACGCGCAGGTCCGGCGGCTGGCAGAGGCTGAGAGCGTGGACGTGCGGCTCTACCGGGTGATCTACGAAGCCCTCGATGATCTGGCCAAGCTCCAGCGGGGGCTGTTGGCCCCCAAGACCCGGGAGGTCGTGCTGGGCCAGGCCGAGGTGCGCAAGGCCTTCTCGATCTCACGACTGGGCACCATCGCGGGATCCTATGTGACCGGCGGCCGTATCCTCCGCGGTGCGCTGGCCCGCGTGATTCGGGACGGTGTCGTGGTCCACGCCGGCCGGATCGGCTCGTTGCGCCGATTCAAGGACGACGTCCGAGAAGTCACCGATGGGTTCGAGTGCGGCATCGGCCTGGAGCGATTCAACGACATCAAGGAAGGGGATATCATCGAGGCCTACGAGGTCCAGCAGGTGCCGGCGTAGCCACGCCCGGCTCGTGGGAGAACCCCGATCATCGTCGGTATCGCGCGTGCCGAACTCAGTCTCCCGGGCGCGAGGAACCTGAAGGACAAGCGGCGCCTCGTCAAGAGCTTGGTCGAGCGGATCCAACATCGCTTTCGCATCGCCGCGGCGGAGGTGGATCATCACGACCGGTGGCGGCGGGCGGCGGTAGGGTTTGCGTGTGTGTCCACGTCCACCCGGCACGCGCACGAGATTCTGTCCTCGATCGTGACGTACGTCGAGCGTGAAGGTGAGATCGTCCTGATGACGTTTGACGTGGACGTGCAGTAGAGAACCGACGCCGATGGCTTCCACACGTGCCGAGCGGCTGGCCGAGCTGATTCGCGCCGAGGCGAGCGAGATCATCCAGCGGGGTCTGAAGGATCCGCGGATAGGGTTTGTCTCGATCACCGACGTGGTGGTCAGCCATGACCTGCGCCACGCCAAGATCTATGTCAGCGTTCTTGGGGACGACCAGGTCAAGCGCCGCACGATGGAAGGCCTGGCCCGGGCGACCGGGCACATCCGGTCGGAGCTGGGGTCCCGCCTGTCCGTGCGCTTTGTCCCCGTGATCCTGTTCCGCCTCGACGAGTCCATCGAGCGCGGCGCCCGCATCTCGTCGCTGCTACGCGAGGTGATCGAGGAGGAGTCGCGTGAATCGCCGGGCGGCGATCGCCGAGATCCTCAGGACTAGCTCGCATACCCTGATCGTCTGTCATACTCGGCCGGACGGCGACTGTCTGGGGTCGTCGCTCGCGCTGGCGCACGCGCTGCGTCGGTTGGGCGGGACCGCGCTTGTCGCGAGTGCCGACGGCGTGCCGTCGAATCTCGCGTTTCTCCCCGGCGCCGAGCAGGTGATCACGACCTGGCAGGGACCGGACGTGCCGCCGGTTGCGGTGACGATGGAGTGCAGCGGTCTCGATCGTACTGGCTCCTTCGCCGCGATCGTGGCGCGTGCGCAGACGATCCTCGCCATAGACCACCACGCCGGGCATGAGGCGTACGCACACCTCACCGACTGGGACCCGGCGGCGGCGGCTGTCGGCGAGCAAGTGGCGGATCTGATCGGCCAGCTCGGTGTGACAATTGATCGGGAGATCGCGGTGGGGCTGCTGACCGCGCTCGTCACGGACACGGGGGTCTTTCGGTTTGCGAACACGACACCCCGGACGCTCCGCCTGGCCGCGGACTTGATGGAACAGGGCGCGACGCTCCAGGATGTCATCCGGCCGGTCTATGAAGAACTACCAGCATCTTCGATGAGGCTCCTGGGAGCCGCCCTCGCGGCGGTCGTGCTGCACGAAGGGGGGGCCGTGGCTACCGTCGTGATCACACGACAGATGGTGGCCGCGGCCGGGGCCGGTGCGGAGGAAACCTCGGGTATCGCTGCCATGCTCCGGACTGTCGCGGGCGTGCGATTGGCCGCGGTGTTCGAGGACCGCGGCGACGTCGTCCGCGTATCCATCCGCGCGCGCGACGGTGTGCGCGCCGACCGGGCGGCCGAGGCACTGGGTGGTGGCGGGCACGCCGGCGCTGCCGGTGCCGAGGTGGCGGCCCCGCTGCGCGACGTGACGGCGCGGGCGATCGATGCGTTCCATCGTGAAGTGACCCGCGGCGGCGATGGAGAGGAGCGCGTCGGTGTCGCCTGAGCCCGTCCATGGCGTCCTCAATGTGCTCAAGCCTCCCGGGATGACCTCGCACGATGTCGTCGACGAACTGCGGCGGCTCGCGGGAATGCGTCGGATTGGTCACACGGGTACGCTGGATCCGGGCGCCTGCGGTGTCCTGGTGCTTTGTTTGGGTCATGCCACACGCATCGCCGAGTTCCTGACCGAGCGACGCAAGGGATACCGGACCGAGTTCACACTAGGCGTCGCCACCGACTCGGGCGACGCGTACGGGGCCGTGATCGGAGAAACCGATGCGGCCGCAGTGGATCACGCGGCGGTCGCCGGCACGCTCGCCGGGTTTGTCGGCGCCATCGCGCAGGTCCCACCAATGGTGTCCGCGGTTCACAAGGCGGGCCGACGGCTCTACGAGCATGCGCGCCGAGGAGAGGCCGTCGACGTGGAGCCGCGCCAGATCGAGATCTACGAGTGTCGCGTCTTGGAATTCGTGCCGGGCCCCCGCGCTCGCGTCCTGGCCCACGTGGAATGCTCGAAAGGTACCTACGTTCGCGCGCTCGCGCGAGACCTTGGCGAACGTCTGGGCGTGGGCGCCCACGCCTCGTTCGTGCTGCGTACCCACGCAGGCGACTTCGATCTATCCGACAGCCTAACGCTCGAGGAGGTGGCCTCCGCCGCGCGGGCCGGCGAGCTACCAATCCACCTGATGTCAGCGGACGCCGCCCTCGCCGACCTGCCGGTCGTGGATCTCACCCCGACGCAGCGCCAGCAGGTGCTCGACGGCCGGCCGCTCCCGGTGTTCAGCGTGCCAGGCTGGCGAGAACTCCCGGCGGCCACGCCCATCAGGCTCCGTGATAGCCGCGGCCTCGTGGCCGTGGCGCGTCTCGAGGCTGGGCGGCTGCAGCCGTTTCGGTTGATCCGCGGCGGAGCCGCGTTGTGAGGGTCGTCGCCGGCGTTGAGGCGTTTCGCCGGCAAGGGGTCGGTCCGGTCCACATCGCCATGGGGACGTTCGACGGGCTGCACCGTGGGCATCGGGCCGTCGTCGACGCATTGATCGCCGCCGCGCGGGCCGGCGGCGAGTCGGTGATCACGACCTTCGATCCCCATCCCACGGCCGTGCTTGCGCCGCCACCGTATCCATTCCTGTTGACCACGCTCGCAGAGCGGCTCGACCTCTTTGCGGCCGCCGGTGCGGACACGGCCCTGGTCCTGCGCTACGATGAGCAGACGCGCGATGTGGCCGCCTCGGCCTGGATGGATATCCTCGCGCGTCGGCTCGAAGGGCGCCACGTGGTGGTCTCGTCCACGCACACCTTTGGGCGCCACCGCGAGGGCAACGCCGCGCTCCTGCAGTCGTGGGGGAACGAGCACGGCGTGCGCGTGACCATCGTGCCGTTGGTCAGGGATGGGGAGCGCATCATCAGCAGCTCGGGCGTGCGCGATCTGCTCCGCGCCGGCGATGTACGGACGGCAGCATCGTGGCTGGGGCGCCGATACTCGGTGAGCGGATCCGTGATCAGGGGGGAGGGACGTGGGCGTGCGATTGGGGTCCCCACGGCGAATCTGCGTCTGCCGCCCGAGAAGCTCATCCCGGCCACCGGGGTCTACGCGGCCTACGCGACGGTGCGAGGTGCGACGTATCAGGCAGCGGTGAACGTCGGCGTGCGGCCCACGTTCGGCGGGGGTGGGCTCTCGGTTGAGGCGCACCTGCTGGGGGCGGAGCTCGATGCGTACGGGGAGCGGGTGGAGCTCGCATTAGTTGAACGACTGCGTGAGGAGATTCGTTTCGCCGGGGCGGCGGCGTTACAGGCCCAGATCCGGGTCGATCTGGAGCGTGTCAGGGCGGTTCTCACGATAGGCCCTGTGGCCACCTCGTGATTCCAAGAGTTCAGTATTATCGGATTATTGTGCTTGATTTGAGCGATTTACCTGGCATCGCCCCTGTGCTAGCATGAAGCGAGGCCCTGACTGGGATGGTCGTGGCTCCAGCGACATCTCGGCTGCGGGCGTCAGTCGTGCCCGGGTTTGTCACCGGAAAGAGGAGGAGCAGGCATGCTGAAGGGCGAGGCCAAGCAAGGCATCTTGGGTCGGTTCCGTCGCCACGGGACAGACACCGGGTCACCTGAGGTCCAGGTGGCTCTGCTGACCGAACGGATCAACCAACTGGCTGAGCACCTCAAGACCCACAACAGGGACTTCCACTCGCGTCGGGGGCTGTTGAAGATGGTTGGTCAGCGCCGGCGACTGCTTACCTACCTGGAACGGGCGGACAACCCCGCCTACCAGCGTCTTATCGACACCCTTGGCCTGCGGCGGTGAGGGGCGGCCCGAGGCGCGCGAATTGTTCGACGACACTCCACTGATTCACGCATAGAGGGGCGGTTTCATCTATGGATCTGGCAGCACTCGTGCGCCGCGCCGAGGTCACAGTCGGCAGCGAGCAGATCGTGTTCGAGACCGGGCTGCTCGCGGGACAGGCGGACGGCGCGGTCACGGTGACCCACGGCGAGACGGTCGTCCTCGTAACGGCAACGATGTCAGAGGTCCCGCGTGAGGGGATTGACTTCTTTCCACTCACCTGCGACTTCGAGGAACGGATGTACGCCGCTGGGAAGATTCCCGGCGGTTTCTTCAAGCGAGAAGGACGGCCCGGCGAACGTGCCATCCTGACATCGCGCCTCATCGATCGGCCAATCCGGCCCCTGTTCCCGAAGGGCTTCCGCAACGACGTCCAGGTGGTGGCCACGGTCCTCTCGACCGACCAGGAGCACGATCCGGGCATCATAGCGGTCAACGGTGCCTCCGCGGCGCTGCTGCTGTCCGGGATTCCCTTCGGCGGCCCGGTGGCGGCCGTCCGGGTCGGCCTGGTCGACGATCGGCTTGTCGTGAATCCGTCGCTTCGGCAGGCGGAGGAACAGAGTCGGATGGACCTGGTCGTCGCGGGTACGGTCGACGCGATCCTGATGGTTGAGGCCGGCGCGGATGAGATTCCGGAAGACCGCGTGCTCGAGGCGATCGACCTCGCGCAGGCGGAGATTCGGCGTCTGGTGGCCGCTCAGCGAGAGCTGGCCGCCGCGGCGGCGCGACCGGCGCGCCAGCCTGTCGTACAGGCGCCCAATTTGACGTTGGAGGCGGCCGTCAGAGACGTGGCGCTGCCTTTGGTGCGGGAGGCCCTGGCCCGGCCCGAGAAGCTCGCGCGGGAGGACGCGCTGCGCGCGATGGGCGTTGAGGTGTGGGCGCGCCTGTCGGAGCGGTTTCCCAACGACGCCCGCCAGATCGGGGAGATCGTCGACGGGGTGACAAAGAGCGAGGTCCGCCGCCGGATCCTGGAGGAAGGCCTCCGGCCGGACGGACGGCGGGCCGAGGAAATCAGACCACTCGCCTGCGCGGTGGGGCTGCTGCCGCGTACTCACGGCTCGGGGCTCTTCCAGCGCGGCCAGACACAGGTGCTGTCGGTGGCGACGCTGGGGACCGGTCAGGACGAGCAGCGCCTCGACGACATCGGCATTGTGGAGTCCAAGCGGTACATGCACCACTACAACTTCCCGCCTTTCTCCGTGGGCGAGGTCCGGCCGCTGCGCGGTCCGGGGCGCCGCGAAGTCGGACACGGGGCCCTGGCAGAACGGGCGTTGGAGCCGATGATTCCAGGGGAGGAACAGTTTCCGTACACGATCCGGGTCGTATCCGAGGTCCTGGCATCCAACGGGAGTACCTCTATGGCATCCGTGTGTGGGTCGACGCTGGCCCTCATGGATGCCGGTGTGCCGCTGCGGGCCCCGGTCGCGGGCGTCTCGATCGGTCTGGTCACCGGACCGGACGGACGTGCGGTGCTCCTCACCGACATCCTGGGGATGGAAGACGGCATGGGTGATATGGACTTCAAGGTTGCCGGCACGCGCGTCGGTGTCACCGCTATACAGCTGGATATCAAGACGAGCGGTCTGTCACGGGATGTCTTTGCCAAGACGCTTTCGCAGGCACGCACTGCGCGACTCAAGATCCTGGAGGTCATGGCGCAGGTGCTGGCGGCACCGCGGACGGCGCTCTCGCCCCACGCGCCGCGCATCATCACGATCCAGATCAACCCAGATAGGATCCGGGACGTCATCGGCCCCGGGGGAAAGGTCATCAACAAGATTACTGCCGAAACGGGCGCCAAGATCGACATCGAGCAGGACGGACGGGTGCTCGTCGCGTCGGTGAACGAGGACAGTGCACGACGCGCCGCGGGAATGATCGAGGGGATCGTACGCGAGGTGCAGGTGGGGGAGAAATATCGGGGACGGGTGACGCGGCTGATGAACTTCGGCGCCTTTGTGGAAGTGCTGCCCGGGAAGGAAGGGCTCATCCATATCTCCGAGCTGTCATACGACCGCGTCAACAAGGTCGAGGATGTCGTCAAGATCGGCGACGAGATCGACGTGATGGTGAAAGAGATCGACAACCTCGGACGGATCAACCTAACCCACCGCGGGACGCAGCCGCCGCCCGAGGGATGGGAGCCGGAGGAAGACCGTCAGCCCACGGAACTACGGAGCCACTCGCGGCCCGGCCCTCGTGGCCCACAAGGGCGCGATGGGCGCCCGCCCCGGCGCCGCGGCGGGCCGAGGCCCTCACACCGGCCGCACGCCTGAGGGAGAGTCATGGACGGCGACGCGACGCGCAAGTCGGTACTCTCTAACGGCATTCGGGTGATTACCGAGACCATGCCCAGTGTGCGGACGGTCTCGATGGGCGTCTGGGTCGGCACGGGTTCTCGGTACGAGGCCGCGGGTGTGCATGGGATCTCGCACTTCCTCGAGCATCTCTTCTTCAAGGGGACGGACCGCCGCAGCGCGCTCGAGATCGCACAAGCCGTGGATGCCCTCGGCGGGCAGATGAACGCCTTCACCGATCGGGAGCACACCTGCTACTTTGTGAAAGTGCTGGTCAACCATCTGCCCACGGTTGTCGACCTGCTGGCCGACATGCTGCTGAACTCGGCGCTTGACCCCGAGGCGATCGACCGCGAGCGGCAGGTCATCACGGAGGAGATCAAGAGTTACGAGGACTCACCCGACGAGCTCGCCCAGGACCTGATGGCCCAGACGATCTGGGATGGGCACCCGCTGGGACGGTCGGTCATCGGCACCCGCAAGACGGTCTCGCGCTTGCAGCGCGACGACTTTCTCCGCTATGTCGAGGAGCGCTACCGGCCGAACAACCTTGTGGTGGCCGCCGCCGGCAACGTCGAGCACGGGGCGGTCGTGGATCTGATCGAGACCCACCTGGGCCGCTGGAACGGCCGCACCAACGAGCAGCCGACCGAGACGCCGGTGATCATGCCGGCGACCCGCCTGCGTGTCAAGGATGTCGAGCAGGTTCATCTCTGCCTGGCGACAGGGGGTCGGGCGCAGGCCGACGGTGACCTCTACGTGCTCGAGGTGCTCGACAATGTGCTCGGGAGCGGCATGAGTAGCCGCCTCTTCCACGAGATCCGAGAGAACAGGGGACTCGTGTACACGATCGCGTCATATGCCGCCGCGTACCGCGAGGGAGGCCTGTTTGTCATCTACGCCGCGATGAGCCCGGAGAACGGTCCTGAGGTTGTGCGGCTGACCCTCGACGAGGCGGCGAGGCTGGCCTCGTCCCTGGCCGATCACGAAGTCGCCCGGGCCAAGGAATCCCTCAAGGGGAATCTGATGCTGGGGTTGGAGAGCACGGGGAGCCGTATGACCAAGCTGGCCCGTTCGGAGTTGTACTACGGCCGGCAGGTCGAACTCGACGAGATGATCCAGCGCATCGACGCGGTCACAGCCGATGCCGTCCGGTCGGAGGCCCGCCGAATCTTTACGCCAGATCAGCTCGCGATGGCCGCGATCGGTCCGTTTCGCGCGCAGCAGTCGCTCGCAGCCGACTTGGAGCGGACGTTCGATGAGTGCCGGACCGGCCTGTCGCGACCGGCGCCCGCCCCGGTGCCGGTGCCCACGACAGTAGGCTAGTACTCCTTGGTTTCCACCGCCTCGACGATCCGTGACTGAGGGTTCATCATGATCGTACCCTCGACGCGACCCCACACGACGCGCGATGCGGCGAGCAAGGCCTCTGCCTGGCTCGCGGTGTCGAACTCGAGGTCGATCATGACGTAGTTTGGATCGTCGGTCGGTCGCAAAACCCGGTAGCGACGCACGCCCGACTTCTCCCGGCCGACAGGATCGCTGTCGAAAGCCTTCTTCCAGCCGTCGAAGTTGGGGACTTGGTGTTCGATCCGCAGAATGTACATTCCAGTTCCTCTACCCTGACCTTTGGTCGGTAGCAATTAGACCAGCCGCAACGGACCGCGCTTGAGCTGCGGGCGCACACCACGCGAGTGCGCCGCAGACTGATGCCTTGTCGGTGCTCATCAAGCACAAACGGAATGTTACCTTACTTGAGCGCGCCCGGCAGCTTCAAGCGCTTGTTGGGCAGGTGCCGCGTTTAGCGGCCTATGAGGATCAAGCCACCGGCTGCAATGGCAAGGATAGCCATGAGAGTGCCCAGCCCCGAAAAGCCCAGATTGAGAAAAGGTACGCGACCTAACTGCTGCTAGCTGAGCCGCGCCGCTGAGCCACTTTGACCATGAATACGCGCCGTGGCGGCGTCCGCTCCAGCGAACGGTAGGCGGCTAATCGTCGGCGTGCCAGCGATACGTCACTGGCGTAGAATGAAAGCGTATGGGTCTTGTTCCACGCTCGCCGGCCTCAACGTGGCACTTCGCTGATAAAATGCTGCAAGTTCCTCTACGCGCGGATCCCGTGCGAGAAGACTCGCCAGTTGATCCAGCTCATGCACCTCCGGCTCCGAGAGTTCGGCATAGGACCTCTCTTTGACGAACTCACGCGCGGTACGCGATGACTCATCAAAGCCAGCAAGATCGTGATTCAACAGGCTGTAGTATTCCCACAACATCTGTGAGCGTAAATGCGAGCAACCATCTTGGGGGTCCTCGGCATATTGATCTGGATTGATCATCGGCAATTCTCGACTCTCTATTCGCGTTTCGTTGGCCGCCTAACTCCCGCGTTCGGCGGCGCGCCGCTTCGTGCGCGGGAGGTCGTTGTGCGCTGCGTAACGCGGAGCTTAATCCCTCGGCCGCACCCAGGTTTCGGACCAAGCCAGGCACGCACTCGACGACTGGCGGTCGCCGCGCGTCTGGAGCCACGGTTTGCCTTCTGCGAACCGGCCGTTCAGTGAAACCTGCGCCGACCGCGCCGGGAAGAAGGTGGAAAAGACACCGAGGGGACGGTTGTTGAAACCCGGTGGGGCGTTGAGGACGAAGCCCTCCAGGAAGTCATACCAGGTGAGCAGGATCATCGCGTCGGCGGCTGCGACTCGCTCGGATGCCGCCGACCGCGGGTCACCGGAGCGATCGAACCGAGCGGCAATCGAGGGTTCGCTCTTGTCAGAGAACGGCGACTGGAGCACCGACTCGATCGTCGACTGGAGCCACCGGGTCACGGCGATGTTGTCGGAGTAGATCCTAACGCGGCCGTCGGTGAGCTCGCTCCGGACGAACAGCGTGTGCCCCGGTCCGGCTGGGCACCAGAGCACACGCCAATGGCTGAAAAGATCCGAGGGCGTCGCGCCGCCGTCGTGGCTGAGGCGGACGAACGAATTTTCTCCGGTCATGAGCAGCACGTTTGGGTCGACGGGCGATGTCATGGTGTCCTCCGGCTAACAACCTCACCACTGGGTTGTTGTTCATCCGTGACAGCATAACCTTCATGCGGTAGTCACATCCGTGTGGCCTCAGCGTGACGGACGTCTGAACCCGGAGTGCGTTCTGAATCACGATCTCCGCCGGGCGGACGATCAAGCGCAGGGCTTGGCCTCGACATACCGCACGACAATGCTCGCCCGGATGATTTGCTCCTCATCACGATAGTGATCTGGCTTAGGAGTTGTTCAGCGTCGTCGGATGTCCAAATCTTCCCTCGAAGACAATATCTTTCAGTTCCTTCCCCTTCTTTCGCGTAACCATTCGCCTGCGTTTTGGATACCCCAAGACAATGAGATCAACAAGATTGAGATGGTCCGGAATCCAAGCAACTGCTTCGCCTTCTTGCGGTACGGTACACGTTCCGGAGGTTCAGGCCCAGAGATGAACACTGATCCGATGCCGAGCTCCCAAGCGACGAGGGTCATGTTCTGCGCTGCTCTTCCCGCGTCGACGACGTCAAACTCGCTCTTCGGATCCGAGATGATCGCGATCGCTGTGTGAGATCTCTTCATGATTTCTTTCGTCCACATCGCCTTTCATCAGCTCCGCGAGCGCATCGAGTGTGCTCCGTTCGCGGATTACGATAAAATACCACGGTTGCAGATTCTTTCCGCTCTGGCACAACCTGGCAGCGTCGAGAATCCGGATCAGGTGCTCATCTTTGAGGAATTCCTCCGTGAATTCCCTCACAGCGATGTTGGTCAGGACAGCATCGTAGACGTTCATCTTCCTCCCACCGCCCAGGTCCGGTGTCGATACAAGACGGAGCCCAACAATCCCGTAAAATACATACCCTGTGGACCAGCGAAAAGGAGGAGAAGGGTCGCTCCGCCTTAGCTCATCGTCAGGACGACTGGGGCGTGGTCACTGGTTCCCACCTCGGTCAGCACCACGCAGTCCGACGCGCGGGCAGCGACTGCTGGCGGGGTGAGCACGTAGTCCAACCGCCAGCCAATGTTGCGCGCGCGAAGGTTCCGCCAAGGCGCCCACCACGTGAAGAGGCCGGGGTTGTCCGGATCGAAGGCCCGCCCGAGGTCCACAAGCTGGTCGCCCAGCAGGGTCTCGAACAACGCGCGCTCCTCGGGCCGCTGTCCGATCGCATTCGGCTTCCGCTCCGTGGGGTGGACGTCCATCTCCGTGCGCGCGATGTTCATGTCGCCGCAGAGCACGATCTGACGGCCATCGGCATGGAGCTGCCGGACCCAGTTCGGCAGAGCGTTCAGGAAGGCCAGTTTCGCAGCATAGTCTTTCCCACCGTTCGGCACATACACCGAGGCGATAATCAGATCGCCCAACTCCGCCGCTACGATCCGTGATTCCATGTCGAACGTGGGATGGCTGAAGACGGGAGCCGCCGGAACCAGATCCCGCCGGATGTGCAACGACACACCCGAATAGCCCTTGAGGCAGTGCCAGTAGGTGTGGTAGTCAGGCAGCTGGCACTCCGGTGGAATCTGGGCCGCTTCGGCCCTCAGTTCCTGAAGGCACAGGACGTCGGGCCGGTCGCGCTCAACCCATTCGCAGAGCTGTGCCGCGCGGGCACGAATTCCGTTCACGTTCCAGGTCGCGATTCTCACGTCTACTCCCGAGCCGTCATGAACTATCGTGCGATCATGATATCGAAGTGCAAGGCAACTTCGGGCGTACCCAGCTTCGTGTAGAGCGCGATAGCCGGCGTATCCCCGAGATCAGCCTGTACGAAGATAACATACGCGCCGCGCACCGCCGCGATTCGCTTGAGCTCCAGTATTAGTGCCGTCGCAATGCCCTGGCGCCGGTGCGCCGCTGCGACGGCCAGATCGTAGATGTAGATCTCACTGCGTTCCTGCTCGAACTTGTGCAGCTCATACGCCGCGAGTCCGCCCACTACCTCGGCGCCCTTCAACGCGGCGAGCGCGATGAAGGAATCGCTGGCGAGCAAGCGCCGGAGATAGGCTGAGCTTGGGCGGGCCCCGCTATAGTTCTCGGCCTCGTTGAAGGCCTCTCCGAAGGTCGTCAACATGGCTTCCATCAGGGCGATGTCGTCAGGTGCCAGCCGGCGTATGGTGAAGGGAGCAGACGACATGGCTGAGATCAAGTCCGAGTGCCCCGAGGCATTCGCTTATCCCATCCTGGCGATCGACGAGGACCTGAGTCGGCTGGCAAACAGGAGTCAGCCACGGGCGATCGCCGCTGCTTGCTCCAGGCTATTGCCATGGACCAGCACGTCGGCATGACGATGCGCCAGCCGCCACTCGGATCCTTCACGGCGATAGACCAAGGTCACGCGCAGCGACCAGTCTTGGTCCGGCAGACCGCCGACCCGGCCAGCCGC